>Ga0207706_10005729_pt1 | contig 11570 bp, 8 predicted proteins | sample KBSC53metaG_FD_184318 | JGI IMG/M metagenome (GOLD analysis project Ga0207706, IMG submission 184318) | Corn rhizosphere microbial communities from Kellogg Biological Station, Michigan, USA - KBS C5-3 metaG (SPAdes) (version 2) | ecosystem: Host-associated > Plants > Roots > Rhizosphere > Soil ... | reverse complement strand
CACGCCCGCGCGCGCGAGCGCCGCGGCAAAATATGCCGCGCTCGCGCCCCGCGCGCCGCCGCTGCCGGCGAGAAACCAGTGCGCAACATGGGCTTTCACCGCCGCGACGACGCCGTCGATGTCCTTGTCCTTCAGCATCGAGAATACGGCCAGCGTGCGGCCGCCGGCAGGCATGCTGGCCAGGTTCGCGGCGAGCGCGCGCGCCGCATGCGGATTATGCGCGACGTCGAGTATGACGAGCGGCCGGCCCGGCAGCACCTGGAACCGCCCCGCCACCTCCGCCTGCAACAAGCCGCCGCGCAGATCCTGCGCCGTGACGGGCAGGCTGCCGCGCAGGCTGTCGAGCGCGGTCAAACACGCGGCGGCATTGCTCAATTGGAAAACGCCGCGCAAAGCCGGATAGGGCAACCCGTGCCGCCGTCCTGCAGGTCCCCAATACCGCCATTGCTGCGCCTCCGCGACGTAACCAAAATCGCGGTCGATCACCATGAGATCCGCACCGATTTCGCGCGCGTGCGCCACCAGTGACGCCGGTGGATCGGCCTCGGCGCAAATTGCCGGCCGCGCCGCGCGGAATATCCCGGCTTTCTCGAATCCAATCGCTTCGCGCGTGTCGCCGAGATAATCCTGATGGTCGAGATCGACGCTCGCGACGAGCGCGCAATCCGCGTCGAATATGTTGACCGCGTCGAGCCGGCCGCCGAGCCCCACTTCGAGTATGGCGACATCGATGCCGGCGTCGGCAAAGCAGAGCAGCGCCGCCAGCGTGCCGAATTCGAAATACGTGAGCGTCGTGCCGCCGCGCGCCGCTTCGATGCGTGCGAACGCGCGGCATAAGTCGTCGTCGACGACTTCGCTGCCGCCAATGCGCACGCGCTCGTTGTACCGCAGCAGATGCGGTGACGTATAGCAGCCCACGCGATAGCCGGCATGCAGCAGGATCGCCTCGAGCATCGCACAGCACGAACCCTTGCCGTTGGTGCCGCCCACTGTGATGATCTTGAAAGCCGGCGAGATCCCGAGTGCGCGCGCCACGTCCGACACGCGGTCCAGCCCCATTGCGATCGCCTGCGGATGCAAGCGCTCGAGGTACTCGAGCCATTGCGCGAGAGTTACCGGCGGAGAGTTACCCACGACGGAGGGCACAGCGGCTTGAAAGCACTCAGGCTGCCGCGGGCAGCTTCAGTAACAGCGTGATGACGCTCGCGAGCTTGTCGCGCATTTCGCGGCGGTCGACGATGAGATCGATCGCGCCGTGCTGGAGCAGAAACTCCGAGCGCTGGAAACCCTCGGGCAGCGTTTCGCGCACGGTCTGCTCGATCACGCGCGGTCCGGCAAAACCGATCAGCGCGTTGGGCTCGGCGAATACGACGTCGCCGATGAGAGCGAAACTCGCCGACACCCCGCCCATCGTCGGGTCGGTTAGCACGGAAATGAACGGCAGCTTCTCCGCGCCCAATTGGGTAAGCGCCGCGCAGGTTTTGGACATCTGCATCAGCGAGAGCAGCCCTTCCTGCATGCGCGCGCCGCCGCTCGCTGTGAAACATACGAACGGCAGCTTTTGCTCGAGGCATACCTGCACGCCGCGCACGAAACGCTCGCCGACGACGGAGCCCATCGAGCCGCCGAGAAACTTGAATTCGAAGGCGGCAACGACGAGCGGGATGGTCTTGATGCTGCCCTGCATGACGATCAGCGCGTCGTCCTCCTCGGTGTCTTTGCGCGCCTCTTCAAGCCGCTCGGTATAGCGCCGGCTGTCTTTGAATTTAAGCGTGTCGACCGGCAGCACTTCGTAGCCGATTTCGTAGCGGCCTTCGGTGTCGAGCAGCGTGTCGAGGCGCTCGCGCGCGGACAGTCGGTTGTGATGGTTGCACTTCGGGCAAACGTAAAGGTTCTTCTCCAGATCCGTGCGGTAGAGCACCGCCTCGCAGGCATCGCACTTGCTCCACAGTCCTTCGGGGACGTTCTTCTTCGGGCTGCCGCCATCGCGGTTGATCTTGGGCGGGAGGAGTTTCTTCAACCAGCTCATGGCTTCACCTCAGTGGTCGAGCGCACTGCGGATATCCTTAACCAGATTCGCGATATTGTCCAGCACGCGCTCGCGCGGGCTCGACTCGATCTCCTGCACCAGCCGGCTGCCGATGACGACCGCGTCGGCGACGTCCGCGACGGCCCGGGCGGTCTTCGCATCGCGTATGCCGAAGCCCACGCCGATCGGCAACTTGATATGGGCGCGGATTTCCGGCAGCTTTTTGGCGACCTCGCTGACGTCGAGGTTGGCCGCGCCGGTCACGCCACGCAGCGAGACGTAATAAACGTAGCCGCGCGCATAGCGGGCGACTTCCTTGATGCGGGTTTCAGTCGACGTCGGCGACAACAGGAAAATGGCGTCGATTTTTCGCTGCGCGAGCAGTTCAGCGAACGGCGCCGCTTCCTGCGGCGGGTAATCGACGACCAGCACGCCGTCGACGCCCGCGGCGAGCGCGGCGTCCGCGAATTTTTCGTAGCCCATCGCCTCGATCGGGTTCGCGTAGCCCATCAGGACGACCGGTGTCGCATTGTTCGTCTGGCGGAACGCGGCGACGAATTCGAGCACATTCTTGAGCGACACGCCATGCTTCAAGGCGCGCTCGCTCGACCGCTGTATCGTCGGCCCGTCGGCCATCGGATCCGAAAATGGCACGCCCAGTTCGATCACATCGGCGCCTGCCTGCGCGAGCGCGTGCATCAGCGGTACTGCGAGCGCCGGATCCGGATCGCCGGCGGTGACAAACGGAATCAGGGCTTTGCGTTTTTCCTTCGCAAGCGCGGCAAACGTAGCGGCGATTCTCGACATCGCGGCTAGAACTTGAGGCCGGACTTTTCGGCCACGGTGTGCATGTCCTTGTCGCCGCGCCCCGAGAGATTTACGAGCAGGATCTGGTCTTTCTTCATGCGCGGCGCCATTTTGGCAGCATAGGCGAGCGCGTGGCTCGATTCGAGCGCGGGTATGATGCCTTCGAGCCGGCACAGATGGTGAAACGCCGCGAGCGCCTCATCGTCGGTCACCGCGACGTATTCGGCGCGTCCGCTGTCTTTCAGCCACGCATGCTCCGGACCGACGCCGGGGTAGTCGAGGCCCGCCGAAATTGAATGCGTCTCGATGATCTGGCCGTTGTCGTCCTGCATGAGGTACGTGCGGTTGCCGTGCAGGACGCCGGGCTTGCCGGCGCATAAGGTCGCTGCGTGCTTGCCGGTTTCGAGTCCATGGCCCGCCGCCTCGACGCCCACCAGGCGCACGCGCTCGTCGGCGATGTACGGATAGAAGAGGCCCATTGCGTTGGAGCCGCCGCCCACGCAGGCGAGCACCGCATCGGGCTGGCGGCCCGCCATCTCCTGCATCTGCTGTTTGGCTTCAATGCCGATCACCGACTGGAAATCGCGCACCATCATCGGATACGGATGCGGGCCGGCGACGGTGCCGATGATGTAAAAGGTGTCGTTCACGTTCGTGACCCAGTCGCGCATCGCTTCGTTGAGCGCGTCTTTCAGCGTCTTCGACCCGGACTCGACCGCGACCACTTCCGCGCCGAGCAGCTTCATGCGATAGACGTTTTGCGCCTGGCGCTGGATATCTTCCGACCCCATGTACACCACGCACTTCATGCCGTAGCGCGCCGCCACCGTCGCGGTCGCCACGCCGTGCTGGCCCGCGCCCGTCTCTGCTATCACGCGCGGCTTGCCCATGCGTTTCGCCAGCAGCGCCTGGCCGACCGTGTTGTTGATCTTGTGCGCGCCGGTGTGATTCAGATCCTCGCGCTTCAGATAAATCTGCGCGCCGCCGAAATGCTCGGACCAGCGTTTCGCGTGATAAACGGGGCTCGGCCGGCCGACGTAGTGCTTCAGCTCGTACTCGAACTCGGCGCGGAAAGTCGCGTCGTTGCGATAGTGCTCGTATTCGGCTTTCAGCTGGTCGAGCGCCTGGATCAGCGTCTCGGCGACGAACACGCCGCCGTACTGGCCGAAGTGCCCGGTGTCGTCGGGAAAGTCATACATCTGCACTGCGCACCTCTTTCATGAACGCCGCGATTTTTTGCGGATCTTTAATGCCGGGACTCGCCTCGACGCCCGAGCTGACATCGACCGCCCACGGCGAAACGCGGCGGATGGCGTCACTTACATTGGCGGGATTGAGCCCGCCGGACAGGACGACCGGCAGGTGCAAGTCGGGTGGTACCAAGTTCCAGTCGAACGCGGTGCCGGTGCCGCCATGCGTGCCATCCACGAACGCATCGAGCAACAACCCGCGCGCCGCACCGTAATCACGCGCATATTGTATCAAATCGAGCCCCGCCCTGACGCGCGCCGCCTTGATGAACGGCACGCCGAATCGAGCGCAAAATGCGGCTGTTTCATCGCCGTGAAATTGCAGAAGATCGAGGCGCACCTCGTTCAGCACCGCTTCGATTTCGCGCACGGCTGCATCCACGAACAACCCGACCGCCATGACAAAAGGCGGCAACGCCGCTACGATTTCCTGCGCAGCGGCGATCGAAACATTGCGCGGACTCCGGGCGCAGAACACCAGGCCGACGGCGTGCGCGCCGAGGCGGGCGGCCGCGAGCGCATCGTCGCGCCGCGTGATGCCGCAAATCTTGACTGCTGTGACCATGGTTGTCGTCAGTTCCCGTCAAACCACGCCCGGCGGGCGGGCGGTGGCAAACCCCACACCACATCATAGCTTACGTGCGTGAGGTAAAGCCCCGCGCCGTCGAACGTCGGCGCAGCCTTCGCACGGTCGCGGCCGGCCAGTACCTGAGCGGTCCACGCCGGCTCGTACGTGCCTTTGCCGACGTAAACAAGGCAGCCGACGATGTTGCGCACCATATGATGCAGGAATGCATTGGCCGCCAGATCGAACACCACATAGTCGCCGCTCGCGCGCACCTCGAGGCGCCGCAGATCGCGCACCGGCGAACGGGCCTGGCATTCGGATGAGCGGAACGCGCTGAAATCGTGCTCGCCGACGAGATGCGCTGCAGCTTCGCGCATGCGCGCGAGATCGAGCGGCGCGTGAAACCAGCCGATTCGGCCCTGGTTCAGCGCGGGCCGCACCGGATGATTCAACAAAACGTAGCGGTAGCACCGTTCGAGCGCGGAATAACGCGCGTTGAAATCGGACGGCACCTCGCGCATCCACGTAACCGCGGCGCCGGCGGGCAACAGCGTATTGGTGCCGCGCACCCACGCCGTGTCCGGCCGCACCGCCGCACAGTCGAAATGCACGACTTGCGCGAGCGCGTGCACGCCGGCGTCGGTGCGTCCAGCGCATATCGTGGCGACTTTTTCGCCCGCGATTTCGCCGAGCGCGCGCTCGAGCGCGTCCTGCACGCCGCAACCGGACGGCTGGGTTTGCCAGCCGCAAAATGCACCGCCGTGGTATTCGATGCCGAGGGCGATTCTCATCGCGATTTATGGAGCTCCAAAACTAAACTGGCCGCACCGTAGTGCAGCCAGTCGATGCGCGCGGGCGGGGAAACCGGCCGCCGAGCGCCGGTTTCGCGCCACAATGCGTCAGCCGAGCGAATCAAGCAATTGCTTGGCCTCCGCCTGCTGTGCCGCATCGCCCTCCTTCATGACTTCCTGCAGGATTTCGCGCGCACCGTCCTTGTCACCCATTTCCTGGTACGCCTTGGCGAGATCGAACTTCGTTTGCACGTCGTACCAGTGATCGTCCTTCGTGCCGCCTGGCGCTGGCCCCGTGGCATCTGCCTTGGGCACATCGTCGAGGCTGAGACTGATATCGTCGAGCTTGATGTCGGGAGCCGCCGGTGACGCAGGACCGGCACCTGCCGTCGGTTCAACGCCGAGGTCAAGCTTGAAAGTGGGATCGAGTTGGATCACCGAGCTGGTGCCGGTCGCCGTCGTTGAACGCGCGGGCGTCAGTGTGCCCGCGCCGCTGACATCGAAATCCATTGCAAGCTCGGCCGCTTTTGTCTGATTTTCCGGCGTGAGCACCATCGTGCTGTCTTGCTGCGGCTTGGCGGGGGCCGGAATGGCCGAAGTAGCCGGCGCATCAAAATTGAAATCGATCGCGCTCGCCATCGGCCCTGTCCTGGAATCGCCGGTGACATCGGTCTTGGCGTCTGCTATCGAGGCCGGTGCGGCGTCAATATTAAAGTCAGGCACGTTCGCGGGGGCACCGGCCGCCGCCGGATTCAACGTAAAATCAGGCGACGCGGCGGGACCGGGCGCAAAGGCCTGCGCGGCCACCGAATCGTGCGTTATATCCTGGGTCGCGGCTGTCTGGCCCAGCGAATCGGACATAGAGGCGAGTTCGCCCGGGCCCATTAACATCGTTTTCTCGCCGTTATCCAGCGGCAGGTCAGTGGCCGCACCGGTGGCGTCGGGCGACAACTCGAGATCGAAGTCGAGGTCGGTGGCGCCCACGTTGCCGCTGGTGGTCGGCGAGTCGGCGGCAGGCGCGGCCTTGCCGGCTTCGTACAGCGCATTGTCGGGATCGAATGCGTAGCCCATGCCGGCCGCTTTTATCCAGGTGTCGCCCACGCCGGATGTTTGCGTGTTCAGGCTGCGTGCGACCTTTTCGAATTCGGGCTTGTCTTTGCGCGCCGCATATATCTGCAGCAGCTTGAGCTGCGCTTCTTCGTGTTGCGGATTTTTCTGCAGTGCTTCTTTCAGCACTTCCTCGGCTTGCGCATCGCGGCCAAAGTTGAGATACAGATCGGCTTCAGCAAGCGGGTCGACGTCATCGCTGCCGGCGACCGGGTTCATGAGCGGCGACCCGGCTATGGCTGCCGCGGGCGAGCCCACTTTGGCGAGCGTCGGCGCCGACTTCACCGGGACTTTAAGGTCATCGTCGCGAACTTGAGCACGGCGACGGCGTGCGATCCAGAACGCGCCTCCACCAACCAGCAGCAAACCTCCCAAGCCGCCGGCGAGCACCATCGGGTCCTGTACCGCGGTCATGATCTGATCGACAAGGCTGGGCTCTGGGGGCGGCGGAGGCGGAGCTTTTTTGGCTGGCGGCGGTACTGCTTTCGGCGCTTCGGCTTTGGGTGCTTCGGCCGTGGGCGCTTCCGCTTTGGGCGCTTCGCCTTTCGGCGCTTCCGCTTTGGGGGCTTCGGCTTTCGGCGGCTCGACGGCGGGCGGCGCGCCTTTTTGCTCGGCACCTTTTTGCTCGGCTTTTGCGGGCTCTACCGGCGCCTTTGCCGCGTCTTTACCCGGTTCCGCCTTCGGCGGTGCGGCTTTGGACTGTTCCGCTTGGGGCGGCTCAACTTTCGGCGGCTCGGCTTTCGGCGGTTCTGCTTTGGCGATCTGATCTGACTTCGCCGGCGGGACCGGCACGACCGGTGGTTTCACGCCTTTGAGTTCGAGCAGGCGCTGCATGTCTTTGATACTTTTTTCGAGTTGCGCAACGCGCTCGTTGGCTTCAGCCAGCGATTTCTCGCGCGCCACCGCCTCTTCCTCCAGCATGCGCATGCGTTCTTTGGCCGACGCCGGCTTGCCGCCAGGCGCTTTGCCGGCCGCAGTCGTATCGCCTTTAGAGAGCTTCAAGACTTCTTTGGGCGCTTCCCGGCCTGCTGCTTTGTCTTCCACCGCAGTCGTAATCTTGCCGCTCGCCGCGGACTTCGTCGTATCCGACGCCGGTGCTGAGCCCGCCGCTTCGGCGAGTTTCATGCGGTACGCGTTCCAGTTCGATGACTGGACGCGAACTTCTTTGGTTGCTTCGGCGGGCGCTGTTTCGGCGATGCGTTCTTTTTCCGGGACGCGCAATATCGTACCGGTCTTCAAACGATTCATGTTGCCGGAAAACGCCTCGGTGTTGTTGCGGTAAAGGCTGACCAGCATTTGATCGAGCGTGATGCCTTCGGGTTTGACGCCGGCCGCAATCCTGGCGAGCGTATCGCCGCGCTTGACCGCGTATTCGGAGCCAGTGCCCGCAGCAGGCGCAGCCGCTGGCGCGGCAGACCTGCCTGCAGCCATCTTCGGAGCAGGCTTCGCCGCTGGCGCAGGCGCAGCGCCTTCCGGCTGCGGAGTCGGTGCAATCGGTTTCGCTTCAGGCGCGGCCGGCGACGTGATAGGCGTAGCGGCGGCGACCGGCGGTGTAACGGGCGGCTGAGTCGGCGTATAGCCGGGCGGATCGATAAGTGCGGTGTACTCGCGCAACAGGCGACCCTGCGCCCAGGTCAATTCGATGAGAATTGCGAGGAACGGATCGTTGATCGAGCGCGTGGAAACGATCCTGATGTAAGGCTTGCCGTCGCTGCGCCGCTCGATCGTCATGCGCACGCCGATCAGCGCGGGGCTGTACTGCATGTTCGCTTGCTGAAACGCATCGGGCGACGCAATGCGCGCGACGAGCGTGGACAGTTCGTCCTTCTGCACGGACACAAGGTCGACCTCGGCCGACAGCGGTTGCCCTAGCGTGGAAAGAACGGTGAGTTTGCCCAGGCCGGCTGCATAAGCAACCCATGGGTACAGCAGGATAATCCCCGCCCATAACCATGTTTTATTTGGGAATTTGCGCACAGCCCACCCCTTGTTATTTTCAGCAACAAGTAAATTAACATCAAATAGTTAGGGTTGCAAGCTAACCTTGCCTCTAACCTTATGAATCTATGAGCCAGCCAACAATCAGGATTTTATCCGTGGCGCTTGGCGTAACTTTGTGTAAAAGTGCCTCCAATCGTGCGCGGCAAGGGTCTTTGCGACCTTGGCGGCGCTTTTGCCGGCAAAACTTATCGTTCGAGCAGGATGCGCAACATCCGGCGTAGCGGCTCCGCCGCCCCCCACAGCAGTTGATCGCCGACCGTGAATGCCGACAGATATTCGCCCCCCATCGCGAGTTTACGCAAGCGGCCGACCGGGATGTGCATTTTTCCGGTGACCGCCGCCGGGGTCAATTCGCGCTCGGAGGGCTCGCGCTCGTTGGGAACGACGCGCACCCACGCATTCGCCGAGGCGAGCATCCCGGCGATCTCATTCAGTGGCACGTCCTTTTTCAACTTGATCGTCAGGGCCTGGCTGTGGCAGCGCATCGCGCCGATGCGCACGCACAAACTCTCGACCGGCGTGAGCGTCGTCCCGAACGCGGGACCGCGGCCGAGTATCTTGTTAGTCTCGGCGCCGCCCTTCCATTCCTCGAGCGACATGCCGTTGCCCATGTCCTGATCAATCCAAGGAATCAAATTGCCCGCGAGCGGCACGCCGCGGAAATTTTCCATCGGCAGCGCACCGTCCGTTTGCTTCGCGTTGACCCGGCGGTCTATTTCGAGTATCGCCGAGGCCGGATCGGCCAGCAGGTCTTTCACTTCCGCGTGCACCAGGCCGAACTGCGTCAACAACTCACGCATGTGCTGCGCGCCGCCGCCGGAGGCAGCCTGGTAAGTCATGCAGGTCATCCACTCGACAAGATCGTGCTGAAAAAGGCCATGCAACCCCATCAGCATGCAACTCACTGTGCAATTCCCGCCGATGTAGTTGCGGATGCCCTTGGCCAGGGCATTCTTGATGACTGGCAGATTAACGGGGTCGAGGATGATGACGGCGTCATCCTTCATGCGCAATGTCTTGGCGGCGTCTATCCAGTACCCCTGCCAGCCCGCGGCGCGCAGTTGAGGATAAATCGCGGTCGTGTACTCGCCGCCCTGGCACGTAACGATAACGTCCATCGCTTTCAGCGCTTCGATGGAACTGGCGTCTTTAAGCGGCGCGATATCGCGGCCGATCGCCGGGCCTTTGCCGCCGACCTGCGACGTCGTGAAAAAAACCGGCTCGATATGGTCGAAATCGCGCTCGGCCTGCATGCGCTGCATGAGCACCGAGCCGACCATACCTCGCCATCCGACAAACCCTGTACGCATCATGATTGCACGACTCAAATTGATTTCTAACGCCGCTGCTCGCGCGGGCGTTGACCTGCCGCCCTACTTCATCGCCGCGACGACGGCATCACCCATTTCGGTGGTGCCCACGCGCCGCATTTCGGTCTCGTATATATCGGCGGTGCGATAACCCTGGGACAGCACTTTCCTGACCGCCGCTTCGATGCGCCGGGCAGCCGCCTCCTCGTTGAACGTGTAGCGCAGCATCATGGCTGCCGACAATATCGTCGCCAGCGGATTGGCGATATTCTTGCCGGCGATGTCGGGGGCGGAGCCGTGCGAAGGCTCATACAGACCCTTGTTGTTCGCATCGAGCGACGCCGACGGCAGCATGCCGATCGAGCCGGTCAGCATCGAGGCCTCGTCCGAGAGGATGTCGCCGAACATGTTGCCCGTGACGATCACGTCGAACTGCTTCGGATTGCGCACGAGCTGCATTGCCGCGTTGTCGACGTACATATGCGACAGCTCGACCTGTGGATACTCTTTGGCGACGTCTTTGACGACTTCGCGCCAGAACCGGCTCGTCTCGAGCACGTTTTCCTTGTCGACCGAGCAGAGCTTTTTGCCGCGCTTCATCGCCGCCTTGAAGCCGACGTCCGCGATGCGCCGGATCTCGGGCTCCGAATAATGCATCGTGTCGTAGCCTTCGCGCTCGCCGCTCGCGTTCGTGCGCCGGCCGCGCGGCTCGCCGAAGTAAATATCGCCGGTCAGCTCGCGCAGGATCAGGATATCGAGGCCTTTGACCAGCTCCGGCTTTAGCGAGGATGCGCTGACCAGCTCGTCGAACAGCATCGCGGGACGCAGGTTGGCGAAGAGCTGCAATTCTTTGCGGATGCGCAGGATGCCCTGCTCGGGGCGCTTGTCGCGCGGCAACGCGTCGTATTGCGGGCCGCCGACCGCGCCGCACAGCACCGCGTCCGCGGCGCGCGCAAGCTTGAGCGTGGATTCCGGCAGCGGATCGCCTTGCGCGTCGTACCCGGCGCCGCCGTACGGCGCTTCTTCCAGCTCGAGCTTGAGGCCGTCGCGCCGTAGCACGTCGAGCGCTTTTACCGCCTGCGCGATGATTTCAGGGCCGATCCCATCGCCGGCCAACACTGCGATCTTCATCGACTACCCTTAATAGCCGCTCACTTGACGGTACGCATCAGCGTGCGCCGCCATATGCGGGCTCAATTGAACAACCAGGGCTGCTGCTCGCGTCGCTTCGTTTCGAAGGCCTTGATCTTGTCCGCGTGCTCGAGCGTGAGCCCGATTTCATCGAGACCGTTCATCAGGCAATGCTTACGGAACGGATCGATCTCGAACCTGATCGATTCGCCGCCCGGCGTGGTGACGCTCTGGTCCGCCAGATCGATGGCGAGACGGTAACCCTGCTGCGCCGCGGCCTCCTTGAACAAGCGGTCGACGGTCTTGGCGTCGAGCTTGATCAACAGCAGCCCGTTCTTGAAGCTGTTGTTGAAGAATATGTCCGCGAAACTCGGGGCGATCACCGCCTGAAACCCATACTGCAGCAGCGCCCACGGTGCGTGCTCGCGCGACGAGCCGCAGCCGAAATTTTCGCGCGCGAGCAGAATCTGCGCGCCCTGGTAACGCGGCTGGTTCAGCACGAAATCGGGATTGAGCGGCCGCTTCGCGTTATCCATGCCCGGCTCGCCGTGATCGAGGTAGCGCCACTCGTCGAAG
>Ga0207706_10005728_pt1 | contig 11571 bp, 11 predicted proteins | sample KBSC53metaG_FD_184318 | JGI IMG/M metagenome (GOLD analysis project Ga0207706, IMG submission 184318) | Corn rhizosphere microbial communities from Kellogg Biological Station, Michigan, USA - KBS C5-3 metaG (SPAdes) (version 2) | ecosystem: Host-associated > Plants > Roots > Rhizosphere > Soil ... | reverse complement strand
GTACTCCTGTCCCTCGACGTACGGGGTGGCGCAGCGCGGGCACTGCCGTTCCTCCTGCGGAGCGGACAGGTTTACCGCTCCCAGGGATCGGAGCTGCGATCGATCGACGCGTGGGCGATCGTCTCGTCAACGGCCTTGGCCGGCACCGCCCCCGAGTCGGTGTCGCCGTCGAGCTCGGCGGGCCGGCCGCAGCTGGCGCAGAAGCCGGCGTCGGCCGGAAGAGGATGCCCGCAGCCGCGGCAGGCGATGACCGCCTCGCCGCCGACGGGGCGGCCGCAGTTGGCACAGAAGTGGGAGCCCCAGGGCACGGGCGCTCCGCAGTCGCAGGTGGTCGGGGCACGGCGTGCGTTCGCGACGGCGTCGAGCATCGAGTCGAGCTCGAGCAGGCGCTGCTCGAGCGCGATGATCTCGCGGCACTGTTCGACCAGCAGCTCGTCGCGGAAGTTCGAGCGGCGGTACATCTCCAGAGTCAGGCCGCCGAGGTGGCGGATGCGCTCCTCCCGGGCCTTCACGATCGCGCGCCGCTCGCGGCGAAGAGCGCCCGGCGAGGGTGCCCGTCGCAGCCGCGGCGGGGAGGCTGCCTGCTCGGCCGCGCCGGACCGACCGCGGAACCGGTTTAGCAGGGAAAAGTGCACGCGGGCCGCGAGTCTAGCACCGCCGGTAGACCCTCTCTATCGGCCGGATTCTCGGGCTGCCCGGCGGCCGAATCCACCCACGAGCGCGACGAAGAGCGCAAGGCCGACGAGGCCCACGACGATGCCGACCCAGGCGATCACGAACCCGAAGACGATTCCGATCACCATGAGCGCGATGGAGAGGCCGATCACGCGAATGTCAAGCTAGAGCGGGAGCACCACGAGCCGCTCTTCGGTCAGCTCGCGTACGGCGTAGGCGGGTCCTTCGCGCGTGTTGCCCGAATCCTTCACCCCGCCGTAGGGCATCTGATCCGAGCGGAAGGTCGGTGCCTCGTTGACGGTGACTCCGCCGAAATCCAGCTCCTGGGCGGCACGCAACGCGGTCGCGAGCGCACCGGTGAAGATCCCGGCCTGGAGCCCGAAGCGGGTGGAGTTCGCGAGCTCGATCGCCTCGTCCAGCGAGTCGACCGGGTTCACGGTCACAACCGGGCCGAAGACCTCGTCGCAGCTCACCTTGAGCTCGGGCGAGGCGTTGGCGATCACGGTCGGGCGGATGAGCCCGTCCTGAATCTCGCCTCCGGTCAGGATCTCGGCGCCCGCGTCACGGGCCTCGTCGATCCAGGCGACGATCCGCTCGCGCGCGTCCTCGTCGATCACCGGGCCAACGTCGGTCTCCTCGTCGGCGGGGTCTCCGACCTTCAGCGCCTCGACCTGGGGCAGGAAACGCTCGATGAACCCGTCGTAAACCGGGCGCTCGAGGTAGATGCGCTGGACCGAGATGCAGCTTTGGCCAGCGAAGGAAAAGGCGTGCGCAGCCATGGCCTTGGCGGCCGCGTCGACGTCGGCGTCCGCGGCGATGATCACCGGCGTCGCATTTCCGAGCTCGAGGCTGACCTTCTTCCTGGCCGCCCGTTCCTTGAGGCCCCAGCCGACGCCGCTCGAGCCCGTGAAGGTAATCGCTTTCACGCGCTCGTCCTCGACGATCGCGTCGCCGATCTCTGCGGACGGGCCGGTGACCACGTTGAGCCAGCCCGGAGGCAGCCCCGCCTCGGCCTCGAGCTCGGCCAGAAGGAGCGCCGAGAGCGGCGTGGCGCTCGCCGGCTTGAGGACCACGGCGCAGCCGGCCGCGAGTGCAGGGGCGAGCTTGTGGGCGACGAGGTTGAGGGGGAAGTTGAAGGGCGAGATCGCTCCGACGACCCCGATCGGCCTACGGAGCGTGAAGCCGAGCTTGCCCTCGCCGGCCTGGGCGGCGTCCATCGGCACCATCTCGCCGGCGAGCTTGCGCGTCTCGACCGCGGCGAAGGTGTAGGTCGAAATGGCGCGCTTGGCCTCGACCCGGGCCGCCTTGAGCGGCTTTCCGGCCTCGTCGGAGATCTGCCGGGCCACGTCGTCATGTCGGCGCCCCAGGGCCATCGCGACGCGGACGAGGATCTCCGCACGCTTGTGCGCGGGCAGCGGCTCGCGCATCGCTGCAGCGGCCGCGTCGATCGCCTGCGTCGTCTCGGCGGCGCCCGCCTTCGGCACCCGGCCGACGACCTCGCCGGAGTAGGGCGAGCGCACCTCGAGCCAGTCGCCCGTCTCGATCCACTCTCCGCCCACGAGCAGCTTCTTTTCGGCGGTAGTCACGGCCACGAGGGCTAGTCTAGAGCGCGTGGCCACGCGGCCCGAAGCCTTCATCGTCGACGCCGTTCGATCTCCCATCGGCAAGCGCAACGGGACGCTCGCGAGCCTGCGTGCCGATGCGCTCGCGGGCCAGGTCCTGAACGCGCTCGTGGGGCGGACCGGGATCGATCCGGCGGAGGTCGAGGACGTCCAGATGGGGTGCGTCTCGCAGGTCGGCGAGCAGGGCTGGAACATCGGCCGGATGGCGCCGCTGGTGGCGGGCTGGCCGGAGTCCGTTCCCGGGAGCTCGGTCGACCGGCAGTGCGGCTCCTCGATGCAGTGCAACTTCAACGCCGCCGCTGCCGTCTGGGCAGGGCAGCTCGACGTGGTCGTGTCGGCCGGGGTCGAGTCGATGTCCCGCGTCCCGATGGGCTCGAGCGGCGGCGACGTGTCCGACGCGCTCGTGGAGCGCTGGGGGATCGTGCCGCAAGGCGTCTCCGCCGAGCTCATCGCGGAGGAGTGGGGGCTGTCGCGCGAGGAGCTCGACATTTACTCCCTGGAGTCGCACCGGCGTGCGCTGGCCGCGATCGACGCGGGGCGCTTCGACAACGAGGTCGTCCCGATCGAGGTCTCGAACCCGCACGCGGGCGTCCTCTTCGGGGTCGACGAGACACCGAGGGCCGACACTTCGCCGGAGGCGCTGGCGGCGCTGAAGCCGGCGTTCGTGCCGGATGGGAAGGTGACCGCCGGCAACTCGAGCCAGATCTGCGACGGGGCGGCCGCGGTGCTCGTCATGAGCGAGGCCGCCTGCTCACGGCTCGGGCTCACGCCCCGCGCGCGCTTCGTCTCCTTCGGACTCGCCGGTGTCGACCCGCGCTTGATGCTCCACGGCAACCCTCAGGCTTCCGAGCGCGCGCTCGCGAAGGCCGGACTCGGCTGGGACGACGTCGCGGTCGTCGAGGTGAACGAGGCGTTCGCCTCGGTGGCTCTGCAGTTCCTCCATGACGCTGGACTGGAGGAGCGCCGTGGCGACGTCAACCCGAACGGCGGCGGGATCTCGCTCGGCCACCCGCTGGGAGCTACCGGCGCGCGGATGACCGCGACGCTGGTGAACGAGCTCGAACGGCGCGACGCCCGTTACGGCGTGGCCACGATGTGCATCGGCTTCGGCCAGGCGATCGCCGCGGTGATCGAGCGCCTGCCGTAGGATCGCGCGCCGTGGAGATCGCTCGCGTCGGCGTCGTCGGCCTCGGCACCATGGGCGCCGGGATCGCTCAGGTTTGCCTGCAGGCCGGGCTCGAGGTCGTCGGCCGCGACGTCAGCCCGGAGCTGGGCGAGCGGTCGCGTGAGCGGATCGACCACTACCTCTCGCGCGGGGTCGAGAAGGAGCGGCTGACCCAGGAGGACAAGGACGCGGCGCTCGGGCGGCTGAGTCTGGTCACGGAACTCGCGGACCTTGCTTCGTGCCAGCTCGTGATCGAGGCCGCCTTCGAGGATCTCGGTGTCAAGCGCGAGCTCTTCGGCGGGCTGGAGCGGATCGTCCAGCCGGACGCGATCCTCGCGACGAATACCTCGGCGCTCTCCGTGACCGAGATCGCCTCGGCCACGTCCAGCCCCGAGCGCGTGGTCGGCATGCACTTCTTCAACCCGGCCCCGGTGCTGCCGCTCGTCGAGGTGATCCGGACTGCTCACACGAGCGACGAGGTCTTCGACGCGGCGTACGCCTTCGCGATGCGGATCGGCAAGGAGCCGGTCGCGTGCAACGACACCCCGGGCTTCATCGTCAACCGGATCCTGATTCCGCTCCTGAACGACTGCGTGCGCGTGCTCGACGAGGCGCGGGTAGCGCCGGATGACGTCGACCGCGCGATGCGCTTCGGCGCGAACTGGCCGATCGGCCCCTGCGCGTTGATCGACCTGATCGGCGTCGACGTCCACGTCCACGCCTCCGAAGCCCTCCACGCCGCTCTGGGGGAGGAGCGGATGGCACCGCCGTTACGGCTTCTCCAGATGCGCGACGACGGGCGCCTCGGCCGCAAGAGCGGCCAGGGCTTCTACGACTACCAGCAGCCTTAGCGCTCAACGAGCGGTCAGCCGCGACCAGACGTTCTCGACCAGTCGCGAGACCGCCGGATCGTTGATGGACGCAGCGAAGTCGACCACGCCGGCCGCGAAGACCCGGGCGCCGACCGGGGTCTCGTAGTAGGTCATCTCCGCGTCGCGCCGGCCGATCAGGTTCGGGATACGGGCGAGCACGGCGGTTCCCGACGGCGAGCTCGGCGAACGGGCGTCGATCTCGATCCCGTAGCGGCCGAAGGTCGAACCGTTGCGCAGGCCGGTGCCGGCGAAGGCCCACGGCTCCACGCCTGCGCCCTGAACCACGTATGGAGCCTGGGCGTCACTGTCGGTGCTGGCCGACCACTGCGAGCCGACGAGCGCAGCCTCGGGCCTGCCGAGCTTTCGCCAGGTGGCGACGCGCCGGAGCAGCTGGCCGTCGCGCTCGACCTTCCAGAAGAAGTTGTTCGCGGACAGGAACATCAGTCGGCCGCCCAGGTCGCGATACCGCTTGACCACGTCATAGACGTGTCCGGTGACGTACTCCTCGTGGCCCGGGAAGACGACGAGGTCGTAGGCGCGCCGGAGAGCGTCTCCGCCGCCGAGACGCTGGAGGTCGTCGTCCGAGAGGTAGTCGACCTGCTTGCCCGTTCGCTTCAACCACGAGATGAAGCTCAGGTCCCAGTTGCGGAAGCGGGAGGGGGCGCCGAAGTCCAGGTAGGGCCGGCGCAGGTCGACCGCGCGATTCGCGCCGCTGACGTACCAGCTGTCGCCCCAGCCGTCGCCGTTGCGGTCGAGGAAGTTGTAGGCCTGCCAGGTGTTCGTCGAGAGAACGACGGCGACCTTGTGCTCGGCGAGGGTCTTCGGCCGCAGGATGAGAGGCGCGTAGCCGACCCGGCCGTCGCCGGCCGTCACACGCAGGAAGTAGAGCCCGCTCGCCCGGATGCCGGCGGCGCTGATCCCGACGACGTGGGGGGCGCTCCGCCGGCGACTCCAGTCGAGGCGAACCGCCGGCGCGACGGCGAGGCCGGTCGTGCGCAGATCGCGAACGGTCGGGTTCGGCAGGTTCGCGAACGAGAAGAGCTGGAAGCGCACCCGCTTGGCGTCGGTCGCGAGCGTGAGCTTGGCCGCGCCGCCGATGGGATAGCTCCGGTTGAGGAAGCCGGCCTGGATCCCCTGCACCCGAACTACGAGCCCGCTGGTGAGGCGATCGCGCCGTGGCGGCTCGTAGCCGTAGACGCGGCGTCCCGTGGCGCCGTGGACGGCGAAACGCACGAGGTAGGTGCGGTCGGGAGTCGAGGGAGTCGGCCGCCAGACGATCGTGTGGGCGCCGGCGGCAAGCCTGCGACTTGTGCTCCAGATCACATGCACCGGCTGCTGTACTTGCTCCGCCGCCACCACCCTCACGTCGACGGTCCCAGCGCGATCGAGCTTGAAGCGGATGAGAGCGGCGTCGCGGAAGCCGTCGCGGTTCGGGCTGATCGTCGTCAGGTGCGGCGCGTCTCCGGCGAAGGGCGTGCCCCCGTTCGAGATGCGCAGGCCAAGCAGTCGCGGCGGTTGCAACTGCGGAGGTGCGGCGCCTGCGGCAGCGGCGGCGAGCAGCAGCGCCAGGGCGCAGATGAGGGCGAATCCCCCTCTCGGTGGCGGTCGTTTACGCATTCCTTACAACCAGTTCACGGTCAACACACCTGGCGCGCCGATACTGTCGATTCATGGGGCGCACGTTTCTCCTCGCAGTGTTGCTGTTGGCCGCGATCACGGTACCCGTGGCGCTGTCGGCCGACACGCCGAACGACGGCACGCTGTCGGTCAAGCGCGGACACGGCACGATCGTGCTCAAGCTGAAGGGCACCGTGATCGGGCGCGTCACGAACGGAAAGGTGCAGGTGAAGGACCTGAAGCCCTTCGACGCCAACAACCCCGTGCTCACCGGCTGCAAGCCGAAGCTGCGCCATCCGTCCTTCGGGGTCTCCCTCTGCCAGGGGAAGAACGTCGGCTTCCGGGTCATGAACGGCCGCTTCAACGTCAACGTCCGCGGTAGCGGCATCTCGATCTCTGCGGTCGGCCGCGGCCCGGTCACGGTCGACGGAACCGGGGAAGACGGCTTTCCGGACGGGGTCATGTCGGTGGACGCAGCGCCGTACGAGTCGCTGCCGGACTTCCCGACACTTCTCACGCTCGGAACCCCGCCACCCGGAGGCTGACGGCTGCCTCTGGCATCCTGAGACCATGTCCGCTCAGGTCCAGAAGGTGTTGGTGGTCGAGGACGAGGCGTCGATCGCCTCGTTCGTCTCGCTGTACCTGACGAACGCGGGGTATCTCGTCAGCACCGTGGGCTCGGGCCAGGAGGCACTCACGCAGGCGGAGTCAGAGCAGCCCGACCTGATCGTGCTCGACCTGATGCTGCCCGACGTGGACGGAATCGAGGTCTGCAGGAAGATCCGGCAGCGCTCGGAGGTCCCGATCCTGATGCTCACCGCCCGTGACGAGGACGTGGACAAGATCATCGGGCTCGAGGTCGGCGCCGATGACTACTTGACCAAGCCGTTCAACCCGCGCGAGCTCGTGGCACGCGTGAAGTCGATTCTCCGGCGCTCGGTGCCCGAGCGCCGCGAGCTCGAGACCAAGCAGCTGACGCACGGCGACCTGGAGATCGACGCCGGCCGCCGTGAGGTCCGGGTCGCGGGCAACGAGATCCAGCTGGCGCCGAAGGAGTTCGACCTCCTCTGGGAGCTGCTCGACCACCGCGGCCTCGTGCTCACGCGCGACCAGCTGCTCGAGCGCGTCTGGGGGTACACCTTCGCCGGCGACACGAGGACGGTCGACGTCCACGTCCGCCAACTGCGTCGCAAGCTCGGCGATGCCTCGCCCATCGTCACCGTGTGGGGGGTCGGCTACAAGGTCTCTCCGTCGCGGGACGCGGTGAACGCGTAGCGAACGGTCGCGCGGCCATGCTGCGGTCGCTCCGCTTCCAGCTTCCAGCGCTCTTTCTCCTCGGCGTCGTCGTGTCGGGTCTCGTCTCCGCGGTGATCGCCCTCCGCCTCTTCCGCAGCTATGCCGAGGACCGGGCGCGGCAGCAGGCGTACGGCGAGCTCGCCCGCGAGGCCGAGGGGCTGACCGAGCTCTATTCGCGCCAGGCCGGACTCAAGCTGCTTTCGGCGCAGAAGCTCGAGCTGGCGACCGGCGACCGCATCTACTACTCGGGGCTCGATCCCTTTCCCGGCCAGGGGCGACCGGCGTTCAACCCGTTGCCGAACGGGGTCGTCAATCCGCGCGCCGTCCGTCAAAGCCGGCGGGCCCTGTTTTTCCAGTTCCGCCCTCCGGGAGGCGACCAGACGCTCTTGGCGGCCGCCCGTCCTCTCCGCGTTGGTCGCGAGTTCTTCGGCGTGATCGTGGTGGCCAAGCCGAAGACGGTCCTCGACCAACGCTGGCTGGCCCTCGTCGAGCGGCTCCTGATCGCCTTCGCGGGCGGGATCGCCGTGGCGGCTGCGTTCGCCTGGTACCTGTCGCGCCGGATCACCACGCCCGTGCTGCAGCTCTCCCGTGCGGCCGACGAGGTCGCCCGCGGGCGCTATGACGTGGCCGTCCCGGAGGTTCCGGGAGGCGGCGAGATCGGCGTGCTCGCGGACAGCTTCCGGGAGATGGCGGCACGGCTATCCGAGGCGGAAGAGCTCGAGCGCAACTTCCTCATGTCGGTCTCGCACGAGCTCCGGACGCCGCTGACCGCGATCCGCGGCCACGTCGAGGCCCTGCGCGAGGGCGTCGTCACCGACGAGGAGCTGCGCGTGGCTTCTCTGACCGTGATCGCGGCCGAGGCTGCGCGGCTCGAGCGGCTCGTCGGCGACGTGCTCGACCTCGCAAAGCTGGACGCGCGGCGCTTCACTGTTCTGCAGGAGGAAGTGGACATGGAGCGTCTGGTCGATCGCGCCTACGCCGCGTTCGGTGAGGAGGCGCGGCGGCGCGGAATCGACTACCGGCGAACGGTCGACGCGAAGCCCGTGATCGTCACGGACGGCGACCGCGTCCTCCAGATCATCTCGAACCTGCTCTCGAACGCCTTCCGCTGGACGCCGGACGGCGGCCGGATCGAGCTCGAGCTGAACGCGTCGGACGGCACCATCTGCGTGGCCGTGGACGACAACGGCCCCGGTGTGCCGCCCGGGGAGCAGGAGCGGATCTTCCGCCCCTTCTGGTCCCGCGACGGCGGCGGCACCGGCCTCGGCCTGGCGATTGCCCGCGAGTTGGCGACGGCCCTTGGGGGCAAGATCCGGCTGAAGAGCTCCCCGGAGCAAGGGAGCCGCTTCGAGCTGGTTCTCCCGTCGCAAGCCGAATAGTCAGAATCCCCGTTCGATGGCCGCCGTCCCCGAGATCGTCGAGCTGCCACAGCGCCGCTCGCCGGTCCGAGCCGCGCTCGTGGCGATGCGTCCGCGGCAGTGGTCGAAGAACCTTCTCGTGTTCGCGGGCCTCGTGTTCGCGGCGAAGCTCGGCGACGCCTCGCGCTGGGTCGAGGCGCTGGCCGCCTTCGCCGCCTACTGCGCGATCTCGAGCGCCGCGTACCTCGTCAACGACGTGCGCGACCGCGAGGACGATCGGCTCCACCCGGTCAAGCGGGCCAGGCCGATCGCGCGCGGAGAGCTGTCGCCGCGGACGGCGCTCGGGCTCGCGACGGCGCTGGCCGCGGTCGCCCTCGCGCTTGTTGCGGCGCTCGGGCCCGTCTCGGTGGCGTTCCTCCTGGCCTTTGCTGCGCTGCAGGCCGGATACACGCTCGCGCTCAAGCACATCGTCCTGCTCGACGTACTCGCGATCGGCGCGCTCTTCGTGATCCGGGCCGCGGCGGGAGCGGCTGCGGTCGACGTCCGCATCTCGCCCTGGCTGCTCCTCTGCACGGCGCTGCTCGCGCTCTTCCTCGCGCTCGCGAAACGTCGCGGCGAGCTCGTGCTCGTCGGCGCCAAGCGGGCACCGGGGCGGCCGGTGCTGGAGGGCTACTCGCTCGAGCTCGTCGACCAGCTCGTGGCCATCGTCGCATCATCGACCGTGCTCGCCTACTCCGTCTACACGCTCACCGCCCGTGACTCGAAGGCGCTGCTCGCGACCGTGCCATTCGTGATCTTCGGCGTCTTCCGCTACCTGCTGCTCGTGCACCGCGACGACGTGGGCGAGGAGCCCGAGCAGGTGCTCCTGACCGACGTCCCGATCATCCTCGCGGTGGCTGGCTGGATCGTGAGCGCGGCCGCGATTCTCGTCCTGACCTGAAACGCGGACTTGTTCTCGTCGCCGCCCTCGCGGTGGCCGTGGCCGTCGGGCTCGGGCTCTACGCCGATTTCGGTCGCCTGGGCGACGAGCTGGCGAGCTTCCGCTGGGAGCTCTTCCCGCTCGCGCTCGCGCTGACGGCCCTGAACTACTTGCTGCGGTTCTGGCGCTGGCAGCGCTACCTCGCCCGTCTCTCGATCGCGGTGCCGGCGGGCCGCAGCTTCGCGATCTTCGTGGCCGGCCTGTCGGGGACGATCACGCCCGCGAAGCTGGGAGAGGTGCTCAAGTGCGTCCTCTTGAAGCGCGGATTCGACGTGCCGGTCCGCCGTTCGGTGCCGATCGTGCTGGCCGAGCGAGTCACGGACGCAACCGGCGTGGTGGTGCTCGCGCTGGCCGCGGGAGCGGGCACCGAGCGGTGGCCGCTGATCGCGCTCGCCGTCGCCGGCGTGGTCGCGACCGTCGTCGTCGTGCGCAGTCCGCTGCTGGAGCGCTTCGCCGGACTCGGGGAAGCGCCGGGCGCCGCACGCGCGCTCCTCGATACGCCGCTCCTGCTCGGAATGACCGCGCTGTCGGCAGCGTCCTGGTTCTGCGAGTGCCTCGCAGCCTACGTCTGCGTCCGCGGACTGCGTCTCGACCTCTCGCTCGCCGACACGGTCGTCGTCTTCTCGCTCGGCAGCCTCGCGGGTGCGCTCTCGTTTCTGCCCGGAGGACTCGGGGTCGCCGAGACGAGCATGACGGGCCTGATCCAGGTGCTGAGCGACGCTTCGAGGGCTGCGGCGGTGGCCGCGACGGTCCTGATCAGGCTCGCGACGCTCTGGTTCGCGGTCGCGCTCGGGCTCGTCGGTCTCGGCGTCGAGCTCGCTCTCGAGCGCTCACAGCGCGGGCGCGACAGACAATCACTCCCGGCTGGCGACGCAGACGAACGAACTGGCAGAGCCCGTCCGTCCTAATAGCGGCGCCGACGAGCGGAGCGTCAGCCGGCGCGGCGCTCTTCGATGCGGTAGACGATCGCGCCTTCGCCGGTCTGAATCGTGTGCTCCAGGCTCGCGAGGCGGTCGTTGACCGACTTCCAGCCCGAGGTGATCAGGTCGACCTGCAGGGCCAGATCGTCGATGCGGGCGTGCCGCTCGGAGAGCAGATCCCCCTCCACCCGCTCGAGCCGGCGAATCACCTGGTTCATCAGGCCGCGGATCTCGGCGAGGTTGCGGCCGACCGGCTGCACCTGCGCGCGAAGGCCGTCCTCGACGGCCCCCTCGACCTTGGCGGGAATCGTCGCCTCGAGGCTCGCGGCCGTCTGCGCCAGCTCCTCGACCTGGGCCCGAGCCCGCTCGAGCGCGGCGTCGACCGCTGCGGCGTCGGGTCGCCCCTCCGCCGCTTCACGAAGGCGCTCTCGCGCCCTGTCGATCGCGTCGTCCGTCATGGGCGCCAACGGTACCGTTTCCGTCGGATGAAGTCGTCCGAGCTCGACTACGAGCTGCCCCGCGAGCTGATCGCCCAGCATCCGGCCGAACGGCGCGACCACTCGCGGCTTCTCGTCCACGACCGCGCGGCCGGCACGATCAGGCACCGTCGCTTCGACGAGCTGCCCGACGAGCTACCCGAGGGAACGCTCGTGGTGGTCAACGACACGCGTGTGCTCCCGGCCCGGCTGCGGCTCGAGCGGCCCGGTGGGGGAGTCGCGGAGGTGCTGCTCCTCGAGCGCCTGGGCGAGAACGGAACCTGGGAAGGTCTCGCCAGGCCCTCGCGCAGGCTCAGGCCGGGCCAGCGGCTCGGCCCGGTCGAGCTTCTGGAGCCGCTCGGTGAGGGCCGCTGGCGCTTGAGGCTCGAGGGCGCGCTCGCCGGAGAAGCTCCGCTCCCGCCCTACATCACCGAGCCGCTCCAGGACCCGGAGCGCTACCAGACGGTCTACGCGGCTCACGATGGCTCGGCCGCAGCACCGACGGCCGGCCTGCACTTCACGCCGGAGCTGCTGGACCGGCTCGACGTCGAGCGGGTCACGCTGCACGTCGGGCTCGACACGTTCCGGCCC
>Ga0207706_10005727_pt1 | contig 11572 bp, 13 predicted proteins | sample KBSC53metaG_FD_184318 | JGI IMG/M metagenome (GOLD analysis project Ga0207706, IMG submission 184318) | Corn rhizosphere microbial communities from Kellogg Biological Station, Michigan, USA - KBS C5-3 metaG (SPAdes) (version 2) | ecosystem: Host-associated > Plants > Roots > Rhizosphere > Soil ... | reverse complement strand
CACGCGGCCGATCACCCGGGCGGCCACCCGGCCGGTGCGGTCCAGCACCAGGGTGGACGGCGTGGCGGTCGGAGGCAGCGAGCCGCGCAGCCGGAGCAGGGCCCGCCCCCCGTCGTCGCGAAGGCTGGGATAGGTCACCCCGAACCGGCGCTCGTGCGCCCGCGCCGCCGCCAGGTCCGGCTCGGTGTTGATGCCGATGAACCGCACCCCCTCGGCCTCGGTCTGCGCGTGCACCTTCTGCAGCCCGGCGGCCTCGGCGATGCACGGAGCGCACCAGGACGCCCACACGTTCACCACCACGACGTCGCCGCGCAGCGACTTCAGGTCGAACGGCTTGCCGGCCAGCGTCGTGCCGCTGAACTCGACCGGGTCCTTCCTCTTGTCGACCGCGAGCTGGGTCACCGTGCCATCGCCCGAGACCCATATGTTCGCTCCGTCAAAGGCGAGTCCCGTTGGGCCGCCGCCGACACCGAATGTTCCCTGAGAGGCACCGTCGCTCGCCCTGATCCGGGAGAGATAGTTACTGCCCTGCGCAGCCACCCAAATGTTGACGCCATCAAACGCAAGCTCTTTTGCGCCTAGGTTGTAGCTATTTACTAATCCTACTAATGTTCCATCACTGGCGCGCCGTCTTGAAACTGTGCCGTCCCACCAATTCGCGTACCAGACGTAGGTTCCATCGAAAACAATTCCGACCGGGCCGTTGGCAGAATACGTGTTCAGGATAGTTCCATCTGGTCCTAGCTTCATGACGTTGTTGTCGAAGAAGTTGGTAACCCAAATGTTCGTCCCATCAAACGCGAGTCTCGTCGGTCCATCGCCGACCGCAATAGTTCCCAGTACAGCCCCATCACTTGTTTGAAGTTTTGTCAGATTGTTGCTATTGCGATTGGCTACCCAAATGTTTGTTCCATCAAAAACAATGGCTTCTGGAGCTGTCCCGACAGGAAATGTTCCTAGTATTTGACCGTCGCTAGCTCGCAGCTTTGTGACTGTGTCGTGTTGGTTGTTAGCTATCCAAATGTTTGCTCCATCAAAGGCCGCACCTGCCAATGATCCTCCTAGCAGTTGGAAGTTGACTGGTCCTGGACGTATCAAGTCCCAGCGCCCGAGAGCGATCAGCGTTGGATCGAATTCGTCTCCCGTGGATCCGGCAGGTCCAGCTGGGCCGCGCGTAGGTCCGTCCCAGATAATCCAGCGTTATTGCAATGCGCCTCCGGTCCAATGCCGAGCATGTGTCGCTTCGGTCAGTGGTCTCTGCAGATCGGGAGACTCTCGAGCGGCTCGTCGCGCAGGGCTGCGCGACGAGCCGCTTCGCAGAAGTCGCGACGTACGCGCTCCGCATGGCGCTCGAGGACGAGGCGAACGAATCTCAAGCGATTGTGGCGGAGCGCGCCGGTACTGTCGTCGGGTTCGGCCTGTTTGGTCAGGTCGCAGGCACGATTGGCACCGCTCGAATCCACTTCATGGCCGTTGCGCTGGATGAAAGATCGCGCGGTATTGGAAGCGCGATCTGCGAAGCTACCCTCGCGCGGCTCGCGGAACAGGGAGCGCGCAACGTGGTCGCAGAGCTGCCTGACGAGACTGCGTTCGTGAGTGGGCGGGCGCTGCTGGAGCGCTGGGGCTTCGCTCCAGTGGCTCGCGTCGCCGATTATTACAGCGACGGCGTAGCCATGCTGATATTCGAGCGCGTAGCCGCCGGTACGTGAAACCGACGGAGGAAGTCGATGCTCTCCCCCGTCGGTTTTTTCAGCTACCAGTCGGTTTCGCGGAGTTCAGCCTCGACGACATGACCACGCGCGGCGTTGCTCCGTCGTGAGCAGCGCGAGGATGTCGGCCTGCAACTTTCGTTCGGCGTTGGCGACACGGCGTTGTGGCTCGATGGCGCGAGCGAGAATCGTCGCTACTTCGTCGCGCGACTTCCCCGCCTCCCTCGCCTGCTTCGCCTCGGTCGCGATGGACCGAATGAGCTCGAGGTCAGACTTCACGCTGGTGTAGAACTGGTCCTCCAGCGCCCGGATCTGCTTCACCTGATCGTCGGTCAGCTTCGCCGCGGTCGCGCCGCAATCTCTCGGACGATGGGCCTCGATCCATACCCTCTGCTCAGGCGTGTAGACTGCCCAGATGTCGGCTTGCAGCTTCTTGAACGCCGCGTCGAGCCGGGCGCGAATCGGGTCGCCCTTGGCGAGAATTGCGCGAACGTCGTCGCGAGGCTTCCGCGCCCTGATTGCCGCTTTCGCTTCGACCTCGATTGCTCGAAGCGCTGCGACGTCTGCCGCGGTCGCGGCCAGGAACGCGTCGTGCAGCGCGACGATCGCCGCTTTCTGCTCCACGGTCAGACGGAGCGCATCCGGCAACTCGGCGGATCCGATACCAGCCGCATCGACCGAAGCAGCTGGACTCACTGCGTAGTCCGGCACCAGGTCGACTACTTCGGTCGAGTCACTGGTCGGCGAGACGGGAGTCGATCGATCGCAGGCGGCCAGCACGGCAATTACTCCAGCAACCGCGACGAGACGAGCTCGCATGACACCCCCCTTTCAGCTGAAATTGTTCGTCACACCCACAACCGTTCACAAGGCTGGCATCTTGGCTTGTGGCGTTTGCCGGCGCCAGACCCTTCACGTGTGTCAGACGCCGCGAAGCCAGCCGCGTTAAGAGAGTCAAGAGAAAGAGGGCCGGTCCAGCGGACCGGCCCTCTTTGTCGCACACGCGCTCGGCGCGTCAGCGAATTCTCATGCTATTGCCGATCGCCGCACCAAGGGCAACCAGGCCAGCGGCGGCCGCGAGCGCCACCGCCGGCGAAACCTGGATCGACTTCTTCCACCACGGCAGCGCCAACTGCGGGAGATCGGCGGGCAGCGCGGCCATGATCTGTGCCTTCACATGTGCAGGCGTCACCATATGGCGGCGACGCTCGGATTCTTGTTCGATACGACGCCAGAGGTCTACCTGGCGCGCGGCATCCGCGCTCAACGAGGCTGGTTCCGGAGCTTCGCCATCGAGCCAGCTGTTGATCATGTCGGACGTCTCGGACGTCGCCGTCACACCGAGCGGAACTTCCCGGTCGCTGAGCGGCTGCACTTGCTCCGAGGCTCGGCGAGGCCGCTCGCGGCGCGCGTCGCCGCTGCCATCGCGTGCGTTCAAGTTGTCTTGCATTATGCGTATTTCTCCTCTAGAAGAGCCTGGAGCGCCTCGCGAGCGCGGTGGACGCGCATCTTCAGGGCTCCGACGGTGGTACCCAATAAATCGGCCATCTCCTCGTACGAACGCCCCTCGACGTGTTTCATCACGAACGCCTCTCGCAACGATGGCGCGAGTGTCATGAGAGCTCTGTCGAGATCCGAGCGTAGCTCGGTCCGGTCCAACTCCTCATCGGGAGTCGAGTAGCCGGAGGGCTGATCGTCCTCGTCGTAGCTCAGGTGCGTGCGCCGAATGTTCTTCAGCCAATCCTTGCACCCGTTCGCTACGATTCGGAACACCCAGGCATCGAAGCGTCCGCGCACCTCCGCGAGGTGTTGGTACGCCTTAATGAAGGACATTTGGAGAATGTCCTCCGCAACATCTGGGCTGCCGGTCATTCCCAACGCATGGCGGTACAGTGGGTCGCTGTACCGATTGATGAGGATCGTGAACGCATCCCGATTGCCCGCGAGGACCCTCGAAATGATGTCCTGATCTACTTCCAATGGGTCGGTCGGAGAGGCCGGCGCCGTCGTCTTCACGGCGCTAGTGTAACCCGATTCGCGCGCCGTCGATAGGGCTGGTGGGGCGCGCCTCGCCGCCGGTCTGGCAGTTGTGTTGTTAGTCACGTGGGTCTGACGAATGGGCGAAAATTCCGTAACAGCGCAACCGGCGACGTTGCCCTCCGGTGCCCGTCCGAACCCCGGAATTACATGGAGCGATGCTACCGAAGCCGCGCGTAGTAGAGCAGCTCCGTGACCTCGTCGCCCTTGTATCGGCGCCCCTCTCGGTCACTGTCTGCGCGGTATCGTTTGTAGCGCAGCGTGGACCGTCGCACGCGACCGTCCAGCGATGCGTCGCGAAGTATCGCGCGAAACTCGCGATCTTCGATCACACCCTCGCTGTTGTAGCTGACGAGAACGTGCCGCGCGCCGGTCGCGGCGAGTAGATCCCGCAGTGCACCAGGCGCGTGCCGGCGCGAGCACCATGCGCTCCGCTGTTGCCGGTCGGCGATGAGTCCGGTCTTCCCTCTCAGCTCAACGGTGGCGTCGAACCACCCACGCGCGATGAGCTCCGGCACGTGGTAGTAACCGGCGTACTGTCGATTGTTGTACGGCGGATCGACGTACAGCAAATCGATTGGGCCAAGAGCGGCGGCGACTGCGATCGCATCCGCCTGATGCGCAACTGATCGCGCCCGTGACGGCACCGGCAGCTCCGGCGTAATACTGAACGGCCGCAGCGCGTTCGGCTGCCATTTCTTGATGTAGGCAGCGTAGACGCCAGCGGTGTTCGCGACGCGATCCGCCCCTTCGATGATCGCCGCCAGCAGGACGTAAAACGTATCGTCGTCGACCATCCCCGTAGCGTGCCACTCATGCAGCGTGCTTCGAGCGGCGTCAATGCGGCGCGCATTTTCGTCCGTGAAATACATCCGACCGCCGACGGGCGCGAAATGGCGCGCGAAGAATCCCTCCTCGGATCGAACAGCGGTCGTGAGATACTCGGCAACGGCGGCAACTCGTCCACCCGCGCGGCCGGCGAAAGCGGCGCGAACGACTGAATCGACCTTGGCCAGGCTCCTGAAGCTGTCTACCCGTGAAGCAACAACGTACGCGCGTTGCATGACGTACGAGTACGTCATGAGATCGCTGGAGTGCACTCGCCAACCGTCGGCCTTGAGTGCTCTGCCGACGGCCGCTGTTCCTGCGAACGCGTCGTGCGCGACCCCCGGCGTAATACCAAGCCGGGCGATGGTGGTTCGGAGAAACGGGAGAAGCTTGGTCTTATTGCCGATGTAGCGCATCGCTCGACGTGTTCCACACCCGTTTCGGCGGCACGGTCGCCTGCTCACGAACGCAGTTTGACGTCCTCTGTTCGCGCATCGTCTGTCGACAGACTGAGTGATTCGCCATAAAGTCGAGCTGGCTTATCGACGGAGAAACTTCGGTGGGCAATGTCATCGGATCGGCTCTGCAGGATTTTGCCGCAATGCTGCACGACGCCATCACGCGACCGGGCCCGTGGAGTGCCGTCGCCATCCTGCTTGTCGTGGTTTTCGTGGCGGGAGCACTTCGAAGTAAGATCACGGCCTCGTGGATATTCATTCCGGTTCTCGCCGTTGCGATCTACCTCTCCGTGTATCGTTGGCTCCGACTCCGATAGTCGCAGCCAGCAGTAGACGATTTGTATCCCAATAATTGGTATCGCCGCGATCTCCGACTCACTACTTTGCAACAAGCTGAGATGTAGCGCGCCGCCAACGGTTGTTGCGCGCGGACAGCGTCAAATAGAAGTTAGATCAGAGGTTACCGCTTGATTGAGCCCAACAACCTATCTTCAGTCGAGTGGAATGCCGAGTGCTCACGAGCTAAATGGTCGGCCGGCGGCTCCCACCGCGCAGTCGTTGGGCGTACGCCGAATCATGGAGATTGTCACGTCCAACCGAACGAAGGGGGATCGATGCAACGTGTTCACGCGATTGTGAAAAGATTTGTTCGTGATGACGAAGGTATCGCCGTCACGGAGTATGGACTGCTCGTCGCACTGGTTGCAGTGCTGCTCATCGGGGTCGTCACTGTCTTCGGCAGCAGCATCAAGAGCTGGTTCGCTGATCGTACGAGCCAGATCACGACGGTGTAGCCGCATGCGCGCTATACGGGGCACCGTCCCGCAGACGAGCGAAGCGGTGCCCCGATAGGCGTTTCGTCATGCCGTAACGGGCGGGCGTTTCGTTAGGTCCGCAAACGCCGCCCAGCCGTACTGGCGAACCAATGCGCCGTGCTCATCGAGCATCGGAGGCGGGCGGCGCACAGTACCAGGCGCGTTAGGCGCGACACCGGTGATCGGTGACGCATCCATCTCGGCGACCGCCTCACGGACCGATCGGACGATTCCCGCCGGCACTCCCGCCGCCGCCAGCGTGGTTAGCCAGTGTGCCGCTGAACGCTCGAGGACACGGGATCGCATCGACTCCACGATCAGGGCGCGGTTCGCCAATCGGCCAGCGTTCGTCTCCAGGCGCGAATCGGCGGCGAGTTGATCGAGCCCCAACGCCCGTGCGCAACCACGCCACTGCGCGTCGCTGCCCACCGCGATCACGATCGATCGATCGGCGGCGTCGAAGAGCTGGTACGGGACGAGGTTCGGATGTGCGTTGCCCCAGCGTCCGGCGTCGCGACCGCTCACGAGTACGTTCTGCGCCACGTTCACCAGCGCCGCAACCGCGCTACCCGAGAGCGAGATGAATACGTGTCGCTCTTCTGCTGGCCGGCCACGGCCGCGGGCTGCCAGCCCAGCGAGTATGGCTACCGTGGCATCCTTCCCGGCGATCACGTCCGCGAGCGCTACACCGACCTTCATTGGCTGTCCGTCTGGCTCGCCGGTGATGGCCATCCATCCGCTCTCAGCCTGCACGACGAAATCGTATCCGGGCCGGGAACTCGACGGGCCGAATCCCGTGAGCGTGCACCAGATCAAGTCCGGACGAGACTCCAAGTGCGGCCGAGGATCAAGGCCGTGCCGTTCCAACATCCCGGGGCGAAAGTTGTCCAGCACGGCGTCAGCCTGCGAAATCAGATCGCTGAGCATCTGCACGTCACGGGCGGACGTGAGATCGACTGCCACGCTGAGCTTGTTCCGGTTGACGCTCAGATAATAGGCGCTCTCGCCACGGTTATCGAACGGAGGTCCCCACCCACGGGTCTCGTCTCCTTCGCCCGCCCGCTCGACCTTGATGACGTCGGCTCCCAAGTCCCCGAGAGTCATGGCGGCGAGGGGACCCGCCAGAACGCGAGTCAGATCCAGTATTCTAATTCCTGATAGCGGGAGCGTCGTCATTATGGCGTCATACGAGCTTGTTGTTGTGTCGTTTGATCATGCGATGACGCCGCCAACACCGAGAGTGACAATGGCTGAGTCACTTGCATAGCTGCCGAAAAATCATATACTTACCGCCGTCCGCCGGTTACAATTCGGCGTGGGACGTTTAGCTGTCACGCGACCGGTCACTCCTCAATCATCTCGATGCCCTCTTCCCAACCGGATTCCGGGCACGTCTCTATGTCGGAAAAAGCACCTGCAACCGAGTCGAAGCCGGATGGAGGTGACGCGCCGGCGGCACCAGCCGCCCCGCGCCGCAGTCCCGGGCATCGTGGGCAGGATGTACGGGACACCGTCGCCGAGATGGCCGCCCGCGCCCACGAGATCAGTCTCGAAGCCGGGAGCAAGATGGCCGCGGCCATGAAAGACGTGATCAACGCCGCCGCCGGGCTGACCGGATTCGCCATCGAAAGCGCGCGCGACCTCGTTCAATACATGGTTCGTCGCGGCCAAATGACGCAAGACGAGGCGGACAAGCTGATCCGCGAAGCCGAAGAGGCACACGGCAAGCGTAACCCTGGCGCCCCGCCGACGCGATCCAGCTATTCGAACCCCGATCATGGGAGCTCGAAACAGGCACCGAAGGTGGTCGAGAAGCCGGCGCCCGTCGCGGTTGCGGCACCGGTGGCGCCGCCCAATCCACCAGCCAAGGCGGTCGCTCCGGCGGCCCCAGCTCCGGTGGCCATTCCGGCTGCTGCCAAGGCGGCGCCACCTACCAAATCACCGGCCGCCAAGCCTCCCGCGGCAAAGAAGGTCGCCGCTGGAGCCAAGAAGGCCGCGCCGACAAAGGGTGCGGTAAAACGACCAGCAGTCGCCAAGGCCAGCGCGAAGCCCACCAAGAAGAAGTAGCGACCAACCCCGTCCGCCAGCGCCGTCGTTGCCCGTGCTACTCCCGGGTGCGACGGCGCTTCAGCATTTCGAGCACATGAGCGCAGTTGATCAGCGCGATATGTGTGAACGCCTGCGGATGATTGCCGAGGAACTCCCCCGTCGCAGGGTTGAGCTCTTCGCTGTAGAGACCAACGTGGTTCGCGTGCTTGAGCATCCGCTGAAAGATCCGCTCGGCGCGGTCGATCTCGCCGCACATCGCGAGGGCCTCCGCCAGCCAGAACGTGCAGATCGAGAACACGCCTTCCTCGCCGGGTAAGCCGTCGTCATTTCGGTAGCGATAGACGAGCTCCTGGTCCTCACTCGTCAGCTCACGAAGCGCGGCCATGACCGTGCCACGCACACGCGGGTGGTCACTTGGAAGAAAGTGAACCATCGGGATGACCAGGTTCGACGCGTCGAGCGCCTCGGTGCCATAGTACTGCACGAAGCTCTGCTTCCGCTCGCTCCAACCCTTCTCCATCACCTCGGAATGAACGGCTGCCCGTTCGGCGGCCCATCGCGTTAGGTCCGCCGCGAGTCGGAAGCGGCGCGCGATCCGGATGCCACGGTCGAGGGCGACCCAGCACATCACCTTGCTGAAGACGTAGTGCTGCAGACCGGCACGCACCTCCCAGATCCCACTATCCGGGCGGCGCCAATTGTCCGCCACCCAATCGACGAGTCGTTGCAGCGTCACCCACGTGCCCTCGGTGACTTCATTACGTCGGCTCCACAGGTACGCAGTCTCCAAGACCTCGCCGTAGACGTCGAGCTGCAGCTGGTCGTACGCGCCGTTGCCGACCCGCACAGGTCTCGAACCGCGATAGCCCTCTAGATGATCGAGCGTGCGCTCCGTGAGATGACGCCGACCGTCTATGCCGTACATGATCTGCAGGTGCGTGTCGTCATCGGTCTTGCGACACACGCGCTTCAGAAACCGCATGAAGCGATCAGCCTCCTCGAAATGGCCGAGGATGTTGAGCGAATACAGGACGAATGCGGAATCGCGCAGCCAGCTGTAGCGGTAGTCCCAGTTTCGCATCCCGCCTATCTGCTCGGGCAAGGACGTCGTCGGCGCGGCGACAATGGCACCCGTCGGTTGAAAGCACATGAGCTTCAGCGCGAGCGCCGACCTCTCGACTACGGAGCGATAGCGCCCGGTGTACTGAATACGCGCGGTCCACCCGTCCCAGAACGCGATCGTGTCCTTGAGCTTCGTATCCGACTGGTAGTGGTCGATCGGACGCACGTCGTCGTCGTCATATCGCGCAACGAACCACGCCTGTTCGCCTTCGCGGAGCTTGATCGCCGCGATCGCCACGCCGCCATCGAACCGCCACCAGATGTCACGCGGTCCGGCAAGCGTCAGCACATCATCCTGCGCATCCGTCGCCAGCACGCCATGAGCTCGCGGCTGTAGACGAACCATCGGTTCGCCATAGTCGAAGCGTGGTGCGAATCGCACGATCATTTCCGCTTCGCCGCGAGTGCAGTGAACACGCCGATGAATCTCGGGAAAATCGCCGCGGTGACCGGACGTCGTGATCGGCATGAAGTCCGTCAACTCTACGACTCCGCCGGCGTCCAGGTTGAACGTCGTGATCAGGACGTTCGTCGCAGGCGAGTACCGCTGCTCGGACGTGTGCGCAACCGCAGGCGCAATCGCGAAACTGCCGCCTCGGGTGGCATCGAGGATGGACGCAAACACCGACGCAGAATCGAAGTGGGGGAAACAGCACCAGTCGATGGAGCCGTTGAGGCCCACGAGCGCCGCCGTGTGCAGGTCTCCAATCAGCGCGTACGACGAGATGGGACGGTAGTCCCGATATTCACTCAGCCGCCACGGCTGCGGCGTTTCGTGCCAGACTCGCGTCGTCATCGGTCGCTGTTGATGTCGTGTGCGATATGCTCGAGCAGCGCGTGCAATTGTTCGGGAGCAGGAAGACTGAACTCTGCGGCGGTGTTCGCGTGATCCCCAACGTGAATTGTGACGGCATGCGGGAGCTCAGCACGAAGCCGCCGAAACGCATCTTCGTCAGTCGCGTCGTCGCCAGCGAAGAGCAACGACGCATCGGCGTTGAACCCACCGAGCTGCTCGGCGAGCTGTCGAATCGCGGTTCCCTTGTCGACGTCCACCGGCGGACGAATCTCGAGAGCCTTCTTCCCTTCCCGCACTAGAAGATTGTTGCGCACAGCAACGTCACCAACAATGGCTCGCAAACGCGGCACGATCGCTTCAGCGACGAGCCGGTAGTGTACCGTGACGGTCCATTGCTTGTTCTCGAGCACGGCGCCGTCGAGCGATGCGAGCGCTGGCTCGAGCGCACCCACGACTCGCTTCATCGAATCCGCATAACGTGCGACGGCTGGATCGACGGTCGTATGCCCGCTCGGGTCCATCACCTCTGCGCCATGGTTCCCGATCGTCCACACATTCGCGACGCCGACGACATCCTGTGCGTCGCGCGCGGCGCGCCCAGATACGAGCGCGACAGACACTCCAGGTTGCGTTGCCAACGAGGCGATCACCCGACGCGTCCCGTCCGGCACGCGCGCGAGTGATGGCCGCTGTGCTATGGGCGCGAGCGTTCCGTCGACGTCCAGCATCAAGAGCAGCGGCCGGCCCGCGAGCCGTGCGGCGGGAATCGGATTGTCCGGATCCACCTCCTGGGAGCCAGCGGCTACGCTCATGGAAGCGCGTCTCCCCAGAGTGATGTATCGCGGGCCGCGTCCGTGCCAGCGCGTGCCGCCGCGTCATCGTGCGTGCCGTTCGCGAGCGCGCGACGCTCGCGGTTGGCGGACGCCTGAGTGGTGGCATCCATCAGATCCGCGCAACGCGCGAGAATGGCCTCGAGCCAGTCGAAAATCGTCGACCGATGCAGTTGCGCGCGCATTACACGCATGCGACGTGTTCGCTCCTCCATGTCCATCTCGAGCGCGGTGCGAATACCGTCCGCGAAGCCGCCGACGTTGAACGGGTTGATGAGCACCGCTTCATCGATCTCTTCCGCGGCGCCTGTGAACCGGCTCAGCACGAGAACCCCGTGTTCGTCTACCTGGCAGGCGACGAATTCCTTCGCCACGAGGTTCATCCCATCGCGCAGTGGCGTGACGAGACCCACCTGCGCGGCACGCAGGAACCCCATCGTCGTCCCGTGCGAGAAGCGCTCGACTTGTCTCCGTACCCGGAAGCACGCGACGTCTTGCAAAAAGCCGTCGGCGGAAAACGTAATGATAATCTTGCGAAGGTCTACCTCGGTCTGACCCTGATGCGCCTAGGTCAAGAACAGCAAGGGCGCAAAGAAGTCGAGGACGGGCTGAGAGGTATTCACGACGATTTGGAGTTCATCGCCGCCGATAACGTCAATGGCATCTACTGGGATCCGGCGAGAAGCATTCGTTCCGGCATTGAGTCGGCATTGGCGCCCGGCACCGCCGACACCCGGCTGGTCGAACGCTCGGAGCAGATCGCTCGGAGCTTCGATGAGGAGATCGACAAAGCTCGACGCGATGAGGGGCGATTTCGCGCCGGCCGCGGGGATGGCGGCGGCAGCTAGCGGCATAGTTCACAGTTTTAGCCACTCGATCAAGTCGGCTTCCTCACAAACCAACACCTTCGATCCACTCTCATCTTTTT
>Ga0207706_10005718_pt1 | contig 11583 bp, 4 predicted proteins | sample KBSC53metaG_FD_184318 | JGI IMG/M metagenome (GOLD analysis project Ga0207706, IMG submission 184318) | Corn rhizosphere microbial communities from Kellogg Biological Station, Michigan, USA - KBS C5-3 metaG (SPAdes) (version 2) | ecosystem: Host-associated > Plants > Roots > Rhizosphere > Soil ... | reverse complement strand
TTGCAATGTGAAAAATTAATATCTTTAAGTAGACTAAAGATTGCAAGCTTAATAAACCAAATCCTCACACAGCTTAACCATAACTAAATAAACATTTATGTGCCCTGCTACAATTCCGCAAAACAGTACCGTTCATCAATTGATGGCAAGGGCGTCAGCTAATAATTCACCAAATTCTCTAACACACAAGTTAAACGCTTATGAAACAACTAAACGTGGTATTAGTTTTCATGCTCTTACTCGTCACGGCAATTCCTGCTATTTCGCAAAAACGAACTGTCACGGGTAAAATTTCAGATGCCAATGGCAAGCCTCTTCCTTTTGTTAATGTAACTATAAAAGGTAGCTCGGGTGGAACAACTTCCAATTCCGATGGAGTGTACAGTATCGCTGTTCCTCAAGGATCAAACACATTAGTGTTTTCTTTTGTTGGATACAAATTGAATGAAATAAATGTTTCAAACCGAACAACAGTAGACGTTACAATGCAGGAAGATGCGGGTGAACTTGGAGGCGTAGTAGTTACGGCTCTTGGTATTGAAAGAAAATCAAAAGCGCTGCAATATTCAATAACCCAGGTATCGGGTGAAAATTTAACCCAGGCTCGGGAAATCAATGTTGGAAATGCGCTTGAGGGAAGAGTGGCAGGTGTAAATGTATCAAAGACTGCCTCGGGGCCTGGAGGTTCTACACGTGTCGTGATCCGCGGCGCCAAAACTCTTGGCTCCACATTAAACCAACCCCTTTATGTTGTTGATGGTGTTCCTATTGATAATTCAAACCAGGGACAAGCAGGCATATGGGGTGGTGCAGATCAGGGAGATGCTTTAAACAGCATCAACCCGGATGACATTGCCTCCATTTCAGTATTGAAAGGAGCAAGTGCAGCAGCCCTTTATGGATCAAGGGCGGCTAATGGTGTTATTTTGATTACGACAAAAAAAGGAACAGGACGTAAGGGGCTCGGTATTGAGTTCAATTCAAATTATGTTGTGGAAACGGTGCAAAACTTAACGGACTTTCAACATACAAATGGTAATGGAGGCTTAGTTGGAACAACTTTGGAAAACCAGGTGGCTAAGAAAGCGGAATCTATTGACGAGCATTGGAACAACTGGTGGACAGGTAATGGCTGGGGACCCAGATTAGATGGCAGCGATGTCGTTCAGTTTGATGGAGTAACACGACCTTATTCTTATAAAGGTGATAACTGGGATCGATTCTATGAAACAGGACATGCGCTTACAAATACTATTGCTCTTAGCGGTGGAAGTGAAACACAGAACTTCCGTCTATCCCTTGCGGACCTTAGAAGTGATGGGGTTTTTCCCAACTCGGGTTTCGATAGAACAAATATTACCTTATCTACCAATTCAAAGTTCGGAAAGAAGTTGACTGTTACAGCACGTGTTTTATATTCAAACGAAAAAACGAAAAACAGGCCTAACCTTTCTGATGCTCCAGGAAATGCAGATTTATCACTGTTTTATGTTCCCAATGATGTTGATGTACGCGATATGATTGGCGATCCTAATAAGCCCGGCGCTGTGCCTTCAATCGAGATGCAACAGCAGAAAGGGATAACTATTTTTGACCAAAAAGCCCCGGGAGAAGAGTTTCAGACAAGTTATGACTTATGGACACAGAATCCTTGGTGGGCTGCCTATCAATTTAAAAACAATGATGTTCGCGATAGAGTTATTGCCAACGGTGAAGCAAGGTATGATATCACCGATTTTCTTTACGTAGTGGGACAAGCCGGAATGGATTGGTATACTTTGAGAAATACGCGATTGACTCCTCAGGGCACGGGTTATGATCGCGGTGGGAGCATGAGCGAAAGCGAAACTCGCGTACGAGAATTAAACTTTCAGTATAGGGTAGGCTTCAATAAAACTTTTAATCAGTTTGGTGTTGACGCTTTTGTCGGAGGAAACCTAATGCGCCGTACTAATGAATTCATGGGTCAGAATGGAACAGGTTTTAATACGCCTTTTCTCGCTGCTATCAGCAATGCTACATTACATGATTATAGTTACGGTTATGGTAAAAGAGGGATTAACTCTTTATTCGGATCACTTGAGTTATCATACAATAATTATTTATTCATAACAGGAACCGCGAGAAAGGACTGGTTTTCGGTATTGAATCCTGCAAAGAATAGTATTGTCTATCCATCCATTGGGGGAAGTTTTGTATTTACGGATGCCTTCAAAGCATTACCTAAATGGTTAAGTTATGGAAAACTTAGAGGATCATGGGCACAAGTAGGTAATACCGAATCAGTAGGACCCTATCAAACAGTAGTAACGTACGGTGCAAATAGTGCCCATGTAGGAAGTCCTTTAGGTGGACTTAGCTCGGGTAATAATTTGCCAAATCCAGACCTTGTACCTTTTACTTCTACGGAAATGGAATATGGTTTGGAAGCAAGATTCTTCAACAACAGGTTGGGCATTGATGTAACATACTATGATCAAAAAACCACTGATGATATTCTCGATGCGCTTATCTCCCAGGCTTCAGGATTTGGAACTACATCTGTTAATGTGGGAAAACTCACAAATAAAGGATGGGAATTTTTACTTACTGTTACACCAATAAGATCTTCTGCAGTTACGTGGGATATTTCGCTGAATTTTGCAAAGAACAAGAGTAATGTTGTTTCTTTAATTAACGGACAGTCAGAGCTGGTAGTTGATCCCTATACCGCCGAGCCAAGAACAAGAACGGCTATTATCAAACAAATAGTCGGTCAACCCTATAATGTAATAACCGGTTTAACGCAATTGAAGGACCCTTCAACTGGTCTGCTTGTATATGATTCAAGCGGTGCACCTATAACCGATGGAACTTACCAGACAATTGGTTATGGAGTGCCTGATTGGACCGGAGGTTTGAATAACTCAATAACATGGAAAAATTTGAATCTTTCCTTTCTTATTGACTTCAAATCGGGCGGCGATATTTATTCCGGCACGAACGTGAGAATGACTGAAGCAGGTTTTACAAAGCAAACGTTATTAGGGCGTGAGGGCGAGGCTCCGCTTACTGTAAATGGCGTAGTCCAAACTGGTACGAATGCTGATGGGAAACCGATTTATTCACCATTTACTAAAACATTGGCACCGGGTGAGGCAGCAAATTATTGGAATCAGCTTGGCGAAAGAGCAGAAGAAAATTTTGTTTACGATGCCTCTTTCATAAAATTGAGGTCAGTAACCTTAGGATACACTTTTCCAAGCCGGCTTTTCACTAAAACGCCTATTAGAGGTTTAATGCTTTCTTTGGTTGGACGTAACCTCGCAATTCTGCACAAGAACGTTCCGAACGTAGATCCCGAATCTTCGTACCAAAGTGGTAACAACCAGGGTCTCGATTACTTTGGCATGCCTGCTACCCGCACTTACGGTATTAATCTGCGGGCAACATTTTAACTATTAACACTAATAACTATGAACTATTTAAGAAAACTAATTTATAGCAGTGTGGTTACCACAGTCCTCGTTAGCGGCTGTAATACAGACAATCTTAAAGAGCTTAATGTCAATCCTCAAGCGGCACCTACAATTGATGTGAATTTCCTGTTTACTTCCGCACAACTTGGCGCAGCCTCAGGTTCTTCCCCGGTTACAGGGGACAACCGTTATATTGACTGGAGAACGAATATTGGAATAACATCAACTACTATACAGCAACTTGCTTCTGACGGTGGCATTTCCAATACAGGCGATAAATACCTTGAAAATGTTGAAAGCTATACTGCGCCATGGGATTTTATCTATCGAAACCTAAACTACCTTGGGGAAATTCTGAGGCAAACGGGGACCGGGGGATTTGCAGAAGGTCAAAACAACAATACAAGACAGGCTGCAAGAATTTTAAGAGCATTTCTTTTCCATCGCCTTACAGATTATTATGGCAGAATTCCTTATTTTGAATCCTTACAAGCACCGGAGGGGACGTTCTTTCCTCATTATGATAAACAGAAGGAGATTTATTTAGATTTAATAAAAGAGCTTGACGAAGCAGCAGGAGCACTGACGACAGATGCCGATCCTGATTTTGCCGCTGCAGATCTTTATTATAAAGGGGATGTTACCAAGTGGAAAAAATGGGCTTATTCACTTATGCTCCGGTTAGCTATGCGACTTTCAAAGGTAGATGAGGCTGATGCCAATACGTATGTAGCAAAAGCCGTAGCAGGAGGCGTTTTCCAAAGCAATGCCGACAATACCATTGTTCCAATGGCTGTGGGGCCAAGTTTATGGTTGGATCAAAATGGAATTTCTCGGGCATATATTCCGGGAGATGGCGGCGAAATAGCAAATGCTTTTTTGAGTCAAAAGCTGGTTGATTTTTTAAAAGGAGCAAATTCCACATCAACTGCCGACGATGATCCAAGACTGATGATCCTTAGCGGAGGAATTTATACATGGACCAGTGAGGATAACTACACGCCAACAAATACAGATCCGCTTGCTCAGAAAGGCATGCCAAACGGGAAGGACATAAATATGCTTAAAGTAATTGAAAATAACCCCAATCTTGATCCCAATGCTACGTATTCAAGAATGAATCCAAAGTTGTTAAACAGAGATGAGCCGTATATGCTTATGAATTATGGTGAAGTCGAGCTTCTTTTGGCTGAAGCTGCACAAAGAGGTATTGGTGGTTTATCTTCCGCAGCAGCTGCGGGGTATTATGCTGCAGGTGTAAAAGCATCAATGCAAATGTACACCATCTACGATCCTTCCTTTGTTGTATCGGATGCACAAGTAACTGCATACCTTGCTGCTTATCCTTTCGGCGTTGAAAAACCGCCGTTGGAGATGATTGGTGACCAATATTGGGTGAATCATTTTATGAATTGGTGGGAAGCGTGGTCTAACTGGAGAAGAACAGGATACCCAACATTGGTACCTGTCAATTACCCTGGTAACGTGACAGGCGGGAAAATATTCCAGCGCCTGAAATATCCAAGCTCTGAAGTTGCCGGAAACCCGAATTTTTCGGACGCAAGTCCTAATGATTATACAACACCTGTTTGGTGGGCGGGGGGACCGGAATAGCAGAATAAATCTCAATGAATTAACTGAAAAGCCTCTTTTTTGAGGCTTTTTTTATTGAAAGATGAAAGTGAAATATGAAGCGGAAACATTACAGTACAAGGCGGAAATTTTACCGGAAGGCATGGAAACGGATTAGTATATAAGGGAAACCTTTCCTGCAGAGGCGAAAACCTTTCCTGTAGAGGCGCAAACCTTTCCTGTAGAGGCGGAAACCTTTTCTGCAGAGGCGCAAACCTTTTCTGCAGAGGCGGAAACCTTTCTTGTAGAGGCGGAAACCTTTCCTGTAGAGGCGGAAATGTTTGACTCTTATTTACTTTTTTCTTTTCTCAAATAACAGAGCATCCGCATTGTTTCTTCCAATAATCACATGCTTAGAGCCGCCCACTTGTATAACACCGGCGTCCCGAACTTCTCCTTCAACCCTTATTCCTGATGCCTGCGGAGGAATATAAATGAATGACCTTTTGCCATCTCCTTTGAGATAAACACCCTTGCTTGCATTGCACCTTCCTGCCTGCGGCTTAAGCGAATAAAAATTTCCACCAAGCCATATATCTGTTTTGCCGTCTCCGTCAAGATCATCCGCAACAACTCCAAAGACAGGCGATATCTGCGCTTCAATTGGTAGTGCATCAAGCTCAAAGCTTCCTCCATTATTCCATAATATTGCACTTTGCAAATAGTTTGCTTCATATTTCAACGATTTACTGCGCACCTCTGGAGAAAAAAGAGAATCATAAGTTTTATGACCGTAATCCTCATACTTCAAAATCTGCTTCTTTAATGCCGGTATTTGTGCTGTAAGTTCAGGTTTGGTTGCAAAAGGATAAGCTACCGAATCTAATGGTGGATACCAATTAATAATAAATTCACTTCTACCGTTATTGTCAAAATCATTCACATACATGGTAAGAGGTTTTTGTTCACTCGCCTTTAATTTGGTGTTTAATCCCCAATTACCTAATATAAAATCTATATCACCATCGCCATCAAGATCTGCTGCTTCTATCCTGTTCCACCAACCGTTACTATTGGCAATCGTACTTTGATTTTGAAACGTTCCATTATCATTTTTGAAAATGGTTATAGCCATCCAATCACCAACAACAATCAGGTCTTTATCACCATCACCATCTATATCGGTCCACGATGCATCAGTTACCATTCCAACGTTTGCAAGAGATGGTGGTGCAATGTCTTTCCATTTTCCATGATCATTAACTAATAAGTAGGATCGTGGAGGAAGTCCGTAGTTGCCCGGAACATTTCGTGCACCCAAAAAAACATGAAAATTGCTGCCATCCATGTTATCAACTTCAAGCGTTGAAAAATTTCCGATAACAGGAGGAACATTTGATGGCGCTATAGAAAAATTTCCATGACCATCATTATTGTATGTTCGGATAGTAAAATTTGCTTTATTCATTTCAATTTCATTGCCACCTGATCCAATCATTAAATCTAAATCTCCATCACCATCATAATCAACTAATGCTCCACAAGTGCTTTCAAATGTTCCGGGAATTTTGTTGAAGGCAGGCGTTGGTTGAAAATGAAATTTTCCATCTGGCTTTTGAAGAAAAAGTTTATCGGGATCTCCGGCTGCACCGAGTAAAATAAAATCGGTAAGGTTATCTTTATTTACATCACCCTTGATTAATCTTGGGCCTTCGGTTGAAAGCATTCTGATAAGCAGCACCTCATCATTGAAATCGTCATACACATTTTCATGATGTGTGGCATCTCCTTCAATTAATTTTTGATCTACTTCTTCAAAAAGTGTTTTGGCTACGGGTTGAGAAATATTTTTTTCGTTTGATGCTTCACTATATTTTATAGTAATTGTTTGATCGACTTTCACATTCGTTAGGGCCTGTGTTTTCCCATCAGCCCATGTAACAAAAACTGTATCGACCAAAGTTGTTTTACCAAGACCGAATAACAATACTGGTTCTATACTGCTTTCAAATCCACGTGTATTATAATTCTGAAGTACTTTAATTCCGTCTTTTGATTTGACCTTTACTTCGGCGCCTATTCCAAAAAGATTTTTCTCCGGTCCAGCAAATTTTATTTTTAGAAAATGGTTCCCTGAATATTTGTTTGCATCATTACGATAAATAAAACATGGTTCATTGTTATTATTTACTACAAGGTCTTCGTCGCCATCATTATCAAGATCTGCATAAGCAGCACCATTGCTAAAAGATAATTGTGAAAGTCCAAGACTTGAAGCATTATTCTTAAACATCAAATGACCGAGATTAGAAAAAGCATAATTCTGCAAAGGAGTTGAAGGCATTAAGGAAATTAATTTGCGATAATCATTCTTACCTTGTTCTTTCATGCTAACCGGTGTTACCTGGTTTGCTTTGAATTCAAGAAAGTCCATCGACTGAATATCTTTTAAAATTCCATTACTAACGAAAATGTCTTTGTTACCATCATTGTCAAAATCAAAGATCAGCGCACCCCAACTCCAGTCTGTTGCATCAACGCCGCACATTTGCGCTATCTCTGAAAAATCTGCATTGCCATCGTTTAAGTGAAGGCAATTCTGTGTTATCTGGTAATGATAGTTGGCGCGGTATTTTAAATCTTCAAGATGATAAGGATCAAAAGCAATGGTGGTTTTTAAACGGTAATTATCACCGGGCAACATATCAGTTGTAAATATTTCGGGATAACCATCATTATTAATATCAGCTATATCGGCTCCCATGCTGGATGTAGAGCAATAATTTATTCTTGAAGGAAGCTCTTCTGAAAATTTTCCGTTGCCTTTATTAATGTACAAGTAATCGCGTTCCCAAAAATCGTTGCTGACATAAAGATCAGGTAAATGATCACCGTTGAGATCAGAAACTGCCACGCCCAAACCAAAAGCAATGTCACTACTATAAATGCCTGCTTCTTGTGTTACATCGGTGAAAGTATTTCCATCATTTCGCATTAGTTTGTGACCGGTAGGAGAAGGAATCTCTCTCATTTTTCTATATAACTCAATCCTTGCAGGATTGCGAAAACTGTTGTTCAATATATAACAATCAAGATCGCCATCACCATCATAATCAAAGAATGCAGCATGCGTTGAATAACCGTTATTGTCAAGATTATATTCTTTTGCTTTTTCAGTGAATGTGAGATTACCATTGTTTATGAACAATTCATTCTTCCTGTTATTTCCACCCACATCACCCGAATTACAAACATAGATATCCAATAATCCATCACCATTTACGTCAGCCATTGTTGCACCGGTACTCCATGCCATTGTTCCACCGACTCCGGCTTTATCAGTTATGTCTTCAAAATGAAAATTTCCTTTGTTAAGATATAATCTGTTCTTATGTTGATTTGAGGTGAAATAAAGATCAGGCAGAGAGTCGTTATTGATATCGCCGATAGCAACACCTCCTCCGTTATAAAAATTGCGGTAGGTGAGAATATTGAAGCTGTCTTCATCTGTTACTTCGTTAACAAAATTCACCCCGGTTTCTTCCGGTTTCAGCAGATGAAAAAGTGTTGGCGTATTAGCACCGGCATCTGATTTTTTATTATTGCAAGCAGTCAGCAAGTAGAATGATAGCAATACCAACAGATACAAAAATTTCATGCAAATAATTTTTTTGATGCATTCTTAAATCAAATAGTACTAACAATATTATTTAGATACCCGATGTGCTGCATCAAACACACCATCTCCATTTGAACCCATATATGCACCCCAAATAACAGGTTTTTTTATCTTCACCGGCAGATCAATTCGTCTTATTCGCATTCCAAGAAAACTGGTTAAATCAGAATGATGAAAGTATTGACAATAAATAATGTCAAGATAACCATCACCATCTAAATCTCCTATCCATGGTGTAGAAAAAATATTTTTAAAGCCTTTAGCCTGATCAATAGTGTTTATTGATTTCTTAGTCAAATCAATTGCAACAAGTTTGTTTTCTATATCGGCAGGCGACGATGCATACCCTAAAGAACAATCGAAATTATTTATACTTATGATCGCTTCATCACGGCCATCATTATTCAAATCATACACTACAGGGGATGAAAATCCTGTACAACCTATCGAATCCATGTATTCAATGCTTCCGTTCTTTCCGTTAAGCATCACTTCTATTGAGCCGGTGCTGTTTGGCCATGCGCCTTTACTGATAAAAGTAAAAAAATCAGGAATGTCATCCCCGGTAAAATATCCGGGTGCAAAACTGTTGCTGCATTCGGTTCCCGGAAAAGTTCTGCTCCAGATGATATGATAATCTTTTCCATCAATTGCAACGGCTTTGCTTCCATGTGTGATAGCAATAATATCAACGTATCCATCTTTATTAATATCAGCAAGTGTAGGCGGAGCGATGAAGCCATGTCCTTTTTCTGTGGCAAGAATTTTTGCTGATGAAAGTTTTTTTGAACGTAATTGAGATAATGTCGTTAGATAAAGTTTGCCATCAATAGTTTCTCCTCCTGTTCCAAACAAAATAAAAATTTCTTTGCTTCCGGGTTGAGTAAAACATAAAGGAGTCATGTACGATTCTTTGCGATCGGGCATCGTATCTGCTGCAATAACTTTTCCTGTTTTTGAGCTGAATAAAATTAATACTCCGGGAAAACGATCAACTGTTGAATAAGGTTTTGCAAGCGGATTACCACCGTTGATCGTTAGGAGATCCTCCACACCATCGTTATCCTGATCGGGAACCAATACACCATTATTAAAATTGAAATGCGCATAATGCATGATTGGATCACGTACATATTGCTCATGGTTATAATCCCATATTACTGAACCTGATTTTCCATCAAGTGCTTTTAATTGAGGTGATCTTCCTCCGATAAGAATATCTTTTACTTTATCTCCTGTTATGTCACAAAAAGTAGCAGAGCCAAAAACCTGGTCAACAGAACTTTGTTTCCATAAAAGTTTTCCTGACTTTCCATCAAATGCGAGAATGCCTGAGTCTGTTTTTTGAAATTCATTTTTTCCTGATCCGATGACGATATCGAGAACACCATCGTTATTAAGATCTGTTGCACGTGGTGAAGAGAGTGAGCCTACAACAGGAAGATCTTTACTCCAAATAAGAACGCTCTTTTTTTTTGCAGGAGTAAGTGAACACGCTGAAAGAAATATTGTAAACAGGAATGCTAAAAAAAATAATTTGATGTGAAGAAAGGAAGTTCTAAAAAATATAAATCGAACGTGATGTATCATTCATTCATTTTTTGACCTGTTGTGAAAGTTGTCCTTTATTATTTTTATCAGGACTATGGGCAGTAACAAATTTTCCGATTTGTTCACCTGACATTGCACCGTTTTCAATTGCATCTCGGAAATGAATGCCACCATACAACCTTGAGATTGCAGCTTCTTTTGATGCTTGCATAAACGAATCAAATTTTCTTAATGGCAAACCAAATTCTATTTCTGTATTATCAACAAAAGAAAAATGATCACCAAAAACATTAGTGAGAATAGTAGCTGCTGTTGTTGAAATCACACTATGCCCTGATGCATATTCTGGAAAAGGCGGCGTTTGAAGTAAAGGATTCCAATTCTGATCAATTAATTTTTTGATAGCGGTTATCGGTCTTACACGATTATACTTATACTTATCACTCCAACATGAAATGAATGCATCTGCAATGCCGATAGCAACCAATGTATGCACATAAACAGTGTTTGATAAATTTAGTTTTTGTTTTTTACAGGCGATACCTGTAATACCCATCCAATGTCCCCCCGGAGATATTTTTTTGATGCCGAATTCAAGATGCCCAACTTGTTGCAGTGCAAATGGATTACAATCCCAGAACATAGCAATTTCAGCTTGTTCTTTCGAAAGATTTTTACCTACCTCATACACCTCTTTCAAATCTTTATAAAATAAGGAACTTGTATCTGCATTGTATTTATCAGGTGGCGGACATATAAACTGAGAACACGAATCGAGAATAAAAGGACGCAATGTACTCCAGTATGGTTCTATGGCTGCCATGAATCCCGGCGGCGTTGGTTGCCAATATTCATCTCCTGTTGAAGGTGTAAAACGTTTTAACCCGCTCAACTTTACAAATCCATCTCCGTAAGCATATTTCAATATCTGCGGAACTACTTTATCAACAAGTTCAACGGTTGCATTTATTTTTTCCAAAGACAACTTTTTCTCTTTTGCAATTGACTTTAAAGAATCAATATTTTTTTGAAGCAGGTATCCTGATGGAAGCAACTTATTTGCTGATTTGTACAAAGAAAGAACGATAGCAAAACTTGCATCACTTTTTTTTATAAGACTGTCATCAATTGTTATTGTATTCAGTTGTTTCGCAACTCCTGCAAACTTTGGTTGTTGATCATCAAATAACGCTGCAGTTTCATTGGCGGATAGAGTGATATAAGCGTAATATCGCGATGCGGCCACCGGTGACGCAACATCATTTATCATTACATCTGTTGCATGTTTTAATGCACGAACATAATCGGTCGTTGTAAACAATG
>Ga0207706_10005717_pt1 | contig 11584 bp, 9 predicted proteins | sample KBSC53metaG_FD_184318 | JGI IMG/M metagenome (GOLD analysis project Ga0207706, IMG submission 184318) | Corn rhizosphere microbial communities from Kellogg Biological Station, Michigan, USA - KBS C5-3 metaG (SPAdes) (version 2) | ecosystem: Host-associated > Plants > Roots > Rhizosphere > Soil ... | reverse complement strand
GGGCGGGCGCCAGCGTGCCTCCACCGATGCGATCCCATTCTCGAATTCACTCCCAGCCACCTTGATGCCGTGCGTGAGGAACATCTCCTTGAAGTTGCGAAACGTGAACGGAGGCTGTCCCTCGCCGCTGAACATGAACGCCTGCGTCCCGCCAAGGAGCAAGCGCGGATGCGGTGAGATGGACAGGTGGGAAGCAAAGACCCACGGGTTGTGCGAGGCCGCGCTGCTGTCGATCTGTGAGAGGAACGTTTCGCCCGAGGCCTGGCCGAGATAGCGGAAGAGCCAGGGCAGCCGGATGGGACGTGCAAGCATGACGCCCCCGCCGGTGAACGCGGCGTTGCCATCGAACACGATGCCGCCGCCCGCGCCCGGTCCGTAGTCGAGCGCTCGCTTACCCACCCACGCGCTCAGCGCCGAGACTCCGCCGACGACCTGCCAGTCGCGCATGCCCCATTCGCCCTCGTTGCGCCCGCCGGCCGCATCCGCCGCGAGATAACGCCCCGCGAGACCGCCGACGCGAGCCTCGAAGTCGCCCTCGTGGGAGTCCTCGAGCGGCTCTGGGGGGCTGACGTTCTCTCTGGTTCGGTCCAGCGAACGCACTGGCAACAGTTGTCCGTGGTCCGACGAGAATCCGGCGGCCACATTCGCGTGGGCGACGCGTGACATGGCGCGCTCGCTCGACGACGTCTCCTGCGGCGCCAGGCGGGCGGCGATCTCGGGGAATTCACGGGTGAACCGCTGCCAATCGGCGGCGACAGCGGCGTGAATCGCCGGAGCGAGCGACGTGGACCGCTCACTGGCTTCGCGTAGCGCCCATCCCGCCAGGGCCTGCGTGAGCGATCCTTCCGCCCACCCGATCTCGCGTGGCGTGAGCCCCAGAACGACCGCTCGTCGCGCGGCGGTGACAGCCCAGTGATCCGGAGGCAGCGCAGGTGACGCGAACCGAGGCGCACCCTGGGCGCCGGCGCGCGCGCCAAGTAGCGCGAGCGCCGCTATAATGAAACGGGTGACCCAGCGACGCGCCGCAAGGTTCTGCACGGGATTACAGTAATGGGTGATGTGCTACGAAAACGAGCGAGGGCAGTACTGAACGATCGTGACTTGGCATGACGAACCCCGGTGTTCAGACAGGCGTCACGTCGCCGTACCTGACGAGTCGCGGAGATGCTCGCGCATGGGCTGCGACCGCCGCGCTCGCCGCTACCCTGCTCCTGACGATGGCCAGCGCCGTTACGATAACGGGCCGGCTCGTTGCTGAAGATGCCGGCGCCACCCCCAAAGCATACCATGCGCTCCTCGCGCTTGCCGGCCTCGGCGTGTTGGCACGTGGCAAGATCGCGCGCCCCCGCGCCGAGATGCTGCTCTATTTCGGCGTCACGATCGCATCAACGTTGCTCGCATACCTCATCTACGAGCCACGTGTTGCCGGAATCAAGCTGGTCATCGCCCTGTACGCGGGGCTCGTTGCAACGAGCGTGGGTTACGTCGCGAATCGTCACATGGTGCTCCAGGCCTGGCGGGTGGCCGGCGTGGCGTTTGCCATCGCGGTCACCGTGAAGAACGTAACTCACGTGCCGGAGTTCATCGCGTATCTCGCCAGGCCGATCAACCATCCGGACGTGCCAAGCCTCGCTGGCGGTGGATTGAACCTCGAGGCTACTTGGCTGGCGATGTCGTCGTTTTTCATGATTGGCACGGTGCTCTTCGTTCCGGTGACGTTGCTGGCCGCAGCGACCAGCGCGCTCTACGCGAGTCGCGTCGGTGTCGTGATCGCCCTCATGGCGCTCTGCGGCGCCATCGCGCACGCGTGGGGCACGGGTCGGACCAAGACGCCTGTTCCCCGACCGTCGGCCAACCAGAGCTTCGTCTACATGCGTCGTCTTGCCGCGCTCGTGTTCGTCGGCACGATCATTGGGGTGGTTTTCGCGGTCGTTCGCGCTGCGAGACAAGTCGGTGACGTGACGTACGTGGCGCAGCGGTTCAGCGCCATCGGTGAGGATCCCGGCTCGGTGGGACGCCTCGTGCTATGGCGCGGTGGTCTTCGCGTGTTCGAGGAGAACCCGCTCGGCGTGGGTGCGGGGAACGCGGTGCCAACGATTCGTCGCGCGCTGGGCATCGATGTGCCGGAGGACAATCTCCACAACATCTATCTCCAACACGCGGTTGAAAGCGGGATCCCGGGCCTGGCCGTGCTACTCCTGCTCGTGGCCATGATCGCGCGTCGCGTCGTGAGGTCACGCTTTCGCGACCAGCTGTTGCTGTTCGTCGCCGCCTATCTCGTCGCCGGCGTGATCGGGTTCGGCGGCGTGGACGTGATCTTCTGGCTCGCGTACGGCCTGCAATCCGGATTGGCCAGCCAGGGCGCCGATGTCTGAGCGCGCCTTGCCGGACTCGCGGACGATCGCTGTCCTCATTCCCGTATTCAATGACGACGGGCAGCTCGATGCGACGCTGCGTTCGATCGAAGATCAGCGCGTCCCCGTCGTCGTGGTGATCGTGGACGACGGCAGCGACCCGCCGATTGCCGTGCCCCATCCGTCGCGCCAGGAGATCGTCGTGTTGCGCCACGACGTGAATCGCGGCATCGCACACGCACTGAACACGGGCCTCGCCTACATCGTCGACCGCGAGATTCCGTATGTCGCGCGAATCGACAATGGAGACCGATGCGCGCCTGGCCGGCTCGCGCGGCAGTGGAACTTTCTCGAGCAGAACCCGAGTGTCTATCTGGTGGGCTCCGCGGTCGAATGGCGCGATGACGAGGGCCGATCGCGATTCACGCGCGTGTTTCCTACGACACACGACACGATCGTGCGCGCACTCCATCACACGTCGGTGTTGATTCACGCGGCGGTGATGTTCCGGACGAATGTCGTGCGCTCGGCGGGGATGTACTCGACGGCCTATGCGGCCGCACAGGACCTCGACTTCTTCTGGCGCATCGCTCGGCGGCACCAGGTGGCCAACCTGCCCGAGACGCTGGTCGTGGCGCGCTTCGACCCGGCCGGCATCTCGATGCGCCGTCGCCGCGCGCAGCTCTGGAGCACGCTCCGCATCCAGCTCGCGTTCTTCCGCCCATCGACCTGGGCGAGCTATTACGGCATCCTGAAGACGTTAGGCCGGTTCGTCGTCCCGTACTCGGTGATCGTCGCCGTCAAGGGGGCGATGAGCCGTCGCGCGCGGATCGAGGCGACATGAGGCTCGTCGCGCTCGCACACCCCTTCGCCATCGAATGCATGATCGAATCGTCTCGCTTCGCTCTCCCGCAACGCCGTCGACGATGCCGCGTGATGTGACGCCCGCCGCGACTCGGCCTCTCGACCCCGAGCTGCCACTCCTGGCGCTGGCGCGCCCGTATCGCCGCCGCTGGCGGCTCGTCCTCGGTACCCTGGGCGTTGCGTGGCTCGGGGCGCTCGCGGCGGTGCTGATCCCGTCACGCCGGTACACGGCCTCCGTGGTGTTGGCCGCCGTGCCTAACGCGCGGACGAGCGCGTTATCAGGCGGACTCTCGGCGATCCTCGGCTCGGCCCAATTGGGTGGGGTTCAGTCGACGCCCTACTTCATCGCCAAGCTGATTCTCCTGCGAAGCGTCATCATGCAGGTGGCTTCCGAGCGGGTCGGCGACGCTCGCGGCGGAACCGTGATCGAACGCGTACTGGAAGAACGACCGCCCATCAAGTTGGGACGCGTGGAGCCCGCGATGCGCAAGGCGGTGTCGGCCGAGGTGGACAAGCAGACCGGGTTGATCACGGTGCAGACGACGCTTCCTGACAGCGCCGTCGCACGCTTCATCACGCGGCGTCTCACGGAGACCGCCGGCGCGACGTTCGTGCGAGTGAGTCGGGCGCAGGCCAGCAGTCAGCGGACGGCGCAGGCGGAGCGAGTCGACAGCGCGCAGCGCCAACTGCGACGAGCCGAAGAGCGGTCGCGGGGGTTCGCCTCGTCGAACCGCTCGTACACCATGTTCTCCGAAGCGTCCGTCATGCGACGTGAGCTCGAGCGGGAAGTAACCAGCGCGCAATCCGTGTACAGCCAGGCGCGCGAGGACTACGAAACGGCTGTCGCACGAGAGCTGGAGGAGACGCCCGCGGTGGTGGTGGTGGATTCGATTCCGAATCGCCTCCTTCCCGATCCGCGCCACGCGCCGCTCAAGCTCGTGCTCGCGTCCGCGCTGGCGTTCCTAGTCGTGACGCTGATCCTGTGGTCGCGGCGGGAATTCCAGGACCCCAGCCGCACGGCGGTTACCGACCCTGCCGACGGATCGCTTCGGGTGGGGCGCGTCGCGAGTGGAGACTGAATTCACGGGCGGCGGGGGACGGGCGATGGGGAACAGCGGCGGGGGCCGCCTGCCGTCGGCCGCCGGCCGTTCGTCAGTACGCCCCTCGGCCGCCCAATACCGCCGGGATAGTACGAACGAGAATCGCGAGATCGCGGCTGAGGCTCCACCCCTCCACGTAGTCGAGCTCCACGGTCACGCGTGCCGGATAGGCCACCGCCGACCTTCCCATCACCTGCCACGCACCCGTCATCCCCGGCTTGAGGGACAGGAGTAGCGGACCCTCGCCGTTGTAATGGTGGATCTCGTCAGGCACGATCGGACGTGGACCAACGAGCGACATGTCGCCCGTCACCACGTTCCACAATTGCGGCAGCTCGTCGAGGCTCGTGCGTCGCAGGAAGTGGCCGATCCTCGTTATGCGGGTGTCGGTCGCTGCGGGGAGCTTGTAGTCGTGTTCGACGTACTGACGATAGAGCACCGGATCGGCGAGCAGCTTCGCCTCCGCGTCGGCGTACATCGAGCGGAACTTGAGACATCGGATCGGGCGCCCAAACCTTCCGAGTCGACGCTGGCAGAACAGGGCAGGGCCCTTACTGTCCAGGACAACAAGCGTAGCGATGACCGCGAGCAGCGGCGAGAGCACCACGAGCATCGCTGCTCCGCCAACGATGTCCAGGGCGCGTTTGAGGAACAGCTGTTCGGCGCGAAGCACCACCGGGCGAAGCTCGAGCAACGGTTGACCGCCCTGCGTAATCAGGGTCGGCCGCACGCCGGGCAGCTCGAGCTGCGGCGCGGCCGCGATCACCTTGCACTCCGCGACGGCCGCGGCGCGCACCACGCGGCTCGTCGTCTCGGACGACGGCAACCCGCAGAGCACTACGGTATCGGCGTCCTGCTCGAGCAGCACCGACTCGAGGTCGGCGAGCGATCCCAGGGCGCGACGGTTCGGGTGTGCCGCGACATCGATGAACCCGAGCACATCGAACCTCACGACGTGATCGGGCGATGGTCCCTTTTGCCTGACGAGACAATCGTTGGCGGTGCCGACGAGGATCACGCGCGCTCGTCTGCGCGCCCCTGACCGGCCGGACCAGAACCGAGCGATTGCATCGAACGTGGTGCGAAGGACGACGAGCGCGATGCATAACGGTGCGAACACCAGCAGGCCGGTTTGCACCGCCTCGACTGGCGATTGCGACCAAAGCCGTGACCAGAGCGGGAGGACGCTGGCGATCGCCGCGGCAAGGCAGAGACGTCCGATGTGTCGACGAGCGTCCCCGGACCGGTACGTCCCGGCGACAGTCGCACCGACAAGGAGTGCCATCGCAAAGGCGACCTTGCTGCCGGCGAGCTCGGGGGCGAGCGTGGACAGGGCCAACCCGGTGGGGAACCATCGTCCCGTCACCAGTGCGTGTATCGTGGCCTGCGCAGCGAGGAACGCGACGGCGTCAACGATGAGAAGAGCGGCTACGTCGCGCGCTGCGCGAAACGTATGACGTCGCAGGTTCTCCGCAGCCCGCGGGATCGCGACGCTTCGGTCGACCTCGGAGGTGTGTCGCGAGACGCGAGCGGGAGCCGACCGCACACGAACGTTGGCGGTCGCATCCGACCGAGCGGGGCGAGATCTGGCTGAATTGGCTGGCACCGAAGTCGGCTGATACAGTTCCAAGGCGCGACATGGCTAATGTGGGGAGCATCCCAAGACGCCGCGCATGCGTGACGGGCTGGTCAGGCTTAAACCCGGCGGTGCCTGCGGGAGTCACGTTTTCGAATGGCCTTTTGGGTCAGCTCGAAATGCGTTGACAGACCAGACGGTTCACGCTTCGCGTTAGGTGCGGCGCGTTTGTGAAGCTCGCGTTTGCTCGATGTTTAACGTACCGACTACAAACGGCGCAACGGGCTTAGGGTTTAGTTGGATTCGACCGGAGCGGGCTCGACCAATGTCGCGCAACTTACTCGACTCAGTGCCTCATGTGTTACACGCGAACCGGTGTTTTGCCCCGCTATCGAAGTTTGACGGGCACGGTGGGCGGTTTTCGGGAAGATCGATGCCAAAACGTGCCGCGATGGCGGCGAATCGGCGCCGATCACGCACGTGGAGCATGACTATGGTGTCTTTGAGGTATCGATCTGATTAACGCACGCGGTCGTCAGGGGGTCTGACGGATGTCCCGCAGGCGTCCACGTGCTTCGTCGTTCTTCGGATCACGCCGGATCGCTTCGCGAAAAGCCGCGGCTGCCGATGCCGTGTCGGCGCGCATGAGCATGATGTTCCCGCGCACGATCGATAGTGCCGCCGTGTTAGGGTAGAGCTGCTCGTTGAGGCGCAGCAGTACCAGCGCGTCGTCGATCTTGCCGGCGCGCGCAGTTCGGAACGCGGCCGCGTTGAGCGACACCTCCCCGAAGTCGTACGCGTCGCGACCGTAGTATCGCTCGCGCAATGCGCGGTACGCGCGGGTCGCGGAATCCGCACCGGCAGCGGTCGCAGTCTCGGTAATGATCGTCGCCAGAGGGACCGGTCGGTTTACACCGCGATGACATGTGATGCACGTCACAGTCACTGTCGGCGTCGGTCGCGTCGGAATCGTATCGAGGCGGTTATTCACCTCCTGCACCATGCGCATCATCTGGCGAGCAACCCGCTTGTTTCGCTTTTCGTCGGTCGCGAAGTCGATCCGCTCGAGCGGAGTGCTGTCGCTTCCGACGTGACAGAAGGTGCACGAAACACCCAACGCGCCAGCAATGTTGCGCATCATGCCCCACACCTGCACCGGCTGCGTGGTCTTCGGGATCACCTGAACGTTCACGAGCGAGTCGGGGGGCCACTTGCCGGGTGGTTGCGCCTCCGCGCGGCTGGAGCCTGCCGCTGTCACGAGAGCGATGACAAGCGCACGCACTGCGACCCTCGCGGTCATAGCGAGAACGGACTGACGAGACGGAGAGGCACGCCAGATCGTTAGGCGCCAGTGCCCGTGCCCGCAACCTGCCGGTGACAAGTCACCGTCCATACCGGTCCGTTGTCGAGTCAAGCCGGCGGCGTTGAGGAGGTCAGAGTCTCTGGCACATGACGCCTTCGAGATCCGACATGTTCTTCCCGGCGGACGTCCAGGCCTGGCGTATCACGGCGGCCAGCTCCTCCTGAAAACGGCCTCGAGAAAACATCGCGGCTCGCTCCCGGCAATCGGACTCGTGAATCAAGACGGTTCCCCTCTCAATTTTCAGAACTGCCTCCATCATCGAGTCCACGGATTGGCGCGAAAAAAATACGCCGGTTCGCTCCGTTACCGTCTCCATGGCGCCACCCTCGGCAAAGGCGATGACCGGTGCTCCGGCGGACATGGCTTCCAGCGGAGTGATTCCGAAGTCCTCGGCCCCCGGAAAGACAAAGGCTTTGCAGGTGGAATACAGCGCGGCGATCTCCTCGTTCGAACGAGCGCCTAGAAATTCGATGGTTGGCCCGGCGATGGCCCGAAGCTTCTTTTCGTCCTGGCCGGAGCCCACGATCTGAAGCGGAAGCTCGAGACGATTGAACGACTCGATGGCGAGGTCGACGCGCTTGTACGGGGCAAAAGCGCCGACGATCAAGTATTTGGATCCCGGACGCCGCGCTGCGCCAAAGCGAGACACGTCGACGAAGGGATACACAACGCGAGCATCCCGCTGATAGGCGTCCTGGATCTGGCGGGCGATGTACGTGCTGTTGGCCACGAGCCGGTCAACCCGCCGGTCATCGCTGACGCGGCGGTCCCAGCGTTGTAAAAAGGGTCGGCACAGACGCGCCGCCAGCCGGACGTGAAAAGGAGCCTGGCCCGGGCCGAAGTACTCGTCAAAGCGAGCCCACATGTAGCGCATCGGCGCATGCACGTAGCTCACGTGCACGGCATCGTTTCGTTTCCGTACGCCCTTCGCGACGCAATGTGACGACGACACGATAAGGTCAAAATCGTCCAGGCTAAGGCTCGCGATGGCTGCCGGCATCAACGGAAGAAGCGTTCGGTACTTCTGTTCGGCCCCGGGAATCGATTGAAGCCAGCTGACATGCGTCGGGATGGCTTCCAGTCTGGCTGATGCCTTGCCGGGAATGGAGATCAGCGTGAAGAGTTCTGCCGCAGGGAACATGTCCGAAATTGCTTCCAGCACATACTCCCCGCCCCGCATTCCGGTGAGCCAGTCGTGTGAGAGGGCGACTTTCATCCTCGAAAAATACCGAAGAACCCGCGTGGCGTACCCCACTTCATATCGCTCCTCCTTCCGATCATGCACCTCCCGGTCAATCCGCCCGTACTCCCGATGCTCGCCAATCGTGTCGACGAGCTTCCACCCGGCGAAGGATGGATCTTCGAGCCCAAGTGGGATGGATTCCGAACGCTCATCTTCCGCGATCGCGATGAGCTGTTCATCCAGAGTCGCGATGAGAAACCGCTCGAGCGCTACTTCCCCGAGCTGGTCACGCCGCTCAAGACCCAGCTGCCGGAGCGCTGTGTCGTGGACGGCGAGATCGTCATTGCACGAGATGGGTGCCTCGACTTCGAGGCATTGCAGCTGCGGCTTCATCCCGCCGCTTCGCGTGTGAAGCTGCTGGCAGGGCAGATCCCTGCGTCGGTGGTGTTCTTCGACCTGCTCTGCGAGGGCGACCGCAATCTGTGCAAGGCGCCATTTCGCGAGCGGCGCGCGGTGCTCGAGTCCCTGGTGCGCGGTAGCGTCACGCCGCCGTTGCATCTCACGCCCGCGACACGCGACCGCGCGTTAGCCGCCGACTGGTTCAGCAGGTTCGAAGGCGCCGGGCTCGATGGGGTAATCGCGAAGGCCGAACACGGCACGTACGAGCCTAACAAGCGCGTCATGCTGAAGGTGAAGCACGAGCGCGAGTGTGATTGCGTCGTGGCAGGGTTCCGGTGGCACAAGAACGGGAAGGGCACGGCCCTGGGCTCACTGCTCCTCGGGCTGTTCAACGACGACGGCAACCTCGAGCACGTTGGTGTGTGCGCAAGCTTCACCGCCGCCAAACGACGGGAGCTCGTGGCCTTTCTGGAGCCGTATCGCGAGAACGCTCTCGAGGGACATCCATGGAGAGCGTGGGCCGAAGCCCCGTCGGATGAGGAGACTGCGACGCATCGACGACCCGGAGCAATCAGTCGCTGGAGCCAGGGCAAGGATCTGTCGTGGGAAGCGCTGCGGCCCGAGCTGGTAGTCGAAGTGGCGTACGATCACATGCAGGGCACTCGCTTCCGACACACCGCCCAGTTCCGGCGTTGGCGCGCCGACAAGCGCCCAAAGGATTGCACTTTCGCGCAACTCGAGGTCGTACCGCCTCACGAGCTGAGTCAGATCTTCGCGGCAGGCCGCTAGTGCTCCTTCGCCTTGTCTCTCCATTCGCGCCAGGCGCGCGTCGGATCGTCGTCCGGATCCGGCGTTTCCTGAGGAGGCCTGATCCCCTCCGGCACGTTGCGAAGGTTCACGCGGATGCGCGTCCACGTTGATGAGCGGCCACGCATCGAGTCCACCAGCACGTCGTCGACTGCGAGGTACTCGGCGACCTCCGGGTGCCTCGCTTTCCACCGTGCGAGCCCGGCGAGGGCGGCGTCCTTCTTCGTCGAGTTCGCGACTACGATGAGCGGCATCTTCGTGCGCGGCGCTCCGGCCATTTTCTTCGTCTTCGCGACCCCTTTCGCGCGGGACGGCGCCACGCGCGTGGCTTCACCGGCCATCTTCTGGAAGTGCGGCGGCCACGGCGCGTCGCCCAGGCCGGACGCCTCGTCGCGCGCCGCGAGCTCGAGCAGCGCATCCAGCGACCCGGCCGAGTCGTCCATCCCGTCGTTCGGATCGCCTAACGACGACAAGCGTGCCGGCACGGTGTTCACCGTGAAGTCCGCCGGGTCGCATTCGGGGATCTCTTCCCATCGAAGTGGTGTGGACACGCGTGCGTCGGCGAGTGGCCGGACCGAGTAGGCCGAGCATGTGGTGCGATCCTTGGCGTTCTGGTTGTAGTCGAGGAACACGCCGCGGCGCTCCTCCTTCCACCACTTGGATGTCGCCAGCGTCGGGGCGCGACGCTCGACTTCCCGGGAGAACGCCAGCGCTGCGCGACGTACCTCGGCGAACGTCCAATGCTGATGGATCCGCACGTTGACGTGCATGCCGCGCGAGCCACTGGTCTTCGGCCAGCCGCGAAGCCCCAATTCGTCGAGCAGCCCTTTCGCCTCCATCGCAACGCGTCGCACGTCGTCCCACGCGACGCCAGGACCCGGATCGAGATCGATGCGCAGCTCGTCGGGGTGGTCGAGGTCTGCCGCGCGCACAGCATGCGGATGCAGCTCGATGCATCCCAGGTTCACGATCCAGGCGAGGCCAGCGGCGTCATCGACGACGATCTCCTCCGCTGTGCGACCGGACGGGAACGACAGGGTCACGGTTCGGAGCCATGCCGGGCGGCCGGTGGGCGCGCGTTTCTGATAGAACGGCTCGCCCTCCGCACCATGAACGAAGCGTTTGAGCACGACCGGCCGATCGCGGATACCCGCAATGGCGCCGCGTTCGACCGACAGGTAGTACCGGACGAGATCGAGCTTGGTGAGCTTGACGTCGCGCGAGAAATACGGCTTGTCCGGGTGCGTGATGCGGACCTGTCGGCCAGCGACCGACAGGACTTCGCTCGGCTCTTCGCTCTTCATCGCGCGATCGGACTCGGTTGGGACCGTGGTTGCCGCGGAATGGGCTCGACGCCAATGTACTTCACATCGGGCCGAGCCTTTTGCAAGCGGTCCTCGAACCGCTGGATCGCCGCCGCCACATCGTCGCCCGAGAGATTGGGAGCGAATTGCGCTGTGACGCCGAGGGATTCCTTCATCGGCGTGCGCAAGCGCAACGCGCATGCCCGGTGGGCGCTCCGGCGGCCGGCTACCGACGCTAACGTGAAAAGCCCCTCGAACCGCGGCGAACCGTGATCCGAGGGGCTTCTCTTCCGCTGGCGGGATTCGATCGTCTGGTTCGACACCGCGCTTGCGCGCGGACCGGTCGACTTCCCTTACCCTTGCCGTAACGGTCCCGGCTCAGGTGCTTCCGAATTCGTTGAAGCTACAGTCGCGGCCAGCGACCCCGCGACCGACCTGTCGTTGCCGAACATCCGACAGGCGACCCTCCGCTGGCGTCCCACCGGAGAGCATCGCGTCCGAGACTGACCGTTTCCTTCGGACGCGGGGCCAACATTCACCGCGCCGGGAGTATCGTCAACCGAGAACTTTTCCCGAACTCGGCGGACTGGGCGTTAGGCGGCAGGCGGCAGGCGGCTGCCGGGGACGGGCGACG
>Ga0207706_10005716_pt1 | contig 11586 bp, 8 predicted proteins | sample KBSC53metaG_FD_184318 | JGI IMG/M metagenome (GOLD analysis project Ga0207706, IMG submission 184318) | Corn rhizosphere microbial communities from Kellogg Biological Station, Michigan, USA - KBS C5-3 metaG (SPAdes) (version 2) | ecosystem: Host-associated > Plants > Roots > Rhizosphere > Soil ... | reverse complement strand
ACGGAGCGACTCTTGCTCGATTCGGCCCGATGACTCAATAGAGACGCATGTCTCCGGTCTGATTCGTTCCGTGTGGATAGTGGCCCACTCGGACCTTTGACGGATTTTCGCCTCGTCTGCTGCTAGGGGAAGAGTCGGCGGCGCTTATTCGCCCGCGATTCGGCCAGGGAGTCACATTCCCGAAAACACGAAAGTCGGCCGGGTAATAGGACATCCGTTACCTACATGCAACTCTTTCCGATGGAGTGCAAAAGAAGACCTATGGTATCTCGATAGAAAGGGACGATTGAACTCAAAATCGAGCGTGCTCAGCGGCCGTCAGTGCCAAAGGGGCCCATATGGATAGCGATAGACATATTCTGTCCGCGGTTCCTCATCCGATCACGCGGACTTCACATATGCCCAAATGGCGTGATGAAGGCGCTTCTGTGCCGAAATGGCGTGAGGAAGATGTGCCGACAAGGCGGTTCGATGCGAGTGATGAATGGGATGACAAGTGGCTCCGTCCGCTCTTCATCATGCCCCCATCGCAGGCGCCGCAATCGCAGCCAGCAAAGGCTGAAAGTGCCCCCAAAAGGCATGTTGTAGAAATACCTGCAAAACACGCCGATGCGAGCGCCTCCATCGTGCCTACTTCGCATGTACCTCCATCGGTGCCGACCAAGACTGGAAAGGTCCGGGAGTCTTTGGAGCCGGAAGCCATGCCGCTAAAGCTGCGTTTTCTGCGCCGGCTCTTCCGCGACACTCAATGCCGGGCCAAACGGTATTCGACGCCCGATCTGGTCGCCTACTACTTTACGGGCGGCGCTCCCACTTCCTTTCAGGTTGGAGATATGAGCGCGACTGGACTCTACTTGCTGACGCCAGAACGCTGGGCTCTCTGTACGCTAATCCAGATGACATTGCAGAAGAAGGTTGGAAGTGGCGTCTCTCCGAAGGACTCGATCTGTGTTCTCTCCGAACTTGTTCGCTTCGACGAGAACGGAGTCGGCTTCAAATTCATTCTTCCGGATTACGAGTATTTGTGTGCATACGGCCTTACGCCCGAAGAAGCGCTGGACCGGAAGTCACTAGAGAGGTTCATGCTGAAGATAGGGGTTCGGGCTGGTTAGACCCCAGACGATCCTGTCAAACTCTCCTCAAGATCACCGAGTCCTGGTAACTCGTAAAGGCTTCTCTACGGTATCAAAAGGGCCAGCACCTCCCTGCGGCGGCCATTTTCGTAAGACGGTCACCCGCTGACCCACTCGGCATTTCAGGAGGTAGGTTCCATCGTTGGATTCCGGGTGGTTTGTGGGCTACTCTTCCCTTACCCAAAATGGTGCAACTTCCCTTCGTCGGCGAGACGCTTCGCTCCGCTAACCCTCCGCCTAATGAAAGGAACGTTCTTCGCTGTCTTCGTCAGGCTCTACCAGCGCGACGGCACCTGCACCTGATTTCGGACGCGGTCGAAGCCTAGCGAGAATGCCTGCTCTGTTGTCCGGCTCGGATGGCTGGCTCGGCCTCGGCAATCTGCGAGCAACGAAGCGCCATACGAACCACGCGACGAGAAACACAACTGCGAACTCGAAGACCGCGCTCCAGATGGCGAGACCTCCTGAAACTGCGCGTAATTATAGCTCCGTAAGACTACTCAGCCTGTCGAATCTGAAAACGACAAATCAACGCTCATTTGATTCGGAGCGGGTTGTGGGCTACTCGGAAATTTGACGAATCCTCGTCCGGAGCGGACTCGCCCAAAGATCAATCGAATGAGTTCACATCCGCTTTCAATCATTTTGTGCGAGTCGCAACTTGGCTTGTGATCTAACAGCGAAGCCTGTTTCTGGCGCAGAACAACCGAAGAACAACCGCGATCTTTCGACTCCGCTTCGCTGCGCTCAAGATGACACAACGAATAATCTCAATGGAATCAGAATCGCTTGCGGGTAAGTTGCCGAAAGCGAGTCGAGGCGCTCAACAGGGCAAGAGCTCTTGCGATTGTTTTTGTCCTCAGGGGCTGAAGCCCTGTGGTTTTTGCGGCTTTGCGGCACGACTAAAGTCGTGCCCTTTCACAAAACCGCACCTGACGACCTGAGACGGGCATCACTTCGCGTCGTGCATAATCAAAGGACGATGGCCCTCTTGTGGAACCCGGAAAGCTGGTCGCAGAGGCTGGCTGAACTCGAAGCACGCTCTGGAGACTTGAAGGAGGCTCCGCTGCGCCGCGACGTGCGCTCGCTTGGCATTCTGCTGGGCGAAGTGCTGCGGGAGCAGGCGGGCGAAGACCTCTTCGCGCATGTTGAAGCGTTGCGGCAGGGCACCATTCGTCGCCGCGACGCGGAGGCCCGCGGCAACGAGGAGGAGGCGGCGCGGCAGGCCGCCACGGCACTCGAGCTCGTTCACTCGCTGCCTGTGGATCGAGCTATTCTGCTTACGCGCGCATTTGCGTTCTACTTCGAGCTCATCAACCTTGCCGAAACCAATCACCGCAAGCGTCGACGCATCGCTCTGCAACTGAGCGGAGAGACGGGCCGACAGCGGGGTTCGCTTGCCGGAACGCTCTGCGAGATGCGCCGTGTGGGCATCGGTGCCGACGAAGCGATGGACTGGCTGCGACGCATCCTTATTGTGCCCGTCTTCACGGCGCACCCGACCGAGGTGGCGCGGCGATCGGTGATGTTCAAGCGGCGACGTATCGGCGAGTTTCTCGCCACGCTCGATCGCATTCCGATGCCCGAGCAGGACCTTGCCCGGCTTGAAGAATCCATCCGCGCAGAGATCACGAGCCTGTGGCAGACGGACGAGGTGCGCTCTCGCCGTCCCACGGTTTACGACGAAGTCAAGATGGGGCTCGATTACTACGACGTGTCGATCTTCGCGACGCTTCCGGGCCTCTATCGAGAAATTTCTGAAGCCTTGCATGCGTCGTACGGGCTGGAGATCGAAGCGCACATGCTGCCGCAGGTGCTTCGGTTCGGCTCATGGATCGGCGGCGACCGCGATGGCAATCCCTTTGTCACTCCCGACGTGACGCGCGATGCAATTCAACTGGCGCGTGGCCACCTGCTGCTCTACTACCAGGGTCAGCTCGACGCCATCATCGACCTGCTGACGACAAGCGCACAACAACGCGCTGTGAGCGACGAATTGTTGCAGCGCCTCAAAGCCTACGTCGCATTGGTACACACGCCTGAGGCCCAGGTTTTCGGCGCGCAGTACGAGTTCGAATACTACCGCCGTTTCGTGATTTGCGTGAAAGCTCGCGTGCAGCGGACGCTGGAGCAGACGGGCCGTCCCTCCGCAGCTTCCATATCCGCACTCCCTGTTACCCACTACACTCTGAGCCACGGTCAGGACACGCTGGCGCAGGTGTTGCCCCCCTATTGCTCTGTCGATGAGCTTCTGGTTGACCTGGAATCGTTGCGCGCCTCTCTGGCTGCAAATGCGGGCCTTCGCATCGCGCGCACGCTGATCGATCCGCTCATCCTGCAGGTTCGGACCTTTGGCCTGCATCTGCACACACTTGATATCCGCCAGCATGCGCGCGTACACGCGGCGGCGTTGCAGGAGGCCATCTCCGACACGATTGCACCGATTCTGCCCGGGGAAATGTCGGGGGAGACAGCCTCGGTGCTGGAAACCTTCAGGGTCGTCGCTGAGATCAAGCACGGCTGCTCGCCTGAGGCCATTCGGCATTACGTGATCAGCGGAGCCTCTTCGGTTGAGGATGTGCTTGCGGTGGTTCGCCTGGCACGGTTGGGAGGCGTAACCGTTGAGGGTTCGCAACATGGGCATGAGCATGGTGACCCGGGCCTGATGCCTGTTCCGCTGTTTGAATCGATTGAAGACCTGCGGCAGGCTCCCGCCATCTGTCGTGAGTTGTGGAGCCGTCCCGATTACCGCAAGCTTCTCGCTTCGTGGGACAACTGGCAGGAGGTGATGCTGGGCTACTCCGACTCAAACAAAGACGGCGGCATGCTCACGAGCACATGGGAAATTTTCCGCGCACATCGCGATCTGCACGTTGTTGCGCGAGAGGCCGGCGTCAAACTCCGGCTCTTCCACGGCCGCGGCGGAACGGTGGGACGTGGCGGCGGCCCGACTCACCGCGCCATTTTTGCTCAGCCTATGGACGCCTTCGAGGGGCAGCTCAGGATCACCGAGCAGGGCGAAGTGCTCAACTTCAAGTATGCCGACGAAGTGCTGGCGGAGCGCAATCTCGAACTGATGATTGCGGCTTCGCTCGATGCGCTTGCCCGTCCCAACGCGCGCGATCCTGAAGGCCACTTTACCGGAGTGCTGCTGCCTGAGTGGGAATCTGCGCTCGATGAGCTTTCCACTATCTCATTTGCGTTTTATCGGAAGCACATTCTTGATGATCCGGAGATTGTGACGTACTTCGAGCAGTCCACTCCGGTTGGCGAGTTGGAACATGCCAAAATCGGGTCCCGGCCCGCGAGGCGTAATGCGTCGACGCGTCTGGCCGACCTGCGGGCGATTCCGTGGGTTTTCGGATGGACGCAGTCACGGCTTCTGGTTCCGGCGTGGTTTGGCGTGGGGTTCGCGATCGAGCAGTTCACTGAGATGAGCGGCAAAGGCGCAAATCTCGCGCGGCTCCAGAAGATGGCGCAAGAGTTCCCGCTGTTTATCGATCTGCTGCGCAACGTGGAGATGGCGCTGGGAAAAGTGGACCTGGCTACGGCACGTCTCTATTCCTCGCTTGTTTCAGATACGAAGCTTCGCGAGCGGATCTACGACATGTTCGAGGCAGAGTTCCATCGCACTGTGCGCGCCGTTCTCGCGATCACCAAGCAGAAGGAATTGCTGGAGTCGAACCAGGTGCTGGCGCACTCGATCAAGCTGCGCAATCCATATGTCGACCCGATGCACCTGATCCAGGTTGACATGCTGCGTCGCAAGCGCGCGGGAGAAGACACCGCTGCAGTGAATCGAGCACTTGCCGCGACGATCAGCGGGATTTCAGCAGGACTCCGAAATACTGGTTGAATTGACAGCGCGCGCGTTCTATCGCAGCAAATCGAAAGCCGATGGGCGCAAGACCTTACTAGAGTAACGCTTACACCACAAAAGTGTAACTAGCGATGGTTACTGCCGATGCTAGACTGCCGGTCTGGAGGAATAATGAATCAGGAAATTTACCGCGCAGCGTACGAAGAGGCAAAGGCTGAACTTAGGGACGTTTTCGAGCAGTTTGAACAGCTCAGCCGTCGGAAGGACCAAATCGAAGGCGTCGTCGAGGTTCTGAAGCCGCTGGTTGCTCTTCAGGCACATGGTTCGCCCAGCCTCGCCTAATCCCCTTCAACTGGTCAGCGTGTCGCGGAGGTTCGAACCGAACCTCGGCTGCCGAGTAGCGTGTTCTCTTGCGCCATAGCAATGAACAAAACACAGAGATTCCAGGTATGCGCCAAAGTCAGACACGCATCAAACACAAGCTAGATAAGGTTTGGTGAGAAAGATGAAGCTAAAAAATTTGATCCCCGCCAGATTCCGTTCCTCCCGCGTCAAGCACGTGAGTGGGCAGTCCTTTGCAGATGTCCTTCGGCTGATAGATCAAACAGGTCCCATCTCTGTGGACGGATATATCAAGAAGGCAGAGACAAAGGACTTCGTTCTGTTCAGCCCTACTCCGCAGGCGGACCACTGGACGCAGATCTCGGTACGGCGGATCAGTGAACTCGAACACTTAGGGCAAGAAGCGGCAAAAGAAGGTCTCTGCGACAGGGTGCGGCTGACGTTCTAGCGTTGCGATTGGTCTGAGTATCTGCCCGCGTTGTCGGGCGGGCTCGTTCATTTCTGTAAGCTGTTCTTTTTAAATATTTTGGGTCGCAGAAATGCGGCGCCGCAACGGCGATGCGGCGGGGAAAACAAAAGAGGGCAGGGATTTCTCCCAGCCCTCTTTTGTGTCTGCTAGATTCTGCCGAAATCCTTGGGCTCTACAGCGGTTGAACGTCCGCAGCCTGCCAGCCCTTGGGCCCCTTCACCACGTTGAACTGCACGGCTTGACCTTCCTGCAGGCTCTTAAAACCACTCGAGTTGATTGCAGAGTAGTGCACGAAGACATCTTCACCGTTCTGACGCGAGATAAAGCCGAAGCCCTTCGCGTCATTGAACCACTTCACAGTACCTTGTTCCATTTTGATCGAATTTCCTGGATTGAATTGCGCTGGATGAATCGGAGCGACCACTGGCAGAATCTTGCTTGGTTGGGCGAGTACTGCTCACGCCCGGTTCGGCTCTAACGCTGCGCTCAGTGTAGCATCCCGACCGAAAAAAGAGGGTAGAAATCTTTGCAAACGGCGCTTGCGTTCATTTCATGCCGTGGAAAACCTTTTCAAAATGAGACGGTTACAGAGACTCGCGTCGCTGTGGTAGGGTAATAGGTCGAAATGCCCAAGGATCCTGTTCCCGGTTTGCTGGTACGCGCTTCCGAGGCGCTGGAATCGGAGTTTGGCCACCTGCCATCGTTCGATCTGGGGCCGGGCCAGGATGACAATGATGAGTCGATTGCCCGAGTTCTTGAGGCGACGGCACGGCGATTGGGCGACAACTATCCATACTTTCATCCTCTGTATGCCGGGCAGATGCTCAAGCCGCCCCATCCGGTTGCGAGGGCTGCGTATTCCCTGGCGATGCGCATCAATCCAAACAATCATGCTCGCGATGGAGGCCGCGCAAGTTCGGAGATGGAAATTGAGGCGGTCGCGGAGATCGCCGGGATGTTTGGTCTGACGGAATTCCTCGGCCACCTGACTTCGAGCGGAACTCTCGCCAACCTTGAGGCTCTGTGGATTTCCGGACAGGTGGGAGGCGGCAAACGGGGCGGGAAGCGAATCGTAGGTTCCGAACAGGCGCATTACACACACCAGAGGATTTCCGGGGTCTTGCGGCTCGATTATTCGGCGATACCGGCCGATAACCGCGGGCGCCTGAGTCTTGAGGCTCTTGAAGATGAGCTTCGTAAGGGCGATGTCGGGACTGTCGTGGCCACCTTGGGAACTACGGCCCTTGGCGCCGTCGACCCGCTGGAGCAGATCTTGGCGCTTCGCGAGCGATACGGATTCCGGGTACATGTTGACGCTGCTTACGGGGGCTATTTCTGCTTGATCCCCGACTCGCTTGAGGATTCGGCTCGACGGGCATACGCAGCGATTGGTCAGGCAGACTCCATTGTCATTGACCCGCACAAGCATGGTCTGCAGCCTTACGGGTGTGGTTGCGTTCTCTTTCGCGATCCTGGAGTGGGCCGCCTTTATAAGCACGACTCACCCTATACCTATTTCACTTCAAAGGAGTTGCATCTCGGCGAGATCAGCCTGGAGTGTTCTCGCGCGGGGGCTGCGGCGGTGGCTCTGTGGGCAACGCAGAAGCTGCTGCCCCTCGTTCCGGGCGGGGAGTTTGCGTCCGGATTAGCCAAGGGGAGATCCGCGGCGAGAGATCTTGATGGTCGACTTAGGAGGGATCCTCGTTTTCAACCGCTTGCGGGGGGTGAGCCGGAACTGGATATCGTGGTTTGGAAGGTGAATGCCTATGCTCGAGAAAAGGCTTCTGAGCTGGCACAATCGATTTTTAGCGAATGCGCGGTACGAAATCTGCACCTCGCCCTAGTACAATTGCCGGAACCTTGGTTTCGATCGCCAGACGGCGCTACGACCGGGGCCTCTTGGGAAGCCGTTACGTGTTTGCGTTCTGTGTTGATGAAGCCTGAGCATCTAGCTTGGCTGGATAGGATTTGGGAAATTATTGCGGCTTCTTACGTCAGTAAAAAAGAGGGATAAAGATGGCCCAGCGATGCCCTACTGAACTTGAGAAAGAAAACGTTCTCATGCAAGCGGGTGATTGCTCCCTCATCATTGCCCCACATCTCGGCGGAAAGATCGCTTCCATCAAGATCAAAGACCGCGAACTGCTTCAAACTCCGTTGGGCCCAATTGCTCCCCGCACTCAGACAATGTCCTTCGACGCGAGTGATGCCAGTGGCTGGGATGAATGTTTGCCTTCTGTGGCCGAATGCACAGTTGAGACTTCTGCCGGAGCGTTCAAGATTCCGGATCATGGCGATCTTTGGCGCGTTGATTGGAAGACGATCTCAGAGAACTGCAACTCTGTTGGATTGCGGGGTAAATGTTTTTCTCTTCCCCTAACGCTCGATCGCACTCTGGAATTGACCGAAGACGGCACGGGCTGGCATCTCCGACTTAGTTATCGGCTCACCAACACCGGCAGCTACTCCGTTCCCTGGTCGTGGGCCGCACATCCGTTGTTTGCCGTTGAGCCGGGCGACCGCATCGTGCTGCCGGAGTCGGTGCAGACGCTGAGGCTCGAGGGTTCCGGCGGGGGCCGTCTCGGAGCAGCGGGAGGCACGATCTCGTGGCCGATCGCCACCCTGGCGAATGGAAGCCAAGCCGACTTGAGCGTCGCGCAGCCACCAGAATCGGGTGTGGGCGACAAGCTTTTTGCAGGCCCGCTAGTGTCAGAGGAGAACTGGTGCGCCCTGGAGCGTCCTTCTGTAGGTCTGCGGATTCGCTTCCGTTTCGACCCGAGCATTACGCCGTATCTCGGCCTTTGGATCTGTTATGGAGGCTGGCCAGAGAGGCCGGGTCCGAAACAGAACTGTGTCGCCCTCGAGCCCTGCACGGCGCCTGTAGATTCGTTAGCCCAGGGGGGAGGATGGTCTCGCGTGCTGCTTCCGGGTGATTCCTTTTTATGGCCGATGTTTGTTGATATTGAATCCACTTGAAGTGTGAGACCTATGCATGATCCAGCAATTCTGAGCAGTTTGCATCTTGCCCGCTTCAAAGCGGAGCCTGTCGTATTTGCCGCACCCGGACGTGTGAATCTGATTGGCGAGCACACCGACTATGCCGAAGGCTTCGTGATGCCTGCGGCAATTGACTTCGCGACATTAGCAGCCATTTCGCCGCGCTCGGATGGAAAGGTTGTCATTTATTCGGAGAACTACAAAGAGGAGCGCAGTTTCAAGGCAGATGCGTTGCCTGCCGCGGCTCAGAAACATTGGAGCGATTATCCGCTAGGAGTGATTACCATTCTCGCGGGGGAAGGCAACTCGATTCCGGGATTGAGCCTCAGCCTTCTTGGGGACGTTCCACTCGGTTCAGGTCTTTCCAGTTCCGCCGCGGTTGAAGTTGCGACTGCACTCGCAGTCACCTCATTGATCGGAGTCAGTTATCCGGGCCCCAGGCTGGCCCGCCTTTGCCAGCGCGCCGAGAATGAATTTGTCGGAGCGAATTGCGGCATTATGGACCAGTTCATTTCGGCGAATGGCGCTGAAGATCATGCGCTGCTGCTGGATTGTCGCGACCTTAGTTTCAGGCTCGCTCCGATTCCCGCCAGTGTTGCTCTCGTGATCGCCAACACGATGGTCAAGCACTCGGTTGCCGGTGGTGAATATACAAGTCGCCGCGCCGAGGTTGAGGAAGCGGCGGCGGTGATCGCTCGGCACAGGCCCGAGGTGCGATTCTTGCGCGACGCAACTGTCGATGACCTTGAAAAGTGGGGTTCTGAGATGAGCCCTAACGCATTGAAACGCGCTCGCCACGTGATCACCGAAAATCTGCGCACGGTCGCGGCTGCCGAGGCGCTCATTCACCATGATCTTGCGGAGTTGGGACGCCTGATGGCCGAGGCCCACGTGAGCTACAGCCGCGATTTCGAGGCAAGCTGCGTCGAAGCCGACACGATGGTAACTCTCGCCCAGAACCTGCCCGGCATCATCGGAGCACGGCTGACCGGCGGCGGATTTGGGGGTTGTACAGTCAACCTGGTGGAACGCGCCCAGGCGGCCGAATTTGCAGAGGCCCTGGGGGCAAGCTATGCGACTGAAACCGGGATTGTTCCGCAGATTCACATCTGCCACGCATCGGCTGGCGCGCATAAGATTGCGACCAGTGTCACCGCATGAGAACGGGACAAATTGGTTACGTAAACCGACTCTCGCGCATCTCATTGTTATGTAGTCGAAATTCCCTACCCCAAGGTTACCAAGGGAGTAAAACACCTGGAATCGAACGACCCCGATCCTTGCTAGAATCTTTGAAGGTTTCCTAAATTTGCCAAAAATGGCCGGGGAGTAGTTTTGCCCGAACGATTTTCCATGACTGAACCGTTCGAGTCGTAACTGACTTTTGCAGGTGCCGCAGAGAGAAATAGAGAATGCAACTGAACCCATCTAAACCGTTTTCCTACGAAACCTTTCCAACGTGTGGCCTGGTCGCTTATTTCTCAATGGAGATTGCCATTGATCGCGGCATGCCCACCTACTCAGGCGGCCTTGGAATGTTGGCCGGAGATACATTGCGTTCCGCGGCTGATCTTGGAGTGCCGCTGGTGGCTTTTTCGCTTGCACATCGCAAGGGGTACTTTCAACAGCATCTTAATCAGGCCGGCGATCAGAGCGAAGATGTGCAGCCGTGGAATCCCGCTGACTACTGTACCGAAGAATCGGTACGAATCAAGGTCTCGGTAGACGGACGCGATGTGCTTGTTCGTGCGTGGCGCTATGATCTGCAGGGCCGCTACGGTCATGTTGTCCCCATTTACCTGTTAGACACGGATGTGGATGAGAATTCCGGATGGGATCGCGGGCTGACAGACCATCTGTACGGCGGCGACACGAACTACCGACTGCAGCAGGAGATCGTGCTCGGCATGGGCGGTATGCGCATGGCGAATGCGCTGGGGCTAAATGTAAACGTGTACCACATGAACGAAGGGCATGCTGCGCTGCTTACACTCGCGTTGCTTGAGAGCCAGATGGCGGGTGGCCCGCTGGCTGCGCCCAGTCAGACCGACATCGAGCTGGTGCGGAGAAAATGCGTTTTCACGACCCATACTCCCGTTCCCGCCGGCCATGATCGCTTCTCTACAGAACAGATCATGCGCATTCTTGGAAGCGAACGTTCTGCGCGGCTCGAAAAGCTCAATGTATTTGAAGACGGCCTTCTCAACATGACCTTGCTGGCGTTGCGTTTTTCGAGATACGCGAATGGCGTGGCTATGCAACATGGCAAGGTTTCGCGCGCGATGTTCCCGGAGTTCACGATCGACTCCATCACCAACGGTGTCCATGCGCCGACGTGGGTTTCGGAACCGGTGCAGCAGATGCTCGATGCGCACCTTCCGGCATGGCGGCGGGACAATCTTTGCCTTCGCAACGCGATTGATCTTCCGGAGCAGGAGATACTGGACGCGCACCATCGCGCCAAAGAAGCACTGCTGACCGAAGTAGCGACGCGCACAGGGTTGGTGCTCAACCCGCATGTGCTTACGTTGGGATTTGCGCGCCGGGCTGCGACTTACAAACGCGCGAGCCTGCTCTTCAACGACCCTGAGCGGCTGCTGAAGATTGCGGCACAGGCCGGTGGCTTGCAGATTCTCTATGCGGGGAAGGCGCATCCCCAGGATCAGCCTGGCAAGGCGCTGATCCACAGTGTCATTGAGACCGCCAGCAAGCTCTCTAACGACATGCTGCGCATCGTCTATCTCGAAAACTACGCATGGGATCTGGGAGCGCTGCTGACTGCGGGCGTGGATGTCTGGGTGAATACTCCAAGACGTCCGTACGAA
>Ga0207706_10005715_pt1 | contig 11586 bp, 11 predicted proteins | sample KBSC53metaG_FD_184318 | JGI IMG/M metagenome (GOLD analysis project Ga0207706, IMG submission 184318) | Corn rhizosphere microbial communities from Kellogg Biological Station, Michigan, USA - KBS C5-3 metaG (SPAdes) (version 2) | ecosystem: Host-associated > Plants > Roots > Rhizosphere > Soil ... | reverse complement strand
CCAACTGCTCCGAAGGCGTCACGCTCCTGCTCGATTGCAGCAAGAGAATCCAGAAGAACTCTCACCTCCGCATCACCAGCCATCACTGAAGCAGAGCCGAGTGCGCGAAACGAGGCAGGGAGGGGCGCATTTTCGGCCCGGTCTATCAGTCGGTTCAGCGTAGAGACTACTGCCGAGAGCGAATCGCGCTGAGCAACAAGCGCCGGTGGAAAAGTGTCGACCGGTGCAGCTGCAGCAGGAGTCACTGTACGACGCGCGATCCCGAGCATTGAATCCGCAGCGGCGATTCCCGCCAGCGATCGGAGACGAATACCCGAAGGGCCTGTTGAGTCAGGTTTTTCCTGGAGTGATGAGGCAACAGCAACCGCTGCCTTCGATGCCTGCCTGGGAACGAGAACGAACGCGATCAGCGCTCCAACGAATACGAGCCCGCCAACGATCCCCATCACCGCAAGCCGGCGCGACGCGTTCAATGCGCGCGCTGATGTCCACAGATAATTCAGGCTTGGCGAGACTCTGCTCATTCCGGTTTCCCTTCGATGGCGAAAGTTACGCGAAGAAAGGGGGAGCATCCACTGGATGCTCCCCCCTTTTTACGGGCTGGATCACGGCGGGTTTACTGGACCGTGATTTCCCCCTTCATGCCGAGTGCGAGGTGCGGCGTGCAATGGAACGGGTATTTGCCCGCCTTGATGTTGGCGAAGGAAATCGTGACCGACTCTCCCGGATTCGTCTTGAGCGCGCTCGAGAGCTCACCCATCTTGTCCGCGCCCGTGCCCATGTTTGCATCGAGCTGTCCTTTCTGATCAGCCGGAACGGTCGCTGGATCGAACGCAACGTTATGAGGACCACCGCTGACTACCGTGAACTTGATTCCGTCGCCTGCCTTGATGGTCAGGTTTGCCGGCTCGAAACGATACCCCTTCGCATCGCCAAGCATTTTCACTTCGTGCGTCGTGCCGGTGACGGGCGCCATGGTTCCGGCCGCCCCCGCCGATGCCGGAGCCGCAGGAGCAGCCGCGGGAGTCGTCGCCGCTGGGGTTGTTGTATCCACTGCAACACCTGCTGTATCTGTAGCGTTGCTTTTGTCCCCACCTGCGCAAGCGCCGAGGAAGACCGCACTGGCCGTTAGCGCTAATCCAAAGAACCGCATTCTTGAAAACCTCCCCGTACGAGTTGCATCTGGTTGAGTGTTACTTCCGCGAGATTTGTCGCGAAGCTTTGTGAATTTATTCACAAGGCTTGGGGAAAGCAACGCGACCAACCGCTTATGAAACATTGGCCATCGGCAATCTTCGTGCGAGTAGGGACCTAGAACGCCGAGATGAGCTTGCGCTGCAGTTTCGCCGGGTCGCCAACGTATGCAAAGCGAATTCCCTTCATGTACCTCTTCGCGACCCGTCGTACAGCTTCGGGAGTAACGTTCTTCAACTCATCCACGAACTTGTCGGCTTCGCGATAATCGCCGCGATATAGCTGTGAGCGCGCCAGGAAGTCCGCTTGCGCACCGTTGGTCTCGTTGTCGAGAAAATACTCCGTGAGAAACTGCTGCTCGAGGCGCTCCAAGCCGTCACGATCCAATAGACCTTCCTGAAGCTCAGTCATCGCCGCCCGCATCAGCTTCAGCGTCGTATCGGGTGAAGCTGTCGACACATAGAGCCCTCCAGCGCTGGCCGCTCGATCGAGGAATGGCGCATGGACGTCGTACGTGAGATTCTCTCTCGTTCGAATTTCCGCGAACAGTCGCCCGGTAAGAACCGATGTGGCGATCCGGAGCGCTTGATAGTCATCGCTGTTTGCTAGTGGTCCGCTGTAGTAACCGACGAGATAGTTCGTCGGAAGTACGCGCGACTCTACTACGACGGCAGCATCTCGCTCGGGCAGCCGAGAGGGAGGTGTCCACTTGTAATTCCCCGCCGGAAGCTGCGCCAGCGAGCTCTTCACAAGCCGCTCTATGTGCGCACGGTCTATGTTGCCGACTACCACCAGCAGCATTCGCGATTTGACGATTTGCGTATCGTGGTACGCTTTCAATGCCTTCGCATCGATTGCAGATATGGACGACGCTGTCCCCGTCACCGGGGTTCCATACGGGTGGCCTGCGAAAGCAATGCTGTCTGCCAGAAACTCGGCCAATGCATCGGGATCGTCGCGCCGTTGTCGGATTCCAGACAGGAATTGAGTTCGAATCAGCGAGACGTCAGCAGGATCGAGGGTGGGCTCCATTAGCCGGCTGGCGAAGATCGCCCACGTTGAATCCAGCACTTCGGTTGTCGTCCTGATCCCGAACATCGTCCAGTCATCACTCGGCTCGCTTACGATCTCACTTCCGAGAGAAGACATTTTTCGCCGAAGTACCGTCCTCGGATATTTGGCCGTGCCCCGATCTGAAACCTCGAGTAGAAGCGGCTCGATCCCGGCGTTCTCCAGAGTCACCTGACGTGTGCCGCCGAGCAGATAGAGATTCGCGGCAACGACATTGTTGGCTGTGCTCTGCCGGAGTATCACTTGAATACCCGAGACGTCGAAGCTGCTCGTCAGCGTCGAGATGGCGACTGCGACAGCGAGCAGCATCAGTTCGGCTCTCCCGCTACCAATTCGTCGGATGAAAGCTTTAGGGAGGCCCTGTCGGATGGTGAGATGAGCACTCCGGTGATATGCGGCTTGCCTACTATATACTTGCTCGCGTATGCGCGGAGATCAGTCGTCTTCTGCTGTGCCATGTTGTCCACATACCCCATGTAGTACTCGAGGCTGGCTACGCTCCACCAGAAACCGAGAGTGTGAGCGAATCCTGAGGATCGTTCGCGATCGAACGCGGATGTAACAGCCCGGTGCGCTTTGACCGCCTCCAGCTCGACGGGATCGAAATAGCTCGGGTCATTGAACTTTTTGATCTCGGTCTCGAGCGCCGTCATCGCCTTCCTAAGATTCTCCGGAGAGGTCTGCCCGCTGATAGTTATCGGACCAGTGTGGTTCAGTGTGTAGTAGTTGACGCCGAGATTCTGCCACAGTCCGCTGTCCACAAGGCGCTGCTGAAAATTGGAGCCGGGATCATTCAGGACATCCGAAAACACATCTGCTGCGTATGTCGACGCTGGATCTTTGCCAACGCTTGGACCCTGCCATTGGACAAAGACAGTTACTGCACCAACACCAGCTTCAACCACAACTGCGTCATTACGAGTCAGTGCGGGAATGGCCGGGATGGGATCCGAGACGAAAGGATCCGTTCCTTTCTGCCAGCTTCCCAGCTCTCGCTCCGCCAGCGCAAACACTGTCGTCGGGTTGACGTCTCCTGCAACAATCAGAACGGAATTGTTCGGGACGTAATACTTCCGTTGAATTGTCCTCATTTTTTCCGGCGTGGTCGTGAGAATCACGTTCCGATCGCCGATTACGTTTTTTCGACTGAAATTGTCCGGGTATAGTTTTTCATCCATCTCGCGATTCAATCGGAAGAATGGACTGGATTCGTTTCGATCATATTCACCGATGACCACCTGACGTTCTCGCTCGAGCTCGTCCTGACGAAATAGCGGAGCCTTCAGCGCTGCGGCCAGAAACTGAATGCCCCCAGCTACACTGTCAGCGGATACCGTGAGATAGTAGTTCACACGTTCTTCAGCGGTCGTGCCGTTGAAGACCGCGCCCAGATCTCCCGCACGATCCACGAATGATTCCGGTCGCGGGTACGTTGCGTTCGACCTGAAGAACATGTGCTCGTACATGTGCGCCAGGCCTGCGAAATCCGGTGTTTGCGTGAACGATCCGTTCTTTACATCGACTTCGATTGTCGCCAGTGGAACGCCGTGGTTTTCAACGACGATGACTTCCAGACCATTGGCCAGGACTTTTCGTTGAATGATCTTTTCCAGCTCGGCGCGCTGAGCTGTCAACTGACTCGGCGCAGCGAGACACACCAGAGCCATGATGGTCAGAGTGGCGCGCCAGAGGTGGTCTCGGTTTCTTTGTGAGATGTCAGACAACAGAAAGCCTCGATGATTGAGAGCTACAAAAAACTCGCCGCGCGGCTGAATCAATCCCAGCTCAGACGAGACGAGCCACTTGCTCCATACACCACATTCCGCATCGGTGGTCCAGCGGATCTCATGTACAATGCCACGTCTGCGGACGATTTGGCAAATGCCGTGCAGTCTGCACGTGACCTCGAGGTTCCGTATTTCGTTCTCGGCCTCGGCGCGAACATTCTGATCGGCGATAAAGGATTTCGGGGTCTGGTCATCAGGAATACGTCGAACAAGCTCGAGTTTACGGACAATGGAAAATTGATCGTCGAGAGCGGCGCCGTGGTCGGCGACATCATTCCGAAGGCTGTTGAGCGTGGATTGTCGGGACTCGAGCACTATGTAGGCATACCAAGCACCGTTGGTGGTGCTATCTGGCAGAATCTGCACTTCCTCGAGCCGGAGCCGGAACGCAAGCGGACGATGTTCATAGCTGACGTCTTCGAGTCTGCCGAGATCCTGTCAGAGGAGGGAGACCGGCGCGTTGTCGATCGTGATTACATGCGCTTTGGTTACGACACGAGCACTCTGCATACTCGCAGAGACATTGCGCTCAGTGCGACGTTCAAGCTCTCACCCGGTGATACCGCGGTGATGCATCGCATCATGCAGGAGAATCTGAGCTGGCGCGGAAGCAGACATCCCTGGCTCCAGTTCCATCCGAGCGCCGGTTCTATTTTCAAGAAGATCGAGGGCGTCGGGGCGGGGAGGCTCGTAGATCAGTGCGGCTTGAAAGGATTCCGGCACGGTGATGCTCAGATATCGCACATCCACGCCAACATCATGGTCAATCTGGGTAAGGCCACAGCAAAGGATGTTCGCGAATTGATCTCGATCGCTCAAAAGGCAGTTGAAGATCGATTTGGTCTCCACTTGGAGGTGGAGATAAGCTTCATCGGAGAGTTCGCCTAGGCGATCAGTTGCTGATGGCCCACCGGCACGCACTCAGACAGCGCTCGAGGGTTACCGGTGAATGGTCCCCCATGTGACCGATGCGGAACGTCGTCGCCTTGAGTTTTCCATAACCGGATGCGACGGTAATGCCCTGCGACCGGACCTTGCGAAGGAATTCGTCCGCGTTCGTGCCCGCTGGTAGCTGGATGGTTGAAACGGTAGGAGATCTGTGGCCTTCGGCGACGATATTCTTGAGATCGATTCCATCCTGCTGACATTCTGTGAGCCAGGCATTAGTCATTTCGGCCATCTCGGTGTGTCGTCTCCACCGATTCTCGATGCCTTCGCGTGTGATTGCCTCCAGCTGGACGTCCAAGGCGTACATCAGGGAGAGAGCGGGTGTGCTGGGTACCTGTCCGCGCGAAGCGAAGTGATTCATTTCGACGAGGTCGAAGTAGACACCGCGAGCCTGTCCGTGTTCTGCGGCTTGTATGAAGTTTTTTGAGGCAACACTGAAAGCGAGTCCCGGCGGAAGTCCGAACGCCTTCTGCGAGCCGGTAAGGACGTAATCTAACTTCCACTCGTCCATTTTTAGCTCAGCCCCGGCCACACCACTTACACTGTCGACGAGACATCGAATGCCTAGTCGATGGGCGCAATCGGAGATTGCTCTTATGTCGTTCAGCGCGCCAGTAGATGTTTCCGAGTGAACGACGGTAATTGCCTTGTAAGCTCCTTTTGTTAGATAAGACTCTAACTCAACAGCGTTGTGAACTTCGCCCCACGGAACTTCGTACCGTTGTACCTCTCGCCCGCACATCTCGGCTATGTGAGCAAAACGCTCTGAGAAAGCGCCGTTAACCAGCGAGAGGATGCTGCCCGGCTCCGTGCACCTGATCCCCGCTTCCATCATTCCAGTTGCCGAAGCAGCAACGATGAAAACCGGAAGCTCCGTCTTGAACACACCTTGAAGGCCGGGCTGAAGGCGAGCAAAGAGTTGCTCGAACTCCGGACTACGGTGCGGTATCATCGGCTTTGTCATTGCCGCCAACACCTCGCGTCTTACCTCCGTCGGGCCAGGAAGGAAAAACGTACCGAAATCAGGCGTACTTTCGCTCATCGTTCCATCCATTTCTTCCATGTCGTTTCGTCGGCGCCGATTGAAAGTTGATTGGAGCTCCTGACCAGTGGCATCCGAAGCAGTAGTGGCTCAGTAGCAAGCTTGTCGAGCCAGCTGTCATCGGACATCCGCGCATGTTGAAGTCCAAGCTCTCGAAACCGGCTCGACTCCGTATCAAGCAGTTTCGTTATTCCAAATTTCTGGAAAAAACGCCGTAGCTCACCCTTCGCCGCAGGACGCTCCATCAGATCCACAAAATGCGTCTTTACTCTTCGCTCGGCGAAGAATCGAAGTGCTTTCCGTGTATCCGCGCTTTTCCGCACGCCGAAGATTTGGACTTCCATAGATTTGAAAGCTCCTGGTCACGATGACGTTAATCATCCTCCGTCCTTTCGATCAGCCCCGATTCTCATTCCATTTGGTCATGTCCGATTTTCATCCTGCGTGGTGGCTTCCTGGAGCGCACACGCAGACGCTTTGGGGTAAGCTTTTCCGTCGAGAGCCAATTCAACCTACCAGCGTCGAACGGTGGACGACCCCAGACGGAGATTTCGTTGACATCCACCGGCTTGGCTCCTCATCAAATGCTCCACGATTACTTCTGCTGCACGGACTCGAGGGAACCATTCGCTCCCAGTACGCTCAGGGCTTTCTGAGAGAAGCAGCAAGGAGAGAGTGGGCAGCAGACATGCTGATATTCCGATCCTGCGGAAGCGAGATGAATCACACCCGGCGATTCTACCACTCGGGGGAAACTGCCGACCTGGGATTTGTTATCGACCGGTTGATGCAGCAGCATCCCGATCAATCTCTGTTTCTCGTTGGTGTTTCGCTCGGTGGCAATGTGCTGCTCAAGTATCTCGGCGAAAGAGGAAATCTCCTCGATTCGCGAATCAAAGCTGCCGTCGCGATATCGGTACCGTTCGACCTCGCTCGGTCTTCGAGCCACATCAACCGCGGCTTTGCGCGAGTCTATCAAAGACATTTCATGCGATCACTCAAGCGAAAAGCATTCGAGAAACTCGATCGTTTTCCGGACCTCATCGCGCGCGATCGCCTTCAAGGCTTGGGCACGATGTATGAATTCGATGACGCTGTGACTGCTCCTATCCACGGCTTCAGGGACGCCGAGCACTACTACGCATCGTCGAGCTCTTTAAGATGGATCGATCAGATTAGTATCCCAACGCTACTATTAAGTGCTGTCGATGACCCTTTCCTCCCCAGGTCTGTTCTCGAGGATGTTCGCACAGTGGCGAGTCGAAATCCAAAACTTCATCTCGAGTTTCCGGCACACGGAGGACACGTCGGCTTCGTCGGCGGCCGCAATCCATTCAGCCCTCGCTATTACGCGGAACAGAGGGCTTGTGAGTTTCTTGCCAACCACGCAGCCCGGGACATAGCATTACCCGGCACTGACTCCTGACGAGGTCCCCATGCTCGAGCACACAAGTCGTTCACTCGTTTTGATTGCGACACTAACGAGCGCCGTCGCCTGCACCACGACGCAGGGCGGCAGCAATGCGACAGCATCGGGATCCTCCGCTAGCTCAACCGTTTCGGCAAACGCTGCTGCCGGCGATCAAGGCCTTCCGCCCGACGCCGAACACGCATTATCGCGGTTGAATAGCTCGCCTCGACATGGCGAGTGGGCCATGATCTCGATTCCTCCATCAGACAGCGTGCGAGCGTGGATCGTATATCCTGAGCGCAAGACAAAGGCTCCGGTTGTCGTTGTAGTCCACGAGATATTCGGACTATCGGATTGGATCAGAGGTGTCGCCGACCAGCTTGCGGCTGATGGCTTCATCGCGATTGCTCCCGATTTTCTGACAATGAAGAACCTTCCGCAGGGATCAGATAGTGCCGCAACTCAAGCGGCAGTCGCCGCAATCAGAACTCTCGACGCCGAACAGGTTCAGCGCATGATTGATGGCGCCGCGCGTTATGCAATGGCGTTACCCGCGGCCCAGCCTCGGTATGGCGTCGTTGGTTTTTGCTGGGGCGGAGGAGTGTCGTTCGAGCATGCAACCCATGCTCCGTCACTCGGTGCATCCGTCGTTTATTACGGAGTCTCTCCCAAAACCGAGAAGCTCTCCATGGTGAAAGCGCCGGTGCTGGGTCTGTACGGGGGGAACGATGCTCGTGTCGACGCAACTATTCCGCCCGCTGATTCAGCAATGCGCGCTCTCGGAAAAACCTATTCTCCGAATTTGTTCGACGGAGCAGGCCACGGCTTTCTCAGACAGCAGACTGGACAGAGTGGCGCTAACCTGGCGGCTACACAAAAGGCATGGCCAGCAACGATAGCATGGTTCAAGCGGTATCTCGGAGCGTGATTCATTGTTTCTGAAGGTCTGCTTTCTCGTAGCCTTCGTCGCGGGACTGGGTCTCGCGGTTTATTCGATGTTACACGGAGTCGAGCGATCGAGGGGTAGTGTCGGGCGCCGGCCATCAGCCTTCTTCAACGCACCTGCAGCATCTGCTTTTGCGATTGTCTTCGGCGCTGTTGGATACCTCCTTGTAACACGGACCACGGCTGGGATAGCTGTCACGTTCATCATCGCAATTGCTTCCGCCACTGCGGCCACGACAGGAGCCATTATCCTGCTGTCACAGTGGGCTCTGCCATATTCCGGGAACCACGGCGACGGCGATGAAGAGATCCAAGGCGTCTTCGCACGGGTGACTCGCGCGATATCTCCCTCGAAGCAGGGGGAAATCGTATTTGAGGCGGATGGTGTGAATCACACCCTCGTCGCCGAGAGCAATCAGGAGTCGGAAATTCCCCGCGATGCCGAAGTTGTCATCGACACCGTTCGCAATGGTGTAGCACTGGTGGAGCTTTGGTCCACTGTTGAGCAGCGCTTGTAGCTTCTATTTGCACACACTCAGCTGACATAGATGCGTAGCCATTCAGGCCAGTTGCCGCTCAGCTCGAAGAAATCATCGAAGTAAGTAAGGCCTGCCTCTTCGAGAAAGTCAGTGATCGGGCCAATCAAATCGTCAGTCGGCAGCGGCCCGATGACCACAAGATTTCCTTCCACACGAAATTCACCATCGGTGAGATTGAACCGGCTATCGAGCTTCGAGCGGGCGAGCCTGGCATCTTCATAAGCCTGTTTCCGAATGAGAATCGAAGGCTGTGCAGCGTCGATCGTGAGAGGCACTCTTCACCGCTTTGATTTATGGGAACAGAACGATCGCGCTAATCCTGCTACTTTTCAATTCATGAGCCCCGGCGATCGCATCGAGTCAACCGAAGCTGATTTCGACGTCCTCGTCGTCGGCGGTGGGCACGCCGGAACCGAGGCTGCAGTCGCCGCTGCTCGCATTGGTGCACGGGTCGGACTCGTCACGAGCGCGTTGGAGACGATCGGACAAATGTCCTGCAACCCTGCGATTGGCGGCGTTGCAAAGGGTACGGTCGTGCGCGAAGTAGATGCACTCGGCGGAATTATGGGACGTGCGACCGACCTCGCGACGCTTCAGTTCCGAATGCTCAACCGCAGCAAAGGTCCTGCAGTATGGGCACCTCGCGCGCAATGCGATCGGGGACTTTATCGTCGAGCTGCTCGCTCTCTCATCGAAGAGCAACCAAGGCTTCACACGATACAGGGAACCGTTGCTCGCTTGCTCATGGGCCGAGGAACACCAAGGGTGGAGGGACTCGAGACTCTCGAGGGACGGCGGTTTTCTGCCCGCGCCATTGTAATAACAGCAGGAACATTTCTCCGCGGGCGGATGCACATTGGAACCGATACTCGACTTTCCGGAGGAAGAGCCGGCGAGTCGGCTGCAGTCGATCTCGCGGAACAGCTCGAGATGGCCGGACTTGTTGTAGGGAGGTTCAAGACCGGAACACCACCACGCATTGACGGGAGATCTGTCGATTACTCGATTCTCGCGCGCCAGGAAAGCGAAATCGAGGATTTCGATTACTCATGGTCGCATTTCTGGGAAACCCCTCGCCGTGTCGAGGATGAAACGAGACATCCGAGCCAGATGCCTTGCTGGATCACGTTCCTTGGTGCGGAAGGGAAGGCAATCATCGAGCGGAATATCCGAAGCTCCGCGATGTACGGCGGCGCCATTGGTTCTTTAGGACCGCGCTATTGCCCATCTGTCGAAGACAAGGTGGTCAAGTTTCCCAACGCCGAGAGACACCAGATTTTCCTCGAGCCCGAGGGGCACGATACCAACGAGCTCTATGTCAACGGTCTGTCGACTTCGCTTCCCGCTCCAATTCAACTGGAGATTTTGAAATCGATTCCCGGACTCGAGTCCTCGAGAATGACTCGTGCCGGATACGCAATCGAGTATGACTACTATCCACCAACACAACTGGACCCATCGCTTCAGGTGAAGTCGGTCGATGGGTTGTTTTTCGCGGGACAGATCAACGGCACGACTGGATACGAGGAAGCAGCGGGACAAGGAATGATCGCCGGCATGAATGCTGGCCTGCTTTCCCTCGGGCGCGATCCCGTCATTCTTGGTCGTGAGTCGTCGTACATCGGCGTACTCGTCGATGATCTCGTCACCAAGGGAGTCGACGAGCCATATCGACTCTTCACGTCCCGTTCGGAATTCAGACTTACTGTGCGACAGGACAATGCCCTGCGGAGACTATCACCCATCGGTGTCAATCTTGGGCTTTACTCCGATACCGAGCAGCTCACGATCGAGCGACGTCTCGCAGAGGAGGATGGTCTCAGGTCTTTCGTCGACTCGACAAGCATCAGCCCCGAGGAGGCACAAGCTCACCTTAGTGCGGCCGCTAGCTCGCAACTCTCGCATTCTGTCAAACTCGTGGAACTCGCGCGAAGGCCGGGTGTCCGCCTCGCAAGCCTCCTCGATGCAGTCGGGGCCAACGAAATAGCATCGATGGAGGCAGTGCTGAGCACAGAACTCGAGATCAAGTACGCTGGCTACTTCGACCGTGAGCGATCACAGGCTCAGCGGCTGCGCCAGATGGGTGACTTCCGCCTTGATCCCGACCTTCCTTATGCCGATATGCAGTCTTTGTCGTTCGAGGCGCGGCAGAAGCTTTCCTCTGTGAGACCACGAACGCTCGCTCAAGCCTCGAACATTCCAGGTGTGAGCCCCAGCGATCTACAGAATCTGGTGATCGAAGCAGAACGAGCTCGGCGAAATGTGCAAGAAATCATCAAATAGACGTCTCCCTTGATTGGTACTGTATTTCTTAACTAGACCGAGGCAACAATGAAAAAGGCAATAGTACTACTTTCTATGGCTTTTGTCGCGCCATTATCGGCACAGCAACCAGCCATTACAACGTCAATAGATCAGGTTCCTCAGATCGCTGTGGCCGCCCACGGCGAGATCAAGGTTGCTCCTGACCGGGCAAATATTCAGATCAGCGTGCAGACACGAGCTGCGACTGCAGCTGCGGCTGCCAATGAAAACGCAACTAAACAGTCGGCGGTAATCGCGGCTTTGCGCGCCTTAGGCCTGAGCGCCGATGACATCTCGACCATCAATTACAACGTGTATCCCGAGCAGCGGTACGAGCCACATAAG
>Ga0207706_10005713_pt1 | contig 11588 bp, 9 predicted proteins | sample KBSC53metaG_FD_184318 | JGI IMG/M metagenome (GOLD analysis project Ga0207706, IMG submission 184318) | Corn rhizosphere microbial communities from Kellogg Biological Station, Michigan, USA - KBS C5-3 metaG (SPAdes) (version 2) | ecosystem: Host-associated > Plants > Roots > Rhizosphere > Soil ... | reverse complement strand
ATAGCTATTCAGTAGTCTTATAAACGTTCGTTTAGTAGCGCGCAAACGACTGTAATTATTAGCTTTAGGTCGGCCTGTGCAGGCGATTCCGCCTGCCGCGGCAATTGGTTATCCCAGACGGGGCGTGCGCTGCATATCCAGGCAGAGCGACGCGTGCCTACTGGATCGACGTCAAGCGATCCTGGTCGAACACGAGGACGCGTGTCGTGCTGTAGGACTCGTACGTCCACCTGTGCAGCTGTGTCGTACCCACGACCTGGTTGCCGCTCCGCACGTCCTGTACTTCAACCGACCGTGACGTGGGCTCCCCGCAGTGTGACAGGACCTCGTTCTGCGTCATTCCGACACCGATCAGCTTGCTACCGCACCGGAATGACTCATCCGCGCGTGCCGTGCCGAAGACAGCGCTCCCGGCCACCAGGAGTAAAACGCATGTCAGTGACGCTCGCATACAGGCCTTCTCCGAAACGCCGGAACCACGATACCGCCGCCCCCGATTTTGCGACACCCCGCTGCGCCGGAAGTTCAGCCGGGTTCAACCCGCCAGGTTGCGCAGGCGCATGGTGCGGCTCGCCTCGTCGCTCTTGGCGAGACGCTCCAGCAACTCGGTGACCTTTTCGACCGGAAGGGGTTTGCTCAACAAGTAGCCCTGGACTTCGTTGCAGTGCTGGTCCTGCAAGTGCAGCAGCTGGTTGAAGTCCTCGACGCCCTCGGCTACGACGTCGAGTCCGAGCGCCTTGGCCATCGACAGGATCGCCGCCACGAGCGCGGCGGGTCGCCCCATGTTGTCGACCCCTTGTACGAATGAACGGTCGATCTTCAGGCGGTTGACCGGAAAGTCGTTCAACCGCCCCAGGCTTGAATAACCGATCCCGAAGTCGTCGATGGCGACCGAGACGCCCAGACTGCGCAACTCCAGCAGCAGCTTGCTGGTCAACTCCTCGTTCTTCATCAACAGGGATTCGGTAATCTCGAGCTCGAGCGTTCGAGGCTGCAGCCCGGTTTCCTTGAGCACATCGGCCACCAGCGCCACGAAGTTCGGCTGCGTAAACTGCAGACACGAGACGTTGACGCCGATCCGTACCTCCGGAAGACCGTTGTCCTGCCAGGTCCGCGCCTGCCGGCACGCGCTGCGCAGAACCCACTCGCCGATCGGCAGAATCACGCCGATCTCCTCGGCGACCGGGATGAACTCATCCGGGGTAACGGGTCCGAGCTCGCTGTTGTTCCAGCGCAGCAGCGCCTCGATGCCGGAGATCTTGCCCGTACTCAGGTCGAACTGAGGCTGGTAGTGCAGCGAGAACTCGTTCTTCTCGAGCGCGGTCTGAAGCAGACTCTCGAGCTTCAGCCGGTTCTGCACACCGGCATGCATGGCCTCGTCGTAGAAGGCATAGCGGCCCGGCCCGCGTCGCCGGGCGCCGTTCATCGCGATGCTGGCGTGACGCAGCAACGCATCCTCGTCCGAGCTGTCGGTGGGATAGATCGCCACCCCGACGCTGGCTGTCACGGAGAGCGACCGGTTGGCGAGGGGCGTCGAAACGATCAGGGGCTTGGTGAGGCGTTCAGCCACGACCGCCGCATCCTTGGCATCCTTGATCGCGTGCAACAGCACCATGAACTGGTCACCGCCGATACGCGCGACGTCGTCGGTTGCCTCGCCTTGCCGGCGCGCGCGCGACACCACGTCGTCGCGTCGCAGCGACTCCCGCACCTGCCGAGCGACGAGGCGCAGCAGCTCGTCACCGGCGACGAGCCCCAGCGTTTCGTTCACGCGGCGGAAGTTGTCGAGGTCGACGTGCAGCACGGCGAGCTTGTGCTTGTTGGCTACCGCTTCCTGCACCGCCTCCTTGAGGTGCCCAATGAAGCGCGTGCGGCTCGGCAGCCCGGTCAGCAGGTCGAAGTCCGTGAGCTGCGCCGAGCGTTGCGCGGCGCCCGCGCGCTTCTCCCCGAGCGCGAGCGCGAGCTGGCGCACTTCGTGCGGATGGAAAGGCTTCTGCAGGTAGAACAGCTTGTTCGACGGCGGGACGCGCCGGGCGATCTCTGCCGGATCGACGTCGGAATATGCCGTGCAGATCACGATCTCGATCAGGGGATCGATCTCGCGTATGCGCTGGGCGGCCCAGGCACCGTCTGGCCCCGGGGGCATACGCATGTCGAGAAATGCGACCGAGATCGGCTCTCCTGCCGTGCACGCCTGGCGGACTGCGTCGACCGCCGCCTCGGCCCCCTTGCAAACGACTGGCTCGAACGATGAGGCGGTCGGCGCGGCCGTCGGCGGTCGATTGCCGCCCCCCGAGGCAAACAGGCGGGCGCGCAGATCGTCGAGGGCCGCACGATCGCTGCTGGGAACCGAATCGTTCAGGACCTGGCGATATGCGGTCAGGATGTCCGGGTCGTCGTCGACCACCAGGACGCGGATCGCTTGTCGGTTGGTAGCTGTCATATGCATTCTCATGCGGCGCGTGCCGCGCCGGTGCCTTGCTCGACTATGGGAAACGTAACCAGAAAACTCGCGCCCCGACCCGACGCCGGCTGCTCGGCCCTCAGGCTGCCACCAAGCGCGTGCAGTGCGTTGGCGCACCAGTGCAGGCCGATGCCGGAATTGGAGTCTCGCGATTTTGTGCTGAAGCCGCGCTCGAAGATCCGCGGCTGGTGCTCCGGCGCGATGCCGGCACCATCGTCGGAGAAGCGCAGCTCGAGCCTGCCGCCGTCGGGACCCGCGACGACGCCGCCGGAGACATGGAGATTCCCGCGCGTGCGGCCCGCATCCCGCATCGACTCGGCCGCATTCTGGATCAGGTTCTGGAACACCTGCTGCAATGTCGTCCGCGCCAGCTGAACGGATTTGAGCGAGTGCAGTCCCGGGTCGATGTGGATCGACAGAAGCGGCCGCAGCGCGGTGGGCACCATCTCGACCGCGCGTTCGAAGAGATCCGGCAGCCGCACAGCTTCGATGACCGGTGCGGCGTGCGACGAGCGGAGCTGCTGCGCGAGCACCTGTTGAATCATCTCAGCCTGGCGCGCCACCGTATCGGCCTCGCCGCGAGCCTGCGTGACGGCACTGGCGAGCTCGCGCCCGGTCAGGCGCAGGAACTCCTCGAGATCGGCGCGTCGTTCGGGTGAATCGCCCGCCTTGTCGAGCTCGGAGAGCACGAGCGCGATGTCATCGCCTGGTGCCTCGCGCAGGCGCTTCTGCAGCGAAGCTACGGTGACGCTGAGCGGCGTCATCGCGTTGCCGACGTTGTGGAGCACGCCGCTTGCGAGCTGTGCGGCGCCCGCCTCGAAGGAGTGGTCGACCAGCCGGCGCCGCGCGTCCTCGAGTTTGTCGACCATCTTGTCGAACTCGCGGGCGAGAATGCCGAGTTCGTCCCGGCGGTCGACCGCGAGCCGCACGGTGAGATCATCATGCTCGGCGATGCGCACCGCGTGCTGCGTCATTCGGCTGACGGGGCCGAGGATCATATGGCGTATGGTGAGGATGAGGACCATGACGACGATCACGCCAACGATCAGCAGCGACCAGAGCGCAAACTGCGTCGCGGCAAGGCCTTTGGCCGTGATCGAGCGCGGCACGTCGATCCGCAGCCTCAGGGCATGCCTGCCGTAGATGTCGGCGACCTCGCGGTAGACCTCGTTCATGTGTTCGCGACGCACGATGCGGGTCGTCACCGGCCCGTCCGGCGTTGTAGTCAGCTGCGGGGACGCTTTGCCGAGAACCCTGAACGTCAGCTGAACCTGCGCCTGTTCGGCGAGCTGCGCGACGCGCTTTCCGGCCAGCAGTCGGCCCATCAGCACCGCCCCGCGATGCGGACCGTTGCCGTTTCCGTCGAGAATCGGCGCCAGCGTGAGCAGCATCGGCCCATGCTCGGTCAGCACGATCCCCTGGTTGCGGACACCTTGCGCGATCGAAGCCAGGAACGGGTGCCCGGTACCCAGCGTAGCTTCATCGAGAAACGCGTAGCGCAGCGGCTCATGAATCCTGGCGTCGTAACCCTGGCGCCAGGTGTAACGACCTTCCCGATCGAGAAACGCCACGAGCTCGATTCCCGACGAGTTCAGGAACGAGGGGTTCATATTGTTCTCGATGAAGTCCTGGTTGTTGTCCTCCATGAACTTGTAAGTGTCGATCCAGTTCCCCCAGTCCGCGCTGAAGGTCATCAGCTGCGCGAGCTCACGGTCGAGCGTGCGCGTGACCCGCTCCATGTCGGTGCGCGCGGATTCCTCCTCCAGCGACTGGAAGCTTGGCAGGATGACGTGGTGCTGGATCGCGTAGTCGATGACGCCGAACACGGCAAATACCGCGTAAAGCGCTATCACGACCTTGGTGGAAAGCTTCAAGCCGATGGCATCCCGACGCGGATTGGCCCGCATCGCAGATCGTAGGGCTGCGCTCAGCCGCGCATGGCGACGCAGCTCTCTTTCTGTCAGCCGATGCTGTGTTCGGGACGCGAGCGGCTGTGACGCAGTCGACAGATTGCGGGAAACGCCGCGGTCTGGCCGGTTTGCCGGTTTCCCGGCCTGCCCCAGCAGGGGCCGTTACTCCCGCGCCAGGCGCTCGATCTCCGCGAAGAAGCTGCGCCGACCACTCGTCAAACCGAGCGCCTTCCACGTCGGCGCGAGGCGCACGACGCGATCCTTGAAGGCATCGTCGTAGTATTCGCGGTCGAGATATCCCTGCTGGAACTGATAGTGCATGTTGTCCCAGTGTGTCTGCTGCGCGATCTGCCACATCCGGAACCGCCGCCGCTCGGGATCGGTGAGTTCGTCCAAGGCCTTGACGTCCTCGGGATAACCGGACTCGGTGAGCTTGATGATGATCGGGCCGATGTACTCGGAATCGGCGGCGTGTACGAGCATGGCCTGCAGGGCATCCGACCGCATCTGGTAGGTCTGCGCGAGCGCGAGCTTGCGCCCTTCGTCCATCGCGTGGGTGTTCAGGCGGATCTGCTTTGCGAGGTAGATCAGGGTGACGACCACCGCCAGCGCTCCGACCATCTCGCCGATCGCTCCCCAGTCCTGCAGAGTCATGGGTGTTCTCCTCGAGGGTTCGCGGAAGTCTTTCGCGAACCCAACCCTGACTGCAAGACGCAGTTGTGTACCCGATCGGGCCTGCGCGGCAGCGCGCCTCCTACCGTCAGTCGCTGCTGTCCGGTGTGAAGAGCATCGGACCAGGATCGATACGTCCGAAGATGCCGTCGAGGTCGTCGGTACTTGCGGCGAAGAACAGTGTGTTGCGCGGCTGATCGTTGCTGCCGTTGCCGAAGGCGATTCCCCACAGCCCCGGGGTCGCGATCGCCCTGCCGTCGGCATCGCTTACCGTGCCGATGAGCCGGCCGCTCTCCGGATCGTAGGCATTGATCCGGCCATCGCCGGAATTGGCGACGAGCAGTGCGTTGCCGAGGGAGCCGAAATCGGCAGGCGCAGCGGCAACACCCCACGGCGCATTCAACATGCCGCCGGGCGAGACGAGACGCTTCACGAACCTGCCCCGGGTATCGAACACGTTGACGAGACCCAGGCCGTCGCCGGCGGCCGGGCCAGGGTTATCGGGGGAAACCTGGCGCGCGTAAGTCACGTAGATCCGAGTGGACCCGTCCGCGGCCTCGATCGCCTGAATTCCGAAGGGCGCGTAACCATCCGGTAGCATCGGATCGCTGAAACGGTCCGCACCTGGCGCCAGCCGCCGGAACATCCCGTCGAACACGTCGATCCTGTTGTTATGGAAGTCGGTGACGTAAAGGCGGCTGTTGGTCCCATCAGTGGCTACCGTCACGCCCATGTAGACCGCGCCGTCCTTGGTCGAATGCACGGTCACGATGTCGGCCGAAGCCGCGCTGCGCGGCAAGGCCCCGATCATTCCACCCTTGCCGGCGACAAGGAACCCGGCCGCTTCGGGCTTCCCACCCGCGACAATGACGAAATCGGCCCCCGTGTTGGCCACGATTCCAGTCGGGTCAAACCTGGTTGCAGTCGTGCTCGCGGACCCTCCGGAACCCGATGCCCGAGATAGCGACTGCCGTTTGCCATTGCCATCGAATTCGTTCGATCGCCCGCCGCTGACTACCCGAACCGGCCCGTCCGGACCAACGGCGATACCCCGCGGATTCACCAGGCTCGAATCCGTCTTGAATGCCGCACTGCCCGCAAACCCCGCCACCAGGAGCGTCTGTGTGAAGGCGCCCGCAGGGTTGACCATGAGCGCGGCCGAGGTCGCCCGGCTTTCGCCGTACCCGCCTCCGGCACAAGTCAGCGTGTAGGTGAAAGTGCCGGTGGCAGTCGGGGTCACGGTCTCGGTGCCACCTGCAGACTTGGTGCCGCTCCAGGCACCGCCTGCCGTGCAGCTCGCGCCGTTCGTGGTCCAGGTAAGCGTGGCGCTTTGTCCCAGGGTGATGGTCGTCGGCTCGATCGAAAGCGACAGGGTCGCCGGTGGGTTCGAGTCCCCACCGCCGCCGTAGCCACCACCCCCGCAGGCCGCCAGGAGGCCGACGGTCAGACCGGGTAGAACGAGACGGAAAACCGCAAGACACCCTCTCATGCTGCCTCCTCGGGCTGAGCAGCTCCTGCGCAGTTCTGGCGTTCGTAGGTTCCCGGGACCGGCGAGAAAGTTCACATGGCGAGACATCCGGCTCCGAACTATCCTTCGCGTCGTCGGGGCCGGGATCGGGTGGTTCGCCGTGGGGACGTCGGTGCACCCAGATGCGCAAGGTCTGGCGGCGCAGGACCGCTGGATTACTTGGGCCGTGCTCGTCTCCCTGCTGCTGCACACGCCGCTTTTCCTGTCGTCAGGGATCTGGCGCCGCGGCCTGCTCGATGGGACCGCTGCGCCGCCGCTCCTCGTGCACATCGAGCCGTGGGAACTCCCGGAGAACACCCAAGCTGAGGGCGTACCCGCGGTCGTCGAGGAGCACGCCATCCCGCCTGACGAAGCACCGGCTATCGAGCCTGGCGATCTGCCGCTCGAGACCATCAACGAAGACACCGGTGACACGGAATCAAGCCTCGAGGGCTGGGACGCCGTCCGGCCGGATGACCTACCAAGGCAGCTCGACTCGATGCTCGCCGAAGCAGGTCCGGATAGCCTGGAACAGATTCCGAGACCAGAGCTCGAGCCCTCGAGTGAGCCCGTGACGCCCACCGACGTTCTGGGCGCGACGGTCGCCCCGGAGGAAGAAGCCCTCCTCACGCGCCAGCTCGCTCGCGAAGCTCGCGAGCTCCTCGACAGCAGCGCCCTACAGAGCCATCTGACGTTCGACGACCACGATCGCCGATTCGCCGCCGTTCTCACCCGCCAGCCTGCCGTCGACGGCACCGCCATCGAGCACGTCGCGGTCCTGGTCACGACAGAGCGTCGCGGCGAGACGATGCAGACGAGCATGCAGATGAAACGCCTGACGTTCTCGCATTTCACTCAGCTCGTCGATCGGTGGGATGACTCCGTCCTGCTGCACGACGACGAAATCGCCGGTCGATTTCACAGTAACTCCGAGATCCACCTGACGTACGACCATAAGGTCGCACCGCGCCTCCTCGGCAAGGTAACCACGGCTCGCGGGATTCTGTTCAACGACCAGAAGGGTTGGCGACCACGACGCGAGATCTTTTCCGGCGGGCTCGAGACCCGCAGCGGGCGCATCAGGCTGCCGGACATCGCCTTGCCCGTCTCGGAGAAAGGCTCTCCGCCGGATTCCGACGTGCACCTGGTCCGTGGCGATACGCTTATCGTCTTTCATGCGAACGGCGACTACGACTGCGTCGAGCTCGCTTCGCGCGCCGAAACTCGGCAGCCCCTCTCACGGGACCGGCCCACGTACATCATCGGCGCGCCCGGTACCGAACTGCGCGTCCGAGGCGTCGTCAACGGCAACGTCACCGTCTACTCGCCTGTGCGCATCGTCGTGCAGGACGACCTGACTTACGCAGATGGTCCGGGCGAGGATGCCGCGTATCTCGGACTCGTTTCGGACGGGAATGTCGAGATCGACCGTGCCGAGGTGACCGGAGCCGGCGACCTTGTAATCCACGCCGCCGTGTACGCCCGCAAGCGCTTCATCGTGCGGAACGCCGGTGGGCCAGGCCGGGCGACGCTCTATATCTACGGAAGCCTCACCGCCGGCTCGCTCTCCAGGACCGAGCCGCGCTACGCCACCCGCATCGAGTTCGACCCTCGCTTCGAGCGCACGCGGCCACCCGGCTTTCCTCAAACCGATCGCTACGAGATCGAGACCTGGGACGGCCGCTGGAAAGTCGCGGAAGCGCCGTAGCCCGCTACGGCTCCAGGCCACGACCCTGGTATCGGAAATTCCGGCTCCCGGTCGTAGGAATTCGCCGCGAACACGATTCTCAACCCATGCTCCGTCCGTCGGCGGCCTACGTGAGGCCAACGGCAGCCGTCATTGCGTCAGACGAGGCCGGGCGAAGTGGCGGAAATCGACTACGGATCTCGGCCAGCCCGGCGCATCAATCTATGCGTCAAGCCGCGAAAACCTGGCCCACGGGAGACACGTCAAATGGACGACGACTGTGTTGTCACGCTGGAGATAGACGACGACGGCTGCGGGCATTTGAAGTTCGAATTTCCTCCTGGCACGCCTGACATCGACGTTGCTTACTTCAAGACGCTGGTGCTCCGCGAAGAGCTGGGCTCGATTGAACTCGTGGATCCTCTCACCCAGGATGTGGTGTATTTCGTCAGACCCGTGATGCTGCATTAGCCATCGGGCTGGGCTGGCCCTCGCAAAAGTCGAGCTGTGACCCCAGGAGACTCAGCTGGGCGAGAAGAGCATCGCGCTCAGCAGCTTGCATCTGCAGCGTGGGATAGAGATGCACCACGTCTTGATAGACCCACCGGGCTTCCGCGCACTCCTGCTCGATCGCAGATGGATTACGAGCCGTAAGTGCGTCGGCAAGCCGCAAAATCGCGAGGCTTACTTCCTCCATTGCGAAGTCGTACGGCGTCAACATGTCGTGTCACGTGACAGCGGGTTCATGTCCGCCATGGTGCGGGACACACGGACACGACGCTGTCCGACGACGCGCCGCCGGTCTGCCGGACGAATCCGGCTCAGAGGGTTGGGCGCATCAAGTGGGCGCTTGGCGGATCTAGCCCTTCGGCATTCCCGATGGCTCTAGCGAATCGAGGTCACAGCAGCCGCTCAACCTCGCCCACCGCGACCTTGAGCATATGGGTGAACCGGCGCCGATCTTCCGGCGGCATATTCCGGAGGCGCCGATCAAAGCACCATATGCGGAAGCGATGGCGGATCGTGTCGAAGCGTTCGCTGATCGACCCCATCATGTCGGTCATGGACACGGGATAGCCGCCTTGATCGCGTTCGCATCCGCGGTCAATTGGGCCACTGGGACCGGCGGTTCGTTCAGCACAGACAACTGGTTCTTGAAGTCATCCAGCTTGCTGCACGCCAACCCGATATTGGGCACCGCGAGGGCGGCCTGCACTTCCGTCACCTTGTTTCTGAGACTGTTCCCCGGCCCGACACCCGTCACCGCAGTGAGCAGAGCCGCGAGCATTTGATCCACCGTGAGGGGCGCTGGGGTCACCGTCAACGTCGCGTTGCCGCTGACAGCGCCGCTGGTCGCCGACACGGTGGCGCTGCCTACGCTGGCCGCGGTTGCCAGGCCGGTGTCGCTCACCGTTGCTACCGCGTCGTCGGACGAGTCCCAGGTCGCCTCCGCCGTGAGGTCCTGCGTCGAGGCGTCCGAGTAGAGGCCGATCGCTGTGAACTGCTGTGTCAAGCCGTTCGCGATGCTGGGGGCCGTCGGTGTTACCTCAAGCGACACCAGGGTCGCAGTCACCGTCAATGTCGTGTCGCCGGTCACTCCGCCGCTGATCGCAGACACCGTGGTTGTGCCGGCGCCGGCCGCAGTCGCGAGACCCTTCGAGTCGTCGGCGTTACTGACCGTCGCCACCGCCTCATTGAACGAGGACCATGTGACTTCCGTCGTGAGATCCTGCGTCGAGCCGTCCGTGTAGAGGCCGGTCGCCGTGAACTCCTGAGTCGTACCGTCAGCGATGCTGGCGTCTGCCGGTGTCACCGCAATCGACACCAGGGTCGCGTCGCTCACCGTTAGCGTCGTGACGCCGGTCACTCCGCCGCTGGTGGCCGAGACGGTAACGACGCCGACACCGACCGCGGTCGCGAGACCCTTCGAGTCGTCGGCGTTGCTCACCGTCGCTATCTCGTCGTCGGACGAGTCCCAGGTGACCTCCGTCGTGAGGTCCTGCGTCGAGCCGTCCGTGTAGAGGCCGGTCGCAGCGAACTCCTGAGTCGTACCGTCAGCGATGCTGGCGTCCGCCGGTGACACCTCGATCGACACCAGGGTCGCGTCGGTCACCGTCAGCGTCGTGTCGCCGGTCACTCCGCCGCTGGTGGCCGACACGGTGGCGGCGCCGAGGCCGACCGCGGTCGCGAGACCCTTTGAGTCGTCGGCGTTGCTCACCGTCGCTATCTCGTCGTCGGACGAGGACCAGGTTACTTCCGTCGTGAGGTCCTGCGTCGAGGCGTCCGTGTAGACGCCGGTTGCCGTGAATTCCTGCGTCGTACCGTCGGCGATGCTGGGGTCCGCCGGGGTCACCTCAATCGACACCAGCGTCGCATCGGTTACCGTCAAGGTCGTATCACCAGTCACATCGCCGCTGGTCGCCGAGACGGTGGCAGTGCCGAGGCCGACCGCGGTCGCGAGGCCGTTCGAGTCATCGGCGTTGCTCACCGTCGCCACCTCGTCGTCGGACGAGGACCACGTGACCTCCGTCGTGAGGTCCTGGGTCGAGGCGTCCGTGTAGAGGCCGGTCGCCGTGAATTCCTGAGTCGTACCGTCGGCGATGCTTGGATTCGCCGGGGTCACCTCGATCGACACCAGCGTCGCATCGGTCACCGTCAAGGTCGTATCAGCAGTCACATCGCCGCTGGTCGCCGAGACGGTGGTGCTACCGACACCGACCCCGGTCGCGAGGCCGTTCGAGTCGTCGGCGTTGCTCACCGTCGCCACCTCGTCGTCGGACGAGGCCCAGGTGACCTCCGTCGTGAGGTCCTGCGTCGAGGCATCCGTGTAGACGCCGGTCGCCGTGAATTCCTGAGTCGTACCGTCGACGATGCTGGCGTCCGTCGGTGACACCTCGATCGACACCAGGGTCGCGTCGGTCACCGTCAACGTCGTGTCGCCGGTCACTCCGCCGCTGGTCGCAGACACGGTGGTGCTGCCGGCGCCGGCCGCGGTCGCCAAGCCATTCGAGCCCGCGTCGTTGCTCACCGTCGCCACCGCCTCGTTGGACGAGGCCCAGGTGACCTCTGCCGTGAGGTCGTGCGTCGAGTCGTCCGTGTAGACGCCGGTCGCCGTGAACTCCTGAGTCGTGCCGTGCGCGATGCTGGGGTCCGTCGGTGACACTTCAATCGCCACCAGGGTCGCATCGGTCACCGTCAACATTGTGTCGCCGGTCACTCCGCCGCTGGTCGCAGACACGGTGGTGCTGCCGGCGCCGGCCGCGGTCGCCAGGCCATTCGAGCCGGCGGCGTCGCTCACTGTCGCCACCGCGGCGTTGGACGAGGCCCAGGTGACCTGCGTCGTGAGGT
>Ga0207706_10005711_pt1 | contig 11589 bp, 8 predicted proteins | sample KBSC53metaG_FD_184318 | JGI IMG/M metagenome (GOLD analysis project Ga0207706, IMG submission 184318) | Corn rhizosphere microbial communities from Kellogg Biological Station, Michigan, USA - KBS C5-3 metaG (SPAdes) (version 2) | ecosystem: Host-associated > Plants > Roots > Rhizosphere > Soil ... | reverse complement strand
ACTTGCGCTTCACCTCCTCGGGCAAAGCGAAGAAGGCCTTCGCCTTCTCCTCGGCCCGGTGGATCAGCGCGTCGGGGATTCCGTGGTCGGAAATGATCGCGAAGCCGTAATCCTCGAAGCTCCGCCCGAGCTTCTGAGCGAATGCGTCAGGGTCGCGGTCGGCGTCCTTCAGCGACACGGACGCGATATGGTCGGCGGTGATCGTGGCCATGCGTTTACTCTACTCTCGATTCGAAGGGGCGGTCAGCCGGATTTTTGTTTCACGCAAAGGCGCAAAGGCACGAAGAGAAAAGATCAGTTCACGCGGAGACGCGGAGACGCTGAGACGCTGAGACGCTGGGAATTAATGACGAGCGGCCATGGCCGCTCAATTAATCCTTCGCGCCTTTGCGCCTTTGCGTGAAACCCATTTCCCTTCTTCTCTCTGCGTCTCTGCGTCTCCGCGTGATCTAGGGAATCATCAGCCCGGCCAAAGCCGCGCTCATCAGATTGGCGAGGCTGCCCGCGAGGAGCGCGCGAATTCCGAGCCTCGCGATCACGGGGCGCTGGTTGGGCGCGAGGCCGCCTGTCACCGCCATCTGGATCGCGATCGAGCTGAAGTTGGCGAAACCGCACAGCGCGAAGGTGACGATCGCGCGGCTCCGCGCGCTCAGAGTCGCGGGATCCATCTGGCCGAGGTCGATGAACGCGACGAACTCGTTGAGGACGATCTTGGTCCCGAACAGCCCGCCCGCTGTACCGGCTTCGTTCCAGGGGACGCCGATCAGATACATGACCGGCGCGAACAGATAGCCGACCAGCCGCTGGAAGCTGAGTCCCGGCACTCCAACCATGTTGCCCAGCCCGCCCAGAATGCCGTTGGCGAGTGCCACCAGGGCCACGAACGCCAGCACCATCGCGCCAACCGCGACGGCGAGCTTGACGCCAGTCTGCGCGCCCTGCGCCGCCGCCATGATGACGTTCGCGGGCTGCATGCCTTCTTCAAAGGTCTCGGCGACCTCGACCTTCGAATCCTCGACCGCGCCGGTGTCGGCCGGGTCGTCCGGCATGATGATCTTCGCCATCAGGATCCCGCCCGGCGCGGACATGAATGCGGCGGCGAGAAGGTAGGGGAGGTACTGCGCTCCGAGCAGGCTCGCATAGGCCGCGAGGATCGTGCCCGCGACGCCCGCCATCCCGACGCACATCACGGTGAACAGTCGGGAAGGCGGCAGCGCTGCGAGATAGGGACGGACGACCAGCGGCGATTCCGACTGCCCGACGAAAATGTTCGCGGCGGCAGACAGCGACTCCACGCGGCTGATGCCCGTCACCCAGCCGATCGCGCCGCCAACCCAGCGCACGATCCGCTGCATGATCCCGAGATAATAGAGAATCGCGACCAGGCTCGCGAAGAAGATGATGACCGGCAGCGCGGCGATCGCGAAGGTGTTGGCGAGGGGATTCTTGTCGGCGGGACCGAACAGGAATTCGGTGCCCTTGCCCGCATAATTGAGCAGGTTGGCGACCCCGTTCGAAAGCATCTGGATGCCCGCGCGCCCCCAGCTCGTATAGAGGACGAGGAAGGCGACCGCGGCCTGCAGCGCGAAGGCGGCGCCGACCACGCGCGGACGGATCGCGCGGCGGTTGGTGGATAGCAGGAAGGCGATGCCGAGGATGACGAGGATCCCGGCAATGCCGAGCAACTTGCTATTCATGAAGGCCCCTCCCCCGAGGCGCGAAAGACTCTACCAGACCATGCCCTGCGTAGCGGCTTCGGCGGCTTCGTCCAGCAGTTCGAGCGCTTCTTCCGGGCTCGAGGCGACGAGCAGCTGCCGCCGCCGCTGCACCGACAGGAAGCCCTTGTCGGTGGCATGGTCGATGAAGTCGATCAGCCCGTCCCAGAAGCCTTCGACGTTGAGCAGGCAGAACGGCTTCTTGTGATAGCCGAGCGCGTTCCAGCTCCACGCCTCGAAGAATTCGTCGAGCGTACCGATCCCGCCGGGAAGCGCGAGGAAGCCGTCGGCGAGTTCGGTCATCTTGGCTTTGCGCTCGTGCATCGTCTCGACGATGTGGAGCTCGGTGACGCTCGGGTGCGCGACCTCGATGTCGACCAGCGCCTGCGGGATGACTCCGTACACTTCGCCGCCGAGCTCGAGCATCGTGTCGGCGATCAGGCCCATCAGGCCGAGCCGCCCGCCGCCGTAGACCAGCTGCACCTTGCGCTTGACCATTGCCGCTGCCGTAGCGCGCGCCGCTTCCGCGAAAACCGGATCGCTACCCGGCGCGGAGCCGCAATAGACGGCGAGCTGGTCGAGGTTCTTCACAACGCCACCAACTGCCTGAGGTCGGCTTCGGGCCGCGCACCGAAGTGGGAGATGACCTCCGCCGCCGCGATTGCGCCCGCCTCAAGACACGCCTCGAGCGCGCGCCCGCGAAGCCGCGCCGCGAGGAAGCCGGCGGCGAACAGGTCGCCGGCGCCGGTGGTGTCGACCACCTGGGTTGCCGGGGCGGCCCGAATTTCCACGCTGCCGCCATTCTCCGCGGCAACCGCGCCCTCCGCGCCGCGCGTGATCACGAGCGTCCGGACCTTCGGGGAAAGAGCCTCGATGCACTCGTCGAGGGGGCCGCACCCGGTCAGGTTCCGCGTCTCGTGCTCGTTGCCGAACAAAATGTCGACCACGCCGGATTCGACCATTCCCAGCACGCCCTCGCGGCGGTCGCCGATGCACAGGCTTTCCGACAGAGTGAAGGCGACGCTCCGGCCGGCCGAATGCGCGATCCGCGCCGCTTCGAGCATCGCCGCGCGCGGCCGCTCGGGCCCCCACAAATAGCCTTCGAGGAAGGTGATGGACGCAGAGCGGATCAGCTCGGGATCGAGCGCGGCGGGGGTCAGCTCGTGGCTCGCGGCGGGGCAGGTGTTCATCGTCCGCTGCCCGTCGGGAGTCACCAGGATCAGGCAGCGTCCGGTTGGCGGCGGCGCCTCGAGCGCGGGCGTTTCAAAGCGGACTCCGAGCGCGAGCATGTCGTGCGCGAAAATCTCGCCGAGCTGGTCGTCGGCGACCTGGCCGACGAACGCCGCGTTCAAGCCGAGCGCCGCCGCTCCGGCCATGCTGTTCGCCGCCGAACCGCCGCTGATTTCGCGCGCCGGGCCCATCGCTGCATAGAGCGCATCCGCCTCCTCGGCGGTCAGCAGCTGCATCCCGCCCTTGGGCAGCCGGTGCTCCTCCAGGAACGAATCGTCCGCGGTCGCGATCACGTCGACGATCGCGTCGCCGATCGCGACGATGTCCAGCTTGGCGGAGGTCATTGCGCGCGAGCGCTAGCCGCCGCTTTCGATTCCGGTCAACGGCCGCTACGCCTCGCGTCCATGGATTCGGATACCCGTAGCGGCGCAATCCCGCTTTCGCTCTTCGCCTTCGCGATCTTCTACGGCGGCATGGTCTGCATCGCGGGCGTGCTCGGCAACAAGCAGGTCGCGCTTGGGCCGCTCGCGGTCGAGTCGGGCATTTTCGCGTTCCTGCTGCTGGTCGTGACCTCGAGCGCGGTGGCCGAGCTTCACGGCCGGGCGGTCGCGAACCGGCTCGTTCTGATCGGTTTCGTGCCCTTGCTCGCTTCGCTTGTGCTGAGCCTGTTCGTTCTCCAGCTTCCGGCTTCGCCCCAGATGGATCCGGCGCGGCTTTCGGCCTTCGAGACGGTGATGGGCGGGACTCCCCGAATCTGGATCGGCGGAATCCTCGCCTACGGAATCTCGACCTTCCTCAACGTCACCATCTTCAGCCGCCTGAAGGCGCGCGAGGGCGCGGGGATGCTGTGGTTCCGCTCCGCCGTCGCGAGCGTGCTCAGCCAGATCGTCGACACCTGCATCTTCATCACCGTCGCCTTCTATGGAGTCTTCCCGATCGGGGAGCTTCTGCTCGGTCAGATGCTCGCGAAGGTGGTGCTTTCGGCCGTCCTGGTGCCGCCCTTCGTGTACGGGTTCGTTGCGCTTGGGCGGCGCCTCGACGGCGGCTCAACTAACCTTCGGTAGTGGCATTTCTGCAACGCCTGGGAGAATCAAGACTCCCCCTCTTTCGCTGTAATGACTCCGCCTTAAACCGGCGGTAGCCGCTCTGCGGTCCACCACAGATTCGTAGTTCTCGGGGGGAGTAAATTTCCGTGAAAAGATTCGCGTTGCTGTGCAGCTGCGCAGCCATTGCCGTGCCGTTTGCCGCAGCCACTGTCGCTCCGACGGCGGCCGAGGCCCAGCAGATCACCACGTCCATCCAGGGACAAGTCACCAACGAGGCCGGCGCTCCCGTCCCTAACGCGACCGTGACCGTCACCGATACGCGCACCGGCGCGACTCAGACGATCACCACCGATTCGCAGGGCCTGTTCTCGGCCCAGAACCTGACGACCGGCGGACCCTACACGGTCACCGCGGTCGCCGGCGGGTTCCAGGGCCAGACGGTCAACCAGATCAACACGACCCTGCAGGGCCCGACCCAGCTGACCTTCGCGCTGTCGCCGGCCGAGGCGGCCGCGGCGGAAAATGCGATCGTGGTCACCGCGGCGCGGGCCAAGGTGACCCAGCTCGAGGTCGGCCCGGGAACCTCGTTCACGACCGAGGTCATGCAGAACGCGCCCTCGTTCAACCGTGACGTTCGCGACATCATCCGCATGGACCCGCGCGTCAGCCTCGACCGCGAGGATGCGGCGACCGGCGGATCGGGCCAGGACCGAATCTCCTGCCTCGGCGGGAACGACCGCTTCAACACCTTCACCGTCGACGGCATTCCGCAAAGCGACATCTACGGTCTCAACGACACCGGCTTCTCGTCGCGCAGCTCGACCCCGATCCCCTACGATGCGGTCCGCGAGACGCAGGTCCAGTTCGCGCCGTTCGACGTCGAATATGGCGGCTTCACCGGCTGCGCGATCAACGTCGTCACCAAGTCCGGCACCAACCATTTCCACGGCAGCGGCTTCTTCGAATATTCGGACAACGGCCTTCGTGGCGACACGGTCGACGGCAATCCGGTCGGCCCGATCGAACCCGAGAAGCGCTGGGGCGTCACGCTCGGCGGTCCGATCATCAAGGACCACCTCTTCGTCTTCGGCGGCTACGAGCACCAGCAGGGCGGGGCGTCGCAGGACGAAGGCCCGGTCGGCGGCGGCTACCCGAACGAGATGCCGGGCATCACGGTCGACCAGTTCAACGCCATCTCTGACGTGCTGAAGAACGTCTACGGCATCGACACCGGCCCGCTGGTCACGAGCCGTCCGTTCTACAACGACCGCTATTTCGGGCGCGTCGACTGGCAAATCACCGACCGGCACCGGCTCGAGGGAACCTACCAGCGCCTCGACGAGACGACGATGCGCAGCGACGACTTCTTTACCGGCTCGTCGCCGCAGCTCACCGGCGCCAACACCTTCTATCTGAGCGGCACGCACTCGAAATATTACTCGGGCCGGTTCTACTCGAACTGGACGGACAATTTCTCGACCGAGCTGCGCTACTCCCACGCCAACATCATCGACGCTCAGGATCCGGTCGGCGGCGGTGAAGCGCAGTCGGGCAACCCGATCCCGCGCATCATCGTCGGAGTCGACAATCCGCCGCTCGGCACCAGCCCGATCGGTCAGGACCTTCCCGACGCGACGGTGCTCGCCGGGCCCGGAACCTCGCGCTCCGCCAACGACCTCAAGACCAAGGTCGACATCGGCAAGTTCGTCGCCAACTATGACGCCGGCGATCACAAGCTGAAGCTCGGCGCCGAGTTCAACCGCGCCGATATCTTCAACCTGTTCGTGCAGAACGCGACGGGGACGCTCGTCTTCCGCAATATCGCCGACCTCGAGGCGGGCATCCTCTCGCCCGGCACGACCGGGACGACGGACACCCGGCCGTTCAACGTGGTGCCCGGCAATACCGTCGGCGCGTTCGGCAACTTCTCGCGCACCGGGGACGTCAACGACGCCGCCGCGGCGTTCAAGCGGACGATCTGGAGCTTCTACGGCCAGGACGACTGGCGCGTGAACGACCAGCTGAGCTTCGTGCTCGGCCTCAGGACCGACATCTTCTCGGGCGACCATCCGGACGTCAATCCGAAGTTCGCCGAGCGCTACGGCTTCGACAACACGACCGGCTTCAGCGACCTCAATCCGGTCGTCCTTCCGCGCCTCGGCTTCACCTACAACCTCGACGACATGGGCTGGCTCACCCACGGCAAGCTTCAGGGCGGGTTCGGCATTTTCTCGGGCGGCGATCCCTTGGTGTGGTTCGGCAACGCCTTCCAGAACAACGGCTTCGGCTTCGCCGAGGGGACGACGAACTCGGCCGCCTGCCCGGACACGGTCGACGTTGTCGAGAACGGCCAGTTCACCGGCGTTCCCGACTGCTTCCGTCAGGACGCGATCAACAAGGCGGCCCAGGGCCTCGGCGATACCCAGTCGATCGATCCGTCGATCAAGATGCCGACCGTGTGGCGCGCCAACATCGGCTACCAGACAAGGTTCGAGTTCAACCCGAGCCCGTTCGGGCGCGGCTGGCAGCTGAACCTCGACTACATCTTCAGCCACTACAAGGACCCGTACGGGCTGGTCGACCTGTCGCAGACGCCCGACATCCGGAAGGGTCTCAACGGCTTCACGTCGGACGGGCGCCCGATCTATGCGGCGATCGATCCGACGGTCGCCGGCTGCGATGCGACGCTCGCGTCGGCCGGCGCGCCGCCGGTGTGGCAGAACGTCACTGCGGCCTGCTTCAACACCAGCCGCGACGACGAGCTGATGCTGACCAACACGGACGGCTACAACACCCACGTCTTCTCGGCGATCCTGTCGAAGAACTTCGACGGCGGCCTCTTCACGCCCGGCGGATCGAGCTACTTCACGCTCGGCTACGCCTTCACGGCCGCGAACGACCGCCGGAACATGTTCAACTCGACGGCCGGATCGAACTACGACCTCACGGCCGCGGTCGACCGCCAGAACCCGGGTGTCAGCCGCAGCTTCTACGCGAGCCGGCACAACATCAGCTTCAGCGGCAACTTCCGCGAGAAGTTCGTGGACGACCTCGCGACCTCGCTCGGCTTCACCTTCGTCTCGCGCGCGGGCAGGCCCTACAGCCTGACGTTCAGCGGCGGCGGCGTGTTCGGCGACAGCGTGTCGGGCAACGACAACGCCCTCGTCTACATCCCGACGGGCATCAGCGATCCGAACATTTCGCCGCTCTCCAACATGACCGCGGTGCAGCAACTGTCCGACTACGCGCGCGGCCTCGACTGCGCGAAGAAATATGTCGGCAAGTCGATCAAGCGGAACACCTGCCAGAACGACTGGTACAACGACCTCGACATTCGCCTGTCGCAGGAACTGCCGGGGCCGGGGACGTGGTTCGGTCACCCGTTCGGGGTGAATGACAAGATCACCGTCTATGCGATGTTCGACAACTTCCTGAACTTCCTCAACGACAAGTGGAACCTGCAGCATCGCCGCAACTTCGCCGGCCTGCAGGACGTCGCTTCGCTGTCGAGCGTGAAGGTCGATGGAGTCACGTACAACGGCGTCGACGCCCAGGGCCGCTACATCATCGGCGGCTTCAACGGCGCCGACTCGATCGCGGCGGACAATTTCATCAACGTCTCGGGATCGGTGTGGAGGATCAAGGTCGGCGTCAGCTACGACTTCTGATCGAATCCCCTGAACTCAACAGTCGCGGCGCCTGCAGCAATGCGGGCGCCGCGATTTTTTTCGCGCCATTGTCCGCTTGCCGCCATTCTGTAGATTGCTCGGCGAGAGGGGAGCGGCGAGTGGCCAGCCTGGAGCTGAAGGGCGTCCGTAAAGCGTTCGGTTCGACGCCGGTGCTCGACGATGTTTCGCTGACCCTCGAATCGCGCGAGTTCATCGCCTTCCTCGGCCCGTCGGGATCGGGCAAGTCGACGTTGCTGCGCATCATCGCGGGGCTGGAGACCGCCGATGCGGGCGAGGTCTGGCTCGAGGGCCGGCGCATCGACCGGCTTCCGCCGGGCGACCGCGGCGTGGCGATGGTCTTCCAGCATTACGCGCTCTACCCGCACATGAGCGTCCGCGAGAACATGGCGTTCGGGCTGAAGAACGCGCGCGCTTCGAAAGACGAGATCGAACGCCGTATCGCCGATGCGGCGGCGGTACTCGAAATCGACCCGCTGCTCGAGCGCAAGCCGGGCCAATTGTCGGGCGGACAGCGCCAGCGCGTCGCCATCGGTCGCGCCCTGGTCAAGGAACCCAAGCTGTTCCTCCTCGACGAGCCGCTGTCCAATCTCGATGCGGCGCTTCGACTGCGCACCCGCGTCGAGCTCGCCCAATTGAAGCAGCGCGTCGATGCGGCCGTGATCATGGTCACGCACGACCAGGCCGAAGCCATGACCCTGGCTGATCGCGTGATCGTGATGAACGACCGGAGAATTCAGCAGGTCGGTCCGCCCATGGAAATCTACACGCGCCCTGCCAACACATTCGTCGCGCAGTTCGTCGGATCGCCCGCGATGACCCTGTCACCGGCTTCGCTGGTCCAGGGAGAGGGCGAATTTGCGGCGCTGACGCTCGGCGACGGCACGCTCGTCGAGACGCGGGTCCCGCGCACATCGCTTCCTGCTGGCGAGCTTCGGATCGGCCTCCGCCCGGAGGCGGTGCGCGTGGCGCGCAGCGGAGCGAAGGCGAAAGTCGAGCTGGTCGAGCGGCTCGGCGAGCGGACGCTCATCTACGCGCGTCTCGCAGACGGCCAGCCGATTACCGCCGAGGATTCGGGCAACAGCCGGGTCAGGATCGGCGACGAGGTTTCGCTGAAGATCGAAGGAGCTTCGGCGCACGTGTTCGACGCCGAGGGGGCGGGCTACCACAGGGCCGAATCATGAGTGGGACTCGCGACTGGCGCGGACTCCTGTTCGTCGCGCCCTTCGTGCTGCTTTACGGCCTGATCCTCGTCTTTCCATTGCTGCGCGGACTGTGGCTCAGCCTCAATCAGGTCGATTTGTTCGGCGCGGGCCATTTCGTCGGCGCCGCCAATTACGCCCGGCTCGCGCGCGATCCGATCTTCGCGGCCTCGCTGATGAACACGTTCGAGGTGACGCTGATGATCGTGCCGGTTCTCACCGTGCTCGCTCTGGCGCTCGCCCTTGCGCTGAACCGCGCGACGAAAGGCGCGGCGATTTTCCGCGGAATCTTCTTTTCGTCGGCCGTGCTGTCGGTGACGATCGTGACCCTGATCTGGCGCTTCGTGCTGGCGCCCGACGCCGGGTTGCTCGGCGACTTGTGGACCGCGCTCGGCTGGACCCCTTTGCCCTTCCTCAGCGACACTCACCTGGCGCTTCCCGCGCTAGCGCTCACCACCATCTGGTGGTCGATGGGTTTCCCGATGCTGCTGTTCCTCGCGGGCCTGCAGCAGATCCCCGAGGACATGTACGAGGCGGCGGCGCTCGACAATGCGAGCCGCTGGACGACCCTGTGGCGGATCACCGTCCCCGCGCTTCGCCGTACGATCGTCCTCGTGGTGATGCTGCAGACGGCGGCCCAGCTCCAGATGTTCGGCCAGTCGCAGCTGCTGACGGCCGGCGGCCCGAGCGGCGCTTCGCGCACGGCCGTCCTGTTCCTGTTCGAAACCGCATTCGCGCAGTGGCAGCTCGGCTATGCGAGCGCCGCCGCCGAAGTCCTGTTTCTCATCATCCTCGCCGTCACCGTCACCCAATATTGGGCGACGGGCCGCGCGACGGCGCAGGGCAAATAGATGGCGCGGGGCCGCCTCACGCCGCTCGGCTGGGTGCTGCTCGTCATCGGCGCGGCGATCATGCTGGCTCCGCTCGTCTGGACCCTGCTCCTGTCGCTCAAGAACAACGCCGCGCTGGTCGGCCACAGCGAGGCTGCGCTTCACGGTCCCTACACGCTCGAGAATTACGCCGCGATCTTCGGCAACAGCCTGACGACCCGCTGGCTGCTCAACAGCATCATCGTTTCGCTCGGCACCACCGCCGGCGTGCTCGTCATCACCAGCCTGGCGGGCTACGGTTTCGCGCGCCTGGACTTTCCGTTCCGGCGCACCTTGTTCGTGATCGTGCTGCTCGGGCTCGCGGTGCCGAGCCAGGCTGTCATCCTTCCGCAGCACCAGCTGTTCGCCTGGCTGCACCTCCACAACAGCTATCCGGGGCTGATGCTTCCCGGCCTGGTCGCCCCGTTCGGCGTGTTCTTCATGACCACCTACATGCGCGGGATTCCCATCGAGCTCGACGAAGCGGCGATGCTCGACGGCGCGTCGCGGTGGACGATTTTCTGGAGGGTGATCCTGCCGCTCACGATTCCCGCGCAATCGACGCTCGCGGTGTTCACGTTCCTCGGCAGCTGGAACGATTATTGGTGGCCGCTGATCAGCGCGACGCGAAGCGACATGTACACGCTGACCGTCGGCCTTGCCGCCGCGCAGATGAACTATGCCCAGACGAGCGGCCTCGGCTATCTGATGGCGCAGGCGGTGTTCGCCTCGATCCCGATCTTCATCGTCTACATCGTCTTCCAGAAGCAGATCGTGCGCGCGATGGCGGGCACGAACGTGCGATGAGACCTATCGCCGCTGCGCTCGCCGCGCTTCTCGCGCTCGGGAGCTGCACGCGCTCGGATCACAAGACGCACATCTACCTCCAGCGCTTCTTTGGCGAGTGCGGCGCCGAATATGGCGGCAGCATCGACGTTTCGAAGGCCGAAGGCGAGTGCGGGATCATCACGACTTTGGTCGATCGCTTCAACGCCGAGAATCCGGACGTGCATGTCGACGTCAACGTAATCGCCTGGCCAGGTTACCCTCAGCTCACCGCACAAATGGCCGCGCGCGATCCGCCCGACCTGGTGACGATGCACGAGGGGGTGATCAGCGACTATGCGTCGAAAGGGTTGGTCGAGCCGGTCGACTCCTATCTCCGCGCCGCCGGAATCTCGCCCGCGGATTTCACCGACGCCGCGCGGCAGGGCGTGACGATGTACGGCCACGTTTATGGGCTTCCGTGGGACACGCATGGCGGCCTGTTTCACGTCAACACGGCGCTGTTCGCGAAGGCCGGGCTAATGCGCGGCGGTAAGCCTGTCCTCCCCAACACTTGGGACGAGCTGTTCGCCCAGGCGCGCCAGTTCGAGCAGCGCACCGGCAAGCCCTACCTGATCCAAAGCAACGTTGGCGACACGGCCTATGCCGCGCGCAACCTTTACACCTACATGATGGCGCGCGGCGCGGTGATCTTCCCCGATCCGAAGCACATTCGATTGAACACGCCGATCGGCGTCGAGGTCGCGACCTATTTCCGCCGGATCAATGCGGAGAAGCTCGGCACCCAGAACATGGATACGCCGGCGGCGATCGCCGCATTCGTGAACGGGGAGGGCGGCATCTACCCGACGGGAACGTGGATGATCGGATCGTTCGAGGCCGAAGCGGAGACGCCCGGTCGTCCGCTCTACAAAAGCTATGCCGTCTTTCCTTACCCCCGCCTGTGGGGCGAGCATGTCGAATATGTGAGCGGCCACAGCTGGGTGGTCCCGGCGCGCAAGCGCACGCCGCAGCAGCGCGCGGCGATCGCGCGCTTCTTCCAGTTTATGGCCGCG
>Ga0207706_10005709_pt1 | contig 11592 bp, 10 predicted proteins | sample KBSC53metaG_FD_184318 | JGI IMG/M metagenome (GOLD analysis project Ga0207706, IMG submission 184318) | Corn rhizosphere microbial communities from Kellogg Biological Station, Michigan, USA - KBS C5-3 metaG (SPAdes) (version 2) | ecosystem: Host-associated > Plants > Roots > Rhizosphere > Soil ... | reverse complement strand
TCGCCGGTCGCCTGATACGCCGAGAGCAGGCCGCCGAGGATGCGAATCGTGATCTCGAAGTTCTTGACCGAGATGTCTCGATCGAAGGAGAGCTTCTCGAGGATGAGCTTCTGCGCCCGGGCCGCCTCGTCCTTGAGGCCCACGAGGAGGAGCGTGTCCAGTGCGTCGACGGGAGTCATCAGAAGGGAATCCGGGTGCCAGTCGTGGAAGGTCCGGGTGACGGGCTCGAGCTCGTCGTGTCCCCAGGCGTATTTCTCGTATCCCCGCCATGCGCGGAGGAGCTCCTCGCGTACCTGAGAGGTCAGAGCGGCGCGTTCCAACGTTGCGGGCGTGCGGGTCGGGCCGGGCGCCGCGGCGGCCGCGGCGAGAGCGGCGGCGAGCACGGCGGCGGCGACAGCGGCCATCAGGGCGGCGCGTCTCGAGCTTTTCATCGGAATCCTTCGCCGACCCGGTGCGCGGGCGCGGCTGTTTTCTGACGCATTCTCCCCTGTCGGTCCCGCGAGGTTGGGAACAATTTTGAGTATTCTGTTTCCGTGATTCCGCCTTCTTACAAGCCGAGGAAGAAGTTCATGCAGCTGGCGATCGCCGAGGCCAAGCGCGCCGGCGACCGCGGCGACTATCCGATTGGCGCGGTCATCACCCGCCTCACGAACGGGGGCGAGGTGGTCATTGCCAGCGCCGGGAACCGGGTCAAGACGTCGGGATCCAGCATCAAGCACGTCGAGCTGGAGACTCTCAAGTACGTCTCGAGCGGTTACGGCCGCTACCTGACCGACTTCGTTCTCTACTCCACCCACGAACCCTGCGCCATGTGCGCCGGCGCCTGCGTGTGGTCGAGAATCGGCGCGGTCGTCTACGGGGTGTCCCAGGAAGACATCGCCGCCTTCGGGCGGAAGCGGGGCACGGACGAATACAAGTGGCGGGCCTGTCTCATCCCCTGCCAATTCGTCTTCGAGAAGGGCAATCACCCCATCCCCGTCACCGGCGGTTTTCTCGAACAGGAGTGCCGGAAGCTGTTCCGCTACGGGAGGACTCGCTCCCGGAGCAGCCCGACGAAACCCTAGCGCTGAACGACCTTCCCGCATTCAGAGCCGATCCTCGGCTTTCCAGCGCAACCCGCGACCGAAAAAAACGCGAAGGCGGCGAGCGCGACCGCTGTTGTGGATGTGGTGCCTGAGGTGAACGCGAGCGAGCCGCCGATCGTGGGCCCGGGGCTTCCGGCGCGGCGGCGGATCGTCGTCCTGCCGGTCCTGCTCCTTCTCCTTTCGGCGGCTCTGCCTCCCGTCGCCCTTCGTGCCCAGGACGAACGCCGCCCCGCCCCGGTCATGGGCGCGGCGGGCGCGGATTGGCTGGAACGGCCGGGACGCGACGAGGAACAGAGACCGGACGAGATCGTCCGGACGATGGGGTTGAGGCCCGGCGCCGTCGTCGCCGATCTCGGCGCGGGCACGGGCTACTTCACGCGGCGGCTGGCAAAGGCGGTCGGTCAATCCGGCCGGGTGTACGCCGTCGACATCCAGCCTGAGATGCTGAGGCTTCTCAAGGAGAACATCGAGAAGGCGGGCATTCGAAACGTGGTGCCGGTTCTCGGCGAGAGCGACGACCCGAATCTGCCTCGTGGCTCTCTCGACTGGATTCTCCTCGTCGACGTCTACCACGAGCTCCAGCAGCCCAAGGCGATGCTCGCGAAGATGCGCGAGGCCCTGAAACGCACGGGCAAGATCGCCCTCGTCGAGTATCGCCTCGAAGGGCTCACCGCCCTCCACGTCCGGGAAGAGCACCGCATGTCGAAAGAGCAGGTGCTCGCGGAGTGGGAGCCGGCCGGGTTTCGACTCGTGACGCTCCACGAGTTTCTGCCCGTGCAGCACTTCTTCGTCTTCGAGAAGACGCCGGATCGCTGACCGTCGGCGCGATTCGCTCCATCGGATAAACTCCCTCGCCGTTGGCAGATACCTCGTCGATCGTCGGGCGCGCCATCTCCCATTACAGCGTCCTCGAACCACTGGGCGGGGGCGGAATGGGCGTGGTCTACAAGGCGCGGGACACGCGCCTCGGACGGAATGTCGCGCTGAAGTTCCTTCCGGACGACATTTCCGGGGATCCTCAGGCGATTGAGCGGTTTCGCCGGGAAGCGCGCGCGGCATCGGCCCTCAATCACCCCAACATCTGCACGATCCACGACATCGGAGAGTTCGAAGGCCGGCCCTTCATCGCGATGGAACTGCTGGAGGGCCAGACCCTCAAGCACCGCATCGCCGTCAAGCCCATCGAGGTGTCGGAGCTCCTGGAGATCGGCATCCAGATCGCCACCGGCCTGGATGCCGCGCACTCGAAGGGAATCGTGCACCGGGACATCAAGCCCGCGAACATCTTCCTCGTGGACCGCGGGCCCGCGAAGATCCTGGACTTCGGCCTGGCGAAGCGAACCCTCGCGCATCGCGACGTCGCGGAATCGGTCAGCGCGACCTTCACGCCGACACAATCGCACCTCGACAAGAACGATCTGACGAGCCCGGGCAGCTCCATGGGCACGACCCTCTACATGTCGCCGGAGCAGGCCCGGGGCGAGGAGCTGGACGCGCGCTCGGACCTGTTCTCGCTGGGCGTCGTACTCTACGAAATGGCGACGGGGATCACGCCCTTCTCCGCCGCGACATCCGCGCTCATCTTCGACGGCATTTTGCACTCCACCCCAAAGCCGGCGAAGGAGCTCAACCCGCGTCTGCCCCTCGCGCTGCAGGGCATTCTGGACAAGACGCTCGAAAAGGATCCCGACCTGCGCTGCCAGACGGCCGCCGAGTTGCGCGCCGACCTGAAGCGTCTCAAGCGCGACCTCGACTCCGGCCGGAAGGCGTCCGCCGAGAAGACCGCGTCGGGCTCCGAGGGTCCGGCGGCCGCAGCCCGCCACCGCTCGGTCGCCGTGCTGTATTTCGAGAACCAGAGCGGCGCGAAGGAAGACGAGTACTTCCGAGACGGGATCACCGAGGACATCGTCACGGAGCTCTCGAAGATCAAGCAGCTGGAGATCTTCCCCCGCTCGGAGATGCTGGCGTTCCGCGACAAGCCGGTGACCGCGCAGCAGGTGGGTCAGCAGCTCGGCGCCGCCTATGTGCTCGAGGGCTCCATTCGCCGCGCGGGCAACCGCGTCCGCATCACCGCGCAGCTCGTGGAGGCTTCGACCCGGCACTCGGTCTGGGCCGAGCGCTACGACCGGCAGCTCGAAGACGTCTTCGCCATCCAGGAAGAAATCGCCCGGAGCATCGCGCAGGCCCTGCGGATCACGCTCACGCCCCAGGAAGAGCAGACCATCGCGCGCAAGCCCACGGAAAACCCGCTGGCCTACGACTGCTACCTCCGCGGACGGAGCTACGCGCGCCGCGAGAACATGGACTACGCCCTCCAGATGTTCGAGCAGGCCATCCAGCTCGACCCGAACTTCGCCCTGGCGCACGCCGGGATCGCCTACATGTGCGGGATGATTTATCAGGTCCGCGAGCAGAACCCGAAGTGGGTCGAGCGCGGTCTGGAGGCCTGCGACCGGGCGACGGCGCTCGCGCCCGACCTGCCGGAAGTCCTCGTCGCGCGTGCCCGGATCTTCTATGCACAGAAGAAGTACGACGAAAGCGCCATGGCGGCGCAGAGGGCCATCGAGCGCAAGCCCGATTGCGAGGGGTCCTGGAACATCCTCGGCCGGGCGTATTTCGCCGCGGGTCGTTTCGAAGAGGCCGCGGTGCTCACGGAGCGCGCCATCGAGGCCAACGGCGACGACTACAACACGCACGTGCCCTTCATGCAGGCCCTCGAACGGCTGGGGCGGAAGAAGGAAGCGGAGAGCGTCCGAGCCCGCATGGTCGAGGTCCTCCGCAAGCAGCTCGAGGTCGTACCGGAGGACGTGCGAGCCCGAATCCTGCTCGCCACGAACCTCGCCTCACTCCACGAAGACGAGGGCGAGATCATGCGGCACCTTCAGACCGCGGTGGCGCTTCGTCCCGGCGATCCGGGCACGCTTTACAACGCCGCCTGCACCTACGGCGCTCTCGGGAAAAAAGCCGAGGCGCTCGAAACGGTCAAGAAGGCGTTTGCGGCCGGGTACAGCAACCGGGATTGGGCGGCCAAAGACACCGATCTCAACTGCCTGCACGACGATCCGGAGTTCCAGAAACTGGTCGCTCGCCCCGGATTCACCGCGCCATAACGACGGCCGCCGCGATCCGCGGCCAGCCCGTTCCCGGGCGGCTCAGACCGCCGTTCCGAAGAGCTTTCCGACCGCCGCGGTCACCGCCATGGCGAGGGCGCTCCAGAACGTGACGCGGATCGCGCCCTTGAGCACGCTCGCGCCGCCCGCGCGCGCGGCCACCCCGCCGAGCAGGGCGAGAAACGCGAGCGAGGTCCCCGCGACGACCGGAATCAGGACCTGCGGCGGCGACAGCGCCGTGACCGCGAGAGGCAGGATCGCTCCCGCGGCGAAGCTGGCCGCGGACGCCAGCGCCGCCTGAACCGGACGCGCCCGAAGCGCCTCGGTGATGCCGAGCTCGTCGCGGGCGTGGGCGCCGAGCGCGTCGTGGGCCGTCAGCTGGTCCGCGACCTGCCGCGCCAGCGAGGGGTCGAGCCCCCGCGAGGTGTAGATCGCCGCGAGCTCCTGGCGCTCCCCCTTCGGGTCGTCCTTGAGCTCCGCGCGCTCGCGCTCGATCTCGGCCTGCTCCGTGTCCGCCTGGGAATGGACGGAGACGTACTCGCCCGCCGCCATCGACATGGCGCCGGCCACCAGTCCGGCGACACCCGCCACCAGAACGTTCGCGTGCGACGCCTGCGCGGCCGCGACGCCGAGCACCAGGCTCGACGTGGACACGATGCCGTCGTTGGCGCCCAGGACCGCGGCGCGAAGCCAGCCGATGCGTCCGGTGCGGTGTCGTTCCAGGTGTCGATGGGGCATCGTCGCGTCCCTCCCGGGCGCCGCAGATGTTTACACAAACGACCGGCGACCCTCGTTACCGGAGCTCGGAAGGACCTCCCAATGGCTCCGGAATCGATTTAGTATCCGCTCGAACGGAGGTTGTATGCCTGACGACCCCGACAAGCGCCCGCGGAAGCTCACGCGGCGGGCATTCATCTCGACGGCGGGCGCCTCCGCAGCGGCCGCGTCCATCGCCGCCGGAACACTTTCGCCGAATCCGAGCGCCGCGGCGGCTACGGCCGCCGCCGAGGCGCCGGGCATCGAGGGTGCGGTCCCGGTCACCCTGCGCATCAACGGCAAGGTGCAGCAGCTTCGCATCGACCCGCGCACGACGCTGCTCGATTGCATCCGCGAGACCGTCGTTCTCACCGGAACGAAAAAGGGCTGCGACCACGGCCAGTGCGGCGCCTGCACCGTCCACGTGAACGGCCGCCGGGTGAACTCGTGCCTGAGCCTGGCGCTGATGCACGACGGGGAGGAGATCACCACGATCGAGGGCCTGGGCACGCCCGACGCGATGCATCCGATGCAGGCCGCGTTCGTGGCGCATGACGGATATCAGTGCGGGTACTGCACATCGGGCCAGATCATGTCGGCCGTCGCGTTGCTCAAGGAGCCCTGCGGCCCGGAGGACGCGGCGGTGAAGGAATTGATGAGCGGCAACATCTGCCGCTGCGGGGCCTACCCCAACATCGTGGCCGCGATCCAGCAGGTCCGCGGAAACGCCTGAAGAGATAGTCGCCAGCAGGAGCGCCGATGCATACCTTCGAGTTCACTCGCCCCAAGGATTCCGCCGGGGCCATCCGAGCGGCCTCACAGACGAAGACCGCGCAGCAGGGCGCGGAGTCACGGTTCGTCGCCGGCGGAACGACTCTGATCGACCTCATGAAGCTGAACGTCGAAACGCCCTCGCAGCTCATCGACATCAACCGGCTGCCGCTCGCCACGATCGAGGAAACGTCCGATGGCGGGTTGAAAATCGGCGCGACGGTCCGAAACTCGGATCTCGCCCACCATCCGAGGGTGCAGAAAGATTACGCGGTGCTGTCCCAGGCCCTCCTCTCGGGCGCGTCGGCGCAGCTCCGCAACATGGCGACGACCGCCGGCAACCTGCTCCAGCGGACGCGGTGCGTGTACTTCCGCGACACCGCCATGGCTTGCAACAAGCGCGAGCCCGGAACGGGCTGCCCGGCGATCACCGGCTTCAACCGCACGCTCGCGATCCTCGGGACGAGCGAGAGCTGCATCGCGACCAACCCGTCGGACATGAACGTGGCGCTCGCGGCGCTCGAGGCGACGGTGCACGTCCAGGGCCCGAAGGGCGCGCGCGCCGTCCCGATCGGCGAATTCCATCTTCTGCCCGGCAGCACGCCGCAGCGAGAGACGGTCCTCGAACCGGGCGACCTGATCACACACGTCACGCTGCCGCCGCCCATCGCGGGGAGCAAACAGCTGTATCTCAAGCTGCGCGACCGGGCATCGTACGAGTTCGCCCTGGCGTCGGCCGCCGTCGTCCTCACGATCGCCCACGGGAAGGTGACCCGGGCCCGCGTCGCGATGGGGGGCGTCGGCACGAAGCCGTGGCGATCCCCCGAGGCCGAATCCGCCCTCGTCGGCCAGGCGGCGGACGCGGCGAGCTTCCGTAAAGCCGCGGAGGCCGCTCTGCGCAACGCGAAGCCGCAGAGCGAGAACGCCTTCAAGGTCGAGCTCGCGAAGCGCTGCCTCACGCATGCGCTGCAGACGGCCGCGACGAGCTGATTCCGGAGGAGAACGCATGGAACCGACCTCAGACACCCCGGGCTCCCCGATCGGCCGCCGCACCCCGCGCTGGGACGGCCCGTTGAAAGTGACGGGCAAGGCCCAGTACGCCTCCGACTTTCACTTTCCCGGAATGCTGTACGCCGTACCGGTCGAAGCGACGATCGCCAACGGCCGCATCACGAAGCTCGACACCGCGGCCGCCGAGAAGATGCCCGGCGTGCGGGCCGTGCTGCATCGCGGAAACATCGGGAAAATCTTCCGTTCGACCCTGGGAGCCGGCTTCGAAGGCATCGTCGACGAGCGTCGTCCGCCGTTCGCCGACGATGACATTCGCTACTACGGCCAGTACATCGCCCTCGCGGTGGCGGACACGTTCGAGAGCGCCAAGGCCGCGGCCGACGCGGTCCGCGCCACCTACGACAAGCAGAAGCCCAACGTCTCCACCGAGCTCGTGGCCGACGACGAGCCCGACGAGGTGCCGACGACGTTCGCGCCCACCAAGCGCCTCCAGAGCGAGCGCGGAAACGCCGAGAAGGCGTTTGCGAGCGCGCCGGTCAAGCTGGACCAGACCTATGTCGTGCCGGCCGAAACCCACAACCCGATCGAGCTGCAGGGAACGGTCGCGTCCTGGGATGGCTCGATGCTGACCATCTACGAGGAGTCGCAGGGCGTCTTCAACCTCCAGGGAGTCCTCGCGCAGATGTTCGGACTGCCGAAGGAAAACGTCCGGGTCATCACGAAGTTCGTCGGGTCGGGATTCGGAAGCAAGCTCTGGCCCTGGACGCACTGTGCCCTCGCCGTCGCGGCCGCGCGGCAGCTCGGGAAACCGGTCAAGCTCGTCATCAGCCGCAGGATGATGTTCCAGTCGGTGGGACATCGTCCCCGCGTCCAGCAGCGCGTGCGCCTCGGAGCGACCCCGGACGGACAGCTCGTCTCTCTCCAGCAGGACTACGTCAACGATCAGGCGATGCTCGACAGCTACCACGAGGACTGCGGCGAGGCGACGCCCTTCATGTACAGCGTGCCCAACCTGCGCGTGGCGTTCGGGCGGACTCGCCGGAACATCGGCCCGCCGACCGCCATGCGCGGGCCCGGCGCCGTGCCCGGGCTCTATGCGACCGAGTCGGCGTTGAACGAGCTGGCCGCTCAGCTCAAGATCGATCCGGTCCGGCTCCGTGTTCTCAACGAGCCGAAGATCGACGAGTCCGTGGGCCTTCCTTTCTCCTCCCGCCATCTGCTCGAGTGCTATCAGGTGGGCGGGGAGAAGTTCGGGTGGTCGAAGCGCACGCCCGAAGTCGGCTCCATGAAACGCGACGGCCTGACGCTCGGCTGGGGCGTGGGCGGCGCGGCATGGATCGCCGCGCGATTCCCGGCAGACGCCAGCGTCCAGCTCCGCGACGACGGCACCGTGCGCGTCGCCTGCGGCACGCAGGACATCGGCACCGGCACGTACACGATCCTCGCCCAGCTCGCCTCGCAGAAGACCGGTGTCCCGCTCGACAAGATCGAGGTCGTGCTCGGCGACACGTCGCTTCCGGTCGGCCCGATCTCGGGCGGCTCGCTGGTGACCGGCTCCGTGGTCCCGGCCGTCTTCGCGGCGGCGGACAACGCGATCGCGTCGCTGCGGAGCGTTGCGATGACGACCCCCGGATCCGCGTTCGCGAAGTCCAAGCCCGATGAGCTGGCATTCGAAGGCGGCCGGCTCTTCGTCAAGGCGGACGGCCCCGCGAAGGGAGTCCCGTTTGCGAGCGTGCTCTCGGCGGCCCATCTCCGTCTGGTCACCGGCAACGGCAAGTCGGAGGGGACGTTCGGCGATCCCGCGCCGAAGTTCTCGACGCACTCCTTCGGATGTCACTTCGTCGAGGTCACCTGGCAACCGGAGATTGCACGTCTGCGCGTCGGCCGCGTCGTGACGGTTATCGACGCGGGCCGGATCGTGAATCCGCTGGCCGGCCGCAACCAGGTCGAGGGCTCCGTCGTGATGGGAATCGGCATGGCGCTGCTGGAGCACACGACGTATGACCCGCAGAGCGGCGCGCCGATCAACAGCAACCTGGCGGACTACGTGATGGCGGTCAACGCCGACGCGCCGCCGATCGACGTGCATTTCCTGGACTACCCCGACTACGCGATCAACGTCCTCGGCGCGCGCGGGATCGGCGAGATCGGCCTCGCCGGGTTTGCCGCCGCCGTCACGGAAGCCGTGCACCACGCGACCGGGGTCCGCGTGCGGGAGCTCCCGGTGAAGATCGAGGACCTGCTGGGCTGACGCCCGGCTTCAAGACGCCCCGCTCTAAAAGATTCCCGGCCGGCCGCGGAAGAGACGCCGGGCGATCGCCGCGACGAACACGGTCCCCACGGTTTTCACCAGCGTCGGATGCCGCGTGTAGAAGCCCTTCGCCCTCTGAATCACGTCCGGGAGGCCTTTCGCGAGCGCACCCAGCGGGTCGTCCATATCGCTCCGTGGCTCGACCTCGGGTGTCACGACCGGCGGCCGGCGGCGCACGGACGGGTCCACCCCTCCCGGATCCGAAGCGGACACGGCCTCCTCGAACTTCTGCGCGTCGTCCTCTCGATTTTCCATGGTTCCTCCCCGAAGCGCCCTGCTGCAAGAGCAGTGCCGGTCGACCCCGCACCCTCGCGTGCGTGGCGTTCAGGGCCGCGCAGCCGGGCTTCCGCTCGACGTCGACACGATCCCGTCCCCCGGCCACCGCGAAAAGGCGATTCGGGGCCTCCCGCGAGCCGTCGCGGGGGTTTAATTCGACGTTCGGGCGTCATGAGCGACGCCTGTTTACGCCTAGAGGAGGTCCCATGTATCTGATCCGAGAAGTCATGTACTGCAAGCCCGGGCAGGTGAAACCGATGGTCCAGAAGTTCCAGACGCTCGCGAAGGTCGCGAAGAGCCAGGGGCTCTTCTCGATGCGCGTGCTGACCGACGCCTGCGCCGAGCGCTTCTGGACGGTCGTGATGGAAGTCGAGGCCGAGAGCCTGGACAAGTTCGAGGAAACGTCCCGGAAGGCCATGGAGAACAAGGAGCTCCAGGAGGCCATGAAGGGCTACCACGACCTGATCGACTACGGCCGCCGCGAGATCTACAGGATCGAGAGCTGAGGCCGAGCGTCTCGCGTCACGACGGTTACGGACCGTAGAGAACGAGACCGAACGTCCTGGCCAGAAACGGCGCCATCTGGGCGCGCGTCGTCGAGTCCCCGGGGCAGTAAATTCCATCGCCGCAGCCGGCCGTGATCGCCCGCAACGACAAGTCCTCGATCCAGTCGGCGAAGAGGCTGGGGCATGCGACGTCGGCAAACAGCCCGGCGCAGGCCGGCGGCGCGTAACCGGGGCCTTCGAGAGTGAGTAGCAGGAACACGGCCATCTGCTGCCGCAGGACCGGATCGTTCGGGCAGTAGGCCTTTGCTCCCGGCCCGGTGCAACCCGCGACGACGCCCCGGTGAAAGAGCTCCTCGATCCACGGGGCGAACGGGTCGCTCGCCGGGACATCGTTGAAAATGCCCGTCGCCGGAGGGGGCAGATATCCCGCGCCCTCTTTCGCTTTCAGCACGAAGACCGCCATCTGCTTGCGCAAGGTCGGTTCCTCGGGACAAAAGTCGGTGTCACTGCACCCGCTCGTGACGTTGTGGTGGAAGATGTTTTCGATGTGGGGGTAGAAGATGCTCGAAGTCGCCACATCCGCGAAGCTCTCGCCGATGTGCAGTGTCCAGGTCTTCTCCAGGGTCGTCGAAAGCGACTCGGCGAACGTCGCATCCCAGTGCGACGCGGGCCGCGGTCCGGAGACGGCGAGCTCATAACAATCCTGCGTACAGTCGCCGGTCGCTCCCGCGGCAAGGGTTCCGTAGTCCGCCGCGTCGTCGACGATCGTGTATGTCGTTCAACCGGCGGGAGGCCCCTCGAAGAGCGAAGCGATGCCGGTCAGGCCCAGAGACGCCGCGCCGATGTTCGACCAGGCCGGTTCCACGACGACCGACTCGCCGGGCTCCAGCACGCCATTGAGGTTGGAGGCGCTGCCGGACCCCTGGACGTCCACGTTTAGGGACGCGCCGGCGAGAGTCCCGACCGCGTCGGTCAGGATCCAGGAGTCCGTCAGAGCGTCCTCCGAGGTGTCGAGATCCCCGCCGAAAACAATCAGCCGGCGCGACACCGGGTCGTACAACTGGTAGTGGTAGAAAACGACCCTGGCGTCCGGTGGCGTTCCCATCGGAGTCACAGGACTCCAGGTGATCGGTCCGCTGCCGGCCCCATTCGCGTGGTCGAGAACCCAGACGTCGTTCCAGAACCCCGAATTCCCGAGGCCCCCGAACACGACCATGCGATTGCTCAGGGGGTCATACGCCGCGGCATGGAAGTAACGAGCCTCGGGACCGTCGGGAAGCTGTCTCCAGACCGGAGTGGCGGGCAGCCCGGTGCTCCGGGCGAGACCGGTCGCATTCTCGAGAACCCACGAGTCGCTGGCGATTCCACCGGTCTCGAGTCCGGCCGAGATCATCAGTCGATTGCCGGCCGAGTCGAATGTCGCACTGTTGGCGTAACGAGCGCTCGGGGGTCCGCCGGAAGGAGCCAGCTCCAGCCAGGCCGGTGCGCCACCGAGGCCGTTGGCGTTGGTCAGGACCCAGACGTCGTCGTGGCCCCCGCACGGATCGCAACTCGCGCCTCCGAACACGATCATCCGATTCGTGACCGCGTCGTAAACGGCGCTCGTGTTTTCCCGTCCCGGAAAGGTGCCTCCCGGCGGCGGTCCTCCGGTCGGAGAAAGCGGGACCCATGCCGGTGTGCCGCCCAGCCCGTTCGCGTTCGTCAAAACCCACACGTCGGTGAGATCCGGGAGGCTGACGAGCGTGCTGTCGCCGCTCCACACGATC
>Ga0207706_10005706_pt1 | contig 11597 bp, 17 predicted proteins | sample KBSC53metaG_FD_184318 | JGI IMG/M metagenome (GOLD analysis project Ga0207706, IMG submission 184318) | Corn rhizosphere microbial communities from Kellogg Biological Station, Michigan, USA - KBS C5-3 metaG (SPAdes) (version 2) | ecosystem: Host-associated > Plants > Roots > Rhizosphere > Soil ... | reverse complement strand
GGCCGCTGCCGTGGCCACCAGGCCGCGTCGCCCGGCCCAGGCGCCGGTCACGGCTCCACCGCCGCCCTGCCCGTCACGTCGAACTCTCCGGTGAGGGCGCGCACGAGCGTCGGCGGGCGAAGCCGCACCCGCACCTCGCCGCCGTCGACCGAGAACCGCGCACGAGCGCGCGACCACCCCGGCAGCGCCTCGCGCGCGGCCGTGCGAGCGTCGCCGCCGCCGGCGAGCGCCAGCGCACCCGCCTCCGCCGCGTTCCCGGCCAACACGCTCGAGTAGCCGAGCGCCAGCAGCTGCGCGGCCGCAATCGCGACCGCGAGCACCAGCGGCAGGGCGCCGAGCAGCTCGACGGCCGCCTGCCCGCGTTCGCGCCGCCTCACCGCCCTCCCCCCAGCGACGCGGCGGCCGAGACCTCCACCGGGCTCCTCCACGAGCGCAGCAGCAGCGGCAGACGGAGCGATACGCGGACGCCGCCGCCGTCGAGCCGCCTCACCGACAGGTCGCGCTCCAGCGAGCGCGGGAGCGCGCTTCGCGCCGCGCGCTCCTCACTCCGCCCGACCAGCTCAGCCCGCGCGGCCACTCGGGCGGCGTTCGCGCACAGCCACAGCGTGTGGCCCGTCAGCACGAGCTGCCACGCCACCGCCGCGGCTACCAGCACGAGCGGGACGACCGCCACCGTCTCCACCGACGCCTGCCCCGATTCCGATCGCACCGCCGGACCGTCCCGCCACCCGACGAACGGGACAACGCGAAAGAGTTACGAACGGGTTGCTACTCCGGCAGACTCAGCATCCCCCGGGACTACGGGTTTTCGCGGTACCTGGTCCACGCCCAGAAGAGCCCGTACGACGCCAGGGCCAAGAGCGCGAACCAGATGACCACGCCGGCGCCACCGGCGTCGAACAGCCGCCCCGTGCCCGTGAAGGTCAGCACCGCGATCGCGAGCGAGCCGTAGAGCGCGAGCCTGATGCTCGAGTGCAGCGTCTCGATGTCGAGCCGGTACTGCCGGTACAGCCGCGCCACGAGCAGCGCGATCGCCGCGAAGAACGCCACCGTCAGCAGGGTCAGCACCACGTCCAGCGCGCGCCCGCCTCCCGGCAGCAGCTCGAACACGAGCGCGACGAGCGCGATCACGCCGAATTTCCAGGCCGTCTGCACGAGCGGAAGACTAGTCCCGCCGCACGGCGGTCAGGGCAGCTCAGTGAATGGCGCCCGTGGCAACCAGCACCAGCACGAGCGATCCGAGCGCCACGCGGTAGACCACGAACACGATGGTCGTGTGCCGTGCGAGGTAGCGGAGCAGGATCGCGATCGACGCGTAGCCCACGATGAACGCGAACACCGTTGCGATGGCCAGGGCGCCCAGGCCCGCCCGCCGATCGTCCGACAGGTTCGTCGCGAACTCGAACAGCCCGCTGAGCACCACGGCCGGCACGGATAGGAGGAACGAGAAGCGCGCTGCGCTCGGCCGGTCGAAGCCCAGGAACAACCCGGCGGTGATCGTGGCGCCCGAGCGCGACACGCCCGGCACCAGAGCGAGGGCCTGGGCAAACCCCATCGCGATCCCGTCGCGCGTCGTGATCCGCTCGAGCGGCCGGTCGTGGGTCGCGACCCGCTCGGCGGCGAGGAGCGCCAGCCCGAGCACGATCAGCGCGGTGCCGATCAGGTAGAGGTCGCGCGCGCCGTTCTCGATCTGGTCCTTGAAGATCAGCCCGAAGATCCCGATCGGGATCGTGCCGATCAGGATGTACCAGCCGAGCCGGGCGTCGAGCTCGCGGCGAGCCTCGCGCTCGCGCAGCGAGCGCAGCCAGGCGCGCGCGATGCGGATCAGGTCCTCCCGGAAGTACAGGAGGACCGCTGCCATCGTGCCGAGCTGCACCACGGCCGTGAACGCGGCGCCCGGGTCCTCCCACCCGGCGAACGCGGGCACGATGCGCAGGTGCGCGGTGCTCGAGACCGGCAGGAACTCGGTCAGCCCCTGCACGACCCCGAGAACTATCGCCTCGAAGACCGACACGGCGGCGGAACCCTAGTGGGGCTCCGCCGGCGGCCCCTCGGAATGGTCTTCCGAGGACTCGCGGTAGCGCTGCCGAGACGCCTCGATCACCTTCAGCGCGTCCTCGCACGAGTACCAGCCGTCGACCTCCACCTTCTTGTACTCGAGCTGCTTGTAGACGGTGAAGAAGTGCGTGATCTCGTTCTTCAGCTGGTCGGAGACCCCGTCCAGGGTCTCGAGCGTGTTCCACCCGGGATCGGTGAGCGGGACGCAGAGCACCTTGTCGTCGATGCCCTGATCGTCCTCCATCCGGAACAGGCCGATCGGCTTCACCTCGATCATGCAGCCGGGAAAGGTCGGCTCCGAGACGAGCACCATCACGTCGAGCGGGTCACCGTCGAGCGAGAGCGTCTCCGGGATGAACCCGTAATCCGTCGGATAGACGACCGACGAGAACAGGAAGCGGTCGAGCCTGATGACGTTGTGCTCGTGGTCGAACTCGTACTTGTTGCGGCTCCCCTTGGGGATCTCGACGATGCAGAAGAACGACTCGGCCACGCGCCGCGCAGGGTATCGTTCCGCTGGCATGCGGAAGCTCGCTCCGGTCCTCGCGCTCGCCTTCTGGCTGATCCCGGCCGCGACCGCCTTCGCCGGCGACAACGGTGAGGGCCTCTACGGCGAGACGGACGACAAGGTCGTCACCTTCTTCGCGCTCGGCGTCGTGATCTTCTTCGCGGTCTTCGTGATCCTCGCCTCCGCGCTACAGGCGTTCCTCGACAAGCGCAAGGAGCAGCGGAAGGCCGTGGAGCTCCGTAAGCGCGTCGGCTGGTAGCTCACTCGTCGGGACGGAAGCTGATCCCGTCGAGGGTGAGGTAGGGCCCGTTCGCGCTGCAGTCGGTCACAGGCCCACCGCAGTCCGCTTCCGTGACGACGAGGCCGTCGGGCTGTACGTCCACTCGGCCCGCCGCCTCCTGCTCCACGACGCTGCCCATGTCCGCTTCGCCGACGCTGGGGAAGATGCGGCCGGTCTCCGGCCGGTAGCCCTGGGGCAAGCGGAAGAGCGAGCTCCTCCTGGGAGCGGTGCCCTGGGCGATGACCTGGCTCCACACGACGCCCTTGAGGTGGACGATTCCCAGCTGGTCCTTGTAGAAGGCCGCCGTCGGCGAGGACGGCGCGAAGTTCTTCCATGGAGTCCAGACCAGAGTCGTCGGATGCTCACTGCAGAAGATCGCCGTGTTGGCCGGATCGGCGCAGAGGTCGCTCGTGGTCGACCCCGCCGCCACCTCGTGCCAGGCCTCGGGCGGCCCGATGCTGCCGGCGGGTCCCTGGAGCCCGATCGGGCCGGTCGCGCCCGTCGCCCCTCGTGGACCCCTCTGGCCCTTGAGCGCCTCGCGGGTGCTGCGCTTGATCTTCTTCAGCGTCACCGCGTTCTTCTTGAGCTGCTCGGTGCCGACGCTGTTCGCCGGCAGCCTGATCGCGGCGTAGGAGGTCCCGCCGAGCGCGACGAAGAGCGCCAGCAGGCCGATGTGGTGTGCGCGGACGTATCCGCCGATGCGGGCGAGCATGCGAGTCCCCCCTCGACTGAGTTCGAACCAACGTAGGTGCGAACCGCTTACGGCGCAAACCGCGCCGCAAACGACGCGACCCCGGGGGTTCCGGGGCCGCGCAGTGCGAGGAGGGGATCTGCATCACCGATGCTCGCCGCGGTGCGGCCGAGTGGTGTGAAGAGTCTGAGAAAGTGCCGCGCATGGACCCCGTGACCTATGAGCGCCACGGCGCGGCCGCCCTCCTGACCATCGACCGCCAGGAGCGGCGCAACGCCATCGACGGACCGACCGCCGAGCTGATCGCGGCCGGCTACGACCGCTTCGTGGAGGACGACGACGCCCGCGTGCTGGTGATCACCGGCGCCGGCGGGGTGGCCTTCTGCGCCGGCGCGGACCTCAAGGCGATCGAGACCTTCGGCCCGCGGCTCGACGACCCGCGCGGCCCGCTCGGCGTGAGCCGCGTGATCTCGCCGAAGCCCACGATCGCGGCCATCTCGGGCTGGTGCCTGGCCGGCGGGCTCGAGCTGGCGCTCTGGTGCGACCTGCGGATCGCGACACCGCAGTCGGCCCTGGGCTTCCCCGAGCGGCGTTGGGGCGTGCCGCTCGTCGACGGCGGCACGCAGCGGCTCCCCCGGATCGTCGGCCTCGGCCGCGCGCTCGACCTCATCCTCACCGGCCGGATAGTCGACGCCGACGAGGCGCTCGGGATGGGTCTCCTGACGGAGATCGTCCCCGCCGGCCGCCACGTGGAGCGCGCGCTCGAATTCGCCGAGGCGCTCGCCCGCTTCCCCCAGGACACGATGCTCGCCGACCGCCGTGCTGCGATCGAGGGGGTGGGGCTGACATTCGAGGAGGGCCTGGCGCTCGAGGCTCGGAACGGGGTGCCTACTCAAGCAACCGCCTGGGCCGGCGCCGCCCGCTTCTCTGGTGGCGAGGGAAGGGGCGGCACCGGCGCCGGCGTGTAGTACCCCTGCGGAAACTCACCACCTGAAACGGGCGCCGGGAAGGAAACTTGCGCCCCGCTCGCAAAAACTTCGGAGTCCGCTGGATAACCTCGCCACGTGGCTTCCGCGGCAATCGAGGTGCGCGACCTGCGCAAGGACTACGGGCCGCTCGAGGCCGTGCGCGGCGTGTCCTTCGAGGTCGACCGCGGCGAGGTGTTCGGCCTGCTCGGCCCGAACGGCGCGGGCAAGACCACGACCGTCGAGATCCTGGAGGGCTATCGCCGCCGCTCGGGAGGCGACGTGCGGGTGCTGGGCCACGACCCGGCGCAGCGCGACCGCGGCATGCAGCAGCGGGTCGGCATCGTCCTGCAGAGCTGCGGCTTCTACCCGCGCGTGACCGTGCGCGAGGCCGTGGAGCACTTCTCCAAGGCCTACGAGCGCCCCCGCGACGCCGGCGAGACGATCGACCTGGTGGGCCTGGGCGAGAAGGCCGACGCGCGGACGAAGGACCTCTCCGGCGGCCAGCGTCGCCGCCTCGACCTCGCGCTGGCGCTCGTCGGCGACCCAGAGCTCATCTTCCTGGACGAGCCCACCACCGGCTTCGACCCCGCGGCGCGCCGCACCGCATGGGGCGTCGTGCGGACGCTGAAGGAGCTGGGCAAGACGGTCTTCCTCACAACCCACTACCTCGAGGAGGCGCAGGCGCTCGCCGACCGTGTCGCGATCGTCAAGGAGGGCCGGATCGTCGCCGAGGGGCCGCCGGACCAGCTCGGCCCCGGCAGCTCGCGCTACCGCGTCTCGTACATCTCCGACGGCGGCCGCGTCGAGCACCAGACCGACGACCCGACCGAGCTGCTGCACCGCCTCACGCGCGACGCGATCGCGCGCGGCGAGCGGCTCGACGGCCTGGAGGTCACACGTCCCACGCTCGAAGAGGTCTACCTCGAGCTGACCTCGGAGGGCCGCTCCGCATGAGCGCCATGGCCCTCGCGTGGCAGCAGTTCCGCTTCGAGCGCAAGATCTTCTGGCGCAACCCGAGCGCGGCCTTCTTCAACTTCCTCCTGCCGATCCTGCTGCTCGTCCTGATCGCGACCGCGTTCTCAAGCGACGCGGAGGAGCTCGAGGTGCTCATTCCGGGCGTCGCGGGGATGGGCGTCCTCGCGACCACCTTCACCGCGCTCGCCTACAACCTGACGATGCTGCGCGACGAGGGCGTCCTCAAGCGCATCCGCGGCACGCCCATGCCGGCCGGCGCGTACCTGGCCGGCCTGATCGGGTCGGCGACGCTGAACGCGGTGCTCCAGGTCGCGATCGTCGTGACGATCGGCAACGTGTTCTACGGGGTCGAGTGGCCCCAGGACCCGATGATGCTCGCCGGCTTCACCCTGCTCGGGGTGGTCTGCTTCGCCTCGCTGGGTGTCGCCTTCTCGCACGCCATCCCGAACGAGGAGGCCGCGCCCGCGTACACGAACGCGATCTTCCTCCCGCTGATCTTCATCTCGGGGGTCTTCTACTCGGCCGACGACCTGCCCGCGGCGCTGAACGCGATCGCCGAGGCGCTGCCGCTGAAGCACCTGATCGACGGCCTGTCCGAGGCGATCGTGGGCGGCGGGGGCGACGTGGGCGCGGCCGCGGCGGTGGTGGCGGTGTGGGCGGTGGCCGGGCTGTTTTTGGCGGTGCGGTTCTTCCGCTGGGAGTAGGGAACGGGGCTCGGGCGAACGACGGGCATTGAGGGAGGGCACCTTCCGGAGTTCTTCGTCTATATGACGGAAAAGTCCGGGCACACCCCCTTTACCGCTGCCGTTCGCCCGAGCTGCGAGCACGCGCGGGCCTACAGCCGCAGCGCGTGCCCATGCCGCCTCAGCCACGCCTCGTGCACGCGCCACTCCGGCCAGCGTGACTCCAGCAGCCGCCAGAAGCGCGCCGAGTGGTCCTGCACGTCGAGGTGGGCCACCTCGTGCTCCACGACGTAGTCGAGGATCTCGGCCGGCGCGAGCAGCAGCCGCCAGTTGAAGCTCATCGCCCCGCTCGTCGAGCAGCTCGCCCAGCGCGTGCGCTGGCCGCGGATCTGGAGCGAGTCGTAGCTGCGGCCGGCCCGCTCCACCGCCGCGTCGAGCCGCGGCGCCACCTCGATCCGGGCGCGGCGCCGGTACCAGGCCTCGAGTGCCGGCCGGAGCTGCGTGTCCGGACCGAGCACTACGCGCAGCTCCGGGCCCCGGCGGGACACGCGAGCCCGCCTCCTCAGTGCTTCCGTTTCAACGCTGAGCGACAGGCGCTCGCCCAGGTACGGAACCTCGCCCCCGTCGCATAGCCGCGCGGGCGGAAAGTGCTCCTCCGACTCCCGCATCCGGCGCAGCGTCCGCTCGATCCATGGACGCTTTTCGCGCACAAACGGCTCAACGTTCCGGAGGGGGAAATGGTTTGGAACCACTACCTCCACGCCATCGGCGTCGACGAGGATTCGCGCATGTAGAGCGCGATTCGAGCGCCTTATCCGGTACGGAACGGTCGTCACGGGGCCCCAGCTTAGGGACGGACCCGGCGGTCGGATATCCGTCCACATACCTCAGATCGGGGAGGGGGCTACCGACACATGCAGGGCGGCGCCGTCCATTCCCCTACGGCGCCGCGCACTTTCCTTCGCCTCACTGCGAGGGCCGTCACGCCCAACTCAACCGGAAGGAGCAGGGGAGGATGCACAAGACGAACGACACCGAGGGCAGGAAGCTTCGGATCTTCCTCACGGTCGCGGTCCTGGCCCTGATGGCGGGCGTCGCCGTCTTCGCCACCTCTGCGGCCTTCACCGCCACCACCAGCAACCCGGGCAACGTGATCCAGGCCGGCACGGTCTCGATCGGCGACAGCGACGCCGGCACGGGCACGCTCTACAACGCGCTGAACCAGAAGCCGGGCTCGGGCAACGGGCCGACCGCGGCCTGCCTCCGGGTGACCTTCTCGGGCTCGCTCGCGTCGGCGGTGAAGCTCTACCGCGCCGCCGTGACGAACGGCTCGCAGTTCCGCCTGAAGGTCGAGCGCGGCGACAGCCTGTCAGGGCCCGCGTCCGACATGAACTGCAACGGCTTCAACTCGACGAGCACCGCGTTCGACAACACGCTCGACCAGTTCCCGACCACCTACGCGGCCGGCCTCGACGGCAAGGCCGGCGGTGGCGCCTGGAGCAGCAGCGACAGCGTGGACTACCGGTTCACCATCTACACGGTCGACGACACCACGCCGAACGCTCACACCTCGGCGATGAGCACGGGCAGCCACAGCTTCACCTGGGAGGCCCAGAACAACTAGGGCAGCCTCGCATCGTCGCCATGGGCTCAGCGGCCTGAGCCCATGGCGGCCCTTCGGGGGCAGGCCATGCTGAAGCTGACAACCGTCGCGCGCTGGGCCGGCCTCGCAGCCGGCGTGAGCATCGCGCTCGTCGCCCTCTCGGCCGCTCGCGTACCCGCCGGCACCCACGAGGTGCCGGCTCGCGTTTCACTGGTCGCCGAGCCGTCGGTACAACTCGGCGTCTCGCCCGTGGCCCGCGAGCTGCTCTCGGCGCACCGGCTGGTCCCGGGCCTCGGCTCCGTCTCCGGCCTCGTGCAGATCTCCAACCTGACGGGCGCGCGGCTCAGCGCCCGGCCTCGCGTGCGCTCGCTGCGCGGCGTGGCGCCCGAGGCGCTGCGGATCGAGGTCAGCTCCGGCGGCCGCACCCTCTATTCGGGGAAGCTGAGCGACCTGCGCACCCGTGTGGGGCTGGTCGCCCGAGGCGTGGCGCGGGTGCGGCTCCGGATCTCGGCCCCGGCCGGCTCGGAGCGGGAGCTGCGCGGCCGCGCCATCGCCCTGAGCCTCCGCTGGGTCACGGACGGGAGGGGGCGCTAGATGGGTGGCACGAACCTCGCCGCCGTGACGGCCGCGCCCGCGCGGCCTCGAAGCGTTTGGCTCGCTCTCCGCGCGCTCGCCACCTTCGCCCTCTGGACGGTGCTCGCCTTCGGGCTCAGCACGCTCGCCGTCGTCACGGTCCCGAGCCTCTTCGGCTACCGCTCGCTCACCGTCGTGTCGGGCAGCATGGAGCCCACGCTCGGGACCGGCTCGGTGGTGATCGACCAGGTGATCTCACCGCTCGACGCCCGCCCGGGCGACATCGTCACGTTCCAGGATCCGCTCCGCCCGCGCCAGCTCACCCATCGGCTCCGGCGGATGCGCGTCGAGGGCGACACCGCGTACATGGTCACGCGCGGCGACGCCAACGACGTCCCGGAGCACTGGACGGTGCAGACGGACGGCCACATCGGCCGTGTCGTCGCGCACCTTCCGAAGCTCGGGTACGTGCGGGCGGCGCTGGGCACGCGCTACGCGCGCCTCGCGGTGCTCGCCGCCGTGATGGCGTTCGGCCTGTTCCTCCTGGTGGACATGTGGCGCCCGCGGAGGCGGGGCCGGTGAAGCGCTGGCGCCGCCTCGGCGCGCTCTGCGTGCTAGCGCTGCTGGTGCCCGCGGCCGGCGGCGTCACCTTCGCCGCCTACACGGCGACAGGCGCGAACGGCGGCAATGCCCTCGAGGCGGGCAGCGTGAAGCTGTCCGACAACGGCGACGGCTCGAGCCTGCTGTCGCTTGCCGGCGCCCTGCCGGGCGACACCACGAGCGCGTGCATCAAGGTCACCTACGACGGCTCGATCCCGAGCACGGTCAGGCTCCACGGCACCACCACGGGCACGGGCCTCGACGCGTACCTGGACCTGAAGGTCACGCGCGGTACCTACAGCCCGAGCACGCCCGCCTTCAAGTCGTGCGCCAACTTCCAGCCCGACGGAACCAACCACATCGGCGCGGGCAACGGGGTTATCTACAACGGCACGCTCCAGGGCTTCCCCGACGACTACGCCTCCGGACTCGTCGATCCCCTGAGCGGCTCCCCTGAGAGCTGGACCACGGGCGAGTCGCACGTGTACCGCCTCGACGTGACGCTTCAGAGCAACTTCGCGGCCCAGAGCAAGACGGCCGCCCAGGTCTTCAGGTGGGAGGCGAGGAACCAGTGAGGCCGCGGCTGCGCTACGCGCTGGCGCTCGGGATCGCGATGCTCGCGCTCGCGGTGCCGGTGGCGCTGGCGGCGTTCGTCGCGACGACCTCGAACTCGGGCAACTCGTTTACCTCGGCGGCCACCTTCCCGGGCGCGATCAAGATGGCCACGGGCAGCTACACGGGCGACAACTCCGACGACCGTGCGATCGCGGTCGGCTTCCAGCCCGACTTCGTGCTGCTGAAGGACGAGGCGAACCGCGAGGGCGTGGCGCGAAGCTCCAGCATGGTCGGCGACCTCTCGAAGCCGATGGGCTCGCTCACCGCGCTCCAGGCGGACAACATCCAGTCGTTCTCGGCGACCGGCTTCGTCGTCGGCGGCAGCACGCGCACGAACCAGAACAACCGCACCTACCACTGGGTCGCGTTCAAGGCCAACAGCCAGGCGATGAAGGTGGGCAGCTACACCGGGAACGCGACCGGCCAGTCGATCACCGGCCTCGGCTTCTCGCCCGAGCTCGTGATCGTGATGGGGAACACCGCGCAGCGCGCCGCGCTGCACTTCGCCGGCGGCCGCTCCTACCGCTTCGACACGGGCACCTCCATCGTCGGCGGCGTGACCTCGATGGACGCCGACGGGTTCAGCGTCGGGACGGCGCTGGAGACGAACGCCGCGACCGTCGCCTACCACTACGTCGCGTTCAACGACGTCGCGAACTCGATCGACGTGAGCTCGTACGCCGGTGACGCCGCCGACAACCGCAACGTGACGACGCCCGGCTTCCAACCCGAGTACGTGCTGATCCGGGCCGACGACAACGTGACGGGCCGGCCCGCGACGCACAAGCCGTCGTCCCTTGCAGGTGACAACGCGCTCACATTCGCGGGCTCCGCCTCTGTCACCAACCGCATCCAGGCGCTGAACGCGAGCGGCTTCCAGGTCGGGAACTCGGGCGACGTGAACGCGAGCGGGGTCACGTACTACTCGCTCGCGGTGCGCAGCTCGGCGCCCTAGCCGCTCGTCGGCACCGCCCCGCCGTCGACGGCCCAGGTGGCGCCCGCCACGTTCGAGGCCCACTCCGAGCACAGGAACGCGATCACCGCGGCCACCTCGTCATCGGTCCCCATCCGTCCGAGCGGCGGGCTCGAGCGGGTCGCCTCCAGGACCTGCTCGCGGGTCTGGCCCGAGCGAGCCGCGATCTGGTCCGCCAGACCACCCTCCTCGGTCCATAACTGGCCCTCCACGACTCCGGGCGCGACGGCGTTGACGAGCACGCCCCGCGCCGCGAACGCGTCGGCGAACACCCGGCTGAGCGACAGCTTCGCCGCCTTCGTGACCGAGTAGCTCGCGTCGAGCCGCCCCGACGGGCGCCGCCCGGCGGAGGAGCTCACGTTCACGATGCGCCCGCCGCCCGCATCCGCCATCGCGGGGGCGAAGGCGCGCATCAGCCTCATGGGCGCCATCACGTGCAGCTCCCATTGCTGCTGCCAGTCGGCGTCGCTGAGGTCCCCGAGGGCGCGCGCCCGGCTCGAGCCGGCGTTGTTCACGAGCGCCCACGGCGCGCCGGGGCAAGCCGCCAGAAGGCGCTCGCCTGCATCGGGCGCCGTCACGTCGAGCTCGACGTCGCCGCCGCTGCGGGCGGCTGTCAACACCGTGGCGCCCTCCTGCGAGAGCATGCGGGCCGTGGCGGCGCCGATCCCGCGCGTGCCGCCGGTGACCACGCAGACCCTGCCTTCGAGACCGAGGTTCATGAGCGATGAAGTCTCACACGATCCACCGCACCTTCAACACGGAGCGCCGCCGCGAGCTCATTCGGATCACCGAGGACGTCCAGGCGGCCGTGGACGAGGCCGGCATCAGCGAGGGCATGGCGCTCGTCGGGGCGATGCACATCACCGCCGCGGTGTGGATCAACGACGACGAGCCAGGCCTGCATGAGGACGTGATGGAGTGGCTCGACAAGGTGGCGCCGCCGAGCTGGAAGGAGCCGGCGAACGACGTGGCGCGCCAGCTCCTGCCCGATCCCGGCGACTACCGCCATCACCGCGGCGGCGAGGACAACGGCGACGCGCACCTGAAGAACCTGCTCGTCCACCACCAGG
>Ga0207706_10005704_pt1 | contig 11599 bp, 7 predicted proteins | sample KBSC53metaG_FD_184318 | JGI IMG/M metagenome (GOLD analysis project Ga0207706, IMG submission 184318) | Corn rhizosphere microbial communities from Kellogg Biological Station, Michigan, USA - KBS C5-3 metaG (SPAdes) (version 2) | ecosystem: Host-associated > Plants > Roots > Rhizosphere > Soil ... | reverse complement strand
TCCGACGCTGCCGAATCGCGGCGCCTGTGCCGGCCAGCCTGTGGTGAACGGTGTTTGCACAGTTGAGACGACCGACGAAGAGAACAACGCGGTTGAAATCAGCTCACACTCTTTGTTAGCAGGTATTTCAGCCAGGCTTTCAAACAGGACGCGCGTTACCTACGATGGCGAATTGCTGTGGGCCGACAACGCGTTAACTCGCGTGAGTCCGCGGCGCGAATCTCGCAATCGTTTGCAGGCAACCTACTCGCCATTACGTTGGGTGAACGTGGGCGGTTCGCTCAATATCCTGCAAGATTCGAATGGCGATAGCTCAATCAACTACAGTTCTCATTTTCGTAACTACAGCTTCAATTTCTCGATGAACCCAAGGGAACGGCTTGGGGTAGATGTCTTCTATAACTATTCTGACGTTTTGCAAAACTCGTTTATCTGCTTCAACGACACGCCGCCTGCTGGGGTGGTCCTGCCGGTCGTCACGGAAGCGTCCACTTGCACGGATGACCCGGGTAACCCGCTCCTGACGGACTCCTACTATCTGAACAACACGCACTACGGTATGGGATCGATGATGTTCAAGCCGGTTAAACGTATCGCCACGAAAGTTGGATACAGCATCACGAGTGTTGATGGAAAAACGCCCCAATTCAACATTCTGCAGCCGCTTGGTTCGCTCGCATACAACTACCATCAGCCGGTCGGCAACGTGAGCGTTGATCTGGGCCATAACCTCGAATTCAACGCGGGTTGGAACTACTACCAGTACAAAGAGAAATCGTTCGCAGGACCTACAGATCCCCGGTATTTCCATGCGAACACGTCGACCATGTCACTTCGCTGGGCATTCTGAGAAGTAGTCGAAGGCTGGATGTCTAGGTTCATCCCGTCAAACTCTGCTCCCTCCCATCCCGGCTAGTCTTACTCCTCGCTCAAGTGTGATGGAAGTCACCACTATTGGTGCGGCTGCTCACTGCCCCTATGGTTACCAGACTCAAAAATGGAAATGCGTACGAAACCATCGAAAGAGAGGCACACGGATGGCAGCCAGACTTGCCAAGGAGCGATGTCACGACTCGCTGGTCCTGGCCTTGTTTCTCCTGCTGTTTACAGCGCTTCCATCGATGGGCCAGAGCCGGAGAGCACCTCCGAAACCGACCAACGAGGAGTGTCTTGTCTGTCACGGCGATGCCGGCTTGGCGACGGAGCGGGAGGGAAAGCCCGTCAGTCTGGCGGTAGACGCAGACAAATTCAAAGTCTCCATGCATGGATCGATCCTGGCATGCGTAGATTGCCATGCTGATGTAAAAAGTTCTCCCCATGAGGCGCGGCCGGCGAAGGTAGATTGCTCCACTTGCCATGCGGAGCAACAATCAGCCTACGATCGTAGTTATCATGCGAAGGCAATCAAAGCCGGAAATTTGAAAGCTGCAACCTGTGTCGATTGTCATGGGGGTCCGCATGAGCTATTGGCTGCCAGTGATCCGAAAGCCCGTGTAAATCATGCAAACCTTGCCGTAACGTGCGGAAGCTGTCACGGGCAGAAGTTTGTAATGGAAGCCAGCGGGCAAAGTGCGCAGCCTTATCTGTCTTACCAGCAGAGTGTGCATGGACGGGCGGTCGCCGCAGGTTCCGAAAAAGCTGCGGTGTGCACCGATTGCCATGGATCACACGAAATTCTGCAAGCCAGCGATGCTAAATCGCCCATCTTCAAATTCAATGTTCCGCAAACATGTGCGAAGTGTCACAAAGACGTCGAACAAGAATTCATGCAAAGCATCCATGGGCAAGCTGTCGCCCGGGGAAATGGACAAGCTCCGGTCTGTACTGATTGCCATGGCATCCACTCCATCAAGGCTCATCTTGATCCCACGTCATCGGTGTCTTCGCAAAATCTTGCCAAAATAACGTGCGCCCGTTGCCATGAAGGGGTGCGCTTATCAGACGAATTTGGCGTTGAAGGGGCCCGTGCCACCACGTACCTCGAGAGCTACCACGGATTAGCCTCGAAACTGGGCTCGAAGGTGGTTGCCAACTGTGCGAGTTGCCACGGCGTGCACAATATTCTGCCGTCTGGGGATTCGCGCTCTACCATCAACCGTGCGAACTTGGTGAAAACGTGTGGCCAGTGCCACCCGGGCGTGAACGAGAAATTCGCACTTGGAAAAGTTCATGTCGATGCGCCGCTTTCGGCAGACACTGGCAGCATCGCGGTTCGGTGGATCCGCAAGTTCTACCTGGGCATGATCTTGATGGTGATTGGCGCCATGCTGGTCCACAACGTGATCATCTGGCGCCGTAAGGCGATTGCCCGGCGCAAGGCGCACCTCCGTACCGTAATCCGAATGACTCAGCCGCAGCGCTGGCAACATATTTTGCTGTTCACCAGCTTTTTCGTACTGGTGTTTACCGGCTTTGCTTTGAAGTTTCCGGATTCATGGTTCGGCACCGTATTGGCCATGAGTGAGCGCGTCCGGGGTTGGGCCCATCGCACCGCCGGTGTTGTCCTCATCGGTGTCGGCGTTTATCACTTGTTCTACGTCGCGTTGTCGCGCGACGGGCGCCGAATGCTTGCGGACTTCTTGCCGGAACCGAAAGATGCAACCGATGTTTGGACGACAATGCGCTACAACTTGGGGTTGAGTGCCGAGAAGCCCGAATTCCGCCGATTCACGTATGCCGAAAAAGCGGAATACTGGGCGTTGGTGTGGGGCCTTATCGTGATGGCAGGCACTGGAATCATGTTGTGGGCGAAAGTTTCGTTTGGAAATCTGCTTCCACGGTGGTGGTTAGACATCGCCACAGCCATTCACTTCTACGAAGCCATCCTGGCGTCACTCGCCATTGTGGTCTGGCATTTCTACCAAGTGTTTCTGGATCCTGATGTCTACCCCATGAATTGGGCATGGTGGGATGGCAAAATGTCGTTCGATCACTACAGCGAAGAACACGGATTAGATAGCAAAACTCTTCTCGACGCCGTAGAGTCGGAGCACAAAGAACTTTTGCCGGAAGAAGCTGCGGACGAAAATGTTCCAGTCTCGGAACACCGCTCAGTCGAGTGATGTTTACAAGCCGTCGATAAGCTGTATCGATTTCCAGTTAAAGCCATGTGGGCAAGGGAATTGCCATACTCTTTATGAAAATGCGCCGGTGATTATCAAAACCAACCGAGAAAGGCAGCAAGTCGACGATGGCCGATGACAAGCAAGATGGGGGCAACGGAAAATCCAGTTTTGGCAGGGTTCGTCGAGCCATCGGCAATCCGATCTCGCTGATCGGCATTGCACTGGCAATGGTCGCTCTCGGCAATATCATATTTTTATTTTTCATTGACCTCATCTCGGATCACCCCAGTCCCTACGTCGGCATTCTCGCGTACATGATTGCGCCGGGAATCTTGATCTTTGGTTTAGCGCTAGCACTCTTTGGGGCCTGGCATTACCGACGCAAGGCTGTGCACGCTGCAGCTATCGGCAAACCAACTTTAAAACTGGACTTCAGTGACCCCGGTCAGCGTGGGGCAGCCGTTTTTTTCATGACCTTTATCGTGATTTTCGTGCTGATGAGTGTGGTCGGCAGCTATCGGGCCTACGAATATACCGACTCCGTCCAGTTCTGTGGACAACTGTGTCATACGGTGATGAATCCGGAATTTACTGCCTACCAACTCTCCCCGCATGCACGTGTAGCTTGCGTCGAATGCCACGTCGGTTCCGGAGCAACCTGGTACGTTAAGTCGAAGTTGTCTGGCGCACGACAGGTTTTCGCAACAGTCCTTAATACATACCCCCGTCCAATTCCCACTCCCGTGCACGACCTGCGGCCAGCCGCTCAAACTTGCGAACAGTGCCACTGGCCGAAGAAATTTTATGGCGCCCAGCTCAAGGTGTTCACACATTACGGAAATGACGAAAAGAACACAGCTCGGCAAATCCGAATGCTGATCAAAACTGGTGGAGGAGATCCGGCCACTGGAGCACCGGAGGGCATTCATTGGCACATGAACATTGCCAATGAAATCACATACGTATCTACGGATGAGCAACGTCAGATCATTCCGTATGTGCACGTGAAAGACATGCAGGGTCGAGAGACGGAATATTTTGCGAAAGACGCGAAGCTCGATAAGGATCAGGTCGCCAAACTCGGCAAGCGGCGGATGGACTGTATCGACTGTCACAATCGTCCGACACACATCTACGTGCCGCCGGATCTCTCCGTCGATCAGTCGCTTCTAGCTCGGCGCCTGGACGGTGCATTACCTTTCTTGAAAGTTCAGGCGGTCACGGCCCTGACTGGTAAGTACGACACGACCGAAGCTGCGATGCAGGGCATCGCGAAAACCCTGCATGATTTTTATGGCCAGAAGTATCCGGAACTTGCAAATTCAAAACAGCTCGAGATCCGCAATGCGATCGATGAAGTCCAACGCATTTACCGCAGCACTACCTTTCCCGAGATGAAGGTGAATTGGCAAACCCATCCAAACAACATCGGGCACTTTTATTCCAACGGTTGCTTCCGATGTCACGACGGTCAACACGTCAGTTCGGAAGGCAAAACCATCACAAAAGATTGCAATGCCTGCCACACCTTGTTTGGCCAACAGGAAGGCGCCGTGAACCTCGCTTCTACTCCCGGACTCTCTTTCACTCACCCCGTAGATCTGGGCGACATGACGGCTGTGAATTGCAGCGATTGCCACAACGGTGGCGTTGGCCCTTAAGCTTCGTTTTCATTGGTTTAGGCTGGTGATCTCCGTCACAGTTGGCCGTGATTGAAGTCACGGTTGGTTGGTTATCAACCTCTTATCGTCAGGTTACGGGGATGGTCGTAGGGTCCCGGCTCTGGGTTTGGGAGGAGACCTGACATGTCTGAAGGCAACGGAAGTGGACGCGCACCTCACGCGGCTCAAAATAAGCCGCGCCTGATTTTTTGGGAAGTAACAAAGGGCTGCAATCTCCGTTGCATTCACTGCCGCGCCACAGCGACTGAACTGAGTTCGCCAAGTGATCTGTCTACGCGGAGCGCCTTAGAAATCATTGATCAGATCGCTTCTTTCGCTAATCCCATCCTGGTGTTGAGCGGCGGCGAACCGTTGTACCGATCTGACATTTTCCAATTGGCCCGTTACGCGACCGACAAAGGGCTGCGTGTCGCGCTGGCGACAAATGGGACGCTCGTTACGAAGGAAGTAGCGCGCATGATCGTCGATTCTGGCGTGCGACGCGTTTCGATCAGCCTGGATGGCGCGGATGCGACTACTCATGACGCTTTTCGCGGGATCCCAGGCGCCTTCGACGCTGCCTTGTACGGACTCCGCAATTTGAAAGCTCTCGGCATGTCAGTACAGATCAACATGACGATCGCCCGTCACAACGCAAAACAGCTGCCTGAAGTATTGACGTTAGCAAAACGCATTGGAGCGGATGCGCTCCACACGTTCCTGCTAGTACCTGTGGGTTGTGGTGTAGACATCGCCGCCGAGCAAATGGTGGCTCCGGAAGAATATGAAGAGATGCTCAACTGGTTCTATGACCAGTCGCTCGAGGGTGGCATTGAGTTGAAGGCCACGTGCGCTCCACACTATTTTCGAGTGGCGCGCCAGCGTCGAGTTGCCGACCGAAAGGCGGCTCAAGCCGCTCAGTTGGTCATGCCATCCGTTGCCACGGACGGGACAATGCCAACAGCCCCAAGCATAGGGCCTACTGACATCATGATGCCCGGCTCAACCGGAATCGAGATAAAAGGAAACGGACACCCACACAGCGGTCCGCACGCTGGAGCAGCGCCACATGCCGCTGGCCATCCCTCCGACATGAACGCAACGACCAAGGGTTGTCTGGCTGGAACCGGCGTATGCTTCGTGTCACATAAGGGCGAAGTTTTTCCGTGCGGATATCTGCCGGCTCTCGCTGGTGATCTGCGCACACAGAGCTTTGCCGAGATCTGGGAACACTCTGCGGTTTTCAATGAGCTACGAAACACTGGCAATTTGAAAGGGAAGTGCGGATGTTGCGAATTCCGAAACATCTGCATGGGATGCCGCGCTCGTGCGTTTGCCGCGACTGGTGATTACATGAGCGAGGAGCCATTCTGCGTCTACCAGCCAAAGATGGCGAACGTGCTCGAGAAGAACGACGAGAAGACTATTGCAGCGCTTCGCTGAGATAGTTCAGCAGGTCAGCTGTTTGCGAGTGAGTTTCAATCCGTTCAGATTACCCAACACGGTTACCGCGATCGACTCAGTTTTAAAGAACTCTTCCGCCATTGCACGCAGGTCGTCGGCGCTGACCGCCTCGATTCTTTCAATCAACTCATCAAGCGTGAAGAAATGATCAAAATACATTTCCTGGCGCGCCAGGTTCGACATGCGCGACGTCGAGGATTCAAGCGACAACATCAAACTGCCCTTTAGTTGGTCTTTTGAGCGACGCAGTTCCTCGGCGCTGACTGTTTCGGACTTGAGCCGGAACAACTCTCTCACAACGGACTGCACAACTTTTCCAGCTGATTCTCGCGAAGTGCCCGCATAAACACATAAGCACCCAGTGTCTCGATAGGGGCTAAGGTCACTGTAGATGGCGTAAGCCAGCCCTTGGCGTTCGCGGATATTCTGAAAAAGGCGCGAACTCATTCCTCCACCCAGCAGCGAATTCAGGATGTAGGACGCATAACGCTTTTCGTGCGCGATCGGATAAGAAGGTACGCCCATGCAGATTTGTACCTGCTCAAGCGATTTTTTGTTTCGCAACATGATGCGCGACGCGGTTTCTGGACGCCGCGACTTCCGATTGGTCTTGGTCGGCTTCAACTGCGCAAAGTGACGTTTCACAAGGTCGACGAATTTCTTATGCTCCAGATTTCCAGCCGCTGAAACGACGATGTTTTCAGGGGTAAAGCATTGCTTGTAGAACTCGAGAACCGAACTGCGTTCAAACTTTTTCACCGTGTCTCGCGTTCCAAGTATTGGTTTCCCGAGAGGGTGATCCTTGAAAAAGCTTTGAGTAAAAATCTCGTGTACGAGGTAGTCCGGGCTATCCTCGTCCATCTTGATTTCCTCGAGAATGACCCCTTTCTCCCGAGCAATGTCTTCTTCTTTGAACAGAGGATTCAAAACCAGGTCGCTCAAGATATCGATGGCTACGGGCAGGTGCTCATCCACGACTTTCATGTTGAAACAGATGCACTCCTTCGCCGTGAATGCGTCCATGTTGCCGCCGATCGAGTCGACCTGCCGTGCGATATCTTCCGCGCTGCGGTTGGCACTACCCTTAAACAGCATGTGTTCAATGAAATGCGAGATGCCGTTGGAACGGGGATCTTCATCGCGCGAACCCGTTTTCACCCACACGCCGATAGAAACCGACCGTAGATGTTGCATTTGCTCGCTGATAACGGTGAGCCCATTGGGCAACACCTCGCGCCGGATATGTCGAGTCTCTTGAACCATGGAGTCTTTCGCAGATGTAGGGCTTCCCATTTATTGTTACATACCTTGAGCGATCATATCGGCATGCTTACCCCAATCGTTTCAATGAGTTGACGGAACGGCAATTCTTCCATTTAGCGTGCCGGACTCTGAAGCGGGCGCCCGGTACAATCCAAACGGAGCCGGTTTCAGAACTCTCATGCAGACTTCCAGTCCAAAATCGCTGTTCGGGGCTGACGAGGCCCGATTATCCGAGGTTGCCGCCCAGGCCGGCCAGCCGCGGTATCGGGGCCGGCAGTTGTTTGAGGCGATGTACGGGTCACGAATGACCTCTTTCGAGGAGATTTCGAATTTGCCGAAGGACTTTCGACTCTGGCTGAAGGAACAGGGTTACTCCGTCCTGCGACCGTCAATTTCGCGCCAGTTTCAGTCAACGGACGGCACGATTCGTTATCTCGTGGATATGAATGACGGTGAGAGCGTCGAAACCGTTTGGATGCCCGAAGGAGATGCAGGCGAGTCCGGTGATGGCAGCGAAGCGGGAGAGGAAGAAAATCCGTCGAGCGCGGCGACATTTCACCGGGCGACGATTTGCGTCTCCAGCCAGGTGGGATGCGCCGTGAACTGCCAGTTTTGTCTCACCGCTCAGCTCGGTGTACGCCGCAATCTGAGCCCAGGAGAAATCGTTGGCCAGGTCACGGCCGTGTTGAACGATCGAAAAATCGTTCCGCCTCAACAAAGAGTCAATCTGGTGTTCATGGGGATGGGCGAGCCTTTTTTGAACTACGACAACTTCATGGCTGCCGTAAGGATTCTCGTTGAAGGGGTGGGTATTCCTGAGTCGAGAATGACAGTCTCAACCGCGGGAATCGTGCCACGCATTTCGGATCTTGGGCGCGAGCGGGTACGCCCGAAACTTGCCATCTCTTTAAACGCCCCGGACGATGAAATCCGCAGCCAGATCATGCCGATCAATCAGAAATGGAATCTCGAACTACTTTGTTCAGCCGCGAGAGAGTTTCCGCTGCGTTCTCGAGAGAAGATCACATTCGAGTACGTTTTGCTGGGTGGAGTGAATGATGCTCCTGAGCATGCGCGGCAAGTTGTTCGCCTGATCTCTGGGATGAGTGCCAAAGTGAACTTGATCGCCCTCAACCCCGGTCCAGGTCTAAATTTCGGAACGCCGAAACAAGAAAGAGTTCTCGCGTTTCAAAAAGTGTTGGTGGATGCTGGTGTCCCAACTTTCATCCGGAAACCGCGCGGCCGAGATATCTTTGCGGCGTGCGGTCAGTTGAAGCGCACGATGGAACTTGTACAGGTTTCGTGATGAGCAGATCTCCGAGACACTCCGTTCAGACGGCGGCTGAAAAGGCTTCAGTAGCGCGTTTTGGATTCCCGTCTGCCGAATAAGGGAGCTCGATTCGGAATGTTGCCCCGCCTTCTTGTCGATTGCGGCAGGAAATGCGGCCGCCATGTTCTTGAACGATCCCGTAACATGCACTGAGTCCGAGACCGACGCCCTTTCCAATCGACTTCGTTGTATAGAACGGATCAAATACTCGTTCTGGTTCACGAGCGCCCGGTCCGGAGTCGGATACCTCGATAACGACTGTCGTATTCTCCTGCCCAGTCCAGAGCGTGATGATGCCTTTGCCGTTTTCTTCCAGCGCTTGCAGGGCGTTGGTCACAACGTGCAGTGAAACCTGAAGCAATTGGTTGGAATCGCCGACAACCGGAGGCAAGTTTGGCGTCAACTCCATTCGCACTTCGATGTGGTGACTCCGCAGTTGTGGCTGCAAGAGCTTGATCGTCGTTTGGCAAAGTGCGTTGACATCGATGCGAGATTTCTCGCTAGGCGCCTGCTTCGCAAAACTCAGAAGACTTGCCACGAGCGCTTTTGTACGACGCACCTGCACGCCGATTTTGTCGGTTAAAACGCGCTGGTCATCGTCGAGTTCCGTCGCGGAAAGCAGTTCGGCGTACCCAAGCATTGCCGTTAGTGGATTGTTTAGCTCGTGTGCAGCCCCACCCACCAGTTGACCGAGAGAAGCGAGTTTTTCAGATTGGACTAGTTGGACTTGAAGCCTTTTGAGATTTTCAAACGACTCTTCGGAACTGCGCAAGAGCCGCATGAGTTGACGGTCCAGCAAGTGTTGACGCAGAAAAACCATCGCGCCCATCGCCATGATGGCGCCCAACGTGAGTACGAGCCGAAATGACCGCACAGTAGAGGGGTTTGTCGTGTCAAAAATCGACCACGCCGCGAAAATGGGCAGCGAGAAAATGGCGATCATTCCCCAACGAGCTCCCCACACGCCGTGGTTGGTGCGAGTTGCGGTGCGTAGTTCCGTCAAGGGCAATCCGGCACTGAGAATGCCAACAAGACTGATCGCCGCCATGGAAGCGGTCAGCGGAATGTCGTAGACGCTACCTGTGTAATACACGCGCGTAGCGATTCCCCAGTTCGCGATGTAGGAACTGCATGCGTAGAGCCCGCAGGCGATGAACCAGAGTGTGTACGACTTTCGCCAGGCGCCTTTGCTTCTGAGAGCGAGCGCGACAAGACCGGCAAGCAAGGCGATCTTTTCTGTCAGGTACAGAGCATTGAAATTCCGGCTGTAGGCGAGTTCATCCGGGTATGCGTATTGCCACGGAATCACAGAATATAAATAAAGGTAGATCCACCACACCAGGAGAAGCGCAAAATCGAGTGTTCCAACTCGTGACGTGCGTTCGTCTTGCTTAGTCTCTGGTTCCAACGCCAGCGCCGCCATCATGGGCACAAGGTGGAGAAACAACACAATGTCGCCTACGAAAACGTTCGGCACTTCCTTGCGGAGGACCACTTCAAAATAAGTCCAGAGGAGCTGATAGGAAAGCCAGAAACTTACCCCCGCCATCATCAGAAACCAGAACAATCGCGTGCGAGGCGGACGATTTAGTTTTCGTGAAAGATTGGGAGCCAGAAATACGACAGCGGCGAGTAGCAATGCGAACTGAATGAGGTCGCTAGTCACAGACAGCGCATAGCTCGGAGGCAACAATAGAGATGCGCAAATTTGCGCAAGAATCAGCCCGCTGACACCGGCAATGCTCAGTTTTGAGTGGCGCGACACGCTGCTCCCCTGGGAGACCCATTCTAGACTTGAACAAAACACCCGGCAGGTTACCTAGGTAACCTATCCCTGGGGTGGGAGCTTGGGCAGTAAACTGGAAACACCGAGCCGAAAAATGCGGCCGCTGAATCGTAAGTTTTTGTTGCTCCTAAACTTAGAGGGCACATAAGATCGAGTTCGAAATAGGAGAACCCAAGTTGGTTGCGATGCCCCAAATGGCGTCCCGCTACCGCTTTCTCTGGCGGTTGCGCGCCCCATTCAGCCCCGGAGAAGTGCGGCGCACGGAGCGCTGGCTGGCTACCGCGCGCGTTTTCCTGGCGATTTCAGCGTTGGTGGCCATTTGGCTAGATCCAGGAGAAATTGGATATTCCAGCTGGGTGTACTGGCTGGTAATGGTTTATGTCGCGCATGGCGTCGTAGTCATGATGCTTCTGCGCTGGCGTCGAGAATCGACCCCGGCATTTCGGCTTTTGGTGCACTCCGCTGACGTCGCGTGGCCGGCATTGATTTCCTTCTTTGCGGCCGCCCAGCACGGTCCTTTTTTTCTCTTCTTCGTATTTGTCATGGCGGCAGCAGCGTATCGATGGGGACTTTGGGAAACATTAGGAACCGCTACGGCGGCTGTACTTTTGTTGTGGTTCGAGAGCTTTCTTGCTAACACGGGCTTCCCAGCGTGGATCGAATCGTTCGTCGCAAGACAAGGCTGGCCCATTCTTGAATTTACAACAGCAGATCTAGAGCCGAAGCGCCTCTTCATGAGCTCGGTGTATCTACTTGTGATGGGATTGCTGCTGGGATACCTTGCCGAACAACAAAAGAGATTGCGCTCGGAAAAAGCCGTGATCGCTAGCATTCTCGGTGGCGCCCGCGTGGAAGCCGGTTTGACCGGAACGTTGCAGGAAATCCTATCGCAGCTGTTGACACTGTACGGAGCGGACCGCGTTATGGCGGCGTCTCAGGAAACCCGCAGCTACCACGTCTTTCTAGGCGAGGTGCGATCGGCCAAAAACGGACCAAGTTTAATGCGCTGGATCGAGTGTCCTCCAGCAGC
>Ga0207706_10005703_pt1 | contig 11601 bp, 16 predicted proteins | sample KBSC53metaG_FD_184318 | JGI IMG/M metagenome (GOLD analysis project Ga0207706, IMG submission 184318) | Corn rhizosphere microbial communities from Kellogg Biological Station, Michigan, USA - KBS C5-3 metaG (SPAdes) (version 2) | ecosystem: Host-associated > Plants > Roots > Rhizosphere > Soil ... | reverse complement strand
TCCGCATGACGTGCCGCTGTTCATCATTGCGCAGTTGCTGGGCGCCGCAGCTGCTGCACTCCTAGGGAGGTGGCTATTCGAGCCCAAATAGCCCGAACGCCCGTCATTCGTGCTATTCTCCACCCCATGAAGTGGCCCCTCGCCTTCGCTCTGCTCGCTCTCGCCGCCTGCGACGACACGCCGGGCCAATGGGCGTCGATCGTCTATCCCGACGCCTCCGACCGCGGCCGGTTCGAGACCATTTATCGCTTCAGGAACCAGGCCATGTGCCGCCAGGCGGCCGGGGAGCGCATCGCCGCTTTGCCCGACCCTTCTATGGCCGCCTATGAATGCGTGAAGAAACCGCTGCGCGAGCAATCTCTAAAAAAGTTCCAAAATAAAATCAGATAAATCGGGGCCAGTTTCCTTGCTTGCAAGGCACGCCCGACCTACATGCTCAGTTGCTACCAGTCGTAAATCGACGGTCTACGGCGCTTAGTCGCTCCTTTTTCCATCGCTGAACGTCTCCTAGCGGGAACGGACGCCGATCCTGGCGTCCCAGACCAAAGGAACTCACCATGAAATATTTCGGAACAGTCAAGTCGTTCGACAGCGAAAAGGGCCTTGGAACGATCAAGCCGGAAGCCGCGGGCGAAGAGCTCAGCTTCGAGCGCAGCGCGATCACCTGGGGCAAGGAAAATCCGCCCACGGCCGGCCAGCGCCTGTCCTATGACATCGAGACGAAGGACAGCCAGGCCCGCGCGGTGAACCTGCAGACGATTTAATCGGGCGAAGAGCCGGGCGGGACCGCAAGGACCTGCCCGCCTTCGTTACGAGGAAACGCCCGGCCGCGGACCGGGCGTTTTTTTATCGGCCTGCCGGCAAGCGACGGAGTTCGCGGTTAGCGATGACCCCGGCCGTCATCAGCCGTTGGGCCAGGCCCGAATTCTCGCAAGCATTCGCGCGATGCGACGCTACAGCCTGGGTGGCACAGTTTCCCGCGGGTCGCCCGCGACTGCCGCTGCCGCGACCTCAGCCTCTTTCTGGGCAAAGCCGTCCTCGACGCGCTGAAGCATGTGGGCCCGCGCCGTCCAGCTCGCTGCGCTATGCTCGAGCCTCATGCGCTGGTTGGCGTTCAGCATCGAAACGGACGCGAGGAGATCGACGGCCGCGCGCTCGCGGCAAATCTCGGCAGTCTCGCGCTTGGCCGAAGTCTTGCGCGGGGAGCGCGGCACGGCGATCGAAGGGACGTCGAGTTTCGAAAGGAAATTCATTGGGTGCTCCGTTGCTTCAAGCGGGAGCATGTGCCGGTCTCTCAGTCGCGCCTGTGCTCGTTGAACGGTTCGGCGCGATGCCGCCCTTGTAGCACGCGGCTAGGGGGTTCCCTAATCGCGTCACTCCGCGTTCCTCCGAGTCCACGCCAAGGCGATCGCCAACGACGGCGATCCAGCTTTCCACGAAAAAGAGGGTCCAGCCTTTCGGCCGAACCCTCTTCTCCCGATCCCGACTCCCGAAGGAGCCCAGATCCTCAAGCCCTACACGGCAGCAGTACGCGCCCGGCTCGTATTGTGCCCGCCATTGCGGAACATGATTTCCTGCGCGGTCTGCGCCGGAACGTCGTCGTCGTCGGCCTGGACCGAAACGAAATATCCGCCGCGGCCGAGATGCTCCTCGTAATATTTCGCGTTCTCGTCATCGACGCCATGCTTGGCGAGCAGGCCCGAGATGCCGCCGGCGGCCATGCCGGCACCCGCGCCAATGGCCGCGCCTTCAGGGATTGCGGACGCGGCGATCGCTCCCGCAGCCGCGAGCGGGCCGACGCCGGGGATGGCGAGCGCTGCAATGCCGAGGAGAGCGCCCGCGCCGGTGCCGATCGCGGCGCCTTTGAGCACGTCGCCCTTGGCATCGTCGTCGCTGCCGCTGTCATTGTCGACCAGGCCCGAACCGTCGCCGCTCTCATGGCGGCCGACGATGGAAATCGAGTCATCGTCTATGCCCGCCGAACGAAGCTCGGAAAGTGCGCGCTCGGCTTCTTCACGGCTGTCGAACACTGCAGATATCGTGCGGTCACTCATAACGCTCTCCTGATGGAACGCGAGGGCAGAGATTTGCCCGCGTGTCCCACCAACCTTTTGAATCCACGGCCGTTCCTCCGACTGGCGCATTCCGTCTCGGTTGGACACACGAGTGCTTTCTCCAACCGGCAAAAAACATTGCGGGCCCGTAACCTACTGAATAACACGGAATTTTCCGACGCGCGGGGAACAAAGCCAGAGTCACATAGGTTAAGCTGGGTTACCAGGGCTGCCGCCAGAGGCTTTTTCGTGATCGACCCCAAAGACAGGCAAGACATCGCTCAGCTGGACAAGCTGAACGACCAGCTGACCGCGAGCATTGGCCGCTGCCGGTTCCTCCTCAACGACTGCCGTTCGAAGCTGGCCGCGAACTCCAACGACAAACAGGCGGCCGGCCCGGCCGACGACGACGAAATCCAGCAGCGCACGAGCTAAACGCACGCCCTCGTTCCCGCCGCCGCTGCGGCGACCGTCCCTCCTCGCAGCGTCCCATTCTTTGCGCTAGGGCCGCGGCGTGAAAGACAAGAGCATCGACACGAAGCTGGTCGCCGGGGGCCGCCGCAAGGAATGGCACGGGCGACTGGTCAGTCCGCCGGTCGACCGCGGATCGACCGTCCTGTTCGACGACGTTGCGGAGCTTCGGGCCGCGAAGCCCGGGCTCGGCAAGCCTTATTACGGCCTCCACGGCTGGCCGACCCAATGGGCGCTCGCCGAGGCGCTGACGGAGCTCGAGCCGGGAGCGGCCGGGACCGCGATCGCCGAGACCGGGCTGGCAGCGGTGACGTCGGCCCTGTGCGCCGTGCTGGAGTCCGGCAACGAGCTGCTGATGGTCGACAGCGCCTACGGACCGACCCGCCGCTTCTGCGACGTCGTCCTCGCGCGGTTCGGCATTTCCACCCGCTACTACGACCCGCTGGCGGGCGCGGACGAGCTGGAAGCGATGCTGGGAGAGACGACCCGCGCCATCTTCATGGAAAGCCCGGGATCGCACAGCTTCGAGGTCCAGGACGTTCCGGGGATCGCCGCGATGGCCCGCCGGCGCGGGATCGCGAGCATCCTCGACAATACCTGGGCGACGTCCCTCTTCTTCCCGGCGATCGCCCACGGAGTCGACATTTCGCTCCAGGCGCTGAGCAAATATGTGGGCGGCCATTCCGACCTCCTTCTCGGAGCGGTCACCGCGAACACGGACTATTACGAGCGGGTGCAGCGCGCCGTTTTCGACTTCGGCCATGCAGCAGCTCCCGACGATGCCTGGCTGACGTCGCGGGGCCTGAGAACGCTGTCGGTCCGGCTGAAGCGGCACGAGGAGAGTGGGCTGATCGTGGCGCGCTGGCTGGCCGACCATCCGAAGGTGGCGCGCGTCCTCCATCCCGCCTTCGAAAGCTGCCCCGGGCATGAATATTGGAAGCGCGATTTCTCCGGCTCTACCGGCCTCTTCACCTTCATCCTGAAGGGCGGTGACGCTCCAAGCCGCGACCGGCTGATCGACAGCCTTGAGCTGTTCGGCATCGGCTACAGCTGGGGCGGGTTCGAAAGCCTCGCCGTACCCTCCGAGCCCGAGCGCACCGCGAGCCGCCTCGACTGGGAGGGCCCCGCGGTCCGCCTCCAGATCGGGCTTGAGGACCCCGCGGACCTGATCGCGGACCTCGAAGCCGCGCTGGATTCCTACCCCGCTGCCTAGTCCATCGCCATTGGCGGGTTTCCGCCGGCCTTCTTGGAATTGCGCATCAGCAGCAGCAGCGGCAGCACCAGGACGGAGATCCACATCATCAGCTTGAAGTCGTCGAGATAGGCGATGAACAGCGCCTGCCGGGTGATCTCGGCATTGAGGAACGCCGCAATCCCCGTCGCCTGGTTGCCGAAGGTCTGGATCACGTTGGGGTCGAGAGTCGGAATTTTGCTGTCGGTGATGTGGCTAGCCATGTCGGCATGGGCGACCTGTGTCATCCGGACCAGCTGGAAGCTGACGATCGAAATCCCGACGGATCCGCCGACGTTCCGGGCCAGGTTGAGGAGCGCTGCTCCAGTGGTCCTGTCCCGCGCCGGAAGGGTCGCGAAGGCCAAGGTCTGGAGCGGGACGAAGATGAGGCCGAGGCCGAGGCCCTGGACGACGCCGCTGACGATGATGGGCCTGGAGGGCTGGTCGATCGCGAAGCCGGTCATCATCCAGAGCGAAACGCCCATCAGGACCACTCCGGTCGCCACGAGAATTCGTGCGTCCATCCGGCTCGTGAGCCGTCCCGCGATTAGCATCGAAATTAAAGTGCCGATTCCGCGTGGCGCGGTGAGGAATCCCGATTGGAGAACCGAGTAGCCGTAAAGGTTCTGCAGCAGCGGCGGCAGAAGCGCCAGGCCGGCGAGGAGAAGCACGCCGGTTATGACCATGAACACCAGCGCCGTCGCGAAATTGCGGTCGGCGAACATCTCCCGATCCCAAAGAGGGTGTTCGGCGGTGATCGTGTGGACCAGGAACATCCAGAAGGCGGCGATTGCGAGGCCCCCTTCGATGATGATCTCCCAGCTGTCGAACCAGTCTTTCTGCTGCCCACGGTCGAGGAACATCTGAAGCGACGCCAGTGCGACCGCCAACAGCGTGAATCCGAACAGGTCGAAGCGGCGCTTGTGCGTGTCCGTCTTCGGCATGAACGCCGTCATCAGGAAGAAGCAGAGCACGCCGACAGGCAGGTTGACGAGGAACACCCAGCGCCAGTTGTAACTATCGGTCAGCCAGCCGCCCAAGACCGGCCCCAGGATCGGGCCGATCATGACGCCGCCGCCGAACAGCGCCATTGCCTGCCCGTGCTTTTCGCGGGGATTGATGTCGAACAATGTCGCCTGGGCGAGCGGGACGATGAAGGCGCCGCTGACGCCCTGGATCGCCCGGAACCCCACCATCTCGATTAGCGATGTCGCCATCGCGCACAGCACCGATGCGGTTGTGAAACCGACCACGGAGATGACCAGCAGGCGCTTCCGACCGACCCGGTCGGCAAGCCAGCCGCTCATCGGAAGGGCGATGGCGGAGGCGATGATGTAGCTCGTCAGGACCCAGTTGATCGATTCCTGGGTCGCGCCCAAGCTCGCCTGCATGTGGGGCAGAGCGACATTCGCGATCGTGGTGTCGAGTACTTGGAGCAGGACAGCCGTCATCACCCCGACGGTGACGATCATCCTCTGACCGAACGGCAGCGGGTGAGTGGCGGTCTGCGCCGTCGCCATAGTTCCGCGGCCTATTTGCCGCTTTCGAGATCGACCGAAACGTCCGCCGACAGGCCCGCGATCATTGGCTTGGACGGCTTGCCGTCAAAGGCGATCCGCACCGGTACGCGCTGCGTGACCTTCACCCAGTTGCCGTTCGCGTTCTGGGCCGGAAGAAGCGAGAATTCGCTTCCGGTGCCGGCGCCGATGCTCTCGACATGGGCCCTGAAGTCGACTCCGGGATAAGCGTCGATCTGGACCGTCGCACGCTGGCCGGGCCGCATCTCGGCGAGCTGCTTTTCCTTGAAGTTCGCTTCCACCCAGGCGCTGGAGCCGTGCACCACAGACAGCGCTCCGACGCCGGAAATGATCTGGGTGCCGATCTGAAGCTTGTCCGCATTGGCGATCTCGCCGGCCATCGGGGCCCGAACGACAGTTCGCTCGAGATCAAGCCTGGCCTTGTCGACCGCAGCCTGGGCCTGGGCGACCGATGGCTGCTCTCCCGGGGCAAGGGCTGCATTGGCGTTGGCGGCGCGGGCCTGGGCGTCCGCCAGCTCCGTTTCCGCGGTACGCACTTCGTTGAGCGCGTCCTCATAATCGGCGCGCGTCGTGAATCCCTTCTTCAGCAGCGCCTGTTGCCGCCCGAGAGCGTTGCGCTTGATTTGGAGATTGGCGCGAGCGCCGGTGATGTCGGCGCCGGTCCCCGCAGCCTGCGTGCGAAGCTGGCCTGTTTGTAGCTTCGCGGCCGCGAGCTGCGCCTCGGCTTGTTCGAGCGCGACCTTGAATGGCGCCGGATCGATTCGGAACAGCACGTCGCCCCGCTTCACAGGATCGCCATTCTGGACGTCGACCTCCACAACCGGGCCAGTCACCTGTGCGGTGACCGACACGATGTCGGTCTTCACCTGCGCGTTGTCGGTGGATTCGGAGCCGCCGCTCGCGAACCACATGTAGAGTCCGGCGACGAGGAGCATCGCCGGTACGATCAGAAGGAGGACGGTGCGTGTTCGAGACTGCTTGAACTTGCGAGCCTTGCGCGAACTCTTGACGACTTCAACGGCGTCGTCGGGAGCCTGCGTCCTTGCTGCGCGACGCTCGGCAGTCTCTTGCTTCATCTCGTTCATGCGCGCGCCGCCTTTGCGCGCAGTTCCGCGAGCCGGCCGATGTTCGCCCGAATTGCCGCCAGTTCTTTTCGAAGGCGGCTCAATTCCAACTCCTCCATGCCGTCCATAACGTCCTCCGCGAGATCGTGCGCAAGAACGCGCAGCTGATTGACGAGGGGCCCAGCCTTTTGCGTCAGCTCCAGCCTCCACGCCCTGCGGTCCGAAGGATCGGGCTTGCGCTCGACGAGCCCGGCTTCCTCAAGCCTGTCTACAATCCGGCAAAGGGTGATCGGCTCCATGTCCAGCCGCTCGGCAAGCTCCACCTGCCTCAAGCCGGATTCGCGCTTCAGCCTGGCAAGGACCCGCCATTGCTGGCGAGTGACTCCGACCGTCGCGGCGCGTTGGTCGAAGGCCCGGCGGATCGCCCGCGCCGTCTCGTTGATCTCGAACAAAATGTCTTCCATTGCGCGCCCATATAATAAGGGTGCTTATTAAATCAACAATGGCTAAGTCGGTTCAACCGGCTGTTTGGGATTTGCGCCGCTATTTCAGCCGGGCGACGATTGCGTCGAAGACGGCTACGTGCATCGGACGGGTGAACTCGACACCGGCGGATCGGTCTTCGATCCAGCACACGGTAGCTTCGAGGATTTCAAGGCCTTCGAATTTCACCCAGATCGTCTCGTCGAGCTTGGGATGCTCGAAGAACTCCAGCTTGCAGCCCTCCGGCGACAAGTCGAAGACCCTCACGGTGAGGCTTTGATGCCCGCGCCGCCGCATCTTGACCAGCGCTGACGTGGAGATCCGGGCGCTTTTCCTCGGTGCCTGGGGGCCGGGCCTTCCGAAGCCGCTGTCGAGATGGCGGGTCATGTACTGGGATCAATGCCTTGAATCGCCTTGTCTGGGCAATGGCTGATTTGGCGGTACCTCAATCGAGTCCATCCTGCCGGCCGCTAATTCACGTGGGCAGCGCGTTGACGCCTTACGGTCGAACACCTAATTCGGCGCCTGCCCGAGCGGGTATGATGTAGTGGCAGCCTGTCAGCTTCCCAAGCTGAACGCGCGGGTTCGATTCCCGCTACCCGCTCCAGAAATGGATCGTCGGGGAGACGGTTCATTTCTGGAGCGCCCAAAGCATCGCGAAGCGGACCTATCGCTGTCTCTACTCCGCCTCCACAATCTCTACTCCGGCGGCCATCAGCTTCTTCCTCAAGACCTTCGCGCAGGCGTTCGCGAGCTTTTCGTCTTCCGACCGAACCACGAAGTCCGCGCCGTAATTGCCCTGGAGATAGAAGGGATAGCTGCCAATCGAGACACCGGGATGCTCGTCCTGGACCGCCTTCAAAAGCTCGGCAACATCACTCTCCGCCGCATGGGCGCGGACCGTCACCGAAACCATCGGCTCGCCGCCCTCGATCTTCCCATCGAGCGCTTTGAGCATCGCCTTGGCGACATTGGGGATGCCGGCAAGGATGTAGACATTGCCCATACGAACGCCTGGGGCGCCGGACGTCGGGTTCGGGATTAGCTCGGCACCGGCCGGAACGCGGGCCATTCTCAGCCGAGCTTCGGTAATCCCGAGCGGGCGGTCGCGATAATAGGCCTCGAGGATGCGGCGCGCTTCCGGGTGGACGACCACCGGCACTCCGAAGGCCGAGGCGATGGAGTCGATCGTGATGTCGTCGTGGGTCGGGCCGATCCCGCCGGTTGTGAAAAGATAATCGTGATCCGGCCGGAGGGCGTTCACCGCCTCGACGATCGCGTTCGTATCGTCGGCGACCACTCGTACTTCCAAAAGCCGGATTCCCTGGTCGTTCAGCCAGCGCGCAACCTGCGCGATGTTCCTGTCCTCGGTTCGGCCGGAAAGGATCTCATCGCCGATCACGATCAGCGCTGCCGTCCAGATTCTCGATTTCGCGGCCAACATCGCCTCCGGTGACTTCTCGGCTCCGAATGCCTATCTAGGCCCCATGACTCAATACATCACGGTTGACGCCGACGACCGGGTCGAAGCGCGCAATGGAGTGATCAAGCTCCACGGTCCGGAAGGATTTGCGGGAATGCGTCGCGCCGGGCGGCTTGCAGCCGAAATCCTGGACGCCCTCGTCCCGCACGTGGTTCCGGGAGTGACGACCGGCGAACTCGACGCGATCGTCTACCGAATGACCGTGGAAGGCGGCGGAGTGCCGGCGACGCTGGGCTATCGCGGCTTCACGAAGAGCTGCTGCACGTCGATCAACCACGTCGTGTGCCACGGGATTCCCGGCGACCGGGTTCTGAAGGACGGCGATATCGTCAATATCGACGTGACCCCGATCGTCGAAGGCTGGCACGGCGACACGAGCCGGATGTACCTTGTCGGCGACGTCCCGCTGAAGGCGAGCAAGCTGGTCGACATCACCTACGAATGCCTGATGCTGGGCCTCGAGCAGGCGAAGCCCGGCAAGCGGATGGGCGATATCGCCAACGCGATCCAGCGCCACGCCGAAGGTCGCCGCTACACCGTCGTGCGCGACTTCTGCGGTCACGGAGTCGGGCGATTGTTCCACGACAGCCCGGAAGTCATCCACGCGGGCCGCCCGGGAACCGGGCCGGAGCTGAAGCCCGGCATGTTCTTCACTGTCGAGCCGATGATCAACGTCGGCAGGCCCGACGTGAAGCTGCTCGAGGACGGCTGGACCGCGGTCACCAGGGACCGGTCGCTTTCCGCGCAGTTCGAGCATTCGATCGGGATCACCGAAACCGGCTGCGAGATCTTCACGAAGAGCCCGAACGGCCTCGACAAGCCGCCTTACGCTTAGGCGGCGGCCTTCCTCTTCGCATCCCATCCCCTGACCAGCTCCCCGGCCCGCTCGACATCCTCGGGGAAGTCCACCTCGCCCCACTCCTCGCCCTTGATATCAAGGGTCCAGACCTCGGACCGCTCGGCGAGATGGTGGATGACTCTCAGGTACCAGATGGTCGTACCTTCGGGAGTGCGGATGTCGCGCTCGATCGCTTCGCGGAAACGCTCGGCGCCGCCTGAGCGGAAAGCGAGAAGCCCGATGGACTCGCCGTTGACGCCCTTGCTTATGCGCTTGCCGATCGCCTGCAGTCGGCCATCACCGGCCACGACGACTTTCATGTCGTCCTCGTCATAGCCTTCCTTGCGGTCGATCGTGACGCAGATGCCCGCGCGGTCGTTGCCGACGGCCTTGGCCATCAAGGAATCCGAAACCAGCGTATCGCCGTTCCAGACGAGGCAGTCACCGGCAAGCTCCTCGCGCGCAATGAAGAGCGAGCCGAGATTGTCTGCGACCTTGAAGAAGGGATTGTAGATCGTCCGAACAGCGGGACCGCCGCTTCGGCGCGCAATCGCCTCGTTCACCAGCTCGTCGTGGAAGCCGGTAACGACCACCGCCTCGCCGACGCCGTTCGCTTCAAGCGTATCGAGCTGGCGGTCGAGCAGACTGCGGCCGCCGAACTCGATCAGGCACTTCGGCCGGTGGTCCACAAGGTGTCCGAGGCGGCTGCCCTGCCCGGCCGAAAGGATGATCGCCTTGTTCATTCTCGTCGCCACTGCCTTTCAAATGCGGCGGCGATTGGGCATTAGCTTTCGCCACCAAGAAGAGGATAACCGCGTGAAGAAGATTGAAGCGGTGATCAAGCCGTTCAAGCTGGACGACGTCAAAGACGCGCTGCACGAAGTCGGCGTGTCGGGAATCACCGTGACCGAGGTCAAGGGATTCGGGCGCCAGAAAGGTCACACCGAGCTTTACCGCGGCGCCGAATACGTGATCGACTTCCTTCCCAAGGTGAAAGTCGAAGTCGTCGTCGAGGACGTGATCGTCGAGAATGTCGTCGAAGCCATCACCCAGGCCGCGCGCACCGGCCGGATCGGGGACGGCAAGATCTTCGTTTTTCCGATCGACGAGGCAGTGCGGATCCGGACCGGCGACCGCGGCGCGGACGCGATCTGAGGCCCGAATGGCCGACCCGCGTCTCGCCTCAATGTCTCCGGACGAGCTGAAGACGGCGATGCGCTCGCTCGGTTATCGAACGCAGTCCGACCTTGCCAATGCGATCGGAGTATCCCGGTCGGCCGTCAGTCTGTGGCTCGAAGGCAAGGTGGGCGTTCCGCGCCCGGTTGCGATGCTTCTTCGAATGCTGATCGCCGCCCAGCGCCGCTCTTTCTAACGCAACCACTCGCCAAGCCCGGTCGTTACGCCCTCCAACCGAAACAGGAAGGAAACGACTGTGCTTGGAACGATTCTCATCATTCTCCTTATCTTGCTCCTCGTCGGCGCTCTTCCGCGCTGGGGTTACAGCAGCGGATGGGGTTACGGACCATCGGGACTGCTCGGACTGATCCTGATCGTCATCGTGATTCTGCTTCTCACCGGGAATCTGTAACCTCAGATTAACGAAAGTTAGCGGTCACGGATTTAGCTCCGCTCGTCGCAAGTGCCTGAGCCACAACGGTTTCTCCGCGTTTGCAGCGCATGTTCGACAGGCGGCGAACTGCCCGCCTGCCGTTCGTCCACAAACGGAGAAACGATAATGCGTACAATCATCATCGCGGCCGCGATTGGAGCGGCCGCTGCAGCAGCGCCGGCTTCCGCGCAGCTGAACACCTCGCAGGGCCTCGTCACCGTCAACGTCCAGGACGTGTCGATACTCAACGACTTCCTGAACCACGATCAGATCGCCGCCCTGGACGGCCTGAACGTTCCGGTGAGTGTGCAGGTGCCCGTCGGTATTGCCGCAAACGTTTGCGGCGTCGATGCGAACGTGCTCTCGAGCCAGAAAAAGGACGGTCCCGTGAGCTGCGACGCCAAGTCCGGCTCAAAGGCGCTTGCCCAGAGCATCTCAAAGCAAATGCTTGCGCAAAAAAAGAACTAGCCCACTCAGACGAGAGAAGATCGGCCGGAGCGGCACCGCTGTTCCGGCCGTTCATTTCGCGATGATCAGCAGCGGAAACAAACCACCTTTCGTAGCGTTACGGACGCGAACTAGAGGGGTATCCAGATGCGTATCATCGCCAGTGTTTTCATGTTCGCCGCACTCTCCTCTCTCGGCGCTTGCAAGACAGCGGAAAGTGCCGCGGACACCGTTCAAAGCGCGGGTTCGGCCGTGGCCGACGGGGTCTCCGACGCCGCCGGATCGGCGGTGTCCCTCGTCAACGTCGATTTGTCGAACGTGTTGAACGATCTCGCGCTCGATCTGAAGATCGACAAGTCGAATATTCCGATCAACGCGCAGAT
>Ga0207706_10005699_pt1 | contig 11604 bp, 9 predicted proteins | sample KBSC53metaG_FD_184318 | JGI IMG/M metagenome (GOLD analysis project Ga0207706, IMG submission 184318) | Corn rhizosphere microbial communities from Kellogg Biological Station, Michigan, USA - KBS C5-3 metaG (SPAdes) (version 2) | ecosystem: Host-associated > Plants > Roots > Rhizosphere > Soil ... | reverse complement strand
AAGTGCGAATTCATGAACCCGGGCGGTTCGGTGAAGGATCGCGCCGCGCTCTTCATCATCGAGGATGCCGAGGCCAATGGAACGCTCGCACCCGGCGGGCTGATCGTCGAAGGAACCGCGGGCAATACCGGGATCGGCCTGGCCCTGATCGGCAATGCCAAAGGCTATCGCACCACGATCGTCATTCCCGAAACGCAGAGTCAGGAGAAGAAGGACACGCTTCGCGCATTGGGCGCGGAGCTGATCGAGGTCCCGCCCACCTCTTATTCCAACCCCGCCCATTATGTGCACACCTCGCGCCGGATCGCGGAGGAGACGCCGGGCGCGCTCTGGTCCAACCAGTTCGACAACACTGCCAATCGCCTCGCCCATATCCGCACCACCGCGCCCGAAATCTGGAAACAGACCGACGGGCGCATAGATGCCTTCACCTGCGCGGTCGGCACCGGCGGCACGCTGGCGGGTGTCGGCTTGGGGCTCAAAGAGCTGCGGGATGATATCGTGATCGGGCTGACCGATCCGTATGGCGCGGCACTCTACGAATATTATGCGCATGGCGAGCTGCGCGCCGAAGGCTCGTCCGTGGCCGAAGGGATCGGCCAGAGCCGCATCACCGCCAATCTCGAAAGCGCGCCCGTCGATACCCAGTTCCGCATCTCGGACGAGGAGGGGCTGGAGCAGGTCTTCGCGCTGGTGAAGCAGGAAGGACTGTGCGTCGGTCTGTCCTCCGGCATCAACGTCGCCGGCGCGATGGCGCTGGCGCGAGAATTGGGGCCCGGCAAGACGATCGTCACGATCCTGTGCGATTCCGGGATGCGTTACCTGTCGACGCTGTTCAATCCCGATTGGCTGGAAGCCAAGAACCTGTCGGTCCCTGATTGGCTGCGGCGGTAGCGCGGCTGCCCCCCTTTCGCGAACACGCGAGGATTGCTCCCTCTCCTTGTGGGGAGAGGGCTGGGGTGAGGGGGCGAGCCGCAGGCGAGCGCTAACCTTGTAGGTGAGTCACCCTCGCCCACCCCTCTCCCTTAAGGGAGGGCTCCTTCGCTCAGCTCAGCTTTAACTGGGATCAGTCTACGCGAACGATATCCTGAACGCGCTGGCATGCCGCGTCGGCAAGGTCGCGGGCACGTCGATCACCAGCGCTCCATCATTTTGCTGGAAAGTCAGTGGTGCGCGATGGCCGAGCAGGCGGATCTGGCTAACCCGCCGCGCCTGTTGAGCTTTGCGACCGAGCGAGTTGATCGCGATCTTGCCCACCGGAACCCCTAGTGTGATCGCATAGAGCTTATCGCCCTTGGTGGTGAAGCGGATATCCTGCGGCGTATAGCTCGCACTCTCCTGAAAGGCGCCCGCTGCGGTCGCGGTCGGACCCTCACCAAAGGTATGCCAGGGGCGCGTGCCGTGGATCGCCTCGCCATTCACCGCCATCCATGGTGCCAGATCGGCCAGCAACGCGCTCGATTCCGGCGGCAGGCTGCCATCGGGATAAAGCACGATATTCATCAGCATGTTGCCGTTCTTGCTGACGATGTCCGCCAGCATGGTGATGACCTCGTCAGTCGTCTTGTATTTGAAGCCGTCGCTGTAGAACCAGTCGCCATTCGACGTGTCCGTCTGCCAGGGCAGCGGATTGATGCCATTCATCACGCCGCGCTCGACGTCCTGCACCCCCCATTCCTTGTGGAATTCGCCCGAACCGAAATCCTTCGAATTGTAGACGGCATCCAGCTTGCCGCCGCGCGCGAGGCTGCTGTTGTAGAAATGCGCAAGCAGCGTCCGCCCGACCGTACCGAACGGCAGGCCGCCATCCGAATAAAGCAGGTCGGGCTGGTAGGAATCGATCAGATCCCGGACGCGATTGAACCAGATCTGATGGAAGCGCGGATTGCTCGTGTACCAGGTGGTGGCGCTGCCTTTGTAGGGCTCGGTACGGTTGTCGTGGTACAGGTCGGCATATCGCGGATCGGCGCCGTCATAATCGACGCCGATCTGGGGCCAGAACTGATCATAGAGATGGTTGGGGTAGGACCAGCAATAGCTGGCGCCGAGATGTTCCGACACGCCGAACCGCAAACCCCGCTTTTTCGCGGCAGCCTTCCAGGCGCCGACAATGTCGCGCTTCGGGCCCATTGCCACCGCGTTCCAGCGATGATGCTTCGAATTCCACAGATCGAAATTGTCGTGATGCACGCCCATCGAGACGAAATATTTGGCACCCGCCGCGGCATATTGCGCCATCAGCGCTTCGGGATCGAACTTCTCTGCGGTCCACAGCGGGATGATATCCTTGTAGCCGAATTTGGAAGGATGACCGTATTTCTTGAGGTGATGCTCGTAATGGGGGTGCCCGGGCACATACATGTTCCGTGCATACCAATCACCAGCGCGCGGCACCGCCTGTGGCCCCCAATGCGCCCAGATGCCGAACTTTGCGTCGCGAAACCAATCGGGCGTTTGATAGGCTTTGAGCGAATCCGCCGTCGGCGCGAATCGGCCGGCGGTCATCGGCAGATCATAATTCGGCGGCGTTGCACCCGCCGAATTGTCGGACTGTTGATTTCCCTGAGCTCGCGCGCTTGAACCCATTGCCAGCGCCGCCACCAGGGAAGCGCCCAAAATCTCGCGTTTGCTCAGATCAACCATCTCTCTCCCCTCCGAAATACGCTGCACCGGAGGCGAATCTCCGTGTCAGGTTCGGCTTGCCAGCCTGCGCTTCTGTGCTGCTGTTGCAGGCTTCGATTTGTATGACAAGTTATCTCCTCGATTCTGCGCCGGCGCAATATACTCAGACCATTGAACTGGGCTTCCGCCATGCTCCCGCCGAACCGAGGTTCCCAAGCGTCGAGTTGAGTCCTATTTTGCATGCATGATCCGACGATCACGCAATCAAGGATAACGCGCATGCACCGCGTTCGCGTTGGGCTGATCGGGCTCGCCTGGGTCTTCCTGCTGGTCATGCTGGCGACGACCTTCCTGCATATCGCGGGAGGCGACCTAGTGAGCACCAACAGCGCCGCGCTCACCAACGACGCTGCTCCGAACGAGCCTTTGGCCGAACTGGGAGTGGCGCCCGGCAATCCCGACCAGGGCGGGGCGGCACCCGCAGGCGCGCGCAAGGACCGCTCACCCGCGCACTGACGATTCACCCCGAGCTGAGTCCACATTCGACGGCCGAGCGCGGAGTCCGCCCGGATAGGCCGATACACCCACATTTTTATCCACAGCCGCTCGTGGCCCTGAATCCGCAGTTTCGCGGGTTTTTTGCGCACCTAACCACCCCTGCCTCAACCATGGGATACACAGCTTGGCCCATAGAATGGCATTGAAACCCATATAAAACCCATGCTAATCCACACACATCCGGCGACGGAGGGCGCGAAACCATGCGCCACCCACCGCCGGCCGACGGGAGGACGGGGCGCGTCGCTCCCGCGGAAGCAGGGTGGAAGTGACGTTGGCGAGGGAGACTTTCTTCGTTGGGCATGCACTGAACGCGGTCGATGCGAAGGGCCGGGTATCGGTGCCGGCTGCCTTCCGCACCCAGATCGAACGACGCGCCAAAGAAGACGGTAACAAGGACGCCGAAAAGGAACTGATGATCGCGCCCCACCCGAAGCGCGATCGCCTGCGCGCCTTCGATCCCGTCGGTCTGCGCGATCTTTCCACCGAATTGCGCGAGAGCGTTGCCGACCTGCCGGCCGCCGCGCGCCGCGAAGCCCATGAGGGCGTTCGCCGCAACGAGCTGACCGCCCTCACGCCCGTTGCCTTCGACAGTGCCGGGCGCATGGTGCTGTCCCCCATCCTCCGCAAGCTCGGCAAGATCGGCGATCTCGCCTTCTTCGTCGGCATGGAGGATTATTTCGAGATCTGGAGTCCGGAGAACGCGCGCATCGGCTTCGCCGACAATCCGGTCGTGCTCGAGATGCTCGATTTCTACCTCGAAGAACGGGGCGGCGCATGACCAGCCCCGCGCCCCATATTCCCGTCCTGCTCGATGAAGTGATCGCCGGCCTCGCGCCCCAGCCCGGCGAAACGCATGTCGACGGCACGTTCGGTGCGGGTGGTTACACACGCGCGCTGCTTGCTGCCGGCGCGAATGTAATCGCTTTCGATCGCGATCCGGACGCGATCGCTGAAGGCCAGGCGCTGGTCGCCGAGAGCGAGGGCCGGCTGGCACTGGTGCCGGATGTCTATTCGCGTATGGGCGAGGCGCTCTCCGAGCGCGGGATCGATCAGGTTGACGGCGTGACGCTCGATGTCGGCGTCTCGTCGATGCAGCTCGACCGCGCCGATCGCGGCTTCTCGTTCCAGGCCGACGGGCCGCTCGACATGCGTATGGGGCAGTCGGGTATGAGCGCGGCCGATTTCGTCAACAGCGCCGACGAGGCTGAGATTGCCGACATCCTCTTCCATTTGGGTGAGGAGCGCCAATCGCGCCGCGTCGCGCGGGCGATCGTCGCGGCGCGCCCGATCACGCGCACGTCCGAACTCGCGGCGGTGGTGCGCCGCGCAGTCGGCCATCGCGAACATGACAAGAAGGATCCTGCGACCCGCACCTTCCAGGCGATCCGCATCCACGTGAATCGCGAACTCGAGGAGCTGGAAGACGGGCTTGCCGCCGCCGAAAAGGCGCTCGCTCCCGGCGGCCGGCTCGCTGTCGTGTCGTTCCATAGCCTCGAGGATCGCATCGTGAAGCGCTTCCTCAAGGAGCGCAGCGGAGCGCCCGCCGGATCGCGCCATCTTCCGGAGGTGCGGACGCAGCCGCCGAGCTTCGAGGCGGTCGCCAAGCCCGTGCGCGCCGGCGAGGCCGAGCTCGCCCGCAATCCCCGTTCCCGTTCCGCCACGTTGCGCGTCGCCCGGCGCACCGCGGCCAGTCCTTGGGCGCCGAAAGGTCGTGTATCATGATCGTGGCGACGCGTTTGAGCGCGGTATGGCAGGTGGCGGGCGTCGCGGCGGCCGCGCTCTGCTGCTACCTCGTGTCGCAATCCGTGGCCGCGGAGCGTGCCGGTCTGGAAAAGGTCGATCGCCAGATCGCCCAGACCCATGACGACATAGCCAAGCTGCAGACCGAGATTGGGGTGCGCGCGCGCATGGGGCAGCTGGAAAGCTGGAATCGTGATGTGCTCGCGCTCCAGGCGCCCCGTCCGTCGCAATTTGTGGCAAGCGGCGTGCAGCTCGCCAGCCTCTACGGTCATCGCGGCCAGCCCGCGCTGCAGCTGGATCCGGCGATCGCTGCGCAGCAGGGTCTGCCGACCAACGTTGCTTATCAGCCCGCAGCGCCCGCCCAGGCGCAGCCGACACCTGCCGCGCCCGTTGCCGCTGCGCCGACGCCGCAGCCCGCGCCGGCCCAGTCGATGCTGCGCACGGCGGCCTATCTCCGTCCCACATCGGATCGGCTTGGCGGCTCGGCTGCTGCGCCGGAGGCGCCGACGCTTCAGAAAGCTTCCTTCGAGCTGAAGCCGCTGACGATCGACGCGCATAAGCCGAAACCGATCACGGCTGACGTGCCGAAGATCAAGTCCGAGCCGGTCGTTCCTGCACCGAAGAAAGCCGCCTCGCCGGTCAAGCTCGCCCATGCCGATCCGATCAAGTCGCTCCTGCCGGCGGATATCGGACAGCTCGCAGCTCGCGAAGCTCATGGCGCCAAGGACAGCTCCAAGGCGGCGCGGTGAACGCGCCCGCCGCTCTTCGCATCGACCGCGCCGAGCGGGTTGAGCTGCGCGAAGCGGCGGCGACCGCCAATCCGCTCGGCATAGCGCAGCAGCGGCTGATGGGCTTGATGCTGCTGTTCATGCTGATCACGCTCGTGATCGGTTTGCGGCTGGTGCAGATCTGCCTGTTCGGCGCCCCGGACGATCGCACCGCCTCGGTCGGTACCGCCGAGCGGGGCGAGATCCTCGATCGTAACGGCCAGCCGCTCGCTACCACGATCAAATTATGGGCGGTGGCGGTCAATCCGCAGAAGATCCTGGGCGACAAGAATGCGCTGGCGGTCAAGCTCAACCAGCTCATGCCCGAAAAGTCGGTCGACGATTATCGCCGCATCCTCTTCGGAAAACGCAAGTTCCTCTATCTGCGCCAGCCCGCGCCGCCGGAACTGGCCGCCGCGGTCCACGCGCTCGGTGAGCCGGGCCTGCTTCTGCTCAGCGAGCCGCATCGCCTGTTCCCGCAAGGCGCGATGGCCGGCCACCTCCTGGGCTATTCGCAGGAGGTCGAGGACGGGCACGGCCATAGCGGGATCACCGGCATCGGGGTCGAGCGTTTCTTCAACGACGCGCTCGCCCAGGGCAAATCGATCCAGCTTGCGATGGACACGCGCGTCCAGGCCGCGGTCGAGAATGAGATCCAGCGGCGGATGATTGAGACGCAGGCGAAGGGTGGTGCCGGCATCGTGCTCGACGTGGACACGGGCGAGGTGTTGGCGATGGCATCGCTCCCGGACATCAATCCGAACGCACCGTTCAAGGGCGTCGACCCATCCGATCAGCAGGTGATGATCAACAAGGCGACGCAGGCGGTCTACGAGCTGGGCTCGACCTTCAAGATGATCACCTTCGCCAATGCGATCGAACATGGCGTGATCACCGATTGGTCAAAGACTTACGACGTGAGCGCGCCGCTCCAGGTCGGCCGGTTCAGGATCAAGGACGACGAACCCAAGAAACGCCCTATCACCACGGTCGAGATCATGACCTTCTCGTCCAACATCGGCACCTCGCAGATCGCGCTGGCGCTGGGTGCGCAGAATATCGACGCCTTCTTCAAGACGCTTGGCCTCGACAAGCGCACCGATATCGAGCTGCGCGAGCGTGGTCAGCCGCAATATCCGACGCAATGGGGCCAGTCAGCCGTTATGACCACCTCATTCGGCCACGGTATAGCCGTCACGCCGCTGCACCTGGCGCGCATCTTCGCCGCGCTGACCAATGGCGGCGTGATGCATCCCGTCACGCTCCTCAAGAGGCAGCCCGGCGCGCAGATTCCGGGCCAGCGGGTGGTAAGCGAGACGACCAGCGCCCGCATCCGCCAGTTGATGCGGCTGGTCGTGCTGCAGGGTACCGGCACCAATGCTAACGCCCCGGGTCTACGTGTCGGCGGCAAAACGGGCACTGCCGAAAAGGTCAATCAGTTCGGCGGCTATGACAGAAACGCCAATATCACCGTATTCGCGGGTGCGTTCCCGATGGATCATCCACGCTATGTAACGCTGGTCGTGCTGGACGATGCGCGGCCTACCAAGGAAACCTATGGTTTCAAGACGGCGGGCTGGATGGCCGCCCCCGTGGGCAAACGGATCATCGCACGGATCGGTCCGTTGCTGGGGGTGCGGCCCGACCTCGCCCAGGACATTGACGTGTCGGACCTGATGCCCCTGATCCTCGAGAAGAAAGACCCGTCCAAGAATGTGGTTGAGTGAGCTCATCGGCGAAAGCGAAACGCGTGCGGATACGCGCGTCACCGGCTTTGCGATCGACAGCCGCAAGGTAGCGCCGGGGACGGTGTTCGGCGCCTTTCGCGGGCTCCAGGTCAACGGCGAGGATTATATCCCCAACGCGATCGCAGCAGGGGCGATTGCGGTGTTCGCGCGGCCCGAGGCGATGGTCGAAGGCGCCTTCCATATCGCCGACGCCGAACCTCGCCGCGCCTTCGCTCGCGCCGCCGCGGCTTTCTTCGCACCTTTCCCCGCAACCGTCGTCGCGGTCACCGGCACCAACGGCAAGACTTCGACCGTCGAGCTGACCCGCCAATTGTGGCGGATGGCGGGGCACCATGCCGCATCGATCGGAACGCTCGGCGTCACCACCGCGGATGACAGTGTTTCCACCGGCCTTACCACGCCGGACATCGTGACCTTCCTCTCGAACATGGCCGGGCTGCAGCGCGAAGGCGTGACGCACGCCGCCTTCGAAGCCTCCAGCCACGGCCTGTCCCAGTTCCGAACCGAAGGCCTACCGGTCCAGGCGGGCGCCTTCACTAACCTTTCGCGCGATCATCTCGATTATCACGGCACGATGGAGGCCTATCTCGAGGCCAAGCTGCGCCTGTTCAGCGAGGTGATCGAGGCGGATGGCTCGGCGGTGGTGTGGATGGACGATCCGGCCTCCACTCGGGTCGCCGAAATCGCGCAGGAGCGTGGGCTCAGGCTGATCACCGTCGGCGCCAAAGGGCAGACGTTCAAACTGGTCGACCGTCAGCCGACGCAGCTCGGCCAGACGCTCACGATCGAGGCGGAGGGCAAGACTTACACCGTGAAGCTGCCGCTGATCGGCGCCTATCAGGCGGCGAATGCGCTCACTGCCGCGGGCCTAGTCTATGCGACCGGCGGTGCTGTCGACGATATCTTCGCCAGGCTCGCACGCGTGCAGCCCGTCCGCGGCCGGCTCGAACGCGCCGCAATCACGCGTGCCGGAGCACCAGTCTATGTGGATTACGCACACACGCCCGACGGGCTTGAGGCCGCGATCAACGCGCTCCGTCCGCATACCGGCGGGCGACTGATTGTGGTGTTCGGCGCGGGTGGCGATCGCGATCGCGGCAAGCGCCCATTGATGGGTGAAGTGGCAACGCGGCTCGCCGACCATGTGATCGTCACCGACGATAATCCCCGCTCCGAGGATCCCGCTGCGATCCGCCGCGAAGTGCTGGCGGGCGCACCCGGCGCGGTCGAAATCGGCGGCAGACGTGAGGCGATCGCTGCAGCGATCGCCGAAGCGGGGCCGAACGACATCGTGCTCCTCGCGGGTAAAGGCCACGAACAGGGCCAGATCGTCGGCGACCGCATCCTCCCCTTCGACGACGTCCAGGTCGCTCGGGAGTGTGCGGGGTGAGAGGGGGGGGCTCCAAGCTCCCCCTCCCTGCCAAGGGAGGGGGCTGGGGGGTGGGTCGTTCCGGTCTGCCCTTTGCCCGGTATAGCGTCACCCACCCCAACCCCTCCCTTGGCAGGGAGGGGCTTTCATGATGCTGCTCTGGTCCTCGACCGAGATTGCGCTCGCGACCCAAGGGCGCGCCTCCGATCACTTTGACGTGACCGGTGTCGCCTTCGATTCGCGTGAAGTCGGCCCCGGCGACCTGTTCATCGCGCTCCAGGGCGAGACCACCGACGGTCATCGCTTCGTCGACCAGGCCTTCGCGCAAGGCGCTGCCGGCGCGCTCGTGTCGCAGCCGGTCGCAGGCCCGCACATATTGGTCGATAATACCAGCCGGGCGCTCAACGCGCTGGGCGCGTCCGCGCGACAGCGTGCGCGGGGCAAGATCATCGGCGTGACGGGATCGGTCGGCAAGACCAGCGTCAAGGAAGCGCTGTTCGCGGCCTTCGATCGCGCTGCACCGGGCAAGGCGCATCGCTCGCTCAAGAGCTACAACAACCATGTCGGCGTGCCGCTCAGCCTGGCGCGTATGCCGCGCGACACGCGCTTCGGTGTGTTCGAGATGGGCATGAACCATGCGGGAGAACTGGCAGCGCTCACCGCTTTGGTCCGGCCGCATGTTGCGCTCGTCACCACCGTCGCGTTGGCCCACGGCGCCTTTTTCGCGGATGAAAGCGCGATCGCCGACGCCAAGGGTGAGATTTTCCGCGGCCTCCAGCCGGGCGGAACTGCCGTGATCCCTTATGACAGCCCGCATCGCGAGCGGCTAATCGCCGCGGCAATGGCCTATGCGGGACAGATCGTCACCTTTGGCCGCGATCGGCGTGCGGATGTGCATGCGCGTGAAGGGCTGCCCGGCCCGCGCGGTACTTTCGTTCAGGCCAAGCTGCGCAACAGCGAGATCAGCTTCACCGTTGGCCCGCCAGGCGATCATTGGATTACCAACGCGCTGGCAGTGCTGGCGGTGGTGGAGGCGGCCGGGGGGGATCTCGCCGCGGCGGGCCTCGCGCTCGCCGACATGACCGGCCTGCCCGGGCGCGGCCAGCGCATCACCATCCACTTGGACGGCGGCGACGCGCTGCTGATCGACGAGGCCTATAACGCCAATCCCGCCTCGATGCGTGCCACGCTGGCGATGCTAGGGCATGAAAAAGGGCGAAAGGTCGCGATCTTGGGCGCGATGCGCGAGCTCGGCCCGGAAGAAGCGCGCCACCATGCCGCGCTTGCCGAGCCGATCCTTGCGGCGGGCGTCGATCTGGCACTGCTCGTCGGTACGGAGATGAAACCTTTGGCGGAGGCTCTTGAGGGCAAGGTCGAGTTCGTCCATGTGCCCGACGCCGCTGCCGCCGCGGATCAGGCCTCAAGGCTGATCGCACCCGGCGACGCGGTTCTCGTCAAGGGATCGAATTCGGTTGGGCTCGCCGGCGTCGTGAACGCTTTGGCCGGGGGATAAGATTTATGTTGTACCTGATTGCCGAGCATCTCGGCTTCCCCCACGTCCTGAACCTGATCCGGTACATCACATTCCGTGCCGGTGCAGCGGCGCTGACCTCGCTGTTCCTAGGCCTTGTGATCGGTCCCAAGTTCATCGGCTGGCTGCGCATCCGCCAGGGCAAGGGCCAGCCAATCCGCAGCGACGGCCCGCAGACGCACCTCGCCAAAGTAGGCACGCCGACAATGGGCGGGCTGATGATCCTGACCACCGTCGCCGTGTCGATGCTGCTGTGGATGAACCTAAACAACCGCTATGTCTGGGCGTGCCTCCTGGTCACGCTCGGCTTCGGCGCGATCGGTTTCCTCGACGATTATGACAAGGTCACCAAGCGCAGCCACAAAGGCGTATCGGGCAAGGTCCGCCTGCTGCTGGAATTCGTGGTCGCCGGCTTTGCCGCCTGGATCATCGTCACCGGTAACGACACCACACTCTATCTGCCCTTTTACAATGGACCGGTGATCGATCTCGGGCCTTTCTATGTCGTCTTCGCCGCCTTCACGATGGTGGCGTTCGGCAATGCCGTGAATCTGACCGACGGGCTCGACGGTCTCGCGACCATGCCGGTGATCATCGCCAGCCTCGCTTTCTTCGTGATCGCCTATCTCGTCGGCAACGCGAAATTCGCCCATTATCTCGGCATTCCGCACGTGCCGGGCGCGGGCGATCTGGTGATGCTGACCGCGGCGATCATCGGCGCGGGCCTGGCCTTCCTTTGGTTCAATGCCCCGCCGGCGGCGGTGTTCATGGGCGATACGGGCAGCCTGGCACTCGGCGGCGCGCTTGGCGCGGTTGCCGTTGCGACGCATCATGAAATCGTGCTCGGCATCGTCGGTGGCCTGTTCGTGGTCGAGGCGGTGTCGGTGATCCTGCAGGTCTTCTTCTACAAACGCACCGGCAAGCGCATCTTCAAGATGGCGCCCATCCACCACCATTTCGAACAGATCGGCTGGAGCGAGCCGACCGTCGTCATCCGCTTCTGGATCGTCAGCTTCGTCCTCGCGCTGGCGGGCCTCGCCACGCTCAAGCTTCGGTGATCACCAGCCCCGTCTTTCGCGGCAAACGCTACGCCGTCCTCGGCCTCGCCCGCTCCGGCGTCGCGACTGTCCAGGCGCTGCTTGCCAGCGGGGCGAGCATAACGGCGTGGGATGCGGATGAAGCGAAACGGCTCGCAATCCTCCCCGGCACGGGGAGGGGGACCGCCGAAGGCAGTGGAGGGGGAGCGCCACAGGCGAGCCGCCAAGC
>Ga0207706_10005697_pt1 | contig 11606 bp, 8 predicted proteins | sample KBSC53metaG_FD_184318 | JGI IMG/M metagenome (GOLD analysis project Ga0207706, IMG submission 184318) | Corn rhizosphere microbial communities from Kellogg Biological Station, Michigan, USA - KBS C5-3 metaG (SPAdes) (version 2) | ecosystem: Host-associated > Plants > Roots > Rhizosphere > Soil ... | reverse complement strand
CCGATCGGGTGGCCGATCGCGATCGCGCCGCCGTTGACGTTGACCTTGCTCGTGTCCCAGCCCATCTCGTTGTTGACCGCGCACGCCTGCGCCGCGAACGCCTCGTTGATCTCGAGGAGGTCGAGGTCCTGCGGCTTCCAGCCGGCGCGCTCGAGCGCCTTCTTCGACGCCGGCACCGGGCCCATGCCCATGATCTTCGGGTCGAGCGCGACCGTCGCGTAGCTCGCGATCCGCGCCAGCGGCGTGAGGCCGAGCTGCTGCGCGCGCTGCGCCGTCATGACGACGACCGCGGCGGCGCCGTCGTTGATCCCCGACGCGTTGCCCGCGGTCACCGAGCCCGCCTTGTCGAACGCAGGCTTCAGCCCCGCGAGCGCTTCGGCGCTCGTCTTGCGGTTGATGAACTCGTCGGCGGCGAAGACGATCGGATCGCCCTTCTTCTGCGGGATCGAGAACGGCACGATCTCGTCCTTGAAGCGGCCGCCTTCCTGCGCCGCCGCGGCCTTCTGCTGCGACGCCAGCGCGAGCGCGTCCTGCTTCTCGCGCGAGACGTCGTACTGCTTGGCGACGTTCTCGGCGGTGATGCCCATGTGGTAGCGGTTGTAGACGTCGAACAGGCCGTCGGTGATCATCGAGTCGACCATCTTCCAGTCGCCCATGCGCTGGCCGTCGCGCGAGCCGAGCAGGACGTGCGGCGCTGCGCTCATGTTCTCCTGGCCGCCGGCGATGCCGATCTCGTAGTCGCCGTCGCGGATCGCCTGCGCGGCGAGCATCACCGCCTTCAGGCCCGAGCCGCAGACCGCGTTGATCGTCAGCGCCGGGACGGTTTGCGGCAGCCCGCTCTTGATCACCGTCTGGCGCGCCGGGTTCTGCCCCGACCCGGCGGTGAGGACCTGGCCGAGGATCAGCTCGCCGATCTGGTCGCCGGTGAGGCGCGCGCGCTCGAGCAGGTTGGCGACGACCGCGGCGCCGAGCTCGGGGGCCGGCGTCTTCGACAGGCTGCCGCCGAACTTGCCGACGGCCGTGCGGGCGGCGGCGACGATGACGATGTCGGTGCTCATGAAACTCTCCTTGGGTGACGTTTCGGCCGCCGCTCAGGCGGCCTTCTCTTTGACGTAGCGACCCGGTGCCGGCTCGATCGCCTTGTAGGTTGCGTTGCCCGGCTTCTTCGGCGCCGCGACGAGCTTGCCGCCGAAGGGCACCAGCCACGTCGACCATTGCGGCCACCAGCTGCCGGGATACTCGATGGCGGTGTCGAACCAGTCCTCGGCCGACGCCGGCAGTGCGGCGCTGGCGCCGATCCAGTGGCTGCGCTTCTTCTTCAGCGGCGGGTTGATCACGCCGGCGATGTGGCCGGAGGCGCCGAGGACGAAGCGGATCTTGCCCTTCAACACGCGGGTGCTCTGGTAGGCGCCCTGCCACGGCACGATGTGGTCCTCGCGCGAGGCGTAGAGGAAGGTCGGCACGTTGATCTTGCCGAGATCGATCTGCTCGCCGCAGACCGTCGCCTTGCCCGGCTTGACGAGGTTGTTCTCGAGGTACGTGTTGCGCAGGTACCAGCAGTACATCGGCCCCGGCAGGTTGGTGCCGTCGCTGTTCCAGTACAGGAGATCGAACGGCGGCGGCGTCTCGCCCTTGAGGTAGTTGGCGACGACGTAGTTCCAGACGAGGTCGTTCGGGCGCAGGAAGCTGAACGTCATCCCGAGCTCGTGGCCCTTCAGCAGCCCGCCGCCGTGCGGGCTCTCCGGGCCGATCGTCATCTCGCGCATCCGGACCGACGTCTCGTCGATGAAGATGTCGAGGATTCCGGTCTCGCTGAAGTCGAGGAACGTCGTCAGCAGCGTCATGCTCGCCGCCGGCCGCTCGCCGCGCGCCGCGAGGACGGCGAGCGCGGTCGCGAGGATCGTCCCGCCGATGCAAAAGCCGAGCGTGTTGATCTGCTCCTGGCCGCTGATCTCGCGGACGATCGCGATCGCGCGCAGGACCACGTTCTCGATGTAGTCGTCCCAGGTGCGCTGCGCGATCTCCTCGCCGGCGTTCTTCCAGCTGACAAGAAAGACCCGATGGCCCTCGGCGACCGTGTGGCGGATCAGCGAGTTCTCGGGCTGGAGGTCGAGGATGTAGTACTTGTTGATGCACGGCGGCACGAACAGGATCGGCCGCTCGTGGACCTTGGCCGTCAAGGGCGCGTACTCGATCAGCTGGAACAACTCGTTCTCGAAGATCACCGAGCCCGCCGTCAGCGCGACGTTGCGGCCGATCTCGAACGCGCTGTCGTCGGTCTGCGAGAGGCGGCCGCGCTGGGCATCGTCCCAGAGATGGGTGAGGCCCTGCAGCAGGCTCTCGCCCTTGGTGTCGATCGCCTTCTTCTGCGCTTCCGGGTTGAGTGCGAGGTAGTTGCTCGGCGACGCAGCGTCGATCCATTGCAGCACTGCGAAGCGCACGCGCGCCTGCGTCTTCGGGTCGCCCTGCACGCACTTGGCGAGCTTGAGGAGCGTGCGCGCGTTGAGGAGGTACATCTCGGCGAGAAACGACGCCGACGGGTTCGCTCCCCACTCCGCGCTCGCGAAGCGGCGGTCGCCGAGCGCGGGCCGCGCCCCGCCCGGGACGAGCAGCCGGTTCCAGATCGCCGCCGCGTCGACGAGATACTCGCGCTGCGCTTCGGCGAGCGCCCCGGCCGGGATGTTGAGCGCCGAGATCGCCTTCCAGACGTCGAGCAGATCGCCGCCCGGAGTGCCGGGCCCGTCGTTGCGGGCGCCGAGCGCGTCAGCGCTCTCCTGCAAGGTCGGCGCCGATGCGGGGCGCGCTGCGCTTCTCTTCGCCATGCGGACCATTATCCGCCCGCTGCTTCGGGTTGTCGCAGGCAAGGAAACTCGCGACAACGCGAGGATCTAGCGGCCCGCGATCCAGATCGCGGCCGCCATCCGGCCGGTGACGCCCTCGCGGCGATACGAGAAGAACCGCACCGGGTCGCTGACGGTGCACCAGCCGCCCCCGGAGACGTCGCGCACGCCGACGCGAGCGAGTCGATCGCGTGCCAGTCCCGCGAGATCGGCGAGCCACTTGCTGCTGCCGTTCGCGCGAAAGCGCGCTGCCGCCGGCGCGTTCGCATCGCGGTCATTGGCGACGCCGAATGCGTCGAGCACGTCGCCGCCGACCTCGAATGCATCAGGGCCGATGCATGCACCGAGCCACGCGGCGAGCTCGCCGGGCGCGCAGCCCGCAGCGGCCGCGACGGCATCGACAGCCGCTTCGACGACGCCGCCTGCCAGCCCACGCCAGCCCGCGTGCGCAGCACCGACCGCGCGCGCGCGCGGCGCCGCGAGCAGCACCGGCAGGCAGTCGGCGGCCTGGACGACGCAGGCGACGCCGGGCGTCGTCGTGACGACGGCGTCGGCCTCGTGGACGATCGCACCCGGCGCTGCATCGGCAGCGTCGACGCGCGCGACGCGCGTCCCGTGCACCTGCCGCAGGTAGACCGGCAATGCGCCGGTCGCTTCTGCGAGCAGGCGACGATTGGCAGCGACGTCCTCGGGATCGTCGCCGACCGCAGTGCCGACGTTCATCGAAGCGTAGCGGCCGCGGCTGGCACCGCCCGAGCGCGTCGTCATCAACACACCGACCCCGGCGATGCGCCACGCCGGCGCGAGCCAGTCGGCCGCGGGCGTCACGCCGCGTCGGGGCACGCCGACGGCTGCGCCTGCGCGAATGCCGGCTCGGCCATGCAGGCGTCGAAGATGCGCATCACCGTCGGCACGTGGTCGAGCCGGCACTTCATCCGCTGCGCGTTGAAGATCTGCGGCACGAGCACGCAGTCGGCGAGCCCGGGCCGGTCGCCATGGCAGAAGCGGCCCGTCGCCGGATGGCCGGCGAGGCCGCGCTCGACGACGTCGAGCCCCGTCTCGACCCAGTGGCGGTACCAGCGGTCCTTGTCGTCGTCGCTCACCTTCAGCTCGCGTTGCAGGTAGCGCAGCACACGCAGGTTGTCGAGCGGATGGATCTCGCACGCGATGTCGAGCGCGATCGCGCGGACGCGCGCACGGCCGAGCGCGTCGGCGGGAAGCAGCGGCGGCTCGGGGAACGTCTCGTCGAGGTACTCGATGATCGCGAGCGACTGCGTCAGCGTCGCCTCGCCGTGCGCCGGGTCGTCGACGACGAGCGCCGGAACGAGCTGCGACGCCGCGATCGCGCGAAACGCCGGCTGCAGCTGCTCGTTCTTGACGAGCTGGACCGCCGCGTATTCGAAGTCGAGCTTCTTCAGCGCGAGCGCGATGCGGACGCGAAACGACGCCGACGAGCGGAAGTAGCTGTAGAGCCGCACGGCCGCGCGAGGTTCAGACGAGGCGCACCTGCAACGTGCCGACGCCCGCGACCTCGCCCTTCAGCAGATCGCCGCGCACGACCGCGGCGACGCCCTCCGGGGTGCCGCTGAAGATCAGGTCGCCCGGCTGCAAGGCCCACGCCGACGACAGGTGCTCGATCGTCTCGGCGATGTTCCAGATCAGCTTGCCGATCGTGCTCTGCTGGCGCACCTTGCCGTTGACCTCGAGCGTGATGCGCGTGTCGGCGTCGACGCGGCAGTCGGCGGCACGGCGGATCGGGCCGATCGGCGCCGAATGGTCGAAGCCCTTGCCGATGTCCCACGGTCGGCCGAGCTTCTTCGCCTCGCCCTGCAGGTCGCGCCGCGTCATGTCGAGTCCGACGGCGTAGCCCCAGACGTGGCGCATCGCGTCAGCGGCGGCGATCGACTTGCCGCCGGTGCCGATCGCGACGACGAGCTCGATCTCGTGGTGCAGATCCTTGGTCAGCGTCGGATACGGCATCTCGCCGACCGCGCCCTCGGCGACCGGCAGCACCGCGTCGGCCGGCTTCATGAAGAAGAACGGCGGCTCGCGGCCGGTGAAGCCCATCTCCTTCGCGTGCTCGACGTAGTTGCGGCCGACGCAATAGATGCGGTGGACGGGAAAGCTGCCGCCGCCGGCGACCGGAACGGACGCTGCAGCGGACGGCGCGAAGACGTGGCTCATGGTGGCTCTTTCGCGAGAGGGTCGTGAAGCGCGGAGGCTGCGGAGCAGCCGCGACGACGATGATGCCACGCACGACCACTACACTCGCAGCTGCCAGATCATGTTCGCGCCCCGCAGCATCAAGCACTGCCGCGCCTGCGGCGCCGCGGTCGAGTACCGCGTCCCCGCCGACGACAACCGCGACCGCGCGACGTGCACCGTGTGCACGACGATCCACTACGAGAACCCGGTCAACGTCGTCGGCACGCTGCCGGTGTGGCAGGACAAGGTGCTGCTTTGCCGGCGGGCGATCGAGCCGCGCTACGGGCTGTGGACGCTGCCGGCCGGGTTCATGGAGCTCGGCGAAACGACCGCGGAAGGGGCGCTGCGCGAGACGATCGAGGAAGCCGGCGCGCGCGTCGAGCTCGAAGGCCTGTACTCGATGCTCAACGTCGTTCGCGTCGGCCAGGTCCACCTCTTCTACCGCGCGCGGATGCTAGACATCGACTTCGTTCCCGGACCGGAGTCGCTCGAGGCGAAGCTGTTCGCCGAGGACGAGGTGCCGTGGGACGAGATCGCGTTCAGGACGACGAAGAAGACGCTCGAGCTGTTCTTCGCCGACCGGCGCGAAGGCCGCTACGGCTTCCACACCGGCGACATCTCCTGATCTCGGCGTCGCGCATCACGACGTCGGCGCGGCTCGATCGGACGGAAGCGCGGGCAGCTCGACGCCGCAGTCGACGATCGCGCGCTCGGCCTGGGCGTCCCAGCCCCGATTCGCCGCCGGGCTCGCCGGGCTCGGATGCGGAATGAAGCCGGTCTCGACGCCCATCCCGGCGAGCGCGACCTGCGCGCGCTGCTCGGCGAAGCGGCCGACGCCGAGCACGCACCGCGGCGCGAGCGCGCGCACCGTCTCGCGCAGCGCCTCGTCGCAATGCTCGGCGATCGCGCGCTGCTCGTCGCGGGCGAGCTTGTCGAGCGGCAGGTTGCGCCCGGACTCCTCGAGAAAGAGCAGCGGACAGTAGTTGGCGATGAAGAAGCGCGCGAAGAACGCCTCGGGCGTGCCGAAGCGCTGCCGCGCCCAGCCCCAGAGCCGCTGCCCGCTGACTTCGGAGCGATGGCAATCGAACCCGGCGACCGGCCGCTTGGGATGCTCGCGCGCGGGCTTCCCGACCTCGGTGCGGATGCCGAGCCAGTCGCGCACGCTCGCGACTTCGCCGAACGGGATGCCGGTCTGCGCCATGCCGAACGGCCCCGGATTCATGCCGACGAAGAGCACCTCCTTGGCGGTTGCCGCATAGCGCGCGACGTACACGGCGTACGCGTCGCGCGCGTACTCGAGCGGGTTGTAGACGTACGCGACCGGCGGCCGGAAGCTGAGCGCTCCGAGCGCGCGCGAGAGGCGATCGGCGATCGCGAGCAAGGGCGGCGTCGCGGCCGCTGCGAGGGCGGACCCGCCGACCGAGGTTCCGCGCGGCGACCGAGCCGGCGACGACACGATCGCGCTCAGCGCCGCACCGGCGGCAAGTCGGTGCAGACGCCCTCGAACGCCTCGGCGGCCAGCCCGATCGACTCGCCGAGCGTCGGATGCGGATGGATCGTCTTGCCGATGTCGACCGCGTCGGCGCCCATCTCGATCGCCAGCGCGATCTCGCCGATCATGTCGCCGGCGTGCGTGCCGACGATGCCGCCGCCGACGATCACGTGGCTCGCATCGTCGAAGAGGAGCTTCGTGAAGCCCTCATCGCGGCCGTTGGCGATGGCGCGCCCCGACGCCGTCCACGGAAACAGGCCCTTTCGCACCTTGACGCCGCGCGCCTTGGCGTCGTCCTCGGTGAGGCCGACCCATGCGATCTCCGGATCGGTGTAGGCCACGCTCGGGATCACGCGCGCGTCGAACGCCGTCTTCGCGAGCTTGTCGTCGCCCTTGGCCTCGCCGGCCGCGACCTCGGCGGCGACGTGCGCCTCGTGGACCGCCTTGTGCTCGAGCATCGGCTGGCCGACGATGTCGCCGACCGCGAAGATGTGCGGCACGTTGGTGCGCATCTGGATGTCGACCGGAACGAAACCGCGCGGGTCGACGTTGATGCCGGCGGCGTCGGCACCGATGCGCTTGCCGTTCGGCGAGCGGCCGACCGCCTGCAGCACCAGGTCGTAGGTCTGCTCCTTGAGCGCGCCTTCGCCTTCGAACTTGACGAGGATGCCGTCCTTCTTCGCCTCGGCGCTGACGGTCTTCGTCTTCAGCAGGATGTTGTCGAAGCGCGGCGCGTTCAGCTTCTGCCAGACCTTCACGAGGTCGCGGTCGGCGCCGAGCATGAGGCCGTCGAGCATCTCGACGACGTCGAGGCGCGCGCCGAGCGTCGAGTACACGGTCGCCATCTCGAGACCGATGATGCCGCCGCCGACGATGAGCATGCGCTTGGGCCGTTGCGGCAGCTCGAGCGCGCCGGTCGACGTCACGACGCGCGGATCCTGCGGCATGAACGGCAGCTTCACCGCTTCGGATCCCGCGGCGATGATCGCGCGCGTGAAGCCGATCGTCGTCGTCCCGCCGGCGGCGAGGTCGACGACGACGTGGTTGGCGTCGCTGAAGCGGCCGCTGCCGGTGACGACGGTCACCTTGCGCATCTTGGCCATCTGCGCGAGGCCGCCGGTCAGCCGGCCGACGACCTTGTTCTTGTGGGCGACGAGCTTGGCGGAATCGACCGCGGGCGCGCCGTAGGTGACGCCGAAGTTGCCGAAGTGCGCGACCTCGTCGATCACCGCGGCGACGTGGAGCAGCGCCTTCGACGGAATGCAGCCGACGTTGAGGCAAACGCCGCCGAGCGTGGGATAGCGCTCGACGAGGACGACCTTGAGGCCGAGGTCGGCGGCGCGAAACGCCGCCGAGTAGCCGCCCGGGCCGGCGCCGAGAACGAGCAGGTCGCAGACGACGTCGCCGCCGGTCGCGGGCGCTGCAGCAGGTCGCGGCGCGGGAGCCGGTGCAGGTGCCGGCGCCGCCGGAGGCTTCGCGGCCGCAGTCGTCGGCGGCGGTGCCGCAGCGGGTGCCGGCGCAGGTGCAGCGGCCTTGCCCGCGGCAGCACCGGCGTCGGCACCTTCGAGTCGCAGGATCAGCGACCCTTCGCTCACCTTGTCGCCGACCGCGACGCGCACGTCCTGGACGACGCCGGCGGCGCTCGACGGAATCTCCATCGACGCCTTGTCGCTTTCGACGGTGATCAGGCTTTGCTCGAGCGCGACCGTGTCGCCCGGCTTGACGAGCACCTCGATGACCGCGACGTCGGTGAAGTCGCCGATGTCCGGAACCCTGACATCGACCGTCACAGCAGCACCCGCCGGAAGTCCCCGAGCACCTGCACGAGATAGGCGTTGAAGCGCGCTGCAGCAGCGCCGTCGACGACGCGGTGGTCCCAGCTGAGCGAGAGCGGCAAGATGAGGCGCGGCTGGAACGCCTTGCCGTCCCAGCGCGGCTCGGTCGTGCTGCGGCAGACGCCGAGGATCGCGACCTCGGGCGCGTTGATGATCGGCGTGAAGTAGCGGCCGCCGATGCCGCCGAGCGACGAGATCGAGAAGCACCCGCCGCTCATGTCGCCGGGAGTGAGCTTGCCGTCGCGCGCCTTCTTGGCGAGCTCGCCCATCTCCTGCGAGATCTGCAGCACGCCTTTCTGGTCGGCGTCCTTGATCACCGGAACGACGAGGCCGTTCGGCGTGTCGGCGGCAAAGCCGATGTGGAAGTAGCGCTTGAGGACGATCTGCTCGCCGTCGAGGCTGGCGTTGAACTCGGGGAACTTCTTCAGCGCCGCGACCGCCGCCTTGATCAGGAACGCCAGCATCGTCACCTTGACGCCCGACTTCTCGTTCTCCTTGTTGGTGAGGACGCGGAACGCCTCGAGCTCGGTGATGTCGGCGTCGTCGTGGTTGGTGACGTGCGGGATCATCACCCAGTTGCGATGCAGCGCCGGGCCGCTGATCTTCTTGATCCGCGACAGGTCCTTCTTCTCGATCGGCCCGAACTTGGCGAAGTCGACCTGCGGCCACGGCGCGAGCCCGGCGATGCCGCCGCCACCGGCTGCCGCTGCGGGCGCGCCCTTCGCCGATTGCGCCTTCGTGCGCGTCTCGCCGGCGAGCACCGCCTTGACGAAGCCGTGCACGTCCTCCTGCGTGATCCTGCCCTTCGGTCCGCTGCCTTTGACTTCGTCGAGCGGAACGCCGAGCTCGCGCGCGAGCTTTCGGATCGTCGGCGATGCATGCGGCAGCGCGCCGGTCGGCGCGGTCGGCTCGTGCGCGGGAAGCGACGCGGTCGGCAGGTGGCGCTCGTGCGCAGGCGCGCTCGGTACGGCTGCGGCCGGTGGCGGCGGCGCGGGAGCCGCGACCGCACCGGCACGGTCCTCCGACGCGTTCGTCGCCGCCCCTTGGGTCACGGCCGAGCTCGGCGGCGCGACCGCACCGCCGCCAGAGAGCACGGCGACGATGCTGCCCTGCGAGACCTTGTCGCCGACCTTGACCTTCATTTCCTTGACGACGCCGGCGGCGCTCGACGGAATCTCCATCGACGCCTTGTCGCTCTCGACCGTGATCAGGCTCTGCTCGAGCGCGACGGTGTCGCCCGGCTTGACGAGCACCTCGATGACCGCGACGTCGGTGAAATCGCCGATGTCGGGAACGACGACATCGACCGAGCCACCGCCCGCAGCGGCCTGCGCCCGCGGTCCCTCGACCGGGCCCGCCGGCGCCGCGGCGCGCGCGGGTGCCGGCGCAGGCGCAGCCGCGGGGGCCGGTGCCGGCGCAGCTGCGCCGCCTTCACCATCGAGGACGAGCACGAGCGACCCTTCGCTCACCTTGTCGCCGACCTTGACCTTCATCTCCCGGACGACGCCGGCGGTGCTCGACGGGATCTCCATCGACGCCTTGTCGCTCTCGACCGTGATCAGCGATTGCTCGGCGGCGATGCGATCGCCTGGCTTGACGAGGACCTCGATGACCTCGACGTCCTTGAAGTCTCCGATGTCCGGAACCTTGACTTCGAGCGTTGCCATGTTGTTGTCCTTGTTCGCGGCGGTGCTCAGGCGTAGAGCGGGTTGACCTTGTTGACGTCGATCTTGTAGCGCGCGATCGCCTCGGCGACCTTGGTCGGCGGCACGCTGCCCTCGTCGGCGAGGGCGCGCAGCGCGGCGACGACGATGTAGCGGCGGTCGACCTCGAAGAACTCGCGCAGCTTGGTGCGGAAGTCGCTGCGGCCGAAGCCATCGGTGCCGAGCACCTTGTAGACGCGGCCCTTGGGCAGGAACGGCCGGATCTGCTCGGCGTAGTTCTTGATGTAGTCGGTCGACGCGATGACCGGGCCGCCGTACTTCTCGAGCTGCTGCGCGACGAACGGGACGCGCTGGCGGTCGTTCGGATGCAGCATGTTGAAGCGCTCGGCGTCCTGGCCGTCGCGCGCGAGCTGGTTGAAGCTCGGACAGCTCCAGACGTTGGCGGCGATTCCCCAGTCCTGGTCGAGCAGGTCGCGCGCGGCGATGCTCTCGCGCAGGATCGTGCCGCTGCCGAGGAGGTTGACGCGCGGCGCCTTCTTCGCGCCCTCGAGCAGCAGGTACATGCCCTTGACGATCTCCTGCTCGCTGCCGGCGCGCAGCCCCGGCTGCGGATAGTTCTCGTTGAGCAGCGTCAGGTAGAAGAAGACGTTGTCCTGCTGCTCGACCATCCGCACCAGGCCGTGGTGCAGGATGACGCCGACCTCGTGCGCGAACGTCGGGTCGTAGGTGATGCAGTTCGGAATCGTGCTGGCCAGCACGTGGCTGTGGCCGTCCTCGTGCTGCAGGCCCTCGCCGTTGAGCGTCGTCCGCCCCGATGTGCCGCCGAGCAGGAAGCCGCGCGCCTGCATGTCGCCCGCCGCCCACGCCAGGTCGCCGACGCGCTGGAAGCCGAACATCGAGTAGTAGACGTAGAACGGCACCATGATGCGGTTGTTCGTCGAGTACGACGTCGCCGCGGCGATCCAGCTGCACATGCCGCCGGCCTCGTTGATGCCTTCCTGCAGCACCTGCCCGGCCTTGTCCTCGCGGTAGTACATGACCTGGTCGCGGTCGACCGGCGTGTACTTCTGCCCTTCCGGGTTGTAGATGCCGATCTGGCGGAACAGCCCCTCCATGCCAAACGTGCGCGCCTCGTCGACGAGGATCGGCACCGCGCGCGGGCCGAGCTCCTTGTCGCGCAAGAGCTGCGACAGGAAGCGGACGAACGCCTGCGTCGTCGAAATCTCGCGACCCTCCGCGGTCGGCTCGAGGACCGCCTTGAAGGTGTCGAGCGACGGCACCTTGAACTGCTCGTCGGCGCGCGTGCGCCGGTGCGGCAGGTAGCCGCCGAGCGTCTTCCTGTGCTCCTGCAGGTACTTCATCTCCGGCGTGTCGTCGGCCGGCCTGAAGAACGGGATGCCCTCGAGCTGGTCGTCGGGGATCGGAATGTTCCAGCGATCGCGGAACGCCTTGACGTCCTCGTCGACGAGCTTCTTGGTCTGGTGCGCGGTGTTCTTGCCCTCGCCGCTCTTGCCCATGCCGAAGCCCTTGACGGTCTTGACGAGCAGCACCGTCGGCTGGCCCTGGTGGT
>Ga0207706_10005695_pt1 | contig 11607 bp, 8 predicted proteins | sample KBSC53metaG_FD_184318 | JGI IMG/M metagenome (GOLD analysis project Ga0207706, IMG submission 184318) | Corn rhizosphere microbial communities from Kellogg Biological Station, Michigan, USA - KBS C5-3 metaG (SPAdes) (version 2) | ecosystem: Host-associated > Plants > Roots > Rhizosphere > Soil ... | reverse complement strand
CAGGCGCTTCTCCCAGCTCCCGGTCAGCTCGGGCGAGGTGAGCGGGTGCTCCTCGAGCATCGTGATCACCTGCAGGCCCTTCGGGGTCGGCATCAGGTCCTTGCCGCCGCGCTCGATGTACTCGCGCCGGATCAGCGTCTCGATCGTCTCGGCGCGCGTCGCCGGGGTGCCGAGGCCGCTCTCCTTCATCGCCTCGCGCAGCTCCTCGTCGTCGATCAGCTTGCCGGCGGTCTCCATCGCGGAGAGCAGCGTCGCCTCCGTGTAGCGCGGCGGCGGCTTCGTCTCCTTGGCCTCGACCTCGGCCTTGGCGCACTTGATCGCCTGGCCCTGCTCGAGCGGCGGCAGCTCGGCGCTCTCGTTCTCGCCCTCCTCGTCCTGCTTCTGCGCGGCCTGGTCGGCCTCGGAGAGCAGTCCGTAGACGCCGCGCCAGCCCGCTTCGAGCGTGATCTTGCCGCGCGAGCGGAAGCGCTCCTCCTCGACGAGCGTCACGACCGTCGTGCGGGCGTAGCGCGCCGGCGGGTGGAAGACGGCCAGGAAGCGGCGGGCGACCAGGTCGAAGATGCGCCGCTCGTCGGGCGAGAAGCGACTGACGTCGTGCTCGACGTCGGTCGGGATGATCGCGTGGTGGTCGCTGACCTTCGAGTCGTTGACAACGCGGGCGAGCGGCAGCTGCTGCAGCCCGAGCACGTAGCGCGCGGCCGCGGCGTACTCGCCGATCGGCTGCAGCGTGGCGGCCGTCGGCTTCAGCTGCGGCACCAGGTCGCCGGAGAGCCAGCGTGAGTTGGTGCGCGGATAGGTGAGCGCCTTCTTGTCCTCGTACAGCGACTGCGCGGCCTGGAGCGTTCGGCGCGCGGAGAACCCGAAGCGGCGGTTTGCGTCGCGCTGGAGCGAGGTCAGGTCGTAGAGCAGCGGGGCGCGCTCGGACTGCTCCTTGCGCTCGACCGACTCGACGACACCGTCCTTCCCGGAGACCTTCGCCGCGATCTCCTCGGCGCGCTTCGCTTCCTTGAGGCGCGTCTCGTCGCCCTCGAACCAGAGACCCTCGTACCGAGGATCGAACTCCGCGTGGACGAGCCAGTACGGCTCGGGGACGAACGCCTGGATCTCACGCTCGCGCTTGACCAGCAGCGCCAGCGTCGGCGTCTGCACGCGGCCGAGCGAGACGACGCCGCCGACCCATGCGCGGCCGCGAATGGTCGCGGCGCGGGTCGCGTTCATGCCGACCAGCCAGTCGGCCTCCGAGCGCGAGCGCGCGGCCGCTTCGAGCTGGCGCAGCTGCTCGCCGGGCCGGAGGTGCTCGAAGCCGTCCTTGATCGCCGTCTTCGTCATGGAGCTGATCCAGAGGCGCTCGACCGGCTTGTCGACGCCGGAGGTCTCGTAGATGTACGCGAAGATCAGCTCGCCTTCGCGGCCGGCGTCGCAGGCATTCACGACCCGGTCGACGTCGTCGCGCTGGAGCAGCTTGTGGATCACCTTGAGCTGCTTCTCCGCCTTCTTGTCGCGCGGGCGCAGCTTGAACTCCTCGGGCACGATCGGCAGGTCGGCCATGCGCCACTTCTTGAAGCGCTCGTCGTAGTCCTCGGGGTCGATCAGCTCGACGAGGTGACCCACGGCGAACGTGATCACCGTGTCGTCCGACTCGAGGTAGCTGTCGTGGTTTTCGAATGTTCCGGGGAGCGCATCGGCCAGATCCCGGGCGACCGACGGCTTCTCCGCGATGACTAGGGTCTTCATGCGGTCCACCTTAGCGAACGCCCTGCGACCGACCCTAGTGGCCGAAAACGCGCATGTGTCCTACGAAAATGTGACGATTGCGTGCCCATGATGTCGCCTCTCTACCTGGTCGCCGGCTCGCTCAGCTGGCCTGTGGTCAAGGGTCTCTACCGGCTTCGCGCGCGAGGGCTCGAACACATCCCGGAGGGCGGGTTCGTGCTCGCCGCGAATCACACGTCGAATTTCGATCCTTGGCCGTTGGGCATCCCGTTCCTGCCCAGGCGCCAGCTTCGGTTCATGGCCAAGGCCGAGCTCTTCAACCCGATCCTCGCCCCGATCCTCCGCGCCGGCGGCGCGTTCAAGGTTCGGCGGGGCGAGGGCGACGTCGAGGCGATGCGCACGGCCGCGGAGCTCGCACGCGAGGGCGAGATCGTGGTCATGTTCCCCGAGGGCACGCGCCGCAAGAAGGGGCTGCGCAAGAAGTTCGAGGCGAGGCCGCACACCGGCGCGGCGCGGATCGCGCTCTCGGCCGACGTCCCGCTCGTGCCCGCCGCGATCGGCGGGACCGACCGGCTCAGCCGGCTCGGGCCGCTCTCGGTCGCCTACGGCGAGCCGATCGACGTCTCCGACCTCGAAGGGATGGAGACGAAGCAAGCCGCGGCGATCGCCACCGAGCGGTTGATGAAAGCGATCGAGGAGCTGAAGGCGACGCTGTGAAGGCACTGCTCGTGATCGACGGCGACTCGCTCGCCCACCGCGCCTACCACGCGATGCCGAAGTCGATCCGGCTGAACGGCGTGCTCGGCTTCGCCAACATGGTCAGCCGGCTCTGGGAGGCCGAGCAGCCGCGCGCCGTGGTCGTCGGCTGGGACACCTACGAGGTGCCGACGTACCGGCACGAGGCGTTCGAGCCCTACCAGAGCGGGCGCGTCTTCGAGGAGTCGCTGCTCGAGCAGCTGCCGCTGATGGTGCAAATCGTGGGCGCGATGGGCTTCGCCAACGCGAAGGGCGACGGCTACGAGGCCGACGACTTCCTCGGCGCCGCGGTCGCCTTCGAGGAGCAACGGGGCGGGGAAGCCCTGGTCGCAACCTCGGACCGCGACATGTTCCAGCTCGCGAGCGAGCACACGACGATCCTGCAACCGGTACGCGGCGTCTCCGAGCTCGCGCGCATCGGGCCGGCCGAGGTGGTCGAGCGCTACGGCGTCGAGCCGTCGGAGGTGCCCGACTTCATCGCGCTGCGTGGCGACCCGTCCGACAAGCTTCCCGGCGCGCGCGGTGTCGGGCCGAAGAAGGCAGCCGACGTGCTGCGCGAGCACGGCTCGCTCGAGGCCGCGCTCGAAGCGGGCCGTTTCGCCGCGGAGGCGGAGGATCTGCGCCTCTACCGTCGAATTGCGACCGTAGACGCCTCCGCCCCACTCCCTCCCCTCGTAGACCAGACACCAACGTGGGCGGAGGCGTCCTCTCTGGCTAGTGAGTGGGGCCTGAACGGGCTCGCCGAGCGCCTGGCAAAGTTGGCCTGACGGATCTCGTAAGCCACCCCGCCCTCGCCCAGCTCCACCCGACCGAGCCGCACGTCGAATCGCGGGAGCGGTTGCTCGCGCTGCTCGACGCGTTCGAGGTCGTCGAGGGCAGCCACGCCTCGCGTGAACAGGTAGAGCGCTGCCACGCGTCCGCGTACCTCGACCGCCTGGAGGCGCTCGAGGTGCCGACCATGCTCGACCCCGACACCGTCGCCTCCGAGACGAGCTACGAAGCGGCGCTGCTCGCGGCCGGCTGCGCGCTGGCGGCGGTCGACCGAAGCGGCTTCGCGCTCGTCCGCCCGCCCGGCCACCACGCACTGCGCGACCGGGCGATGGGGTTCTGCCTGGTGGACAACGCCGCGGTCGCCGCCCGCTACGCCCAGGCCGAGCTCGGGGTAGGGCGGGTGGCGATCGTCGACTGGGACGTCCACCATGGCAACGGCACGCAGGAGATCTTCTGGGACGACCCCTCGGTGCTGTTCGTCTCGCTGCACCAGTGGCCGTTCTACCCGGGCAGCGGCGGGCCCGGCGACGGGAACGAGACGACCGTGAACGTGCCGCTGCCCGCCGGCTCCGGCGACGAGGACTACCTGCTGGCCTTCGACCAGCTGGTCGTGCCGGCAGTGGGCGCGTTCGACCCGGAGCTGCTGCTCGTCTCGGCCGGCTTCGACGCCCACGTCGACGACCCCCTCGCCGGGATGCGCGTCACGGCCGGCGGTTTCCGCGAGCTGGCCCGGCGCTCGACTGCGCTGGCGCCGCGCGTCGCCGCCGTGCTCGAAGGCGGCTACGACCCTGGCACGCTGCCCGTGCTGGTCGGGGCCGCGCTCGAAGGGTTCCGGGAATGACAACGGCCGGCCCTGGGGCCGGCCGTCTTGCCGAGGAAGCACAGAGCCACCGCGCTCCGGCACTCAAGGAAAGGTGCCGCTCTGAGTATCGGGCGCGGACCGCTTCGAGCCTGGGTGAATCGCATCCCCCACGGTGGGGGATTCGGCCTGGAACTAAGCCGCCCTCGCCGTTGCCAGCGCGTCCAGCGCCTCACGGCGCGAGGAGACGTTCAGCTTGCGCAACAGGCTCTTCACGTGCGAGCGAACGGTGTGCTCGGAGATGTAGAGGCGCTCGGCGATCTCGTCGGTGCCCAGGTGCTCGTCGAGCAGGAGCAGGACCTCGAGCTCGCGTGCGCTGAGGGAGGCCGCGATGGTCTCGGGGACGCCGCGGCCGACGCCGCCTTCGCGCACCTGCTCGAGCAGGCGCCTGGCAACCTCGCCCGAGAGCGCCGCCTGCCCCTCGCCGACGCCGCGCAGGAACTCGGCGATTCGCTCGGGCGGCTCGCTCTTCAGCAGGTAGCCGGCCGCGCCGCCGCGGATCGCGGCGAGCAGGTTCTCCTCGGTCCCCGAGGCGGTGAGCACGACGACCTCGGTCTCGGGCGCGGCATCGCGCAGCCGCGGCAACGCCGTCAGCCCGTCCATTCCCGGCATCGAGAGGTCGAGCAGGACGAGGTCCGGCAGCAGCCGCCGCGCGAGCTCGATCGCCTCCTCACCGTCCGCGGCCTCGCCGGCGACCGTGAAGCCGTGGCCCTCCAGCAGCGACGAGAGCGCGGCACGCGTAATCGGGTGGTCGTCCACGAGCAGGATCCGCATGCAGGCCTTATCGGCAGGGCCGCGTCTGCCGACAAGTCCTTTGTGCGGCACGAAGAGCGCGACGACTACCAGGCCTGGCTCTGGAGCACGGTGCTCCTGATCGGGCTGCTCGGCGCTGCCCTCGCGCTGTTCGTCGCCTATCCAAGCCTCCGCAACACCTACGAGCTGCCCCAGGCACGTCTCGTGCTCGATACCGCCGTGATGCTCGCTGCGGCGATCGTGGCGTTGCTGGCCGGGATTCGCTTCTCGGTCGACGGCCGGCGGCTCGACCTGCTGCTGTGCGGCGGGTTCAGTGCTGCCGCGGCCTCGATGCTCGTCTTCACCATCGGCCCGGTGCTCGGCGGGCAGCCGCTCGGCCGCACCGAGGCTTGGGCGGGCAGCGGCGCGCGGCTGTTCGCCTGGCTGCTGATCGCGGCCGCGCCCTTTTCCACGCGCCGCTCGAGCGCGCGCGGCCGGGCCCTCGGGGAGATGCTGCTCGGCGTCGCGATCGTGCTCGCGCTCTGCTGGGGCATCGCTGCGAAGGCGGGCGTCTCACTGCCCTCGCTGGCCAGCGATCGCGAGGACGACCAGCCGCTGCTGCTGATGATCTCGCTCGCCGCCAGAGCCCTGCTTGCGTTGACCGCGATGGTCGGCTTCGGCCTGCGCTTCCGGTCGCGTGGCAACGACCTCGACCGCTGGCTCTGCCTGGGCGCCACGCTCGCCCTGTTCGCCGAGCTGCACTACCTCTTCACGCCGATGCTCACGAGCCGCTCGATCTCGCAGGGCGACTTCCTGCGCCTGCTTTCGTACAGCGTCCTCCTCGTAGGCGTCTGGCGCGCGATCCGCCATGCCGAGTTCGGCCGCGCGGTGGCGGAGGAGCGGACACGCGTCGCGCGCGAGATCCACGACGGCCTGGCCCAGTACCTGTTCGCGGTCTCGACGCACGCGAGCATGCTCGAGAACGGCGCCGACCCGAAGCAGACGCTTGCCCAGCTGAAGGAGGCGGCAGCGGCGGCGCAGCAGGAAGCCCGGTTCGCCGTGCTCGCCCTTTCCTCCGCGGGCGGCTCGGCTCCGTTCGACTCGGCCCTTCGTCGCTACGTGGACTTCCTCACAGCAGACGGACAGCTCGAGGTCGACCTCGACATCGCGGACGGAGTCCGCCTGGCGCCCGACGAGCAGATCGAGGTCTTCCGCATCGTTCAGGAGGGGCTCGCCAACGCCCGCAAGCATGCCGGAGCTCGACACGTGGACGTCCGGATCGAGGAACGCGCGGGCGAGCGCTTCGTCACCGTCGTGGACGACGGCTCGGGCTTCGACGAGCAGGAGATCGCGGCGGGACAGGGCCTGAAGAACATGCGCGCCCGAGCCGCCTCCATCGGCGGCGGCTTCCGGCTGGTCTCGGCTCCGGGGCGCGGAACCGCCCTGGAAGTCGTGCTGCGCGCGTAGCTTTTATCCGTTTAGCTCAGGTTCCATGTGATTCGTAAGCAAGAGTTGTAAGGATCCGGAGGGCAGCGCGACAGTTTCTGCGCTTACGGGTACTCAACTGGCCATGCTCCTACTCGGAGTCGCCGCAGCGGCTCTCGCGTTCTCGAGCGCAACGGCAGGAACCGGCATCAGCGCAGACCCAGTGCTCGCTCCGCGCAGCGCCTGCCCGGGTCAGGCTGCTCTGCAGGCGCCGCCAGCGGTGCAGATCCGGGCGCTGCGCTGCCTGGTCAACTGGGCGCGGCGGCACGCCGGCCAGCCGGCCCTGCGCCGAAGCCCTGAGCTCGACCGTTCGGCCGCCATGCGGGCCAACGACATCCGCCGCTGCCAGGACTTCTCGCACACGCCGTGCGGCGAGGCGTTCATCACCGTCTTCCAGCAGGCCGGCTACCCACTCGCGTCGGTGGGCGAGAACCTCGCCTGGGGCCAGGGCCGGCTCGGCTCGGCCCGCACGGCGATGGCGGGCTGGCTCGCCTCGCCGGAGCACCGTCAGATCCTGTTCGGCTCGAGCTGGCGCGACGTGGGTCTCGCGCGCGTGCGCGCGAGAAGCCTGTTCGGCCGCCCGAACGTGACCGTTTGGGTCGCCCAGTTCGGGCGCCGCGCCTCACTCCTGCCCCTGCCGTAGACCACGTACGGCTTGACTCGCAGGCCGCTTCCTAAGAAGATCCGCCCGACGGAACCGGGGCGAGCGGGAACTCCGTCTCGGGGAAAACGGGAGAGAGGGGAACTCAACAGTGTCGAAAACGACGCGGCTCCGGCGCCGCCGGAGCACATTCGTGCTCGCGTCATTGGTATTGGTTGGGCTACTGAGCTTCGTCGCCATCGGCGTCGCCTCGGGAGCGGGAACCAATCTGACGGTTGCGCAGAAGCCGACCCAGACGACGACCTATGCAGCCGCGAAGCATGCGAGCGGGATCGCGAAGACCGATCCTTCGCTGCTCGGGCTGACGGGCTCGAAGCTCGTGCCGGTGATGATCAAGTACGCCTTCACACCGACCGCGTCGTACGCCGGCGGGGTCAAGGGCCTGAAGGCGACCAGCCCCCGCGTGACACACAGCACGCTGCGAAAGAACATCAAGGCGGTCTCGCGCTACCAGGCGTTCGCGAATTCGAAGGCCGCTCGGATCACGGCCGGCATCAAGCGGGCTGTCCCGAGCGCGAAGATCGGCCAGCTGCTGACAGTCGCGTACGGCGGGGTCGCGGCCCGTGTGCCGGCGAACAAGATCGCCGAGCTGCTCTCGCAGCCCGGCGTGGTCGCCGTCCAGAGGGACTCACTCAACCAGCCGCTCGACGACAACACCAGCTTCATCGGCGCCACGAACGTGTGGCCAACGCTGGGTGGCTCGAGCCAGGCCGGCTCGAACGTCGTCATCGGGATGATCGACACGGGCATCTGGCCCGAGCACCCGATGATGTCGCCGGCGGGTATCTCCGCGCCGACGGGCGGCCTCAAGGGCTGCGGCGACTTCGCCACCGGCGGGGACGTCGCGCATCTCGGGCCGGCGTTCAGCTGCAACAACAAGCTCATCGCCGCATACGCCAAGACCGCGACCTACATGGCGGTCGTCGGCTCGGACGGTCAGGAGTTCTGCAACAACGCGACGCACGTCTGCTCGCCGCGCGACTCCGAGGGCCACGGCACGCACACGACGACGACGGCTGGTGGCGACTGTGTCGCCTCGGCGATGCTGTACGGCGTCGAGCGCGGACCGGTCTGCGGCATCGCACCAGGCGCGCACATCGAGACGTTCCGCGTCTGCCTCGTCCAGGGCTGCTTCAGCTCCGACTCCGTCTCGGCCGTTCAGCAGGCGATCACCGACGGCGTGAACGTGATCAACTTCTCGATCTCGGGCGGCGGCTCGCCGTTCACGGATCCGGTGGAGCTCGCCTTCCTGGATGCGTTCAACGCCGGGATCTCGGTCAACGCCTCGGCCGGCAACTCCGGTCCGGGCGCGGCCACTTCGGATCACGGTGGCCCGTGGGTGACGACGGTGGGTGCCTCGACGGGCCCGCGCCAGTTCGCCTCCACGCTCCACCTGACCGCCGACGGCGGCGCGACGTTCGACCAGTCCGGCGTCACGCTGACCAACGGCATCTCAACTCCCACCCCGGTAGTGATGGCGGCCACGCTCCCGGGTGAGAACGCGCTCTGCCAGTCGACTCTTGCCGCCGGTACGGCGACGGGCAAGATCGTCGCCTGCCAGCGAGGCGTGAATGGCCGGATCGACAAGGGCCGCAGGGTGCTCGCCGGCGGCGCGGTCGGGATGATCCTCTACAACGCGGTCAAGCAGGACCAGGAGTCCGACAACCACTACCTGCCGGCGATCCACATCGATGGCCCGAGTGCTCCGTTCACGTCCTTCGTGACCGGGCACACGAACGTGATGGCCACGTGGGCGCAGGGCTCCGCGCAGCCGGGGCAGGCCGACATGATGGCCTCATTCTCGTCACGCGGCCCGCTCGGCGACTGGATCAAGCCTGACGTCACCGCGCCTGGTGTCCAGGTGCTCGCGGGCATGACCCCGCAGCCCGACCAGACGACGGCCGACAACGGGCCTCCTGGCAACTTCTACCAGGCGATCGCGGGCACCTCGATGTCCAGCCCGCACTCGGCCGGCGCATCCGCGCTCGTCAAGGCGGCGCATCCAAGCTGGACGCCTGCCGAGATCAAGTCGGCACTGATGACCTCGTCGCTGCAGAGCGTCGTCAAGGAGGACGGCGTCACCCCGGCGGACGCGTTCGACATGGGCGCAGGCCGGATTCAAGTCGATCGGGCCGTCAACCCGACGCTCATCTTCAACGAGACCTACGCGAACATGGTCGCGGCGGGCGGCGACACGCTGCACCGCATCGATCTGAACATCCCGAGCATCGACGCCACGACGATGGGCGGGTCGATCACCACGCACCGCACCGCGATCAACGTCTCGGGGAAGAACCAGACCTTCCACGCGCAGATCACGGCTCCCGCGGGTGTCACGATCACCGTCAACGACGGCCATCCGATCAAAGTCCACAAGGGCGACAGCGTGACCTTCCCGGTCACGATCGACGCCCCGACGGTCCCGAACGGCCAGTACCAGGGTCGGATCAACCTAAGGCCGCGCCACCATGCGACGAAGGTGACGATCCCGGTCGCGTTCGTGAAGAAGCAGGGCGACGTGACGCTGAGCAATAGCTGCTCACCCCTGTCCTTCGCGTCGCACAGGGGCGTGTCGCACTGCACCGTCTCCGCTGCGAACTTCTCTCAGCAGTCGGCGGACGTGAACCTGAACGTCGCAGGCCCGAGCGGCAAGAAGCTCGAGTACAAGAACGTCGGCTTCCCGGGCTCCGTGGTGGGCGCGGGTGAAGGCGTTCAGTGGAGCGGCACTCTCTCGCCGGCGATCCCGCCGCAGGTGACCGCGATCAACAACATCAGCGGTGGTGGGCCGGCCGGCGGCTACCTGTCGCTGACCGGCTTCGGCGGGAACCTGACGATTCCGGGTGGCGACGATGCCATCTCGAACGTCAACGTGCCGACCTTCTACTACGGCGGCGAGCCGTACACGCAGATCGGCGTGGTCACCGACGGCTACATCGTGGTCGGCGGTGGATCGGGTGCGGACGTGAGCTTCTTCCCGCAGACGTTCCCGAACGCCTCGCGGCCCAACAACGTGCTCGCTCCGTTCTGGACCGACACCAACACCACGGGCGGCGTGCCCGGCAACAATGCGATCCAGGTCAACGTCCTCACCGACGGGGACAGCACCTGGATCATCGTCGACTTCCAGCGGATCAAGAACTTCTCGAACTCGACGACTCACACTGGTGAGATCTGGATCCGCGTTTCCAGCGGCACCCACACGGGCCCGGCGGGCGAGCAGCTCACCTACTCGTACGGCACCGCGAACGCCGCTGCCGGCGATCCGGGCTCCGCGATCAACTGGGGCGCGGAGAACCGTGACGGCACGAGCGGCAAGAACATCAGCTCCGCCCCGGCGAACAACACCGAGTACCGGCCCGTCCTCAGCGGCCCGACCGCCGGCGGTTCGGTGGCGATCCCGTACGACATCACCTCGAAGAAGCAGGGTTCCTGGAACTCGGTCGCTTCGATGACGTCGAACCGGACGCCGGGCATCACCCAGGTTGTGACCACGCTCACGGTCACGCCGTAGCACCATCGCATGACGCAGAAGGGCCGCCTCAGGGCGGCCCTTCTGCACGTCTACCAGTCATCGTCGGAGTAGAACCGCGGCCAGACGTCCCGTGTCCGCTCGCGCAGCGTCTCGACCTCCTCGGCGGTGAGGTCCTCGCGCCAGCGGCCGATGCTGGCGGCACTGTCGAGCTCGACCGCATACGGCGTCGCCAGCTCGGCCGGGTTGTCGGGCGCGCTGGCCCGCACTATCGCCTCCTTCGCGGCTGGCGTCAGGTCGAGCCCGAGCTGGGCGTAGAGGCGCTCGAAGGTCGCGACAGGCTCGGCGGAGGCGTCCTCGTGCCGCACGAACGCCCAGTCGGGATGCCGCTCGCGGTAGCCGTCGACCGCGTTGTAGAGCAATCGCCAGAGGAGTGCCGCCTGAGCCAGGATCTCGCCCGGCCGCTCGGCCTGCTGGCGAATCTCGGCCTCGTAGGGCCGAACGACCTCAGGCACCCGGCCCTCCTGGATGAAGTTTGCGAAGCTGTGCTTCCAGCCGAGCCGCTTCAGGCTCGCGGCGAAGGCGGCCGGGTGCCGGATCAGGACGACCACGTCCATCCCGAATGTCTCCGCGAGCCACTCGGCGGAAAGCAGCGCGATCGGATCCTTGACGAGCGGCCGCGCGCCCGACAGCCGTGCGCGCTCGACGCGCACGAGGTCACGAGGAATGCGCGCGAGGTCGCGCCCACCGCGGAGCGAGTGGAGCTGAGCGCCGAGGCCGTAGCGGAAGCGAATCGTCTGCTCGAGCCCCGGCCGGTAGCGCGCCTGGTTTTCGCTCGTCACGACCGTGAAATAGCGGTCGAAGCCCGCGGGACTTAGGCCGGCGGCGGTACGCGGGCTGAACGGTTCGTGGATGTAGGCAACGCCCGGCGCGAGCGCGAGCATCTTCCCCACCCAGGTCGTGCCCGAGCGGTGCGCGCCGGTGACGAGGATCGGCTTGTCGCTCACCAGGGGTTCGGCTGCGGCGCGGACACCGCCGCAAGGCTAGAGAATGGGAGAGCCCCGCGTAGCGGGGCTCTCCGGTAGCAGGCCTGTAAGCCGGATTCTGTCGAGGGTGACCATCCGTCTTTGCGGCTTACCCGGCTCCTCGGCGGGCCGCCTC
>Ga0207706_10005694_pt1 | contig 11607 bp, 7 predicted proteins | sample KBSC53metaG_FD_184318 | JGI IMG/M metagenome (GOLD analysis project Ga0207706, IMG submission 184318) | Corn rhizosphere microbial communities from Kellogg Biological Station, Michigan, USA - KBS C5-3 metaG (SPAdes) (version 2) | ecosystem: Host-associated > Plants > Roots > Rhizosphere > Soil ... | reverse complement strand
TTTTAAATACGACGATCTCATCGGGGGAGATGTATATGTTACCAACGATGTCCCTCATTTTATTACTATACCTACTACCGCGGGTACAGGAAGTGAGGTTGGGCGCAGTGCGATCATTGCAGATGACGAAACTCATCAAAAGAAAATTCTTTTTTCCCCAAAGCTTCTTGCAAAAATTGTTTTTGCCGATCCGCTGTTGACAATGGATCTACCACCATTTGTCACTGCAGCAACAGGAATGGATGCCTTGACGCACAACATGGAAGCATACCTGGCAAAAATGCCTCATCCCCTTTGTGAGGGGATTGCCCTGGAAGGAATCTCCCTGATCAATGATTCATTGGACAAGGCGGTAAACAAACCGGATATTGAATCAAGGAGTAAAATGCTGATCGCTTCACTGATGGGTGCTGTTGCGTTTCAAAAAGGCCTGGGCGTAGTGCATTCACTGGCGCACCCCTTGTCATCCTTACTGGATACCCACCATGGTCTTGCGAATGCTGTCAATATTCCATACGGCATGGAATTTAATATTGCAGGTTTTGAAAATAAATTCAAACGCATTGCAAGAACACTGGAATTGAAGGACGAAACAGGAGATGCAGTCGTAAAATATTTATTCGAACTGAATTCAAGAATAAATATTCCCCATAATCTCAGTGATATTGGAGTGAAACAAGAACATATTGAAACATTGGCTGATCTCGCTATCGCAGACTTCGCCCATCCCAATAACCCAAAACCCGTAAGCCGTGAAGATTTCAGAAATTTGTACAGAAAAGCAATTTAAAGCCCTCAACCCCTAACGCTTGCGCTGAAGCTTCAGCGTTGGCGCAAAGGGGAGTAATAAATAGATCATGAAAAAAAAGATAGGCATCAGTTATACTAAAACAAATTTTCTGAACTATTGGAATTGGTTTACTCCTGGCGATTTAAAAAATGATACAGAGCTCGTTGAACTCAATTTTGAAAAAAATAATTCTGAAGATATTTATCAATGTGATGGTTTTGTTCTGACCGGTGGAATAGATACTCACCCTTCTTTTTACAATGGGAAAACTGTTTATAATAACAGCCCTTCTAGCTTCCAGATAGAGCGTGATCGCTTTGAAGAAAAGATCTACCATTATTCACAACTGAACAAATTACCGGTCCTTGGAATTTGTCGCGGAATGCAACTGATCAATGTATTGGAGGGGGGCAAATTGATACAGGATCTTGACAATGGCAATGAAAGACATCGAAAAGAGGAATCGGATAAAGCACACAACATAATCGCTGAAAACAATAGTTTACTTCACAAAGTATCCGGATCACTAACGGGTCGTGTGAATAGCGCCCATCACCAGGCCATTGACCCCGATGGAATTGGTGATAATTTAATGGTAAATGCCTATGACAATGATGATGAAAAGATCATAGAAGGACTAGAGTTCAAAAACAAAGCTGGTAAAGCTTTTATGCTTTGTGTGCAATGGCACCCGGAAAGAATAAACAACAAAGAGGAAAATCCATTTTCCGAGAATTTAAAGAAAGAATTTCTCATGGCGATAAGAGAAACAGCTATGAAGAAACTCTCGATCATAAATCCTGCCACTGAAGAAACGATCGCAGGGTTGAATGAAGATGCCAATGAAAGTCTTCAAAAAAAATTTGAGTCGCTACAAATTGCACAACGGGATTGGCAAAAAGTTCCACTAACAGGAAGAATTGAGATCATAAAAAAATTTTCTGGGCTATTGGAAAACAATATCGAACAACTCGCCGCAACACTTACATCGGAGGTTGGAAAACCATTGCAGCAATCGCGCAATGAAATAAATGGTGCAAGAGCGAGAATAAAATGGCTTACGGAAAATGCGGAGAAATATTTGTCGGATGAGACAATGAGCAGGGGAAGTGGGCTCGAAGAAAAAATCTCTTATGAGCCTTTAGGTGTCATTTGCAATATCTCTGCATGGAATTATCCTTATTTGGTTGGTGTAAATGTTTTTATACCTGCATTGATTTCGGGTAATTCGGTTATGTATAAGCCTTCTGAATACTCCTCGCTGACTGGATTGCGAATCGAAAAATTATTGAAACAGGCCGGTGTGCCCGAAAATGTTTTTCATATTGCTATTGGCGCAAAAAATGTCGGCGAACTATTATTAGAACTTTCTTTTGATGGTTATTACTTTACGGGTTCTTATAAAACAGGAAAATACATTTATGAAAAGGTGGCGCCGAAAATGGTTCCCTGTCAATGTGAATTGGGAGGGAAAGACCCTTTATATGTCGCCGACGATGTAAAAGATATAAAAGCAGCGGCGGTTGCAACAGCGGACGGAGCTTTTTATAATAACGGGCAAAGCTGCTGTGCTGTGGAGAGGATTTACGTAAATGAAAAGGTCTATGATAAATACATTGATGAATTTATTAATGAAGTAAAATCGTGGAAGATCGGATCACCGGTTGAAGACGGAGTTTATATAGGTCCTTTGAGCAGAAAAGAACAGCTTAGCGTTTTAGAGGCACAGGTGGCCGACGCAATAAAAAAAGGAGCAATGGTTTTGACCGGCGGAACAAAAATAAGGGGGAAAGGATATTATTTTGAACCCACCGTCGTGGTGAATGTAAAAAATGGCATGAACATAATGCAGGATGAATCCTTCGGTCCGGTGATCGGTATCATGAAAGTGAAGGATGATAATGAAGCAATCCGACTAATGAAGGATACACAGTACGGTTTGACTGCTGCAGTCTATAGCGCTGATCAAAAAAGAGCAGAAAATATTTTACAGCAAATAAATGCAGGCACTGGTTACTGGAATTGCTGCGATCGCGTGAGTGCTGCATTGCCGTGGAGCGGAAGAAACCATTCAGGATTCGGGGCCACACTTTCCCATGCGGGTTTACGGGCATTTACAAAGCCAAAAGCATATCATTTGCGCAGCTAGTTACTTTCATTCTTTGCAAGCGTTCTTACCATTTAACTATTTTTGTTCCACTATACTAACGTTAAAAATTAACCCCATCTTAAACTCATCTAATGCGAAAGTCAATTTTATTGCAATGCGGTCTATTCATATTCTCGTACTGCTTTTCACAGGATGCGGAAAATTTACCTTCTGATCATTTAACCAAAGGATTCCACTCAGGCAGAAGGGAGGCACTGCGGCAAATGATGCCGCCAAATTCTGTGGCGGTGATCTTTGCTTACCCTGAAAGACTCTTTTCAAATGATGTAAATTATCCTTATCATCAAAACCCTGATCTCTATTACTTTTCAGGATACAATGAACCACGCTCAGTATTGTTCATATTCAAGGATCAGCAAGTAACTACTGACGACAAAAAATATAATGAAGTGTTTTTTATCCAGAAAAAAGATCCTTTGATGGAACAATGGACCGGAAGAAGAATGGGAGTCGCCAAGGTAAAATCTGAACTTGGCTTTGATATGGTTTTTGAAGGAGATCAATTTAGGAATTTCCCTATTGATTTTTCAAAGTTTGATAAAATCCTTGTCGAAGCTTTGCCCTTTTCGGACAATGATCCTTCAGACTCTGCAGACCTCTATGATCTTACTGAACAATTCAAGCTAAAAGCCGGTATTCCGAAGACCTATAGCCAGGAAGTGGAAAATTCGCTCAGTTATATTGTACAATATGGCAACATGAGGAATCTGAATTATTTCACTGATGGATTGAAAAAGATGATCGCCAACGGATCATTATCGGGCCAATACACCGTGGGAGATCAACTAACTGTCCAGGATGTAATTGATATAAAAGACCAGGCGGGTCTGGATAAAGCAAAAGAAAAAATGAAGACAAAGAAGATCAATGTCGTTTTATATAACCAGTATGTAGGGTGGCTGAGGCAAATAAAAACTCCGGAGGAACTAAAACTGTTGAGAAAATCGGTTGATATAAGCAGCGTTGCTCATGCAGAAGTGATGAGAGCTATCCAACCAGGAATGTCGGAAAGGGAGCTGCAGGCGATCTTTGAATTTGTTCATAAAAAATACGGTGCTGAAGAAGAAGGATACCCGCCCATCGTTGGTGCCGGTAATAATGGATGCATATTGCACTATGAAGAGAACACAAATACAAATTTTGGAAGTGAAATGGTGTTAATGGATGTTGCCTCAGAGTATCACGGTTATTCGGCCGACGTTACCCGCACGGTTCCATCTACCGGAAAATTTACAACCGAACAAAAAACAATTTATGATCTTGTCTACAAAGCCCAGGAAGAAGTTTTCAAACTTTGTAAAGAAGGATCAACATTTGATACAATAGAGAAAAGATCAGAGGAAGTGGTAGCGGATGGGTTATTGAAACTTGGTATTATAAAAAATAAAAAAGAAGCTCGTACTTATTATCCTCATGGCTGCTCTCATTTCATCGGCCTTGACGTACACGACAAAGGAGAGTATAAAAAACTGATGGCCAATATGGCCATCACAGTTGAGCCGGGCATTTATATTTCACCAAATAGCAATTGTGATAAAAAATGGTGGGGTATCGCTGTAAGAATTGAAGATGATATTCTCATTACAAAGGATGGCTACGAATTATTATCAAAATATGCACCGCGAAAAAGTGAAGAAGTTGAAAAAATGGTTGCAGAAAAAAGTGTTTTAAATAATTTTCTGCTCCCAAAACTTTAAGCTAGAGGCTTTCTCAAAGAAGCTTTACAATAGCCGGGAAGGCGCGAAGACGTTAACTATTGATATGCAATGGCTCTTATCTTTCGGTCTTCCCGTTTTTCCGGCTAATTGACCCTTTGAGACAGCTTTCTAGCTAATTCCCTATAATTTTCGCTGATACTCTGAGATCTTTTTTCCATTTTCACTATAAATTTTTTTCAGGGTTTCATCGCTTAGCGAAAGGCCATACAAAGGCCAGTGATAATTAAAAAGATCCTGTTCATAAAAATGTTCATCAGCCGTTTCAAGAATGTGAAATGTTGTTCTGTACATCTTTTTTGAAATACCCATATCGGTGCCATATACTATCCGTGAAGAATATTTTTCCATAAAATCATGCACATACCTCGGAATGGGAGCGATCTCACCATAACGTGCCGCTATATCAGCATAAAGATTTGGATATGCATCAAACATTCTTGCAAGTTTGCTTAGATCCGAACAACAGTTTGCAAGATGACATGCAATGAAAATAGTTTTAGGATTATTCTTTACTGCATTTTCCAGTGTCGCTACAAGCTGGTCATGATCAAGAATTCCTTTCTTACTCATATCTACCTTCCATGTTGCGGCATTCATCAATCCATCATTCGTGGAATCTGCCTTCTCGTACATCCAGGCATCTTCGGCAACATGTATACTTACCGGCATGTGCAACTCAGCACATTTATCCAGCAGAGGTTTCATTTGAGGGTCATCAATGTGCAGGCCCCATCCTGCTGTGGGTTTTGAATAAAATTCACCCAAACCTTTGTCCCCAAGTTCTCCCACTCCTCTTGCACCTTCCCGGTAACATCTTTCTAATTCTTCCACAGCATGTTTTTGCCAGCCGGGTTTATCATACCCAGTGTAGTCAAACCCACACCAAATTTCAAAACGGTCCTTGTAACGTTGATATTTTTCAACCACAGAATCAAACTTTGCACCTGTAGAGTATGAAAGGATAGTTGATCTTGCAATACCCACTTCATCCATTGTTCTCACCCACTCATCAATTTGCTCCTCCGTTTTGGGATAATCATGTGAGTGAAAATCGATCACGGGATATTTGGCCTTTTCTATCTTCGTTTGGGGTGTTTTATAAATTGAAACAGGATGAAAATCTTTTAACTTCAGGTCGTTTATATTTTGACAAATTGCAATGGTGGCAAAATTTTGCAGAACAATGAAGGCAAAAAAACGAGGTGTATGTATTGGTTTCATAGAAATAAATGTAATAATTGTTGTGTAATTTCTCGCTGGCAAATACCATTAAGAGATAAACTGGCTTTAAATCACCATGATCCAAACAGTGATTTTTGATATGGATGGAGTGATTATAGACAGTGAACCTGTCTACTTTAAGATCGACAAAGAAATGTTCGAAGAATTAAATATTGCCGTGTCCTTTGAAGAACATAGTACGTACGTAGGAACTTCATCTCAAAACATGTGGGACGCGATCATTAAGAAACATGGCATACCTGGTGATCCCGGGAAACTAATGAGAAAAGAATACAATCTTTACATGGATTACCTGGTCAATGCAAATGACCTTCAACCCATCGATGGGGTCATGGAATTAATAAACGGTCTTCATGAGAACAATTTTAAATTGATCCTTGCTTCATCATCACGAATGGAGATCATCGATATCATCCTTAAAAAATTTAAACTTTCGGATCTTTTTATAGCAAAGGTCAGCGGCTCAGAGCTTGCGCATTCCAAACCTCATCCTGAAATATTCCTGAGATCGGCCCAACTTGCAGGATCTGAACCAAAAGAATGTATCGTTATCGAGGATTCAAAAAATGGAGTTGCTGCGGCAAAGGCCGCCGGTATGAAATGTATTGGGTTTTTGAATCCCAGCTCCGGCGATCAAAATCTGAATGATGCAGATAGGGTAATTCAGTCCTTTAAGGAATTAAATGCAGACCTGGTAAAAAAACTGTAAAAACTATTTCAACGCGACGGCCGGAGCAATAGCCTTATTAGACTTGAAATTTTCTCCAACGAGATTTGCAATGGTTTGAGCTATTTGTTTCTGATAGAGCTGCTCTTCATTTTTCATTTCCCCAAGAGGCGTAATATTTGGACCAATGAGAACTAACCATGTTTGTGATGATCCATTTACAAACAAACCATGATCTGCCCATTTGGAAGAAGACCTTCCCCGCCCGTGATCTGTAGTAATAATGAATGTCGTATTGTCTTTATACCGGGGATTTGATTGCACCCAATGCCAAAGCTCGCCGATCATCTTATCGATCGCTGCGGCCTTTTCCAGGTAAAGATCATACCTGCCGCGGTGTGCCATTTCATCTGTTTCCCCAAACCCTAAATAAACTATAGGAGGCTGAAACCTGCCAATGTATTCTTTGGCAGTTATGAATGTTAACTGGTCTTGTCTTGTTTCCGTTTTATTATAAACCGCCTCATTTTCTACTTTGTTTACCAGGCTCTGCTCCATATTATCCTCTTCCAAATTCTGATAGCCACTGTTCATTTTTATTCCGCTTCTATCTTTATTCAAGATAAACGGGAACACATTCCAGATGTAAAGGCCACAACGTTTCCCTTATAATTCGTTTCCTGGTTCAAATACTCCAAAACATTTTTATTTGGATTTATCTTTTTATCATTTGAAGCGACGCTGATATCCGTATTACCAGTAAACATTTCATTATACCCCGGGTAAGAAAGAGAATAGAGATTTGACGTATTCACTTTATTCCTGAAAGAGCGGTTACCATAAACCTGCCCTTTGTTTACAAGTACGTTCCAGAAAAAAGGCATTAGTTTTTTTCTTCTTTCCTGCGGCGTGGGCGCCCAATACATCATCTTCATTGTGGAAGTATCGGGAGTGTACTGTTCATCATTTATTAATGAAGAATCAGCGCCGGTAAATATTTCCTGCCAGCGAAAGCCATCAATGGTAATGATAAAGAGATTTTTAACGGGCGGAACAGAAGAAATTATCGTTTTTTCCCTTGACGGTTTTTGGGCGGCCCGCAAACATACTGCCAGTATGATGCAAGCAAAAACGTGTTTCATTGTGTGCGGTTTGACAAAGAAAACGATACAATGTAACCGCATTGTTACTTAACCATTATTTTAATGTTAGAAGAAGGCCGGTAACTATTTATTTTCAGTGGCGTTGCCGGCGTGCAATATTGGTAAACATCGTTTGGGGTATTATAAATTGATAATGATTCCTTCATATTATCCTCACAAATTGTTAATGCTGCCGTAACAAATCGATTAAATCTGTTAATAAATTTTGGAAAACTTCTCCCGCCTATGAACAAACGATGTATCGATGTTGCCATACTCTCTGACCTTCATCTGGGCACTTATGGTTGCCGCGCCAAAGAGATCGTCACCTATCTTAAAAGCATTAGTCCACAAATCTTAATTCTTAACGGAGACGTTATTGATATCTGGCAGTTTACCAAACATTATTTCCCATCCACTCATGTTGCCGTCATCAAAGAAATACTAAACCTGATGACCTCGGGAACAAGAGTAATCTATGTGACAGGAAATCATGACGAGATGCTTCGCCGCTACTGCGATTTGCAATTGGGCCAATTCCAACTCACCGATAAACTTGTCATTGAAATCGATCACAAAATGATTTGGATCTTTCATGGCGATGCGTTCGACAATACAACAAAAGGCAGTGCAAAATTTTGGGCAAAGTTGGGAAGCAATGGTTACGCTGTATTGCTTGGATTCAATCGTTTCATCAATAAGTTTTTACGATTTTTTGGCCATGAAAAAGTCTCGCTTTCAAAAAAAGTAATGCAAAAGGTAAATGAATCGATCATTAAGATCGATGAGTTCGAAACCCTGGTGGCAGAATTAGCCATCGAAAAAAAATACGATTATGTGATCTGCGGACATATACACCAGCCGCAAAAAAGAGTGATCACTAATAAACAGGGAAGCGTCACCTACCTGAATTCAGGTGATTGGGTAGAGCACCTCACTTCATTGGAATATTACAACAATGATTGGCATATTTACAAATATGAAGAATCAAAACTAAAAACCATCCATGTTAAGGAAATGAAAAGACAGGCTACGGATGTAATGACAGACCAGATCGCTATTTATCTGCATTCGTTAGGCGCTTGAATCAGTTACGAGTTAAGAGTTATGAGTGACAAAGTACACAACAATCAATAAACTGCCACTAGAAACAGAAAAAAGAGACCAGTAACAAGCATGAAAATTTTCTACGCGGTACAAGCCACTGGTAATGGTCACATAAGCAGGGCCATGGAATTGCTACCCTATCTTCAAACGTACGGAACGGTCGACATCTTCTTAAGCGGCGCAAATAGTTCCCTGGTTTTGGATGCACCGGTAAAATACCGGAGTAACGGTTTAAGTCTTTTTTACAATTGCGGGGGCGGTTTGGACTATTGGAAAATGATGAAGGGCTATCATCCCTTTGCACTGAGAAAGCAAATACAAGAGTTGCCTGTAGAAAAATACGACCTTGTCATCAACGATTTTGAATACATCACTGCAGCGGCATGTATAAAAAAAAGAATTCCATCAGTACAGTTGGGTCACCAGGCAAGTTTTCAGTCAAACGAAACGCCGAGACCTGAAAATAAAAGCACCGTGGGCGAATGGGTCCTGAAAAATTATGCAAGAGCAACTCATCATATCGGGTTGCATTTTGAAAAGTATGATGAATTTATCTTTCATCCTGTTATCAAAAAACAAATCCTCGACTCTGAACCCTTCGATAAAAATTACATCACGGTTTATCTTCCATCTTATTGCGAGCCGCAGTTAAGAGAGATCTTTCATTCATTTAAGGATTTTAATTTTCAAATATTTTCTAAAGAAACGAACCAGGAAAAAAGATGCGGAAATATCCGGTTTATTCCCGTCAACAGAGTTTTATTTAATCAGAGCCTGGTACATTGCACAGGTATTATTACCGGTGGTGGCTTTGAAACTCCTGCAGAGGCGATTCATCTTGGAAAGAAAATTATTTCTATTCCCATCCGCGGGCAGTATGAACAAATTTGCAATGCAGCCGCTTTGGAACGACTGGGGATCATATGTCTTAAAGCCATTGATAAAGATTTCCCTTCTATATTTTACAAATGGATAGAACGAAAAGATTCTGTTTGCATTGACTACAGTAACACCATTCCTGAAGCATTGGAATATCTATTTGCTTTGAACGAAAAGATGAAATCGAACAAACAAGAGACTGAACGTACGACAAATTGATTTTCGTCTTTTAAAATGTTCGCGGCTTCCTTCACATGTAATCCTGAAAATCCCCTTCTTGTCGCCGATCAATTCCGGGGCATAAATGTTTTGTGCAGTAAAACAACCTTTTCCGATCTCCAGCCGTTTATGGAGTTTCGGCCATTTGAGAATTACCATGCGTCCTATTTTTGATAATATAGAACTTATTGAAAGGGACAATTTTCTTTCTTCACTCAATAGCGGATTTAGAGCAGCTGCTTCAGGAGAGGGTTATTGTTTTTTTATTGTAGGTGAAGCAGGGATGGGAAAAACTTCACTTGTCAAGGCCTTCCTTAAGAAGACCGAAGATGAAAGTGTTCAATACATCGGCGCCTGCGACTCGCTTTTTACTCCACGACCCCTTGGACCTTTATATGACCTTGCCCTGCAGATCAATGAGGACTGGATAAATGAAATTCGTTCCGTTTCATCAAGAGCAGAACTGTTCTCAAGATTTGTACAGGAATTGACGCAAAAACGGAAACCTGTTATCATCGTATTTGAAGACATTCATTGGGCTGACGAAGCCACGCTTGATTTTGTAAAATTTCTTGCCAGGCGAATAAGCCGGTTGAAATGTCTATTCATTCTTACTCTTCGCGACGATGAGATCAATCAGCAATACTCACTCCGGAATGTGTTCAGCGACCTGGCGCCTGATACCTTTACACGTCTCACGTTAACACCCTTATCAAAACAGGCGGTTCAGAAGCTGGCTGACGAAAAAGGGTATGACGGAGAAGATGTATACAGCATTTCGGGTGGAAATCCATTTTATGTAAATGAGATCCTGGCCAGTTACAGCCTGGGAGTACCTGATAGTGTGAAAGATTCAATACTTTCTTTTTATAACCGGCTTGAAGATGAGACAAAAAATGTACTTCAATTTTTGTCAGTAATTCCCGAGGGGCTGGAACTCATCCGGCTTTATAAGATCGAGCCATCCTATCACCAGGCTATCGAAAGTTGTCTTGCCAATAAGATCCTGGTCATAAAGAATAATAAGATCTTTTTCAAACACGAATTATATAGAAGAACAATTGAATCATCTCTGTCCCCATTTAAGCGAATTGCTTTGAATAAAACCGTACTTGAATTTTTTCTGAAATCATTTGAAGAAAAAGGAGAGATCGAAAAAATCGTGCACTATGCTAAAAATGCCAGTGAAAACAACCTGGTAGTAAAATATGCTCCTTTAGCCGCAAAGCAGGCCGCTTCTGTAGGCGCACATATTGAAGCCTCAAAATTGTTTTATACCGCGATCGAATATTTTGAAGAAAACGACACGGATCAGCTTGTCAAACTCTATGAGGACTATGCTTATGAGTGCTATCTCACCAATCAGCTACAGGATGCGATCATTTACCAGGGAAGAGCTTTAAAAGTGTGGCGGGAGAAAAATGAAATAGAGCGGTTAGGAAACAGTCTCCGACTTTATTCAAGACTTTGGTGGTTTGATGGTAACCGGCTGAAAGCGGAAAAATATGCAGCAGAGGCGGTCGAAGTTTTAAACAAACAACCACCTTCAAAAGCAAAGGCCATGGCATACAGCAACATGTCGCAGTTGAAGATGTTGTCGGACCAAACCGGTGAATGTATATTCTGGGGAGAAAAAGCAACGACGATCGCACGTGAAGTAAGCGATGAGGAAA
>Ga0207706_10005689_pt1 | contig 11609 bp, 8 predicted proteins | sample KBSC53metaG_FD_184318 | JGI IMG/M metagenome (GOLD analysis project Ga0207706, IMG submission 184318) | Corn rhizosphere microbial communities from Kellogg Biological Station, Michigan, USA - KBS C5-3 metaG (SPAdes) (version 2) | ecosystem: Host-associated > Plants > Roots > Rhizosphere > Soil ... | reverse complement strand
CTATCACGCCGAAACGGGTTCTGTTCGAACCGTCGCAGCAATCTGGCCGTCTTTTCCCGCCGGCTGAATTCGGAACCAGATGGCGTACAGAGCGGGCAGGAACAGCAGGGTGATCACCGTCCCGGCGTTCTTACCTTCTTTGCGCTCGATGTTGAACGTCGAACCCTTCCATATCTGGGCTTGAATCATGGGAATCAATCGTCCTTGCTGTCCCGGACGATGCCTCTCCGTCAGTACCCACGCGATATGCGCATGAGAAAGAACCCTGACGAACCTCCGGCATTTTCCAGAACCTCTGCGTTCTACACGGAACCCCTCGGATTGTATCGCTCGCAAGACAGATTGCAAATGAAAAGTCTACTTCTGGAATCCCGGCAGGTCCACGCGCTTCGCGATGTGGTCCTGAATCCAGTGGCTGTCCCACCATTCCTTGGGGTCAATCTGCACTCCATCGAGCTGCATGGCAAAATGCACATGATCGCCGCCCGCCATCCCAGTCATTCCGCTCTGGCCCATCACCTGGCTTCGCTTCACCATGTCGCCTTCATGCACATCGATGTGGCTGAGATGTCCGTAGATCGTCTGCAGGCCATATCCATGGTCCACGACAATGCAATTGCCATAGATACCGAGCGGCGCCGCATAGACAACACGACCATCATTCGATGCCTCGACCCCCACATGTTGCGTCACCGCGAGGTCGTACCCAAGATGAACCTGCTGGTCAATCTTTTTCCCCTGATAGATATAGTTGCGAAGGTCCGCAAACGTTGCCTCAGCCTGCGAGTGAGCCTGCCGGGCAAATGGCTGCGAGAACAAGAATCTGTCCGCAGTTTTCAAACGAAGATCCGAAAGCGTTTTGTTGTTTGCACGCCGCATCTCGTTGTTAATCTTTACGAAACGCGCGACCAGATCGCCTGTGCCGTTTGGATCGAGTTCGCCTACAACCTTATTCATGAACGCATCGCTCACCTGTAAGTCGTGAACTGTATATTTCGGCTGCTCTTTTTTGGGAAACTGAACGGTAAGCGGACTGGTCACATCGTTTCCGGCGCCGTTCGATGCGAAGACCTGCGGAATGGTGCCGGCTGGCATGTTCCACGCAAATGCGAACATTGAAAACAGACCGGCCTTTCCCCCCGGCATAGGCCAAGCCCGAAATTTCTGATCACCCACGCGCACTCCGGCCGCGTTCCAACTGCCGGCAACGTTAAAAGTCGCCAGGTCTGCCATCCCCAGGTAGAGATAATGCTGCTCTGAATCCACAGTGATCGTCGGCGGTTGCGTCACCACCGTCACCTCATGGTCCACGTGCGATTTCTTGCGAAGCAGATCGTTCGATGTGGCTTCTACCATCAGAATGGCCTTGCCATCGCGAAGCTGCGGTGTCGTCTTCACGCCGGCAGTAAAGTTCCAGGTGCTGTCTTTCTCGATCGAAGGCTTCGCAAGTTCCCAAACCACGTAGCGAGCGCCATTTTGCTCAACAAATGCCGTGAGGTTGCGAACACCGCGAGGGTCGCGCACATGAACTGCGATGGGCGTAGCCTGACCGATAACGCTGACCGGCGTGGGAAGGTCAATCGCTGGCGTTGCAGATCGCGAAAGTACAAAGGCAATCGGCACGCACACAATGAGGACAATTACTGCTAGCAGGACTTTTCGCACAACTTTATTGTATCTCTGACGATTTGCCCAGGACGCTCGACGAATTTCCGCGTCCACCGCTTTGGACGACGGTGTTAAGTTTGCTAAACTGGCGCTCTTTGCGTTGCGAGTTACAGGACGAGGCTAGATGGAATCCCTATCCGATGCGAACGGCGAAGTACTAAGCCTCGGCGCAGCCAGATCTCTCGTCCTCTGGATTCTCTTTTTTCTGATTTCATTCGGGCTCGGCTACCCGACACTCAATCGCTATGACGCCAGAGCCGCGGATCCCGACGTAATCTCTTACTACAAGATGGTGGCAAACGATCCGCCCCCAACCGTTGAAGATGACCCATTCCGATTTCGTTTGCTTGTACCTTCTGTAGCAAGGCCTTTCTACCTGATCGCAAAAGGCAAGCTCGGCACGTGGAACCCAGTATTTTTTGGCCTTCTTATATCGAACTGCCTTTTCACAGCGACCGCTACGCTTTTTCTCCTGCTGATCGCGGTCCGGCTTCTCGCCGACCTCCCGACAGCTCTCCTGGGCTGCGCTCTTTTCTTGCTTAACTACGTAGTCCCAAATCTTTGGCTTTCGGGCTTGGTCGACTCCTCCGAGGGATGCCTTCTCCTCACCGTCACCTGGTGCCTGTTCTCCCGACGTTGGTGGCTCCTCCCTCTCATTGGCATCGTGGGCGGAATCGCGAAGCAAAGCTTTTTGCCTTTTTCAGTTTTATTCGTCGCGACGTGGTGGATGACCACTGAGAGATCGCGCCGAACCTACACACAGCTTCTTTGGCTGGCGTCGCTCGCCGTCACTGGAACCGCGTCGCTCGTTTTCGCACATTGGAAAATTGCCGGACAGTTCCTTTGGCCGTGGACCATGGCTAAGTGGTGGGATGATGGCGGATACGCAAGTAACTTCATCGCGTGGCTCACCGACTATCGCTTTTGGTATGCGTTTGTCTGGCTATTGCCTCTCGGAATCTGGCGCCTCAACAGATTTCCGAAACCCTGGCTCGCGGCCTCTGTCGCTACGGCATTGTTCGCGCTCGGTCTGGCGGTCTATACAAACCTCGGCGGCGCCGTCAACAGGCCAGTCTTCAATGTGATCGGTCCGATCCTGAGTCTCTCCGTCGCACACCTCATCTCCACATGGAAGCTGAACCGCCGTCTTCCACAACAAGACACACCCGAAGATCCGGTTTAATCTTGCCTGTTACAGACAGGACAACAAATTGGATAGACGCAGATTCCTCTCAGGCAGCGCAGCAGTTGCAGGCGCCGTTGCCATCCAGCGCAACGGGTTCGCCAGCGTACTTGGAACGGAGGCTCTTCAATCGCCCAGCCTCGATCCCATGCGCCATCGCTTCGGCGTGAACTACACACCCTCTCACAACTGGTGGTTCTGCTGGAATGACTGGAATCCAGACCCCATCAAGCGGGATCTCGACGCGATCGCCGCACTCGGAGCCGATCATCTCCGCGTGCTCCTCATCTGGCCCTACTTCCAACCCAACCCAAAGTGGGTAAGCCCGGCACATCTCGATCGGCTTAATCAGCTCCTCACCTTCATGGGCGAACGCAACCTTGACGCGCTGGTGACCGCGTTCACGGGTCAGCTGAGTGGCTGGTACTTCCTGCCTTCTTTCAACCGCCTCTCCGACGGCTTCTATACCGACCAGCGCATGTGGGACGCCGAGGAAGTATTTGTTCGCGAGTTGGCGCGGGTCATGCGCCCTCACAAAAACGTGATCGGCTTCGACATGGGTAACGAGATCAACACCTGCTGGAGCGCGGAAACGAGCGCAGGTGACGCATGGATGGAAAAGATGTTCTCTCTGATGGATTCCGCTCTGCCCGGACACCTGAATATCAACGGCATCGATCACCACCCATGGTTTGAAAACGTCACGTTTTCGCACAAGGCTTTAGTGTCGATGCAGAGCATGCCCGTCATGCATTGTTATCCCTTCTGGACTGGTGCCGTGAAGTACGGCGGAGCTATGGACCCGCCGAGCATCAAACTGCTCGCCGCAATGGCCGCGCTAATCCGCTCCTACGCAGGCACGCAGCAAAAGCCCGTCTGGGCCGGGGAGTTCAACACATGCATCGAAGAGCTGTCTGAAAAACAGCAGGCGCAGTGGCTTGAAAAGGCCGTTCTCTCGGCGATCGAGGAAGGCGTCAGTTGGTTCAGCTATTGGGATAGCCACGACGTCGACCGACGCTTCGAATTCAACCCGCTCGAATATAGCCTTGGACTTCTCACCAACGATGGCCGTGTCAAAGAACAGGGCCGCGTCTTCAAGCAACTTGCCGACGCCTATCGCGGCAAACCTGTGGTCTTTTCAAAGAAGAGTTTGTCCGCACCGCCTGCGGAACAAACGACCGATGCTACGTGGCGGTGGATACTCAACTGGCTTGAGTGGCAGCCGAAGAACGGGTGACCGTTTCCGCGTTTCAGTCGTGTCTCTCTCCGGCCGCCTCCATCAGAATGCAGAACGACTGCCCTTCGGTGGAGTTGCCGGGCCGGTCAAAATCAGGCGCGCCGCAAACCCCTTGCACATACCCGTGATCGTCCATCTTCTTGCGCGCCGCCAATCGCATCCGATCCGCATGTGCGCGATAATTCGGCGGAAGCCACCCGTCTTGAACGCCTTCGTAAATTGCGAACGCAAGCATCTGCGCCAGATTTGTTTCCACGAAAGTCTCTGGCTGATCCACCACGTTGTGAAACAGTCCATCGGTGCGTTGATGCGTGAGGCAACCATCGATAATCTGTCGTCCAAAATCGGCCAGCATCTCACGATCCTTCCTGCGATCGGCGGGCAGCATGTGAATCACTCGCGTCAGTCCTGCCGCGGCCCATCCGTTGCCCCCGCCCCAGAAATTCGGATCCTTGAATTTCTGCTTGCCGTCATCCCATATATGCGCAAGCAGCTTCTTGTCCGGATTCCAGAGTCGCCGTCGATAACCCTCAATCTGAACCAGCGCCTCATCTAAATAACCCATTGCTGCGAGAAATGGCGGCGCGCAATTGAATCCGTCTGACCACATCTCCGGGCCATCGAATACGTGATAAGGAATGCCACCGTTGCTGCGGGGTGCCTTGAGTCTGATCCATTCCAGCAGCCCGTTCCCGGCAACCTGGATTCGCGCATCGCCAGACCACCTGGCGGCCGCTGCATAAGCCTCGCCGCCCATCGCCGGGTCCGTTGGACTTCCGCTGATCACTACGCCGAGACGTCCGTCCGGCGTTCGCTGCACGATGGCCGCCTTCGTCAGCAGAATGACCTTTTCGCGTTCGCCCACCCGCAACATTGCCTGGGCCAGAATCCCTTGTTCCCAGTCGCGACGTTGCAACGACATTGCAGCCGCAGTAGCTCGGAATATCCGGCGTTTGCTTTCGGTGATGCCGCGCGCATCCCGCTGCCCTTTTTCGCCCTCGATTGCGGAATCGCGTGCTGCAAGGCTCAGCGCTTGAACAGCGGCCACCGGCGTTGCGGCTGCCGCTACTCCCCGCAAAAACCTGCGCCGATTCATCGTGCTCCTCGATCTAAGTGTGGAATCAGCACGCGGCTTTTACTTCGCGCTCGTCAAGCTGCGAATAATCTGCACCTCGCGCTCACGGTACGGTTTGCCATCGGCGTGAAACACGTCGTGAAACCAGATAGGAGGCTCATGATCGACATACGGGTGTTGCCACGAATCCCAAGGCAGGAATGTTTGGCTCTTTCCTGCAACGAATCCCCAATTGATCGCGCCCACGTGATTCTCATGTGCGACAGGAAGAACAGTGTCAAACGTGCTGCCTGCGCCGCGCGCCATATATTCCGTACAAATCAGAGGACGGTGAAACTGCTCCAGCATCTTGACATGAGCCTCAAAGTCTTCCGGCCAGCCGTAGTTGTGGAAGCTGATGACGTCTGATTGCTCGATTTGAACGCGGCCCATGGGGGGCATCGCGGCCAATGAACTCCAGTCGCCGTGCCACACGCCGCTGGTCAGGGGCTGGCTAGGATGCGCCGAACGAGCCCATGCAAAGACCTGCGGCAAGAGTCCGAGGATGATTACATTTTTGTTTTTCGGATCGTCTTTCGCATAGGAACTGTCGTTGCCATTGTCAGGCTCATTCCACATATCCCACGCAAGAACCCGCGAATCATTGGCAAACGTCCCCACGATGCCCTTCACATATTGTTCAAGCCGTGGAACCTGTGTTGGATCCTGAAGAACATCGGTCCCCGGAGCCTGCACCCAGCGGGAGTTGTGCACCCCTGGCACCGGCGGAAGCTGCGGCCCCAGTTTTGGGTGCGGGTCCCAGCAGGAATCGAAGAGCACAAGAACCGGCCGTATGTGGTGACGCGCGGCAATCGCGAGAAACCCATCGATACGCTTCTCGAATGCCTTCGGATCCTGCTCATAAACCAGGTTGTGCAGAAATACGCGCATCGTATTCATGCCGATGTTTTCGGCCCATCCTAGCTCCCGGTCGATTGTAGTTGGGTCATAGGTCTCGGCCTGCCACATCTCCAATTCATTGCTCGCCGTAGAGGGCAAAAAATTTGCGCCAACCAGCCACGGTTGCTTTGCGTACCAGGCTTTTGCCTGATCCTCGGTCCAGCGCTGCTGTGCATCAAGTGCAGGCAGCAAAACAAACAGAAGCGCAATGGAGAGCAAACAGCGCACGGTGTTCCCGAACCTCTTCGGAATTCTCGACACGCAGAAGAGTGACAGAGCGTTGATCATTTTTCCCTCATTGTTGCGAAGAAGTATTCTACTGCCCCTTGCTCAGCTCTGCTGCCTTCGCGCGCTCCGCGGCCGCTTCGTCTGCTCGACCCTGGCGCTCGTAGGCGACAGCGAGCTGAACGTGCGGCTCCGCGAATGTCGGGTCGGCCGCAACGGATTCCTGATAACGCGAAATCGCGTCTGCAATTTGTCCCCGCAACATGAGCTGGTTGCCGGCGTTCATTGCGAAATTTGCGCGTTGCCGGCTGACCGCACCCCGAGCCAGAACCGCGCCTTCGCGACGATAGTCGGCAGCTTGATTGCGAAGATCCTTCATCTGAGCCCGCAACTGCGTAGCTTTCTCCTGATCACCGGCCGCTTCAGCCGAATCGGCCTGCGTGCCAAGTCCAGCAGCCTGCTCAGCCAGAACGCCGGCCAGGGTGACCCGTGGCCCAGGTTGTCCAGGCAGCAACGGTATCGCCTTCTTCAACGCTTCGGCCGCTTCGGGCAGTCGCGAATCTTGTTTCAGCGTGCTCCCCAGAATCGCCCACGCATCGCCGTTTTCGGGCCGCAAGGCTACAGCTTTCTTTAGCTCGACGACCGCTTCATCGAGCCTCCCCAATTGCATGAGCAGGATTCCGAGAGTGTACGGCGGATCCTGCAACGTAGGATCCATTTGCCCGGCGAGAGTCAATTCTGCGACAGCCTCGTCGAGGCGGTCTTTGAATTTGAGCGCAAGTCCCAGATCGTAGTGCAGCTGAGGATCGTTTGGATCCAGCGCTAACCCTTTCTTGAAATCTTCAATCGCCTCATCGAATGCCGAAAGCTGGATATGCGCCACTCCGAGGTCCTTGTAGACCACCGCATCTTTTGAATTCTCAACGAGCGAACGCTGAAAGTATTCGAGCGCCTCTTTGCCTTTGCCGGTGAGCGCCAGTGCAAGACCCAGGTTGGTCAGCGCGCTGGCGTTGTGAGGATCGCGCTCGACCGCCTTTTGAAACCACGGAATCGCCTCCTGCTGTCGTCCCTGCCGTTGCAGCGCCATCGCCAACTCAAACTGCACGCCAGGTAGGCCGGCGTTTAACTTCATCGCCTCGGTGAACTGCTGGATCGCCTCATCATCCTTGCCTGCCGCAGCCAGGCTTCGGCCATATTCCAGCATCGCCTCCGCACTCGGCGGTTCCAGTGCACACGCGGCCTGCAATGTCGCGAGCGAATTTTCCAAATCATTCTGCTCTCGAAAAAGAACTCCAAGGTGAATCCGCCCACGAACAAAGGTGGGGTCCATCGAGATGGCGTGCTCAAACCGTTCCCGCGCCTCCGGCCATTTGCCCTGCTGCGCGTAGAGTGACCCGATATCGTCATCCAGATCTGCGCGGCGTCCGACCAATGCCTCTGCAGCCAGGAATTGATCGACGGCCTGGCCCGGTTTTCCCACCGCCGCCAACGCACGGCCATATGCCTCAAGAAAACCCTCGCCGACCGCAGCGTGCCCCGGCTGCTTCGTAAGAGTCAGCGCTTTTTCGAAATGAGGAATGGCCTTGGCAGCCGCGCCTGCCTGCTCATAGGCCATGGCCAGATTCGTCTCGATGGCATCGTCACCCGGCTTGAGCTTCGCTGCGGCCTCAAATTGAGCAATTCCTTCGCTCGTTTTACCCAGCTCAAACAAAACTGCCCCGAGCGCCTCGTGTCCTTCGGCGATCCCAGGCTGTAGCCGCACAACCTCGGCAAACTTCGTCTGCGCCAATTCCAGATTTCCCGCCTGGCGAGCTGCAAATCCAGCGCGAAATGCACTATCCGCTTGTTTAATTGGGTCAGCGCTCGAAGCACTCTGGGACTGCGCACCTGCCTGAAGGTTTCCCACGATAAGCGCACAACTCAGAATGTTTTGTAACAAGGCTCGAAGAGTGCGCATCGCTCATTTCCCCGCGGGCTTGGGGTCGGATTGATGTTGCAGCTCAACGACCATCTTGAATTCGCGATTCGCTTCGGCCAATTGCCCCGTCGCCTTGTACGCCTGTCCGAGCAGGTTATGCGTGACGTAGTTGGAAGGATCCATCTTGACGGCCCGGTCAAGGTAGTGGACCGCCTGAATTGGCTGCTTGAGCTTGAGAAACGTCTGACCCAGCAAAATATAGGGAGCTGTCGAATTCGGCTCCAGCAGCACGGCACGATTCAGCGCCTGCTGCGCATCGGTGTACTGGCCGCTGCGCAGGTAAGCATCGCCGAGCCGATCGTACAAAGTCCCGTTCAAAGGATTCAGCTTGCGCTCCGCCTCGAGTTCTTTGATCGCGCCAGGCACATCGCCTCTGGCCAGCGCCACTTCACCAAGCAGTTCGTGTGCCAATGGCAGCGTGGGATTGATCTCCAGCGCCTTTGTCGCCTGCACCTCCGCCTGGTCACGGAGTTCGCGACGCAGAAAGAGCCTGCCGGTCAACAGGTACGCCTCGGCTGAGTCCGGGGCAAATCCGTACTGTGCGGCAAACGCATGACGCGCGTCATCGTAGCGCTGCACATCGGCATAGCAGAGCGCGAGCACATAGTTAGGGTCGACATTTGCGGCCTCGACGCCGGCACGTGCTTTTTCAAGGAAAGGAATGGCCTCTCGGATTCGGCCTAGCCTGAACAGGCTCACACCGCGCATCTCGATTGACTCGCGATCGTTGGGATCCTGCTCCATGGCTTTGCTGAAGCCTTCGATCGCTTCGGCGAACTGCTCGCGTTGATAGAAAATGATCGCCCGCAGCCGCTCGACGCCAGCTGGTTCGGGCGACTGCGTGGCAAGCTGATCAAGCTGTGCCATCGCTTTGTCAAGACGGCCTCTGGCGGCCAGTGCCTTCGCGGTTTCAAAGGTGATTGCGGCGGGTGTCTCGGCGCTCGAGCCAGATTCGCTCTGCGATGTCTGGGTCTGCCCAGCGGCCGGAACCAACAAAAGAAGTGCAATAACAGAGGCGCGAAACATAATGGTCCTGAACTTGCAGTGTAACTCTGCGCTCCCTTGCGCAGAACAAGACGGGATGAGCATTCGAGAATCTGCTCCGAACAAAGAACGAGGGGAGCCGAAGCTCCCCTCGTTCTCATTTGCGGCTCCTTTTAAAGTTAGAACTGAACGCGGAGGGCGAACTCAAGCTGACGCGGAGTGCCCGACGGAGCCAGGCCGCTGATGGTTCCATCGGATTCGATGTTGCCGCCAGGATTGCCTGGGTTGATGTGATTGAAAGCGTTGAATGCGTCCATGCGGAACTTCACTGCAATGCTTTCGTGGATCGTGAACGTCTTGGTGAGTCCCAAATCGTCGTTGAAGTAGCCGGGTCCAAAATACGTGTTGCGGCCAACGTCGCCGATCGTATCCAGTCCGGGGTTCTTGAAGACCCCTGTACCTGGATCAGTCAGCAGGTTGCTTGTCTGCTTCTGATAGTAGGTCCGGGTACCGGTGCCGCTCGAACCAGGCTTGAAGGCCGTCAAACTATGCTTCATTCTGCCATGGCCGGTGGCATAACTCGGATAGGTCGGAGCGCTGCTCGGGACGTTCGTCGATGCTTCGCTGTAGTTCAAGGTGAAAGGCAGACCAGCGGACCAGTTAAGAGAGGTGCTCAGTTGCCATCCGCCAATCAGCAGATCGGTTGCACGGTTAACGCCGGCTCCAAACTGCTTGCCCTTGCCGAAAGGAAGGTCATAGCTGCCATAGAACGTGAACGACTGTGGCCGCACGTTGCTGTCGCGACCACGGCTGGCAGTCCGGCTCCAGGTTGCGTAGCCGGTACCCGCCGCATAGGCGCTGGCCCACATGTAATTCGCCGTGTAAGCCAGTCCCTTCGCAAGTTGTTGGGTCAGCGTAACCTGAAGCGCGTTGAATTCCGTGTTCAGGTTGTTGCTGTAGTAGGTGATGTCGTTAGTCCATCCGCACTGACCAGCCGGGGTGCCCGTTGGTGCGACGTAGTTGGCGTCTCTACATGCAGCCAGCGACGAACCGAAGTAGCGCCGAAGATTGTTATAGTTGCCAGTGCCCCCGTCGGCAGCTATGCCGGTTTTCACGCTCGGATCCCAGTGAAGTGTCTGTCCCGTGGTGCTGAGCGATGCGGGCAGAGTAATGGCGCCTTCATTTGGATTCGTCGTGTTACCGCTGCTGTCACCCAGGGTGTATGTTCCCTTGTTGCCAACGTACGCCATGGTCAATGTAATCTGCGGTGTGATCGCACGTTGAAGGGCAAGGTTCCAGGCGTCAATCTCAGGGAACCGGAGCGGATTCGGACGAGCCCTGGAGTTCACAGAGGCGCCAGGATTGGGAAGCAGACCGTTAGCAGGAACGGCGAAGGGTACAGGAGCGTCCGGACCAGCGCTCAGCAGGAATGCCGGTGCTGTTGTTGAGGGCTGGACGATCTGCTGGTTCGATAGAACCGGCAGGTTTTGCGTGACCGTGTGACCAAAGATTGAGCCGAAGATGCCGATGTCAAAGCTGCGTCCGTACCCCGCGCGAATGACCGTCTTGTTTCCAAGCTGGTAGGCCAATCCGACGCGAGGAGCAAACATCTGCTTTTTCTCGATCGTCCAGCCCATGTCTCTCGGGATTCCGCCGATGCCCGCGACATGCAGGTAGCCGTCATCCAGATCCAGGAGCGACCCGTTTCCGTCCGCGTTGACAGACTCAGGGAAATAGAGTTCCCAGCGGAGTCCGATGTTAACGGTGAGGTTGCGAGTGGCGCGCCAGGTGTCCTGCCCATAGAAGAAAGTGCGCTTCTGGAATTCCTTGGCATTGGTCGAAACCGAGACGTACCGGTTGAAACTGGTCACTTTACCGGTCAGGAATGTGGCCAATCCAAGACCACCCTGCGTGGGCAAAAGCGGGTTAGAGGTTGGGCCGGCTGAGAATTGCAGCAGGCCGGTGCGATCATTGTCCGACGGCACGCGCAGGTTTCGCGCATAGCGCAAATCGACGCCGACCTTTATCGAATGTGCACCGAGAACCTTGGTCCAGTTGTTGACGATCTGGAACTGATCCTCTTTTTCCGTGAGTGGGCAGTTACAGCGGTTGATGTTCAGGCCATCGCCGTACTGGGGCTGCGTGCTTCCGCCCGGCAGAGTCGCGGGTTGGAAACCCGGCGAGCCGCTGGTGAAGTAGTCGCCCATATTGAGACCACAAAAGGGCAGCATCGCCATCGGGTCGCGACGGACGACGCCGACGGCGCCGGTGGCTGCGGCAGTGGTCTCGGAGGCGACCGACGCGCCGACGAACACGCCGT
>Ga0207706_10005687_pt1 | contig 11610 bp, 10 predicted proteins | sample KBSC53metaG_FD_184318 | JGI IMG/M metagenome (GOLD analysis project Ga0207706, IMG submission 184318) | Corn rhizosphere microbial communities from Kellogg Biological Station, Michigan, USA - KBS C5-3 metaG (SPAdes) (version 2) | ecosystem: Host-associated > Plants > Roots > Rhizosphere > Soil ... | reverse complement strand
TCACGCGCCACCACGTCAACATCACGATGACGCAGGCCAAGACGGTGTCGAACTACACCAACTCGATCCTCGCCAACATGGAAGCGACCGACGACGGCTACGACGAGGCCTTGCTGCTCGACGCGAGCGGCTTCGTGAGCGAAGGCGCAGGCGAGAACCTGTTCATGGTCAAGAAGGGCGTCGTCTACACCCCCGACCTCTCGGCCGGTGCGCTCGACGGCATCACGCGCAACACGATCCTCGCGATCTGCTCCGACCTCGGCCTGAAGCTCGTCGAGAAGCGCATCACCCGCGACGAGCTCTACATCGCCGACGAGGCGTTCTTCACCGGCACCGCCGCCGAGGTGACGCCGATCCGCGAGCTCGACCGGATCGAGATCGGCAGCGGCGCGCGCGGCCCGATCACCGAAAAGATCCAGAGCGCGTTCTTCGACATCGTCAACGGCCGCAACGCGAAGTACGCGGAGTGGCTCGCCAAGGTCTGACAATGGCGCACGACGGATCGCGGCCGGCGGTCGAGCTGAGCGCAGCGGAGCTGCAGGGTCCTGGCGTCGTCTTCTGCCCGAACCCGCGCATGCCGCTCTGGAGCAACCATCCGCGCGTCTTCATCGACGTCGCGACGGTCGGCGTCGGCAAGTGCCCGTACTGCGGGACCGAGTACCGCCTGAAGCCGGGCGAGACGGTCCGCGCGCATTGAGCGACGGCGCGCCGGGCGCGCGCGGCACGACGCGCTCGCTCGTCGTCGCGCCGCAATGGATTGGCGACGCCGTCATGGCCGAGCCGCTGCTCGCGACGCTCGCCGAGCGCGGCGAGTCGATCACCGTTGCCGCGCTGCCCTGGGTCGCGCCGGTGTTCGCTGCGATCCCCGAGGTCGAGGCGACGATCGAGCTGCCGTTCGCGCACGGCAGGCTCGACTGGGACGCGCGGCGTCGCCTCGCGGCGCAGCTGCGCGATCGTTTCGATGTCGCCTACGTGATGCCGAACTCGTTCAAGGCGGCGCTCGTGCCGTGGCTCGCGCGCATACCCCGCCGGGTCGGCTATCGCGGCGAGTTGCGCGGCGCTCTGCTCACCGAGGCGCTCGAGCGTCCGCGCGGCCGGCCTCCGATGGTGCCGTTCTATGGCGCACTCGGCGGTGGGGCGTTCGACGTCGCGCGGCGTCCTCGTCTTTCGCTGGCGCCAGCGCAGATCGACGCCGCGACGTCGGCGCAGGCGCTCGTGCCATCGTCGTACTGGACGTTCGCACCCGGCGCCGAATACGGACCGGCGAAGCGCTGGCCGGCGGAGCATTGGGCGGCGCTCGCACGCGCGCTCCATGCGCGCGACGGCGCACCGATCGCCTTGCTCGGCTCGCCGGGCGAGGCCGCGCTCTGCGAAGAGATCGCCGCGCAATCGAACGGTGCGTGCCGCGTCGTCGCGGGCCGCGCGTCGCTGATCGATTCGATTGCGCTCATCGCCGGCTCGCGCGGCCTGGCCAGCAACGACTCGGGCCTGATGCACGTCGCCGCCGGCTTCGGCATCGCGCAAGTCGCGGTGTTCGGCTCGACGAGCCCGCTGCACACGCCGCCGCTCAACGAGCGCGCGCGCGTCCTCTGGCTGAAGGACGAGCTCGACCTCGACTGCATGCCGTGCTTCGACCGCACCTGCCGCTTCGGCCACTACCGCTGCCTGACCGCGGTGACGCCCGAGCGAGCGCTGGCCGCGCTCGACTCGGCGCACTCCTAGAGCGAGAACTTGCCGGCGTAGACGATCGGCCCCGTGGGTTTGCCGGTCGGCGAGCCTCCGGGTGGCTCGACGCTGACGGCGAGCGTATCGACTCCCGCCAGCACCTTGCCGCGCAGCGCCACGGTCGCGCCCGCGCCCGTCGGCAGCACACCGAGCGAGCGCGGTCCGGTGCCGTCGGTCGGCACCGCCCAGAGCTCGAGCGCGAGGTTGGGCTGCGCAGCGACCGGAACGATCGGACGGGTGACGAGGGTCGCGCCGTCGCCGCTGATGCTCGCGACGATCGGTGCGGCCCCGGGCGCACTCGCCGCCGCGCCGGTCGGCGCGAGCACGACGACGATCGGCGGCGCCCCCGGCCGCGGGCTCGCGAGCAGCACGGCGAGACCGATCGCGGCGACGCTCGCGAGCGCGGCGAAGCCGCGCCAGAACGAGAGCCGCTGCCAGGCGCCGGTGACGACCGACTTTCTGCGGTCGAGCCGGTCGGAGATCTTTCGCCAGACTTCGCCGGGCGGCTCGACCGGATCGATCGCCGCGGTGAGCGGCAGCAGCCGTTCCTGCCACGCCGCCGTCGCGCGGCGCAGCGCGACGTGCGCGGGAAGGAGCGCCTCGAAACGGCGGCGCGCGCCGCCGTGCATCGTGCCGAGCACGTACTCGGCAGCCAGCGCGTCGGCGAGGTCGCTCTTGCCGTAGTCCATGTCGCTTGCTCAGCGCCCGCTCGAGTCGCGTTGCACCGCGGTGTCGAGGCAGCTCTTCAGCGCGACCAGCGCGCGGCGCACCCACGACTTGATCGTTCCCAGCGGCTGGCGCATCTGTGCTGCGACCTCGCCGTGGCTGAGGCCCTGGAAGAACGCGAGCGCGAGGCTTTGCCGCTGCGTCGCCGCGAGCTGGTCCATGCACGCCGCGAGCGAGCGTGCGTCGGCGGCCCGGCTCAGCAGCTCGAGCGGCCCGGGTGCATCGTCGGCCACGGTCTCGTACACGTCATCGTCCTCGCTCTCGCCGCCGTCGGCGAAAGCGCTGGCGGCGCGCATCCGGGGCTGCGTCTGCTGGCGCCGCAGGCTGTCGATCGCGCGGTTGCGGGCAATGCTCGTGAGCCAGGTAAGCGGCTGGCTCTGGGCCGCGTCGAAGCTGCTGGCGGCGCGCCAGACGTTGACGTACACCTCCTGGAGGATGTCTTCCGCCTGCGCCCGGTCCCGGTTGATACGCAACACCACCGCGAACAGATGCGAGCTGGTCCGCTCGTAAAGCGTGGCAAATGCCGCACGATCGCCGAGCCCTGCGCGCGCAAGCAGGCGCGACAAGTCGTGGCTGCGCTCGGACCAATCGGCGGTGGCTTTGACCATGCGTGCCGGCGCGAGGCCTGCGTGCCTTCCTACAATTCCAGCGCCCGGAAGGTTAACCGAAGAGCTCCATGGCGCGACCGAAGCCTCCTGCACCGACGACCGCATCCGCCGACGACATCGAGATCGCGCTGTACGAAGCGATGCGCCGCGGCGACCTCGACGGCCTGATGGCGCTGTGGTCCGACGACGACGAGATCTGCTGCATCCATCCGGGCGGCAAGCGCCTCGTCGGCGCGGCCGCGATCCGCGCCTCGTTCGAGGCGATCTTCGGCAACGGTGCGATCGATGCCGAGCCGCACCGTGTCCGCCGTCTCGAGTCGCATTCGAGCGCGGTGCACAGCGTGCTCGAGCGGATCCGCGTGCGCTCGGCAAAGGGCGAGCAGTTCGCGTGGGTCGTCGCGACCAACGTCTATCTGAAGTCGGCCGACGGCTGGAAGCTCGTCGCGCACCACGCCAGCCCGGGCACCGCGGTCGAGATGCAGGACACCGGCGAGCCGGCGTCGACGCTGCACTGACGACAGACCGTTCCGCAGTCGATGGACGACTTCCGCGCTCCGCGGTGGCTTCCCGGCGGCCACGTGCAGACGATCTGGCCGGTCTTCTTCAGCCGCCGCTTCGACGGCGAGCGCCCGCACTTTCGGCGCGAGCGCTGGACGACTCCCGACCGCGACTTCGTCGACGTCGACTGGCTCGGCGAGGATGCGGCGGTGCCGCTGCTCGTGCTCTTTCATGGTCTCGAGGGCTCTTCGCGCAGCCACTACGCCGAAGCGTTCGCCGCGGATGCGCGGCGGCGCGGCTGGCGTTACGCAGTGCCGCACTTTCGCGGTTGCTCGGGCGAGCTCAACCTCGCGCCGCGCGCGTACCACTCGGGCGACCATGAGGAGATCGGCTGGATGCTCGCGCGCTTTCGCGCGCTGCACGGTGGCCCGATCGTTGCGGTCGGCATCTCGCTCGGCGGCAATGCGCTCTTGCGCTTCGCCGAAGAGGCCGGCGAGGGGGCGGCAGGGCGCGTCTGTGCGATCGCCGCGGTGTCGGCGCCGCTCGACCTCGCCGCCGGTGGCCGCGCGATCGGGCGCGGCTTCGGCCGCCAGGTCTACACGCGCATGTTCCTGCGCACGATGAAGAAGAAGGCGCTGCTCAAGCTCCACCAGCATCCCGGGCTGTTCGATGCGAACGCGATGCGCCGCGCGCGCGACCTGCGCGACTTCGACGACGTCTTCACGAGCCGGCTGCACGGCTTCGCAAACGCCGACGACTACTACGCGCGCAGCTCGGCGAAGGACCGGCTGGCGCGCATCCGCATCCCGGCGCTGGTGCTGAACGCCCGCAACGATCCGTTCCTGCCGGCTTCGGCGCTGCCACGCCCGGGCGAGGTCGGGCCGTGCGTGACGCTCTGGCAGCCGGCACACGGCGGCCACGTCGGCTTTGCCGGCGGGCCGTGGCCGGGGAATCTGCGGCGGTTTCCCGAGGCGGTCGCAGGGTGGCTTGCCGAGCGCCTCGGATGAGCGCTCAGAATCGTGCCCGATGGACGAGATCGTTGCCGCTGCGCTCAAGAAGTGGCCGAACGTGCCACATTGCTACGCTTGGCTCGCGCTCGACGCGCGCGGCGACTGGTACATGCGCGACGACCGCATCCAGGCGGCCGGGCCGTTTCCGCGCGTCAAGGGCAGCCGCATCGACCACGAGAAGCTGCGCGAGTTCATCGGCCGCAACTACGCAGCCGATTCCGACGGTGCATGGTTCTTCCAGAACGGCCCGCAGCGTGTCTATGTCGAGCTTGAGGCGGCGCCGTGGGTCTGGCGCATCCAGCCAGACCCGACCGCGTGCGTCGTCGTCACGAGCCACACCGGGCGACCTGCAGCGCCCGGTGGCGAAGCGTTCGTCGACGAGAGCGGCCGGCTGTTCCTGGCGACCGATCTGGGTCTGGGCATCGTCCACTCGCTCGACATGGGGACAGCGAGCGACGCGATCGAACGCGCGCTGTGGCAACCGCAGGAGGTCGCGTTCGACGCGCTCGTCGAGCGCTTCGGCTTTCGCCTGAGCCCGGCCGCCGATCGCGGCTAGACGCCGGAAACGAAGAAGCCGGCGCAAGGCCGGCTTCGCTTGCGACTTCGCGGCACGCTACTTCGACGCGCTCACCATGTACGCGACGACGCCCTTGATCTCGGCGTCGCTCGCGCTCGAGCCGCCCTTGGGCGGCATCGCGCCCTTGCCCTTGATCGCGCTCGCGGTGAGCGCGTCGACGCCTTGCCCGGCGCGCGGCGTCCACGCCGCCTTGTCGCCGACCTTCGGCGCGCCGGCGACGCCGGTCGCGTGGCAGGCGCTGCAGACCTGGTTGTAGAGCGCGGGGGGACCGGAGTTCGTCGTCGCGTTCGTCGCTGCTGCCACGGTCGTCGTCGCCTCCGCGCGCGGTGCGGCTGCGGGTGCCGGCGTTGCGGGTGCCGGCGTTGCGGGCGCGGCGGCCGCGGTCGTCGTCGCGGCGGCGGCGCTCGCTGCCGCCGCCGGCAGCGCAGGCTCGGGGAACGTGCCGCCGGCCTTGTCCGCCATGTAGACGACGGCGCGTGCGATCTCGAAATCGCTGAAGTCGCCGCCGCCTTGCGGCGGCATCTGGCCCTTGCCGGCGAGCGCCGAATGCAGGAGTGCGTCGAAGCCGGAATTGATGCGCGGCCCCCAAGCGGCGACGTCGCCGAGCTTGGGTGCGCCGAGCGCACCGGTCGCGTGGCAGGCGGTGCATTGCGCGCCGAACACCTGCTCGCCGGTCTTCATCGATGCGACGTCGGAAGCGTCCTTGATCTCGACGACACCGACCGGGCGGATCCGCTCGGCGATCGCTTCGGGGGTCATCGCGCCGCTGCCTGCCGCGGGCCGCTTGTCCGCAGTCACGAACATGACGAGCAGCACGATGCCGAAGATCGGCACCAGGAAGGCGAAGAGAACGGTGAGGATCAGCTGCTTGGGAGTCTTGATCGGGCCTTCGTGCGGGCCGTCCAGTTCTTCGGGTTCGTGCACTGCGCTCATCCGGTCCTCGAAGGAAGTCGACGACGCGACGAGACGGCATGCGTCTGAAGAAACCGATTCGCGTCGAGCCGGAAATTATAGGGGCGCGAATGTGCGTGGCCGCCTGCGCGCGACCGCGCTGGTAGACTGCGAGCGCGCTTGCGCCCGTAGCTCAATGGATAGAGTACTGCCCTCCGAAGGCAGGGGTTGCAGGTTCGATCCCTGCCGGGCGCGCCAATCGACAATGTCGGAGTGGCTGCGGTGGTGTGTCGCGCGGGAGACAGCATGGCATCTGTTCTCGAGCCGAGTCGTGATGTCGGACAACTGCTACACAGCTTCCGCGCCCGCACCGATGGTCGGCGAGCGAGCGGCGAGAGAAACTGATCGGATTCAAGCCATCCGATCGCTCTCATGACCTCCGCAACCGCAACCCTGCAACGCCACCCCGCCCCGAAGCTCCACCGTCCGCCATCGCGCCTCCTCCAGTGGCTGGAGCTGCGCGCGTTCGGTGAGCTCTCCGCCTCGCTGGCGCTGATGCCGCTGCTGCAGCGCGCACCGCGCGGAGACGGCCATCCCGTTCTCGTCCTGCCCGGCCTGATCGCGAGCGACGTCTCGACGCAGCTGCTGCGCTCGTATCTCTCGGGGCGCGGCTACAACGTCCGCGGCTGGGGCCTTGGCCGCAACATGGGCCTGAAGGAAGGCCTGCGCGACAAGATGCTCGCCTCGGTGCGCGAACTCCACGAAGAGACCGGCCGCAAGGTCAGCCTGGTCGGCTGGAGCCTCGGCGGCGTCTACGCGCGGGACATCGCCGCCGAGCTGCCCGACGCGGTGCGCAACTGCATCATGCTCGGCTCGCCGATCCACGGCCACCCGCGCTCGACCAACGCCTGGCGCATCTACGAGCTCGCGAGCGGCCAGAGCGTCGACGATCCGAAGCTGCAGCTGCCCGATCCGGCGCTGCCGCCGGTGCCGACGACGGCGATCTTCAGCCGCAGCGACGGCGTCGTCGCATGGCAATGCAGCGTCGAGCCGAAGACGGCGACGAGCGAGAGCATCGAGGTCGACGGCAGCCACTGCGGCCTCGGCGCGCATCCGGCAGTGCTGTACGCGATTGCCGAGCGGCTCGCGCAGCCAGAAGGCGGATGGCGGCCGTTCGATCGCTCGGGGCTGCGCGCGCTCGTCTATCCCGATCCCTACCGCGGCTGATCTCTCGCTGCCGCCGCGAGCGAAAAAAGGCCCCGCAGTGCGGGGCCTTCGTTCGTTCGTCGGTCGACGATCAGAGCGGGACCGAGGTCGGCGCCGGCGGCAGCGGAACGCCGCCCGGGCCGGCCGCGAACGTCAGCGGCGACGTCGGATCCTGCTGGCTGACGCCTGGCTTGGACCAGTCGCAGACACCGTTCGGGAACAGCGTGTTGAGGCGCGCCTGCTGCCCGGCGGTGAAGGTGATGCCGGTGTAGTCGGTGAAGACGAGCGGCTTCAGCTGGCACTTCATGATGTTCTCGACGATCGGGCCGCCGGCGACCTGGCGCGGCGACGTGTTGGCCTTCAGCTTCGGGTCGGTGTCGCACGTCGCGAAGTTGGTGACCTTGTTCGAGAACGTCGTGTCGCTCGTCAGGTAGCAGAAGTCGAACGCCGTGGCGGGCTTCGCGGCGACGACCTGGTCGTGGCTGTGCTCGTCGTTGAGGAACGCCTTCGGCGCGGTCGCAACGAGGCTGGAGAGCCACGTGTCCATCACCGTGAGCGAGTTCTGCATGATCCCCGATGCGAGCGGCGGCGTCAGCCCGGTGCCGAAGCGCCACATCACCTGGTTGTTGTGGTCGCCGTTCGACGCGTCGAGGCGCGCGCGCTCGGAGAAGCTCCGCCAGATGTAGTGGATGCCCTGCTCGTCGTAGCCGCGCCAGTCGATGATCGCGACCTTGCCGAGGTTCTTGCCGCTGGAGATGATGCCGGAGCGGTAGGCGATGTCGAGCGCCGGCGCGTCGGCGACCGAGCGCGCCGCCATCCGGTTCGCATCGCCGTCGATGCCGCCCATCTTCTCGTTGAGCGTCACGAACTCCTCGGGCGAGATCGTGCCCGCGAGCAGCGCCTTCAGGCCGTACTGGATGCCGACGTTGTCGAACGGCTGCACCGCGCGCGTGCTGCCGGCGGGGATGCCCGCCGTCGTTCCCCAGACGGCGACGGCGAGGTCGGGTTGGCCGCAGCGCGTGCCGTTCGGGTTCGTCACCGGGTCGTAGACCTGCGACGCGGGTAGCAGGCAGTTGTTGCGCGGCGCCCCGGTCGGCGCGAGGGCGCCGGTGCTCTGGTCGACGACGAGCAACGGCACGTAGTTGCCGGGCTTGTTGATGAAGCCGAACGAGTTGTTCCAAGACTGGCAGCCGACCTGGTCGAGGTGGCCGTTGATCGCCGCCTTCTTGGCGTTGATCTGCGCCTGCGTCAGCCCGGTCTGCAGCGCCAGCCACTCGGGCGTCTGGTAGGCGTTGACGAGCAGCACGCAATCGGCGACCTCGAGCAGCGTCGTCACGGCGTCGGGGTAGTCGCACTCGACTTGGATGCCGTCGAGCAGACCGGGGTAGATCGAAGCCGTCTGGTTCTGCAGGATCGAGCCGCCCGAGCAACCGTTGCCCACGGTGTACTTGATCTCGCCGTAACGCTCGGCGATGTACTCCTTCATCATCATCGTCGTCTCGGCGACGAGGACGGCGTTGGCGTTGTAGAGCTGATCGGTCAGGCTGTTGTCAGCAACGATGAAGCCCATGCGCAGGGCAGAGTCGTCAAACACGCCGGTGATCCCGTTGACCACCCAGTTCTGCTCGCTGCGAAACTGCAGCCGCGGCTGCCCGGCGCTCGCGCCGTAGGTGTAGCTGAGCTTGCCGTTCCACTGCGGCTGCGGGGAGTTCGCCGTCCACGGCTTGGCCGGATCGAACAGCACCGCGATGTCGTAGATGCCGCGGTTGATCGTGCCGCGTTCGACGCGCACGATGTACGGCACCGTGACGCCGTTCGTGGTCGTCGTCGAGGCGACCGAAGCCGCCGGCGTCGTGCCGACCACATACGGCTGCAGGCAGGAGTTCGCCGGCGTCGTCGGGTTCGGGTTGGCGATCGTCGGCGACGGATCGGGAACCACGAACGAGCAGCCGCCGTCGCCCGCGGTCACCGTGACCGGCGTCAGCGTGCGGTAGAAGAACTTGGTCTCGGTCGCGATGGTGCACTGCGCGTCGGTCGCTGCCGTCGTCAGGCCGCTCGCGTTGGTCGCCGGCGAGCTCGCGGTCGCAGCCGTCGGCACCGGCGTCGCACAGATCCACGGCGACGACTGCGAGCCGAGCAGGATCGGGCCGCCCTTCGGATGGTTGGTGACAACGATGCGGGCGCTGTTGAAGCCGCCGTTCGTCGAGCTCGCGGTGATGTTGTTCGCCCCGTTCTTGAGGCCGGTCACGAGGCCGACGGTGCGGCCGTCCGAGCGCGTCGTGAATGCCGAGGTGACGTCGACGCCGTCGACGTCGACCTTCAGGCTCGACGCCGCGCCGATCGGCGGCAGCTTGACTTCGACGAGGACGTCGCCGCCCGAGACGAGGTCGGCGCGGTTCGACAACGTGGTGATCGTCGGCGCGTTGCTGGTGCCTCCGCCGCCTCCTCCTCCGCACGCGGCGAGGACGGCAGAAACGACAACGGCGGCAAATGCTGCCGGTAGAGATCGACACCGCTTCACATGAGTCTCCTGAGTGCGCGCCGTGCGCGGCGCTTGTCGTGACGGAAAGTGCGCGTCGCGTAGCAACGCGCGCTCCCAATTTCGACGCGAGGACTCAGGACTTTCCTAGGGTCGCAGCTTCACGTTTCTTCACGTGCGTCGCGCGCGATCGATCGCGGCACCTCGATCGGCATGTCGAGCAGGATCTGCGCCATCCCCTTGCCGAGCGGGTCGAGCCGGCGCGACGACATGCCGCCGCCGTCGAGCGCCTGGTGGAGAACGAAGTTGATCGCCGCGATCCCGGGCAGATGGAAGCGCTCGACCTCGCCGAGGACGAGATGACCGAGCCAGGTCTTGACGCGCAGCGGTGTCAGCCGATCCCATAGCAGCGGCAGCCATTCGGCGCGCCGCGCGACGACGCCGACGTTCGAGAGGTCGCCCTTGTCGCCGCTCCTCGCCCACGCGAGCAGAACGAGCGGGACGCGCTCGGCCGTCTCGACGACGAGCGACGTGGTCTCGAGCGGCGCGACGACCGGCGTCGACGGTCGCGGCACGCTGCCGCCGGCGAGCGGAACCGCGACGTCCACGCGTCGATCGCCGATCGCGAACGACGCCGGCACCGCGCCCTTGTCGAGCAGAAACGAGAACGGCTTGACGTGCGGCGAGACCGACGGCCGTCCGCCGGCGCCGGTCGTCCCCGGCGACCACGAGGTGCCTGCCGGCGCGATCTCGCGCGCGAAGATGTCGAGCGCGCGCCGGTCGGCGTGGTCGGCGACGACGCGCAGCATCACCTCGCGATTCGCTCGCGTGCGCGAATGCGGGCCGTACGACGTCTCTGCGCCGAGCACCTCGACGTGGGTCGCCGTGTAGTCGGCGAAGCCGGCATTGCGCAGCAGCCACCGCGTCCGTTCGACGATCGCTTCGCCGGTGCGCTCGGCCTTCCTGACGGCGTCGATGCCGACGATGACGAGCGAGCCGGTGCAGCGATAGCCGTCGACCGTGGTCGCCGAGACCTTGTAGGTGTCGGTCGGCGCGAGCCCGCGCGCGCCGTGCACGCGAACGTGGCGCGCGTCGTCCTGTTCGATGACGACGTCGCGGAAGTCGCAGATCACGTCGGGCAGGACGTACGCGCCGGGATCGCCGATCTCGTAGAGCAGTTGCTCGCAGACCGCGGCGCGCGCGATCACCCCGCCGGTGTCGATCGGCTTGGTGATGCGAAAGACGCCGTCGGCGCGGCACTCGGCGATCGGATAGCCGATCGTCGGCCAGTCGGGAACCGACTCCCAGTCGGTGAAGAGGCCACCGGTCGCCTGGCAACCGCACTCGATGATGTGGCCGGCGAGGCTGCCTGCGGCGAGGAGGTCGAAGTCGCTCGAGCCCCAGCCGAACTCGTGCATCAGCGGCCCCAGCGCGAGCGCGCTGTCGACGACGCGGCCGGTGACGACGATGTCGGCGCCGGCGGCGAGCGCGGCGGCGATCGGCAGCGCGCCGAGATACGCGTTGGCGCTGACGACGCGTGCCGGCAGCGGCGCGCCGGTCGCGAGGTCGCGCGTCCCCGCGGCGACGAGCGCGGCGACTTGCGCCGAGACGTCGTCGCCCTCGACGACCGCGACCTTCAGCACGAGCCCGGCGTCGGCGATCATCTTCTCGAGCGCGGCGACGCAGGCGCGCGGGTGGATGCCGCCGGCGTTGCTGACGACCTTGATCTTCCTGGCCGCCAGCTCGCGAAGCACCGAGCGCATCGCGACCTCGACGAAGTCGGTCGCATAGCCGAGCTCGGGGCGCTTCAGGCGCGCACCGGCGAGGATCGCCATCGTCGTCTCGGCGAGGTAGTCGAAGACGAGGTAGTCGACCTGGCCCGAAGCGACG
>Ga0207706_10005683_pt1 | contig 11616 bp, 8 predicted proteins | sample KBSC53metaG_FD_184318 | JGI IMG/M metagenome (GOLD analysis project Ga0207706, IMG submission 184318) | Corn rhizosphere microbial communities from Kellogg Biological Station, Michigan, USA - KBS C5-3 metaG (SPAdes) (version 2) | ecosystem: Host-associated > Plants > Roots > Rhizosphere > Soil ... | reverse complement strand
GCTGGTTGGCCGCGGCCGGGGCAGCCCGGGTTTGTCGGCCGCCGTGAGTAGTTGCGCCGCCCACTGGGGCCTTTGCGTCTCCGGGGGACTGGGGGCGCTGAGCCGGTGGCCGGGCGCGGTGGCGCGCTGCGGGCGGCCGATGCCGTGCTTGTCGGCGAGCTCGCGGACCTGGCCCGCGATCCGGTTCTGATAGGCCTTCGGGGCGTAGGCGCCGTGGCCGTACAGGTCCAGGTACCGGTCGACCAGCTCCGGGTGCTGGGCGCGCAGCCAGGCGAAGAACCACTCCCGCGTGCCCGGGCGCAGGTGCAGCACGATGGGCGTGACGTGGATGGCGCCCGTCGCGGCGATCTGCCCGACGGCCGCGTCGAGCTGGGCGGGGGAGTCGGACAAGAAGGGCACCACCGGGCCCATGAGGACGCCGCAGCGAAGCCCGCGTTCGTTCAGCGCCGCGCACGCCTCCAGCCGCCGCCCGGGCGCGGGTGTGCCCGGCTCGATTGATCGCCATAGGTCTTTGTCGACAAAGCCCGCGGAGACGTTGAGCCCTACCTCGGTGACCTCGGCGGCCTCGGCGAGCAGGTCGATGTCCCTGAGGATCAGCGTGCCCTTGGTCAGGATGGAGAACGGGTTGGCCGCATCCCTGAGCGCCCGGATGATGCCGGGCATCAGCTGGTAGCGCCCCTCCGCCCGCTGGTAGCAGTCCACGTTCATGCCCACGGAAATGTGCTCGCCCTGCCAGCTCGGCGAGGTCATCTTCTTGCGGACCAGCTCGGGCGCGTTGACCTTGACCACCACCCGGGTGTTGAAGTCCGCGCCCGCGTCGAAGTCCAGGTAGGTGTGCGACTTCCTGGCGAAGCAGTTGTGACTCACGACGCCGTTGGCGATGAAATCGCCGGTCCCGGTGGTGATGTCGTACATCGGGACCTGCAGCCCGAGCCGCTCGATGCCGGTCACCCGGAGGCCGTCGCCGGTCTCTACCGCCGCGGTCTCGATCGACCGCTGCGTGGTGACGGCGGGATCGGTCGTGTGGAAGAACCGCAGCGCCCCGCCGAGCCCGCCGCGCACCCGGACGCACGCACGTCCGCTTGGCCGTTCCACCGCGTAGCCGAAGCCGAGGGATTCCAGTGAGAACACCAGCCAGCCGTTGATCGCCGGATCGGCCGGAGCCAGCCGCAGGACCCCGTCCTGGTAGCTCCCGTGCGCGTCGAAGACACCCGCCAGGAAGCCCTTGTGCCAGTCCGGGGCCGGATGGTCCGGCCAGTCCAGCAGCCAGCTGAGCGTCCGCACCTGTTCCGCGCTGCCGGTCCGGACCGCCGTCAGCTCCCGGCGCCCGGCATGGCCCGCCGGGCCGGTCTCGTCGGTCAGGCTGAAGCCGACACACCCGATGCCCGCCCTGGCCAGGTAGCCGGCCGTCCTGGCCAGCCCTTCCCGGTTTTCCTGACCCGCCAGCGGGAGCCGGAACAGGAAGGTGCGGTCGGCGGGCCGGTCGAGCTGGGGATAGGCGTAGTGGCCGTCGCTGCCATCGCCGCGGATTAGGCCGCACAGGTACCCGCGCCGGTAGGCCGCGGTCTGCTTGGGCGGCTCAGCGAAGCCGCCGGCGCCCATCAGGGCCTGGCCGGCCGACAGGTGCGGACGCCGCCGCAGCCCGCCGAGTCCGCCCCCGGTGACGTACCTCCATCCGCGCTCGGTCAGGAAGCGGTGATCGCCGCTGCAGACGAGCTGAGTACCGTCCTCGAGCAGGACCCGGTAGGCGGCCTTGACCGTGGACCAGTGCGCCAGCACCGTGGTACGGACGTACTCGCGGCCGCCGCCCCGCCGGACCGTTCCGTAGATCCCGTCCCCGGCTTGCAGCTGAGCCAGCGGCCTGGTCCTGCCGTCGGCCATCAGGATCGGCGTCTCGCCTTCCAGGCAGTACACGCAGGCGTGCTGGCAGCCACGGTAGGGGTTGATCGTCCACTTGAACGGCATCCGGGACGCCTCGGGTACCCGGTTCACCACGGACCTGGCCTGCACCTCGAAGAAGGTCATGCCACGGAAACCCGGCGTGTCGAAGGTGCGGGCGACCGCGCCGCGCTCGATCAGCGGGAGCGCCCGGTCCTGAGACGCGGTGAAAAGGTCCCCGCCCTCTGCGGCTTCCAGCGGCTCATCGAGCCGCAGATTGTCCCAGCGCATACCGAACACGATAGAATGGTTGTTCGATGATCGCAAGGGTGTAGCTTTCTGGTTCGCCGGAAGTATTCAACCTCGCCCGGCGCGGGGCTGCCGGGCAGCCGGCATGAATACGGGTGAAGTACAAAGCCAGAACAATTGGATAAAGACAGGGTCCTGAGAGATAGTGAGAGGGTACCCACCCGGTACACGACGTGGAGGTTGCTGAATGGCGTTGTCGGCGGACGAGCAGCGTGAGCTCGCCGAGATCGAGCGGCGGCTCGCGACTGACGATCCTGGGCTGGCCACCTGCCTGGCGGCATTCCGGCGCCCCGGGCCGTCCCGCGTCCTGCGCTCCCCCCGGGCGCGCATCATCGGCTCGCTGTTCACGGTCCTGCTCGTCGCGATGATCTCGCTGATGGTCTACGCGATGATCCCGTTCCGCGCGCACAATCCGTCCTCCCAGACGACCGCGGGAACCTCGGCCACGCCCGCCAGTACCGACGGCCAAGCGCGCAATTCCCCGCTCGCGTCGGCGAGCACGGGTGCCACCGCAACCGGTGCCGCCTCGCCCGCGCCGCCCTCGACCGCGGCGAGCACCGGCACCGGCACCAGTCAGGCCAAGCCGGCCGAGACTCAGGCGGCGGGCCGGGTCGCGTCGTCCGCCGCTGGCCCGTAACCCCCCGTCAGGGCGACGGGGAGCCGCGGGCGGGGGACCGATGCTCGTTAAGGACTCCCGCCATAGCTGGACGAGGTAGCGTTCGAGACCCTCGAGGGTCTTCTTCTCCTGCTGGAACTCGTCGCTGAGCGGATTGCGGTGCCGGTCGAAAAGCTGCGCATAGCGGCGCGTCACCTGATCGCGGTTGCCGGCGTAAACACGGACCGAGTAGTCCCCGACCCCGCCCGCGAGCCGCAGCCCGCGGACCGCGGTGCCGGCCAGGCCCATGCTGATGCTCAGTTGCCCGCGCAGGTAGATGCTGCCCTTGGCCTCTTCGTCCCACGCGTCGCCGCACGGCGGCGGTGCCTCGTCCCACTCTTCGAGCACGAGCCGGACGTCGATGTCCTCCTGCAAGCTGCCGACCCAGAGTTGCTCGCGGTTGGTGCTGATGAGCGCGCCCACCGGGGGCAGTGGACCGCCCGGGGCGTCCGGGTCGACAGACGGGTCATGAACCCGGAACATCCTGCGCTCCGGAGTCACCGGAATAACCAGTTGTAGAAGCCTGCGGCTCATGGCTTACCCCTCCCCCCTTGGCACGTAGCTACCTTGTACAACAGCCCGCTAGCTAGCAAATCTAGACTGCGGACGCCGGTCATGCAGGGCGAAACGGCGCGGAAATGCTAATCGTAACCACTTGACTACATGTTGCAGCGGTGTACCGTCATATCTGTTATGAACCTTGTGTCCGAACTTGACCTGCCTGTGTTCGATTACTCCGCACCTGACTTCTCGGCCGATCGCTACCACCAGCAGCTCGCCGAGACCCGTCAGCGCGGCTGGCTGGCCAAGTCGCCACTGGCCTATATCGTCCTCGACCACGACGCCGGGGAGTTCTTCCTGCGGTCGCGGAAGACCGCGTTCCCCGGCCGTCAGCTCGCCGAGTTCTTCGGCGTGACCAGCGGCCCGCTGGCCGAGCACATCGACGCCAACATCCTGAACCTCGATGGAGAGCAGCACCGGCGGCTGCGGGCCCTGGTCGGCCCGGCGCTCACGCCCCGCGCGGCGGATCGCTGGCGCCCGGTGATGCGCGGCTTCCTGCGGGAGTTGTGGGAGCAGGTGGCCGCGCGCCGCAAGTGCGACTTCGCGGCCGCAGTGGCCCAGCCGTACCCTTCCCTGACGATCGCGGCCGTACTCGACGCGCCCTACCAGGACGCATGGCAGCTGCACGCCTGGTCCAGCTGGGTGCAGCGGCAGTTCGACATCCGGGCGCTCGAGATGAACCGGGACGACATCGAGCGGGCGGTCACCGAAGTCCGGGATTACGTCACCGGCCTGCTCGAAGCCAAGCGCGCGGCGCCGGGCGACGACCTGCTCAGCGACCTGCTGGCGGCTCGCGATGAGGGGGACCGGCTGTCCGCCGAGGAGTGCGTCCAGCTGGTGACGAACCTGCTGGCTGGCGGCATCGATACCACCGCGGGCCAGCTCGCGCACGCGATCCGGCTGTTCGCCGCGCGCCCCGGCCAGTGGGCCCTGCTGGCGGCCGAGCCGTCGCTGGTCCCGCGCGCGGTCGAAGAGGTGCTGCGGTTCGAGCCGGTCACGCCGTTTACCGCGCGGATCTGCCTGGAGCAGGTCGAGCACCGCGACGTCGTGTTCCCGGCGGGCACGATCGTGGCGGTCTGCGCGGAGCGGGCCAACCGCCAGGGTGAGGACGGCGAGATCTTCGACATCACCGCGCCGCGCGAGAGCCGGCTGCTCACCTTCGGCGCGGGCATCCACTACTGCCTGGGCGCGAACCTGGCCCGGGCCGAGCTCGAGGAGGCGCTGGCGTTCCTCGCGCCGCGCATGGCAGGACTGGCCCTGGACGGGCCGCCGCAGCTGGGCGGGGTCGAGGGCGTCTACGGGGTCGACAAGCTCCCGATCACCTGGTCGGATTCATCCACGATGAGCCCGAACCACGGTCCAGCGCCGGACGTGTCATAAGTAGGCGGTACTCGTCCGCGGCGAGTACGACCTGAGGGGTTCGCACGATGCAGGCAGCAGCGAAGTCCGCTCACCGGAGGTCACGTAACGTGCCTGCTCGACTACCAGAACGGATGCCTGTGCCCGTCCTGGGGCTCGAGCTTGCCGCGGAACAAGGTCCGGCCCGGAGACCGCAGCCAGGACCGGATTCCTACCCCGGCCTCGCCGTGGGCGCGCGCCCGCGCCCGTCCGTAGCCACGGGGCCCCGGCCCGCTGCTCAGGTGCCCCAGCCCGCCGCGGGCCGCGGTCGCCGCGGCCTGATGCTCGCTGTCTGCTGCCTGAGCCTGTTCATGGTGGGCCTGGACAACACGATCGTGAACGTGGGCCTGCCGGACATCGGCCGGGACCTGCACGCCGGCGTTTCCGGCCTGCAGTGGACGGTCGCCGCCTACACGATCGCGCTGGCCGCGCTGCTGATGTTCTCCGGCGCGGTCGCCGACCGGATCGGGCGGAGGACCATCTTCCAGGTCGGCCTCTCGCTGTTCACCCTCGGCTCCTGGCTGTGCAGCCTGGCGCCGAGCCTGGGCTGGCTGATCGGCTTCCGGATCCTGCAGGGTGCCGGCGGCTCGATGCTCAACCCCGCGGCGCTCGGCATCATCACGAACACCTTCACCCGCCCGGCCGAACGCGCCCGGGCCATCGGCGTGTGGGATGGCGTGTTCGGCCTGTCCATGGCGCTCGGCCCGGTGCTGGGCGGCGTCCTGGTCGGGACGGTCGGCTGGCGCGGCATCTTCTGGGCGAACATCCCGGTCGGGCTGGCCGCGGTCTCGCTGACCGCGCTGTTCGTGCCGGACTCCAGGGCGCCCTGGTCGCGCCGCGCCGACCCGGTGGGCCAGTTCCTCATCATCGTCATGCTCGGCTCGCTCGCCTACGCGATCATCGAGGGTCCCGGGCTCGGCTGGCGCTCGCCGGAGATCTTCGGCTTCTTCGCGTTGTCGGTGGCCGCGCTCGCGGTGCTCCTCGCCTATGAGCCCCGGCGGGCCGAGCCCATCGTCGACTTCAGGTTCTTCCGCAGCGTCCCGTTCGCCGGGGCCAACCTCAGCGCGGTCTGCGCGATCGCCGCCATGGCCGGCTTCCTGTTCCTGTCCACCCTGTACCTGCAGGACGTGCGGGGCCTGTCCGCGCTGCAGGCCGGCCTGACCATCCTGCCGATGCCCGTGGTCATGGCGCTGTGCGCCCCGCTGGCCGGGCGGATGGTAGCCAAACGCGGCCCGCGGATTCCGCTGGTCATCGCCGGCGCCGCGCTGACCATCAGCAGTGCCGCGCTGTCCCGGCTCACCGGCACCACCGAGCACGCCTACCTGATCGTTACCTACGCCCTGTTCGGGATCGGGGCCGGCATGGTGAGCTCGCCGATCACCAACGGGGTCATGTCCGGGGTGCCGAAGACCCAGGCGGGCATGGCCTCCGGCATGAACTCCTCCAGCCGCCAGCTCGGCCAGTCGCTGGGCGTGGCCATCGTCGGCTCGGTGCTGGCGGCCAGCATGCGCGGGTCGATGCAGGCCGGCTTCGTCCGGGCCGCGCACGCGGGCTGGTGGATCCTCGCGGGCTGCGGCTACATCGTGCTCCTGCTCGGCCTGGTCTGCACCACGCGGTGGGCCAGGGCCACCGCGGCCAAGCTGCCTACTTGACCGAGGCGCGAGCCCCGGGCCGCTACGGCTGCTGCCCGGCGATCTTCCGCAGGGCTCCTGGGTCGGTGATGGTGATGTCCCGCTGGCCGGTGCGGATGATGCCCCGCCGCCGCCAGTTGGACAGGGCGCGGGTCACGGTCGCCCGCGACGCGCCGGTCAGGCTGGCCAGTTCCTCCTGGGTCAGCGTCATCGCCGTCTGGAGCTCGCTGTCCGCCAGCTCGAGCAGGAGCCCGGCGAGCCGCTGCGCCCCGCTGGTCACCGAGCGGGCGCGCAGCATCGACTCCGCGTCGTTCCACCGCCGGGTGACCATCCGCCGGTAGGCGCGATCCGCCCCGTCATGCGCGTCCAGGAACGAGCTGAACCTCTCGTACGGCACGATCAGCGCGCGCACCGTGCCGACGGCCTGCACGGTGGCGGTCCGGTAGCCGGTGGTCTCGCCGGCCACCTCCCCGACGGTGTCCCCCCGACCGCGCAGGGCCAGGGTCAGCTCGTGGCCGTCGCTGGTCACCCCGACGATCTTGACCCAGCCGTCCACCAGCACGAACACGTGGGTATTCGGATCGCCCTCGACGCACATGACTGCGCCGGGCGGGTAGACGGTAGTCCGGCCGAGGCTGGCCAAGGCGGTACGCTCGTCGTCGCTGAGCAGAGGCCAGAAGCCCTGGGCAGGTCCCGTCCCGTGCAGGTTCATATCACCGTGGCAGTTCAGCAACCGGCCAGCGGGTTGGAGCCGGCCCCTGCTACTACGATGAGCCATTCCGGGACGGTTGACAAACTCCGAGGTAACACGCGCGTCTTCCCGGCCCGCTGAGCCATTGGGGGAACGCTGCTCGGCGGGCCGGGAAGAGCCTGGGAGGCGGGGGCTAGGCCCCCAGAAGCACCGCCGCGGTCCAGAGCAGGAAGCACGCGACGGTAATGAAAGTCCAGGTTTCGGCCGACTGGATCCGCTCCCGCCGGACCCGGGCCGCGCCGAGCATCATGTTCACCTGCGCCCACGACCAGGCCGCCTCGCTGTCCCCGATGGACGGCGTGCTCAGCCACCGCACCCGGGGATCGAGCGGCGCGCCGGTCCGCCAGCGATGGTCGTTGAGCTGGTCGAGGACCGGCCGGCTGGCCAGCAGCAGCAGCCCGGCGGCCCGGAGCCAGCACACGATCACGCAGCCGAGCAGGCTGGCGGCCACCACGCCCGCCAGTCCGGGGCGCAGTACGGAGGGCGAGAACGCGGCCTCCAGGGCGATGCCGATGGTGAGCGCGCTCAGAACGCTTCCGCCCAGGATCACGCTGCCGCGCGTGTTGCCGAGCAGCACGGCCATCTCGGCGATCTGGTTCTGGGCAGGCCCCCGCTCTGGCGCCTCACGGTCGGCACCGAGATGATCGTCGCCGAAGCTGTATCGCCCTCTCATTGCTTTCGGTACAGCCACGCTCACGGCCATCGTCCTCGCCTCCGTACGTGCGATTCACCTTCGAGACAAGGGAATCAGGCGAGACCGCAGGAGCGCTGCGCCACGCGAGACAGCCGGGCTGTCTCATCTGACGCATCCGCGGATCAGCGGCAGCCGCAGGCCCCGCCGCAGCAGCCTCCGCCGCCGGAGGGACCGCCAGAGCGACCGGCGGCACGGCCGCCCACCGCGACCGTCGACAGGAGCTTCACCGTGTCGTCGTGGCCCTGCGGGCAGGTGCACGGAGCCGAGGACTCGGCCATCGGCCGGTTCAGCTCGAACGTGTCACCGCAGGCGCGGCAGCGGTACTCATAGCGGGGCACACGTCCACTTTACCCGCCGGGCGCGCTCTCGCTATCCCTCCTGGCCGGGGCGGTTGGCGTGTCGCCGCTCATTCCCGGCGCGGGGGAGGAAAGGCCAAGGCCGTTCGGGACCATGGCGGCCGAACGGCCTACGGACGGCACCGTGTCGTCGTAGTAGAACTGCTTGCCGCGCAGCAGCGAGACCAGTGCGCCGGTCACCGACATGATCGCGGCCGCGGTGAACACGATGACCAGGCCGTGGTGGAACGGCGCCGAGATCAGGTGCGGGAAGAACTGCCTGCCGGTGAGCACCGCGACGTTGTGCGCCGGCAGGTGCGCCAGCGCGTGGGACGGCGCCAGCAGGTTCTGGATCGGGTTGTAGCCGAGCAGGGCGGCGAACATCGTGCTCACCGGGGGCAGGTGGCTGACGTGCGTGGCCACCGCGGCGGGCACGCCCTGGGCGGTCAGGCCGCTGGTCAGCGTGCGCGGCAGGGTCGAGGCCAGCCCGGCGATCATCAGCGAGAAGAAGATGCCGATGGACAGGGCCATGCCGGAGTTCTGGAAGGTGGACCGCATGCCCGAGGCCGAACCCCGGTGCCTGGCCGGCACCGCGCTCATGATGGCGGCGGTGTTGGGCGCGGCGAACAGGCCGGAGCCGACCCCGTTGCCGAAGATCAGCAGGGCGAACACCCAGTAGGAGAAGTTCACCGGGAGCAGCATCAGCCCCACGAAGCAGAGCGCGGCCAGCAGCAGGCCGGAGGTGGCGAACAGCCGCTGCCCGTACCGGTCGGACAAGGTGCCCGAGATCGGCCCGGCGATGAGGAAGCCCGCGGTGAGCGGCAGCATGTAGATTCCGGCCCACAGCGGGGTGTCCGCGAAATCGTAGCCGTGCAGCGGAAGCCAGATGCCTGCCAGCCAGATGACTAGCATGAACTGCAGCCCGCCGCGCGCGATCGAGCCGAGCAGGCTGGCCGCGTTGCCCGCCGCGAAGGCCCGGATCTTGAACAGGCTCATCTGGAACATCGGCTCGGCGATCTTCGTCTCGAAGATGCAGAACGCGACGAGCATCAGAACGCCGCCGATCAGCCCGCCGATGATCCAGGGGTTGGTCCACCCGGTCGGGTGCCCGCCATAGGGCTGGATCCCGTGGGTAATGGCGACCAGCAGCGCACTCAGGCCCAGCACGAACATGACGTTCCCGACCCAGTCGATCTTCGCCCGCCTGGTGGTCGCGATCTCGCGCAGGCTCTTGTACGCCCACACCGTGCCGAACAGCCCGATCGGCACGTTCACCCAGAACACCAGGCGCCAGTCCACCGCAGCCAGCAAGCCGCCCAGCAGCAGCCCGACGAACTGCCCGGAGATCCCGGCGATCTGGTTGATGCCCAGGGCCATGCCGCGCTTGTTGGCCGGGAACGCGTCCGTCAGGATAGCGGCCGAGTTCGCCATCAGCATCGCCCCGCCGAAGGCCTGCACGAACCGCCAGCCGATCAGCCACATCGCCCCGCCCGAGCCGGTCAGCGGGTCGAGCGAGAGCGCGATCGAGGCCAGCGTGAACACGACGAAGCCCAGGTTGTAGATCTTCACCCGGCCGAACATGTCGCCCATCCGTCCCAGCGTCACCACGCACACCGACTGGACGAGCAGGTACCCGAGGATCATCCACAGCAGGTAGGTGATGTTGCCGGGGGCGAGCGGGTTCAGGCCGATGCCACGGAAGATGGCCGGCATCGCGATGATCACGATCGAGGCGTCGATGGTGGCCATCGTCATGCTCAGCGTGGTGTTGGACAGGGCGATCCACCTGTACCGGTCCGGCCGCCCGCCGGTAGCCGGGGCTGAACCGTTCACGTGTCCCGAGTCAACGCTTTGCCGCACGTTAACCCAGTCTAGCCCCAGACACTTGCTTAATGGCAACTATTGATCTCGGTAGCTTTCAGACCACCGGCTCGTCCTCGCTGGAGCGGTTGTGGGCGGGGTAGACCGGGGTGTTCTCCAAGATGTAGTACACGGCCACGAGCGCGATCACCACGAACGAGGCCACGGCGTTGAAGAACGCAACCAACAGGGCGAACACGTAGAACAGGGCGCCACCGACGAACCGCAGCCGGGCCCGCCCGCGCCGTCCGGGCGGCAGCGGCTGGGACACCCGCTCGCCGTGCAGCGTCCACTCCAAGATCGCGCCGAAGCCGGCCGACATGCCGAGGAACACCCCGCTAAAGGACCGCGGCCAGCTGCGCGTCCCGGTCGTTGTGCGGGAAGTAGTCCGCCTCGGTCCCAGTGGCGAACGGGATCAGCACGACGAACAGCAGCAGCATCAGGTTGACGAACAGCAGCGTGCGGTCCACCTTGACGATGGACCTGACCAGCGCGTGGTGGTTGACCCAGATGATGCCGATCGTGAAGAAGCTGATCAGGAAGGCCGGCCATTTGTCGTAGAGCTGATCGAGCAGGGGACCGTGTCCAGGCCCTTCCACGGTCAGGTCGAGCGCGAGCAGCGTGATGGCCACGGCGAAGACGCCGTCGCTGAACGCCTCGAGCCTGGACCGGTCCATCAGCCCTCCGATCGTCAGCTGGCCGCGGGCTTGGGATCGACCTTGGCCAGGATCTGGTCCACGCAGTCCTGGATATGACGCTGGCGGCCCGGCATGTCCTTGCTGGCGAAGTTGTCCAGTATGGCCAGCACCCGGTCCTGGCCGTTCAGGATGTCGAGCTGCTGCTTGGCCATCTCGTGCAGGGCGATCAGGGTCTCGTGGTCGGCGATGGCCCGGCGGTCACTGGCGGCCTGGGCCCGGTTGGCGCTGACCTGCAGCGAGATCATGATCGACAGCTGCGGCAGGTTCAAGATGGTGAGCAGCAGCGGCCACGGCGTCTTGTCGAACCCGACGATGTTGCCGAGGAAGAGCCAGAGCACGATGCCCGTGGTGATGCCGATGAACACGTACATCGAGCCGCAGAACTTGTTCACGACGTCCGCGATCCGGTCCAGCAGGCTGGTCCCGCGGACGTGCTGGGACAGCACCAGCCTGGGCTTATGCTTCTCCGGGTTCTGCCGGATCTGCAGGGCGCGCTCCCTGACGTGCGCCGTGGCCTCGTCGATGGCGCGCAGCGCGGCACCGTCTGTTTCCGGGCGCGCGAGCCGGGGTGATTCGGTGGCCTGGCTATCAGCAGGCGCGATAGTTTCCGTCATCGTGATCCTCCGTGCTGGCAGGCGCCGATGGCCCGCCGTGGCCAGCAAAGTAACGACTGCCACAACCTAGCGCTCTTTCCTGGAAAGGGTCGGACCGAACGGGCCGGGCCGGCGCCCCCGCGCCGCTGCATGCCCCAGCCGAAGCGGTATCCGCACAGCCCGCGAAGATCCGGGTTAAAAGGGGCTTCCGGGTGAGTTTTGTGCACCATAGACCCCCAAAATCACCCGGGAG
>Ga0207706_10005678_pt1 | contig 11622 bp, 12 predicted proteins | sample KBSC53metaG_FD_184318 | JGI IMG/M metagenome (GOLD analysis project Ga0207706, IMG submission 184318) | Corn rhizosphere microbial communities from Kellogg Biological Station, Michigan, USA - KBS C5-3 metaG (SPAdes) (version 2) | ecosystem: Host-associated > Plants > Roots > Rhizosphere > Soil ... | reverse complement strand
GATCCTCGTGTACCTGCGTGAAGCCCTTCGAAAGGTGCGACAAAGCAAGTTCGGTCGTACCCTCTTGGATTCCCCGCTCGTAGTTCGCTATCCAGTACCTCGGAGCTTGAAGGTCCAGTTGCTTCGAAAGCGCCTCCTCCCGAGCTTCGCCCTGCTCGATTTGTTGGGTGAGGTTCTTGATTGTTTCTCCGAGTAGGATCTGCGCTCGCTTCTTAAGCGTGCGGTCTCGGATGATCCAGGCAACGATGGCAGAAGCGCTGGGCAATCCGAAATAGGTTGCGATCTGGATCAGGTTCGCGAGCCAGCCGGAGCTTTCGCCAGTCTGTTTCAGATCCCACATCCAGCAGCCTCGGTGAGTGGACCGTCATGCAACGCGGTTATCGCGGCAACGCTTTGCGGTCACGCGAGTTTTCCGCAGTCCTGCCCGATCGGATCGCGGCTGTTTTATCACCTTTCGCCAATAACCACGCACTAGCCTAGCTTCGAGCAGGAGACCGGTGGCGGTCAATCGCGTAGCTGCTATTGGCGAACGACCGCTTGGGTGCTGGCTGGATCAGCCAGCCGCCTCGCAGCACGTAGGGTGGGGCTTGTATCCCCTGGGCGAACAGCGAATGTTGGATGGCGCTTCTCGGATTCGCAAGCGGATTCCGGTCATGAGCGCTGCAGCGGAAATTTGACGCTGCCGCAGCGCTCGCGACGCTGCCCGCGGGCTCGTTGCTGACGCTGCTGTACGTTGCTCGTCGCGACCTCGCCGCCAACATCGTCGCCCACGCTGCGACTGCGCCTGCAAGACCGCCGCACCCGCCCCGACCGCGTGGGCACGGCGGAGCCCGGCCCATGTCGCTTCATGTCCGGTCACCGAGTCGCTGCCATGCGAGCGCCGCGATCGCAACGTCCTGCAGCCCGACGCCGACGGACTTGTACACGGTGATCTCGCCTGCGTTCGTCCGACCGGCGCTGCGACCGGTGACGAGGTCGGCGAGCCCGACGAGCTTGCCTTCGAGGTCGCTCGCCTGCGCGAGCAGAAGGTCACCCGCTTCCTGGCACGCCTGCACCGGCCAATCGACGGCGACGATCGAAGCGCGCTGCAGCGCATCGTCGTCGAGCTCGCGCGTCTGTGGCAGGCTGGATCCGATCGCGGCGACGAACGAGCCGGCAGCGAGCCTGCTGCCCGGAAAGAGGGGAGACGACGAGCGCGACGCCGTGACGACGATGTCGCTGCCGTCGACCGTCTCCTCGGCGGAGCACAGGCGCACCGGCCGCCCGATCTCGGCGGCCAGCGCGGGTGCTGCCTCGGCCGGCGCAAAGGGATCGTGCGCCTTGACCTCGTCGATCGCGTACGCCGCGGCGAACTGGTGCACGTGCTCGCGCCCTTGCACTCCGATCCCGAACACGCCGATCGAGCGTGCGTCGCGGCGCGCCAGATGGTGGCTCGCGATCAGGGAGGTCGCCGCCGTTCGAAGCCGGGTGATCGCGGCGGCATCGAACGATGCGAGCGGTCGCCCGTCCCTGCCGTCGAACAGCAGGATCACGAAGCTGAAGCGTCCCTCGATCGTCGTGTAGACCTTGGCGCCGGCGAAGCCCTGGTCGGGCAGCACCGCGCCGAGCGTCGAGAGCTTGACGCCGCCCGCTTCCGTGCGCAATCGAGGCTGCATCGCCGCGCGCCCGACGCCGAAGCTCGCGAACGCATCGCGCAGCGCGGCCTGCGCGCTCGGCGGGTCGATGAGCGCTTCGATCGTCGCGTCATCGACGTGCCTCATGACGTTGTCTACGCCTGCACGAGCTCCGCGTCGGCGCTCTTCAGCTGGGCAGCCGCGGCGGTGATCTCGGAGAGCGGCAAGTCGGCGGCGACGTAGTCGTGGTACAGCGCGGTCGTGTACGACAGGCGCATCTGCGCGCCGACCTCGCAGATCTTCAGGCAGCGCTGCTGCAGCTCCGGAGTGTCCGCGTGCTCGAGAACGATCTGGTAGCCGCGTTCGCCGTGGATCTCGTCGGAGACGATGTGCAGGTCGAAGAATTCGAGCTCCTCGTCGCTGAAGCCGTAGACCTCTCGCAGCGTCGGGGTCTGGCGTCGATAGATCGAGGGCACCTGCGATTCGAGGCCCACCACCAGGCCCGCGACGGCGACCACCGGGTCTTCGCGCATCGCGACCGCATAGCACCAGCTCTGCAAGCCACGCGTCGTCGGCGACATGTTGTCGGGATCGACCACGCGCTCGCGCGTCGTCCCGCAGGCCTCGGCGAACCGGATCAGCAGATCGGTGTGGCGGTCGCCGCCGATCTCCTCTTCGTACATGTTCGACAGCAGGAAGTCCTTGGCTTCGGTGAACTTGCCGTCATCGATCGTCCTGGCGTAGATGTAGGCCAGGTAGTCGGCGAACGGGCCGACGTAGTGGTAGTGGTTCTCGGCCCAGCGCGCGAGATGGGCGCGCGACAGCTTGCCGCTCGCCCAGGCGATGCTGAACGGGGCCTTGTTGGCGCTCTTGCCCTTGATCGCGTCTTCGAGCGCAGTGCGAAACGTCTCGCGGTTCATCAGTTCGGCCATGAGGTACTCCGGTGGTGGATCAGTTGGGTCCGGGCCTGCCGAAGGCGTGGACCGGGGGCGTGCGAAAGCGAAGGATTCCGTCTCACTCAACCGTGATGTTCGCCTTGCGGATGACCTCCGCCCAGCGCTTGCGCGCATCGGCAAGCCACGCCGCCGACTGCGCCTGATTCAAACCCGTCGGTGTGTAGTCGGAGATCCGATCGAGTTCGATGACCTCCTTCGTCGCCATCGCTGCCTCGACTTCGCTGGCCAGCAGCTTCACGATCGCATCCGGCGTGCCGGCCGGTGCCAGCAGTGCATAGGCGAAGTTCGCGCTGAACCCGGGGTAGCCGCTTTCGGCGACCGTCGGCAGGTCGGGCGCGGCTGGCGAGCGTCGGTCGCCCGAGGTGGCGAGCGCCTGCAACCTGCCGGCCTTGGCGAACGGCAGGATGCCGCTGCTAACCGCAAAGACAGAATCCACCTGGCCGCTCATCACGTCGATCACCGACGCGCCCGTTCCCTTGTACGGCACGTGGGTCATCTGAATGCCCGCCGTGGCGAGGAACGCGGCCATCGTCAGGTGACTCGGCGAGCCATTGCCGCCCGAGGCATAGCTCATTCGCTGTTCCTTCACGCGCTTCACGAAGTCGGCCACGCTCGTGATCTTCAGGGCGGGATTGACAGCCAGCGCCTGGCCATAGGTCACCGGCACCGCGATCGGTACGAAATCCTTGCTGACGTCGAACGGCATCTTGGCGTACAGGGTCGGATTGACGGTGAAGGTGGTGTCGAGCGCGAAGAGCAGCGTGTAGCCGTCGGGCGGGGCCTTGGCAACGATGTCGGCGCCCAGGTTGCCTCCCGCGCCGGCCTTGTTCTCGACGACGAACGGCTGCTTGAGCCGCTTCTGGACCTGCTCGAGCACTGCGCGCGCGAACGCGTCGAGCGGTCCAGGGACGGTGGTGACGATCACCCGCACGGGCCTGTCCGGATAAGTCTGTGCCGACGCCGCCGTGGCGCCGAGTGCGAAAACGCTCAGGATGGCGAGCTTGCTCAGTAGCTTCACGGTCGAACTCCTCGGGTGGTGCGCGCCTGGCGGGCGCGGGTGCGGCTGGTCATGGACGGAATTCATGCGCGCTCGCCGATCAAGCCTCGATCGACATCGCATGCTGGAACGAGAAGCCGTCGCTGTACACGTGCTCGACCTGCGAGCCGCGTTGCGCGAACGATGTCTTGGCGTAGGCGATCATCGCCGGCGAGCCGCAGAGATAGATGCTGTGCTCCGACAGATCCTCGTGGTCGGCGAGCACCGCGTCCTGCACGTGGCCGCGGCGCCCGCTCCAGCCGGGATCGGCGCGCGAGAGGACGGGCACGTAGCGAAACTCGAACAGCCGATCCGCCCAGGACCGGATCTGCGCGTCGAGGTAGAGATCCTCGGCGGTGCGCATGCCCCAGTACAGCGACACCGGCGGGCAGCCGGGGTCGTCGAGGAGCGCCTCGAGCATGCTCTTGATCGGCGAGATCCCGGTGCCGGTGACCACCATCAGCAGCGGGCGGTCGTCCTGCGTGTGGCAGTAGAAGCTGCCGAGCGGGATCTCGACCTCGAGGCGATCCCCCGGACGCAGCCGCGGCAGCAGCACGTCGGTGAAGCGGCCGCCCGGGATGCGGCGAATGTGGCAGTCGATGCTGCAGCCGTCGGGCGTCGAGGCCATCGAGAAACTGCGATGGCTGCCGTCGTCGAGATGGATGTTCAGGTGTTGGCCGGGCGCGTAGCTGACGCCGGGCAGCTCGGGCAGCTCCAGCTGCAGGTGCCAGACGTCTGCCGTGAGCGGTCTCAAGCCGCGCACGAGTGCGATCGTGCGCTCGGGTGTTGCGAGCTGCGGTCCGCGCTGGACCTCGATCACGAGATCGCTGTCCGCTCGGGCCTGGCACATCAATCCGAAACCCGCGTCTGCCTCCTCGGCAGTCAGCGCGAGCGGCATCTCCTCATAGCGCACCCGGCCGCTCAGGATGCTGGCGCGGCACGTCCCGCAACCGCCGAAGGTGCACTCGTGCGGCAGCCGCACGCCGTGTCGGAGCGCACCCTCGAGCACCGACTCGCCCTGCAGGACGTCGAAGCCTTCGCCGCTCGGCTGCACGATGACGCGGTGAACCATCGCCGTGCTCGGTCGCTAGCGCTTGATGTCGGCTTGGACGAGCACTTCGTGCCCCTTCGGTGCGAGCAGGCGTTGCAGCGCCGCCAGCGCCGCGAGCCCGCACTTCGTATCCTGCTCGCCGTTGCCGCCGCTCAGGCCGACTCCGCCGACCACCTGCTCGTCAACGACGATCGGAAAGCCGCCGACGAACGCCGCGAAGCGGCCCTCGAAGCTCCACTGGATGCCGAACGCCTCGTTGCCGGGGAGCGCCGGGCCGTTCGGCGGCAGCGTGAACAGGTGCGTGGAGCGCTTGTGGCCAGCGGCCGTGAACGCCTTGTTGATGGCGATCTGCGGCCCCGTGATCCGTGCCCCGTCCATGCGTTCGAGCACCAGCGGATAGCCGCCCTCGTCGACGACGCACACGCTTTCGGTGACGCCGATCTTGAGCGCCTCCTCGATCGCGGCGCGCACCATCGCGCGTGCTTCGCCGAGTTCCAGTCGCAGAATGCTTTTCACGGGTTTCGAGGCTTGGGTGAGAAGGGCGCGACAGCTCAGCAACCGCGGTATACGGTCTTGAGCTGGGTGTAGAAGTCGAGCCCGGCGCGGCCGGATTCGCGCAGCGTCGACGTGCTCGAGCGCTTGATCCCGCCGAACGGCGCGTTGACGAGATTGCCGGTGGTCGTGCGGTTGATCTTGACGCTGCCGGCTTCGATGTCGCTCGCGAACGCGTGCATCGTGCGCGGGTTGCGCGTGGCGATCGCGGCCGCCAGGCCGTAGTGGGTGTCGTTCGCCTTGGCGATCGCGTCGGCGTAGCTGTCGACCTCGATGATCGCCAGGACGGGCCCGAAGATCTCCTCGCGAGCGATGCGCATCGACTGCGTCACGTCGGCGAACACTGCCGGCGAGACGTAGTGGCCGTGATCGAATGCGGGCCCTTGCAGCCGCTCGCCGCCGATCAGATGGGTCGCCTCGGACTTGCCGAGCGCGACGTAGGAGAGGACCGTCTCGAGCTGTCGCGCGGAGGCGAGCGGGCCGATGTCCGTGCCCGGCGTCAGTCCGCTGCCGATCTTGAGCGAACGCACGCGCCCGACCAGCTTGTCCGTAAACGCCGCCTTGACCGGCTTCATCACGAGCAGCCGGCTCGTGCCCGTGCAGGCCTGGCCGCTGAGCGACAGGCCGCCCTTGATTGCGAGATCGACCGCCTGGTCGAGGTCGGCGTCGTCCATCACGATCAGCGGGTTCTTGCCGCCGAGCTCCAACTGCGTGCGGGTCGTGAACGGCACGGCACGATGGATCTGCTCGCCGGCCGCGGTCGAACCGGTGAACGAGATCGCGCGGACCTGCGGCGACTCGGTGATCGCCGGACCGACGTCCGCGGCGCGGCCCGTCAGGTAGTTCAGCACGCCCGCTGGCAGCCCGCCGTGGACGAGTGCCTCGGCGAGCCGCAGCCCGCTGAGCGGCGCCTCGGACGAAGGCTTGAAGACGACCGTGTTCCCGGTCGCGAGTGCGGGTGCGATCTTGCGCGCTGGGATCGACGCGGGGAAGTTCCAGGGCGAGATCACCGTGACGACGCCGAGCGGCTCGCGCAGGCCGTACACGAGCTGCTCGGGGTCGTCGCTCGGATACGTCTCGCCGCCCACGGTCTGAGCCTCGACCGCATAGAAGCGCAACGTCTGCGCGCTGCGCAGGAATTCGTCACGCGACAGCGCGAGAGACTTGCCCTCCTCGCGGGTCAGCTCCTCGGCGAAGCGGTCGACGTGCGTCTCGAGATAGTCGGCCGCGGCGAACAGGACGCGGGCGCGCCGCGACACCGGCGTCGAGCGCCACGTTGCAAACGCGCGCGCGGCCGCTGCCACGGCCGCCTCGGCGTCCGCACGCCGCGACGCCTGGAAGCGTCCGACGATCTCTCGCGTGTCTGCGGGATTGGTGTTGTCGAAAACCTCCCCCGAGGAGCACGGCGTCCACTCGCCGCCGATGAGATCGAGGAAGCATTCGACAGTCACGGCAGGTCGCGGGCGTTTTGTAGGGTTCGACATACTGTATACCAAACTTGCGGCAGATCAAGGCCTGCCGACCTTCGGTGTGGCAGCCGGTTCGCCGCGGCGACTCGGTCGACTGTATGCAGTAAGATCGCGCATTCGGTGGCGCCGGACCACCGCGCATGCCCGGCTGGGAGATCGCAATCGTGGTCGAGGTGAAACTCGAAAAGCTCGGCGCCTCGCACGCGCCGCTGACGAAGCTGGTCGCCGCCGCGTTGCGCGAGCGCATCCTCAACGGCGAGTTCCGGCCCGGCGAGCGTCTCGTCGAGGCGAAGCTGTCGGAAGAACTCGGCGTTTCGCGGATGCCGGTGCGCGAGGCCTTGCGCGTGCTGGCGGCCGAGGGCGTCGTCACGATCGAGCCCCGACGCGGCGCCGCGGTGACGATCCACGACGACGATCAGATCCGCGAGATCGTCGAGGTCCGCGCCACGCTCGAGGGGCTCAACGCCAAGCTGGCGGCGAAGCGGCGCGATCCTCAGCGCTTGGCACGCCTCGAGCAAGTCCTCGCCGCCGGGGTCAAGGTCGCCGACGGTGCAGAGCTCGCGAAGCTGCACCAGGACAACGAGAACTTCCACGACGCCCTGGCCAGCGCTGCCGACAACTCCGTGCTGCGCGAACTGGTGCGTTCGTTGCGCGAGCGGACGGCGCTCATCTTCGCGCCGCACAGCAAGAAGCGCGCACGCGAGAACTGGGAAGAGCACGCGGCGATCGTGCGCGCCGTCGTGGCGGGCGACGCCGACCTGGCGGCGCTGCTCGCCTCGCGGCACGTGTACTCCGCGGCGCAGGCGCTGCCGCAGTCGGGGGCGGTCGAGCAAGATGCGGGCGCGGCCAAGCGCAAACGAGCGGGGCAGCGGCGCACCGGTACCTGATCCCCTCAGCCCAGCGTCTTCACCAGAATCCCGACCGCGCCGAAGCCGGCAAGCGCCAGCAGCAGGCGACGCACGCCCTGTGAGGAGATTCGCGCTGCGAGCCGGCCGGAGAGCGTGAATCCCGCCACCACCCACGGCGCGAGCCAGAGGCTCAGCACGAGTTCCTGACGCCCGAAACGCCCGACGGCCGCGAGCAGAATGATCGACACGAACGCTCCCGCGGCGAGCACGCAGCCCACTGTCGAGCGCAGACGCCCCGGCTCGAGGCGCTGCATGGCGATCGCGAACGGCGGTGCACCTGCGGAGGTGATCGTGCCCATCAGCCCCGAAGCCAGGCCGGCGACGGCCAGGTTCGTGCGCGACGGCGCCACTTGCCAACCCGCCAGGCTGAGCGCCACGGCGGCAAGGATCATCACTGCATAGAGCACCGCGATCGGCGTCGGCGCGAGCAGAGACAGCACCAGCACCGCCAGGGCGGAGCCGGCGAAACGGCCGAGCAGCGTGACGCCGACGAGCGGCCAGTCGACGTGCGCACGCTCGCGCAATGCCGACATCAGGGAAACGGCGCCGCCGAGCGCGAGCAGCGGGCCGGGGGCGAGGCCGGGAAAGAAGAGTCCGGCCAGCGGTGCCGAAAACATCGCGAACCCGATGCCGCCGATGCCTTGCAGCAGTGCGCCGACGAGCACCACGCCCGACATGAGCAGGTAGTCCGGACCGGCAATGCCCTGGGGTGCGAGCGCGTCGAAGATCATCGAGCCGCAGCGCGTTGCGCCAGCGGCACCCACGAGACACTGACATCGCCTTTGAGGAACGTCTGGCAGGCGAGGCGGTGGTTGGCCGCAAGTTCAGCCTCGCTCAGGAGCTTGCGTTCCTTCGGCTTCACTGCGTCGGTGTTCTCGATTCCACTCTCGATCGTGCAATGGCAGGTGCCGCACAGACCGCCACCGCACTTGAAGGGGATGCCACCTTGCTCGCGCAGCGACACGCGCAAGAGGTTGCTGTCGCGCGGGGCCGTGACGAGCTTGTCCCCGCTCGTCAAGAAGGTGATCGTCACCTTGCCCCCAGGCGCGGCCGGTGCAGCGGCGGTCGTGTCCGGCGATACGCGGACGAGCCTCGTCGTCGGGTCGGCGTTGGCCCGCGTGAGTTGCTCCAGCTCGCCGCGAGCGGCTTCGACTGAGGGGAACTTGGGCAGGAACTTCGAAGGCAGCACGTTGACCACCGGAGGCGGTGCCTCGTCGACGATCGTGATGCGCGGCTCGCCATCCAGCCGCGCGATGACGAAGCGCGCGCGCGGCTGGCCGCAGAACAGGTAGTCGTAGGCCTCCACCGGCTCGATGCCCGCGCCGACTTCGGTGCGGAAGAGACCGCGCTTGGACGTCAGGATGACGAATGGGCCGGTCGTCATGTCGATTGCGGAAGCGCCGTGGCCGGAGTGACCGGCTCCGGGTCCTGAAAGAGGACGATGTCGTGTTCGATCCAGAGCTGGCACATCAGCCGGTACCCGGTGTCGAGCAGCGCGCCCAGCTGCTTTCTTTCCTTCCAGTTCGGTGGCGGCAGATGCGTCCCGCCGTCGAGGACGCGGCACGCGCACTTCGCACACTTGCCCATGCCGCACTCGTAACGCAGGTACGGATACGGGAACTGCTTGATGCCTGTGCGAACGACGAGGTTGCTCTTGGGTGCCACATCGCCGATGTGCACTTGGCCATTCTTGTGGAGAGTGATCTGCGGCATCGCGCAACCCGGAGACCCTTATAGCATACTGTATACCGCCTGGCTCCGCTTGACGGCGCGGACACTCTCGAGTAGCACCTCCTCCACCAAGCACGAGCGCTTGCAGCAGCCTACGAACCGACATAACGCCGCCCCACACGACGCCCGCTGCGACTCCGGACTCGTGCGACGACTTGATGGGCGCCGCGAAGTGCGCCGAGATGCGAGAGCAGGCGGGTCGGGAGCGCGCCGGAGAAACCTATGTCTTCCCCAACCCGGTGCCAAGCCATCATCGCAGGCGTGCACGCATGCCTCGAGCGCAAATGCTGTACGCGTCGGACGGGTGGGAACTGCACGAGAAGCCGTGGTCGCGGACGGTCTTACCTCACTGAGTAGCCACGGCTAAGCCGATCGCGCAGATGCGGCGAGGAACGACGCCCGTTCTCCCGTTCGCACTTTGTGGTTCGGATGTGGGAAATGGCCAAAACCGAAGGGACGCTTCCCGGCAAACGCTGCATTCCTGGCGGAGCCGGATCCGCTTCGATGGGCGTCTCAGGTCGTCTCATCTACTTTCAATGTAGATCGCAAATCATTGTCAGGTCACCGAATCCACTGACGGTCTTGCGTCACTTCATCTCACCTCGTACTATCCGGTTGCGAACTCGTTGTGGGGTTCGATGTGGGGCAGAAGATGCCGAAGAAGGCGGCGGAGCTTGGTCATTTGGCGGTCTCGAGACTGACGGATCCTGGGCTGCACGCTGTCGGCGGAGTCGCTGGATTGCACCTTCAGGTGTCTCGGAGCGGTGCTCGCAGCTGGATCTTGCGCGTGAATGTCGCCGGCCGGCGCCGAGACATGGGCCTTGGCGGCTACCCCGACGTGACCCTCGCCGGCGCGCGCGACTCGGCACGAGAGGCTCGCGCCAAGATCGCCGGCGGCGTCGACCCGATCGCGGATGCCAGGGCCACACGCAGCGCCCTCGCCGCCTCTCTCGCCACCGCGTGGACGTTCTCCGAGTGCTCGGCCGCGTTCATCAAGGCGAAGTCGCCGGAGTGGGCGAATGCCAAGCACGCGGCGCAATGGCCCTCGACACTCGCGACGTACGCCGATCCGGTCATCGGGCGGCTGCTGGTCAAGGACGTCGACACTCCGCACATCCTCGCTATCCTCGAGCCGATCTGGCTCACGAAGACGGAGACGGCCGCGCGCGTGCGCAGCCGGGTCGAGAACGTGCTCGATTGGGCGATCGCGCGCGGCTACCGCTCGCAGCCGAATCCTGCGCGCTGGAAGGGACACCTTGCGCACATGCTCGCCACACCGAAGAAAGCGACGCGGGTACAGCACCACCCCGCCCTTCCCGTGGAGGGGATCGGGTCGTTCATGGCTGCCCTGCGCCTGGCGGACGGAACGGGCGCACGCGCACTCGAGTTCGCAGTCTTGACTGCAGCTCGATCAGGTGAAGTGCGGGGCGCCACTTGGGATGAGATCAACCTCGACGACAGAGTGTGGACGATCCCCGGAGAGCGAATGAAGATGAAGCGCGAGCATCGCGTACCGCTCTCTCCGGCGGTTCTGAAGCTGCTGCGCACGCTGCCGCGCGATAGTGAACTGTTGTTCCCAAGCCCGACGGGCCTGCGGCTGTCGGACATGACACTGTCGGCCGTGATGCGACGCATGGGCGCCGACGCGGTCCCCCACGGCCTCCGATCGACGTTTCGCGACTGGGCGGCCGAGGAAACGAGCTACCCGAACCATGTCGTCGAGCAAGCTCTTGCGCACGCGATCAGTGACAGGGTCGAGGCGGCATACCGGCGCGGTGATCTGTTCAAGAAGCGTCGCGCGCTGATGGAAGACTGGGCGAAGTTCTGCTCACGCGTCTACAGCAAGGATTCGAAGGTCGCGCGCCTTCGCTTGGCGTAGGAGCTTCCGTTTGCTTAAGTCAGGCAACCCCGAGTCGCGGCCGAGCGTCGACGCGCTTCGTACGCTCCATTCCTTGTATTCCCACGCCGAGCGCATCGCTGACAACGCCCGTACCTTGCCGATCGGTGAGCGGCAGCCCTACGTCGCCGCCGTTATCGATGGCTGGGTGGACCACATGATGACGCTAGTGAAGCCACACGAGCGTAAGGGCTGCGGTGCCAGCAAGCGCCTGTTCGTCTTGAGCGCGGGCAAGCTGTTGCGTGACGCAGTGCGAGAGCTGCTGGCCACCGGACGGTTCCGATCTCGTGATGGCAATAGGGTGCGGCGGATGCTCGCGGAAGCGCAGGCCTAATCCTCAGCCTAGGCGGCCCCTCTGCCCCTCTACTCACATGGCAGGTTCGCGTTGACTTTCCTACTACTCCGCGGA
>Ga0207706_10005677_pt1 | contig 11624 bp, 7 predicted proteins | sample KBSC53metaG_FD_184318 | JGI IMG/M metagenome (GOLD analysis project Ga0207706, IMG submission 184318) | Corn rhizosphere microbial communities from Kellogg Biological Station, Michigan, USA - KBS C5-3 metaG (SPAdes) (version 2) | ecosystem: Host-associated > Plants > Roots > Rhizosphere > Soil ... | reverse complement strand
CGATTGCGCTCTGCGTGGGATTGTATTTCATCCAACATCACAAACGGGGAAGCGCTTGCCCGACGCTGGATGTTTTCGGCTGTGCATATCGCACTCAGCTTCCATTAAGAAGAACGGCGCGCGCGAACGCTTTGAGCAGAAAAGGTACCGCTCTGCAGGGCGATTTGTCTTTGGGTCGGACAACGAGCCGCACTTCGATTCCATGTCTGCGAAGCTTGGGTCGACCTGCAAAGCTTATTCGGAATTGGATTCGTCAGTAGTCGAGTGCGGACCAGGTGCCAGCATCGTAAGCGCTCCCAAGCAATCTTTTGCGGATCGCTCTCCTATCTACGATGACTTGCAGCGTGTCGTTAATCAACAACACATGCTTCGTCACCTCTCTAACGAACTCGTGAATGTCCGAGCTCGAAGTACCTTTCAGATTGCCGCTCCCAACAACACCAACTCATCATGCAATAGCAGCTTCTTTGGTCTCGGTAACTCGGGTGCGCTCGTAGCGATCAAGATTCATGACCTTGGTCCATGCGGCCACAAAGTCTTTCACAAATTTTTGCTTCGAATCAGCGCAGGCGTATACCTCCGCGAACGCACGAAGTTGCGAGTGTGAACCAAAGATCAAGTCGACGCGTGTTGCGGTCCACTTACGAGCGCCCGTCTTGCGATCGCTGCCCTGGTAGACGCCATCTTTACCGTCGCTCGGATGCCATTGCGTGCGCATGTCGAGCAGGTTAACGAAAAAATCATTCGTTAAAACCCCGGGCGTCGCGGTGAATACACCGTGCTTAGAACCGCCCGAATTGGCGCCGAGCACGCGAAGTCCGCCGACCAGCACCGTCATTTCCGGGCCCGTCAGCCTCAGCAGCTGCGCGCGGTCGACCAGAGCCTCTTCCGGCTTCATAAACTGTGTCCTGCCGCTAATATAATTGCGGAAACCGTCGGCCCGCGGCTCAAGAGGAGCGAAAGAAGCGACGTCGGTTTGTTCCTGAGACGCGTCCATGCGCCCCGGCGTGAAGGGTACCTTTACCTCGACGCCGGCATCCTTAGCAGCCTTTTCGATTGCAGCGTTTCCCCCCAAGACGATGAGGTCAGCAAGTGAGATAGTCTTGCTGAATTCCTTTCGGATGGTTTCGAGCTTCTCAAGGACGATTGCAAGTTGCTTGGGCTGATTGACCTCCCAATCTTTCTGGGGAGCAAGGCGGATGCGTGCGCCGTTCGCTCCACCTCTCTTGTCGGAGCCACGAAATGTCGAGGCCGACGCCCAAGCGGTCGAAACGAGATCGGACACTGAAATCCCGGATGCGAGGATCTTCGCCTTCAGCGCGGCGGCATCCTTATCATCGATCAGCGGATGGTTAACAGCGGGGATTGGGTCCTGCCAAATGAGAGTCTCCTTTGGCACAAGCGGGCCGAGGTAGCGCGTGATGGGACCCATGTCACGGTGCGTGAGCTTGAACCATGCGCGAGCGAATGCGTCGGCGAACTGATCCGGATTTTCGTAGAACCGTCGCGAGATCTTCTCATATGCCGGATCAACGCGTAGCGACAGATCGGTGGTCAGCATAGTCGGCACGCGCTTCTTCGACTTATCGAACGGGTCGGGTACAGTTGCTTGGCCATTCTTGGCGCGCCACTGTTTCGCTCCCGCCGGGCTCGTTGTCAGCTCCCACTCGTTTTCAAACAGGTTCTTGAAGAACAGATTGCTCCACTTGGTGGGCGTCTGTGTCCAAATGACTTCCGGACCGCCGGTGATAGCATCGGCTCCGATTCCTGTGCCGAACTTGCTTTTCCACCCCAGGCCCTGGTCTTCTAAGGCGCCGCTTTCCGGCTCTGGCCCCACCAGCGACGGATCCCCGGCACCGTGCGTCTTGCCAAAAGTGTGGCCGCCGGCGATGAGTGCGACAGTTTCTTCGTCGTTCATGGCCATGCGGAAGAACGTTTCGCGGATATCTTTCGCCGCTGCGAGCGGGTCGGGGTTGCCATTCGGCCCTTCGGGGTTGACGTAAATCAGGCCCATCTGAACCGCGCCCAGCGGCTCGGAGAGCTGACGCTCGCCGCTATAACGTTCGTCGCCCAGCCAGGTCCCTTCCGGCCCCCAGTAAAGCTCCTCAGGTTCCCACACGTCGGCGCGTCCTCCAGCAAAGCCAAAGGTTTTGAAGCCCATCGATTCCAACGCGACGTTGCCGGCAAGGACCATTAGGTCGGCCCACGAGATCTTCTGGCCATATTTCTGTTTGATGGGCCAAAGCAGGCGGCGCGCCTTATCGAGGTTCGCGTTGTCCGGCCAGCTATTCAGCGGTGCAAAGCGTTGCTGGCCCGCGCCCGCCCCGCCGCGGCCGTCTGTAATTCGATAAGTCCCCGCACTGTGCCATGCCATGCGGATCATCAATCCGCCATAATGGCCGAAATCAGCGGGCCACCAATCCTGAGATTCCGTCATCAGGCGACCGAGGTCCTTAATCACCGCATCGAGGTCAAGACTTTCAAACTCCTTGGCATAGTCGAATTCATTGCCCATAGGGTCGGACAGACTGGAATTGCGGTGAAGAACGGAGATATCCAGGGCCTCCGGCCACCAGTCGCGGTTTCTCCGTCCGCGCACCCCGGATGCTACCGGGCACTTCCCCGTTGCCGCTACGGTCTGCGCGCTGTTGGCGGCTGGCGCCTCTTTTACTTCTTTTTCCATCTTATTAGTCCTTTCCACCGAAATTAGAATATCTATCGAGAAACGCGCCGGGTTGCGCATCTGGTGCACAGCCCTCGGAAAATGAGTTCGCACTCGCGAAGCACTCGCCGGCCGAGTGACGCCGGGACAGGATGAGGCACGTCGTACCAGTCCACGTCCTCGACATTGCCACAGCGGTCACAGATGAAGTGATGATGCCGCGTTCCTTTCGTATCAAATCGCGCCGCGCGGCCTTCCACAGCCACTTCGCGCACCAAGCCAGCCTGCACCAGGTCGCGCAAATTGTTATAAATCGTGGCCCGGGAAGAGCGCGGATCGAGCCGGTTAACAGCTTTGAAGATCTCCGCAGCCGTGGGATGTCCCTTTTGCTTCGTCAAGAACGCCATAACAGCGTAACGCTGCGGCGTGCTCCGCAGACCGCTGCCCGCCAAGGATCGTTTGATCGCATGGTCGCCCATGAACAGTTTAGATTATATCTAATATGAAAATCGGTCAACGCCGATAGCGCTTCGAGATCTGAGCAGTATCGAGCGTAGTTGCAACTATCGCGTCGCCACGCCGGAGGTCCAAACCGTCAAAAAAGGAGCTGTGTAGAAGGTTATGTGGTTTTAATACTATGCACACCCGTACAGACTTATAACCCCCATCCACTCTGCTGAAGTGATGAAGAAAAAAGCAGACTCGCCGGAGCAGGTTTGGCTGGCCGTGTCCCTTAACATCAATGCTGCTGAGAGTCCTGCACTGCTCAATCAAATAAATATTTATAGCTGGACCGGCAGAACCTCTGGCGATTCGCGTTTCGGCTTCTTTGATATTGCGGCCATTCAAACCAATACAAAGAAGATCAGATTTTCGATTCGCTGAATGCCTCGCCGTGCAATCCTGCTTCGACGCCCTTGATTACCTGACCTACATTGCTCTTGGACAACACTGACGTGATTCCGACTTCGCGTGCCACGGACGCGAGCTGGCTGTCCATGTACATTGAACAAAGCACAAATCGAATGCTCGGTCGTGTTTTGTGAATCTGACGTGCTGCTTCTATACCGTTGAGAACAGGCATTGCGAAGTCCAGCACCACGATGTCGGGAGAAAGGCTACGCGCTTTTTCAACCGCCTCCTGACCATCAACCGCTTCGCCGCAGATTTCCCAACCGGCGTGCTGGCTAAGAAGTTGTTTTAGACCATGTCGGACTACCTCATTGTCATCCGCCACTAAGATTCTAATCACAGCGCCCTCCGGCCTTCTGCTTGAAACGGTGTCACGTCAGATGCCCCCACATTGCCCGACGGCGGCGTCGGTACGTAGTTATTTTCAATAACCTACACAACTTTACCGAGACACGGATTTGAGCTGGCCGCCCTGTAGCCTTCACCGAGCACGAAGACGCTTCTCACACACGAACATGCGGATTGAAGTGAATCCGTTTCTTTACTGGATTCTGCGCATAAAGGGCAAAGCTCCCGCGTGTGGAGGCATCGGGACAGTGGAAGGGATTCAGAACATACGCCCAAAGCGCGTCGTCGGAAGACGACCGTTTCCTAGACACCTTGCCTTCGTCGTACTTCCCATTGAGGACCTTGATCGAGCGCTCATTCGGGAGGCGTCGGGTCCTGCACCGGCAACCGGGCTTCGTAATCTTTCGTTAGGCCTTAGCCATTGAACCGGACACGCTACCAGCAAATTCCTGTGCAGCGACAGATCGCAGGAACTCGTAGTCTTCTATGGCGGCGGCGACTCCCGTACGCGAGCTGCCTTGTGTGGTTTCGATGCGTAGAACTCGGGCGGTGAAGCGCACTCGAACTGCTTCGGCCAATGTGATCTGTGACGGGAGGGTTAGTGTAATCTCCAGCCTCGAACCCGGCGCGATCGGACGGTCGATGTAAAAGAAAATTCCCCTGGCGCTCACGTTGTGCGTTTCCGTGAGCAGTTCTTGGAAACCATTTCCGGTTAAGTTCACTAAGGCAGGCAAGCGGATTTCAAAACGGCGCATAGAACGCCGTTCCGGCCCCGTTGCAGGCTGGCCAGTTTCTTTTTCGAAAAACATTTGAGGTGAACCTGTTCGCGTCCGTTTTCGGGAAGGCAGACGTGAAGTAAAACCCGGCGCAAAACTGCTGGCTAATAATTCACCTACTTACCTGTTTTTTGCAAGAAGAAAAGCACGGCAGCGACTTCTTTTCTCCAAAGTCGAAGCCTCTGCACACAGGCTTGTGCTTCCTTGCATTGCACAGCAAAACTCGGCTGAGGCTCGGTGTTGCCTCGTCATGGAAGAAAGCTCAGCGCGAAAATTCGTTCGGCATCTAAACAGTTAAATTAGTGCATCTCACCTGCGGGAGAGTTGTGCGCGCGTCGGTTCGCTTGACAGTCTATCCGTCCGATGTTTAAGTATTTATTCAATTTTCACCCCACTTTTGGTGACTAGCAGGCATGCCGCTTCGCGCGCGCAAGCAACTTCACAATTTGTGCGCCGTTTCTGCGTCCTCTCCAAAGAATGACTGATCCGGAGGAATTCGTGAAATTGAACTGCCCTGTGCCAAGAGGCCGTCGTATAGCTCTGTGCGTACCCCTTTTTAGTATTGCAATGATTCTTCTGACGGCGGTGGCCATCCTCTCGGTTGGGGCAACAACCCTTGTCAACGCACAGCCAGACAGCGGGCGGTTCCTGGATCGTCATCGCCGATCCATGCGGGCAAGCGCGTTGGCCTCTCCAGGACCGGGGCATGCAGCACCACGGTTTCGCCGTCGACCTGCAGTCGCCCCACTCGCGTTTGAAGCTAACCAGGGTCAGACTGATCCGCGTGTGCAGTATTTGGCTCGTGGAAACGGTTACAAGGTATTTCTTACGGCTGACGAGGCGGTCCTTACGCTGCACCGGCGGATGGCGCATCCGTCAGTTCTCAGGATGAAATTGGCTGGCGCAAATGTGTTATCGGCTGTGAATTCCGCAAACGAACTTCCTGCCAGGAGCAATTACATCATCGGCAATGATCCCAAGCACTGGGACCTTAACGTCCCTCAGTTTGCACGCGTTCGGTATCGAAACATCTATCCGGGGATTGATCTTGTCTATTACGGCAACGAGGGAGAACTGGAATACGACTTCGAAGTCGCGCCAGGAGCAGACGTCCACGCCGTGAAGTTGCAGTTCCAAGGGTCTGAACGACTCGCGATTGATGGGAAAGGCGACGTGGTCCTGGGCACGGACGGGGGCGACGTTCGGCTGCACGCTCCCAGCATCTACCAGCAGGTTCACGGACAGAAGCGCGAGGTGTCGGGACGCTTCGTTCGGAGCTCCGACAACAGCGTTGGTTTTTCGCTTGGCGAGTACGATCATTCTCGAGCTTTGATAATCGACCCGCAGCTAACCTATTCAACCTATCTGGGTGGTTCAGGCGACGAGAACTGCACGACAATCACCGTCAATGCCACCAACTCCGTCGACAACTGCCAAAAGGTAGCGGTCGATTCGCAATTCAATATCTATGTAATGGGCTCCACCACGTCGACTGACTTCCCGCCGCAGCCGGGAGTTCATAACACTTTCACCGGTGCGAGAAACATCTTCGTCTCGAAATTCAACCAAAGCGGAGCCTTGGTTGCGTCCACCTATTTAGGCGGCAGTGGCACCGATTCAGCCGCGGGCATTGCCGTCGACGCTGCTGGAAACATCTTCCTGGCTGGAACCACGACTTCGGCCAATTTCCCCACGGTTAAAGGCATCGCAAATCCCGGGCTGAACGCTGCGACGGCTCACGTCTTCGTCTCGGAATTGAAGGCAAATTTCAGCGGGCTAACGTGGGGCACGCTGCTGGGAGGAGATGGCGTAGACGCAGCTACAGGTTTGGCCATCGATAGCAAAGGCAGTGCCTATATCAGCGGGATCACGTCTTCACCCCACTTCCACACCACGCCCGGATCCCTGCAACCAACGCCGTTGTCGTTGAGCGATAGCCAATTTTTCATGGCGAAGTTGACGCCGTCTGCGGGTGCCAGCGCTCTCACGTACTCGACCTATTTTGGTGGTGGCAACCCGGCAAGCGGCGCCATCACCCAGGGCGGCGGCATTGCCGTAGATTCCAGTCAGAACGTTTACATCACAGGAGGAACCAACTTTTTGCATGTTGGTGCGGCCTCGGATTTCAGAATTTTGAACGCGGCTCAACCTTGCCTGGATACACCGAACTCTTCTCCGGGAGGTTGCAGCGCCGGTTTGACGCTGCCGGACGTGTTTGTAGCGAAAATCAATCCTGCAGCCGCGGCGAACGCAGCGTTGCTTTATTCGACTTATCTTGGCGGCGCAGGAAGTGACATCGGCTATGGCATTGCGGTAGATTCCGGTGGCAACGCGTACGTAACAGGGTCAACCGATTCCCCTGCGTGGTTAAGAGCGCCGGCGCCATTCGCCTACACCGCTGCTCTGGATGCTTTTGTAGCCAAGCTGAACAATCCGGCAGCAAATGCCAGTGTGGCCCTGAACTACTTTACTTACCTGGGCGGTACCGGCGATGACACAGGGCGTGCCATTGCGGTCGATTCTGCTCAGCGGGTAAGACTTACAGGAAACACAACTGGAAGTATCACTCCCGTAATTCCGGTGGGATCCCCCGCATTCTTAACTGGGCCCCTCGGCGGAGGCGACGCCTTCGTGGCGAGCATCGACACGACTTCGAACCTACCTACCAACGACTTTGTATCGGCGTTCGGGGGCAGCGCTCTCGACCAGGGTTCCGCGGTTGCCTTGGACTCGAATTTCGCAAGTTATGTGGCAGGATTCACCAATTCGGGTGATTTTCCGCTCGCGGGATCAGCCGCTCAAGCGACATTGAACGGGCCCAGCGACGCCTTCGTCAGCAAGTTAGGATCAGTCAGCGATCTGCAACTTACGGCCACCGTCGGCACAACGCAGATTGGCGTCGGCAATTCCGTCACATTCACCTTCACGATAAAGAATGCCGGCCCCGATCCCACATCAGGAGTCGTGTTTACTGACAACCTTCCGAGCACGGGTGTCACATTCAACTCAATCACCAGTTCCCCTGGCAGCTGTGCTTCGCCGGTCGGGGGTACAGTGCAATGCTCCATCGGGACACTTCAACCCGGTGCGACTGGCACGGCCACCGTCGTCCTGACTCCGACAGTGCCATTTCCGGGAGGTTTCAACGACAGCGGAACCGTCACAGCCGCTGCTGGATCAGCCGATCCTAATCCGGGGAACAACTCTGCCGCGCCCGCAACTCCAGTGACGGTGACTGACTTCTCCATAGCGGTGAGTCCGAATACGTTCACGGTACCTGCACCGGCGGGAACTTCGGCTACCTATCAGGTCACCGCGACCCCGATTCCCAGCTTTCCGAACAATGTTTCGCTTTCCTGTTCGGCTGGATTGCCGGCGGGAGCCGCGTGTGCATTCTCCACGAATCCGCTGGCATTCAGTGCTTCCAATAGCACTAGCCCGCTAACGTCCACTCTCACGATTACGACGACGGCCCGGCCTGTCACGACCGCAGTTCTCCATGGCGGGTCGATACTCTGGTATGCGGTGTTTCTCCCACTAACGGGAATGACGCTGATAGGAGTAGGAGTAGGCAAGCGGTCGCCCCGGAAAGCCTGGCTTGCGGTTACGCTGCTGGGCATGCTGTTCGGAGGAGTGATGTTCCAAGTAGCGTGCGGAGGGAGTTCCTCAGCACCACCAGCAACTGGTGGAACGCCCGCAGGCACGTACACGGTAACCGTAACCGGCACGTCGGGAGCTGCTGGGACGTCGGGCACAGCCGCGCATGCTGCAACTCTCACGCTGGTCGTGCAGTAGTATCATCACTGCGGAAAAAGGAAAACCGGGCGAAGCGCCCGGTTTCTTTTCTTAGCCAGGCGCCGCTTACATTCCCGCCGACAGCCTGTGATGACTCTTGGCCTGAGCTATTCCGTACTGACGAATCTTATAAAGCAGTGCTTTGTAACTGATTTTCAGCAAAGCCGCAGCCTGTTTGCGATTCCAGTTAGTCTCATCCAGCGCGCGCGTAATCGCTTCCGCTTCGGCTTCATCCTTCGCGCTGCGTGCTAAAGATTTCAGCCCTCCTGTGGGCTCTCCCGCATGCTTCGCACCCGGTTCAAACTGCGCGCCACTGCCGTCGGTTTTGGGTTGCAGTTCCTGGATCGCCAACTTCTCGTCGCCCAGGATCAAGTATCTCTTTACAAAGTTGTTTAGTTCGCGCAAGTTGCCCGGCCAGGAATAATCGTGGCAGGCCTGCAGCAGCGTCGGCGATAAAGGCAATGGCGGCCGCGCATAGCGCTCAGACATCCGTGTCATGTGATGTTTGAGCAGAATGGGAACCTCTTCCTTGCGATCCCGCAAAGGCGGTAACTGCAGGGTGAAAGCATTTAGACGGTAATAGAGATCTTCGCGCAGGCGTTTGGTTGCGAGTGCTTCCGGGATGTTGATGTTGGTTGCCGCCAGAATCCGTACATCCACCTTCACTACTGAACGGCTGCCCAGGCGCGAGAATTGTTGATCCTGGAGAACGTGTAACAGCTTCGCCTGCAATAACGGTGGCATTTCGCCGATTTCGTCCAGCAGGATAGTACCCTTATTGCACAACTCGAATTTTCCCGGCTTGGAGTGTGTGGCCCCCGTAAAAGCGCCAGCTTCATAACCGAATAACTCGCTCTCCAGAAGGTCCGCAGGAACAGCGGCGCAGTTCACTTTGAGGAACGTACGGTGAGCGCGCGGCGAGAGCTTGTGGACGAGCCGGCCCAGCACCTCTTTACCGGTGCCGCTTTCTCCCAACAATAGGACAGGTATATCGACGTTGGCGACAAGAGCCGCCTGCGACCGGATCTTGCGCATCGCCGGACTGGCTGCAATAAAAAAGACATCATCGCAGAGTTCTTCAATGTCCCCGGAGTGAACCGGTTCGCCAGTACCCAAACATTGATCAACGACGGCGTCCAGCTCAGCCTTCTGAAAAGGTTTAGTGAGATAGTCGTGCGCTCCAAGACGCATGGCTTGCACAACTTTACGGGTGTCGTTTACGCACGATAGCATCACGACCTTTACGCCGGGCCGCAGCTCACGTAGCTGCTCGAGCGTTTGCAGGCCGTCTATGCCCGGCATGAGCAAGTCCAGCAGGACCAGGTCAGGCTGCAATCCCTTCTGCACTCTTTCGAGAGCCTCTTCCCCGGTGGTTGCAGTTTCAACCTTGTACTCGTCTACTTCGAGCAGGGTACGGATATATCGCAACATACCGGGTTCGTCGTCGACGAGCAGAATGTTTGCTGTCTCACTCATTTAGCTTTTTACCTTTTCCTTTTTGCAAACTGGCCTGCACTGGCGGCTTTAATGGTATGAGGAAGGAGAACTTGCAGCCCGCCCCCGGTTCGCTTTCGACCCATATCTTGCCGCCGAACCCTTGAACCAGACGGCGGGCGATGGCCAAGCCTAGTCCCATGCCGTCGGACAATTTCTCTGTTTGCGGCAAACGAAAGAAATCATCGAATACTTCGAGGTGAAACTCAGGCGCGATTCCTGGGCCAGTATCGGAGACGCTAACTTTAATGGAGTTAGGGTGCCCGATACTCTGACGTCGCCGTTCGCCTCCTGACGCAGGCTTTTGAACACTGCGCCGCTCCCACATATGTGGTTCGGCGTGCAGCCAGACCGTTCCACCTGCCGGCGTGAACTTTGATGAGTTCTCCAGAAGATTAGAAAGCACACGCTGAATTTTTGCCGAATCGAACGCGAAGGTTGGAACTTTGTCGTTCGCCAAAAAGTAAAGCGCCAGTCCCCTTTCCTGGAAGCGGTTCGACCAAAGATTGCAGACTTCGGAGATGCAGGCGTTCATGTCGCCCAACTCGAACTGCATTCGCAGTTCGCCCGTCTCCAAAACGCTGTAGGTGAGAAAATCCTGGATAAAGTGCTGCAAACGGTTGCCACTACTGCGCATGTCGCGTAGTATGTCGCGCTGGCGCTCGTTGAGGGCACCGAGCTTTTCGCTCTGTAGCAGCTCAATGTACCCTGCGACAATCGAAAGGGGTGTTTTCAAATCGTGCGCAGCCGATGCTAACGCATTAGTGCAGCGCTGGAACCGTTCCCGCAACTGCGTGTATTCCTGCAACAGTTCGTGTTGACAAGCAGGGTTTGGGCAAATCTGTTGCTGGGGCGCGGTGGGACAGAGTTCCGAGGCTCCTTCCGTTGTTGCCATTGCCGCCTGCGAGGAATGGTTTTCCGGTGTCGACATGAGATCGGGAAACTGGAGCAGGGGAGGAGAAAGTAGCCAAAAAGAGCTTCTTAGCGGGAATATTATGACAGAGATTTCCCTCTGTCAAACCGAAAAATGCAATAAATAGACACAGAAATGAAAAACTTTGCACTTTCTGTGTGATTTCTGACCCGGTAGGTAACTCATTTGCCGAGTTACCGTGTATGGATTGGCTTGGGAAAAACTCCGCTCATTGCGTGCTTGCAACGTCGGCCATGGGTCGCGTTCAGCAGCAATTCGGGCTACAAACGGAAAACGGACTTAGATCGAGTTTGGCACACAATGTGCCGCTAGAGAGTGCATCGACCTTTCAAGGGGAGTGCGTTTGACGCTTCAACGATTGGAAACTGAGCGCCGTATCTGGCCGCGCCTCCCGTTGGCGATTCCCGTCTTTGTCCGGAGCCGCGACGACAAAGGCAAGGACTTCTTAGAGTTTGCGACTGCTTTGAATATCAGCGCCTCGGGAGTGCTTGTAGCCGTGCGGCGCGCTTTACCGCTCTCCGCGCGGATTCTGCTCGAGATTCCGAGCGCTCCGCTGGCTGCTACTGCGAAGCTTCCCAAGGCATCGCGCACGCTACGAGCCAAGTGCGTGAGGGTAACCCACGCCGAAGGTTACCACCTGGTAGGCCTGAAGTTCTCACGCCCACTGTTGGAGCAGGAAGAAGAGCATCGAGCCCCGACGAGG
>Ga0207706_10005674_pt1 | contig 11630 bp, 10 predicted proteins | sample KBSC53metaG_FD_184318 | JGI IMG/M metagenome (GOLD analysis project Ga0207706, IMG submission 184318) | Corn rhizosphere microbial communities from Kellogg Biological Station, Michigan, USA - KBS C5-3 metaG (SPAdes) (version 2) | ecosystem: Host-associated > Plants > Roots > Rhizosphere > Soil ... | reverse complement strand
GGAATGTCGACGATGTACCGGGACCGGCGAGGCGGAATGCAGCACGGACGGCCGTCATTGTCTTTACGGGGCGGCTGAGGGCTAGGGCCAGCGTCGAAGCCACTAGCGCCACGGCACCTTGCCCAAGCACGGCCTCGGTGCACGCCGCTTCACGAAAGTCGGCTTCGTCCCTCAGATCGTCGCGAGCCGGCCTTAACGAAAAGCGGTGAACCTCATGGCCGCACCTTTCGACGCCTTCGATTTCGCGCCGGACGAATGAATGGCTGACGGCGGGATAGAGGTTGCACAAATAGGCTAGGCGCACTCTCGCTCCGCTGACCGCTGATCCCCTTGCTGCTCAATAGCAGAGGATCGTCCAATAGGAGAAAGGTTTTGGGACCGGGAACTAGATGTGGCCGCCGGACAGGGCCTTGGCGACCAGATGCGGCTTGTTTCGCGCGTGCAGCTTGTTGCGGAGGTTCTCGACGTGGCGCTCGACCGTCCGCGGCGCAATGCCGAGCTCCTGGGCGCACTGCTTGGACGACAGGCCGCCAGCAATGCACTGGAGGACCTCGCGCTCACGCTCTGACAAGGTCACGAAATCGTTTTGCTGCCGTTCCACGTTCACCATCAATCCCCTTGGTGGGATGTCCTCAGTAATTTTCTCACTAATAGTCCTAGTTACGGCGGCATTACAGGCAGTTGAACGCGCTGTGCCATATTCGGACAATCCGCTCATCGATAACGTCCTGACCGACGGAAACTCTCCAGTCGCGCGAACCTCATATGCATTTCCGGTACCGCGAAAATGCGGACAATTACTGTGATCGGAGCTGCTGACATCAGCGACTGGGTTCGAAAAGTTGTTAAATATCGATTTAACGTAAAACAGTTACTTGCATTTTTTCACTGACTACTCTGCGGTGATGTCGCGGTTCACTGTCGCGCGGGGGACTGCGACGAAGCCTCTAAGCCGTTGTTCCATTTCAGAACGTTACGATGGTGATGCGTATTTTTGCCGCGTCCGGGCACATTGCAAATGGTTAAAAAATCGTTTATTCCGCCGGGGCTTCAAAGTCGTTTACGCACGCAGACGGCACGATGCAGCAGGGGGTCGCCACCCTCTCCGTACGAGTTTTGACGGCGAAACCCCCGTCAGGGGCAACTGAAGGGATTTAGTTTATGCGACGCGTATTAATGACAGCATTGGCAACGGCCGCCGCTTTGGCCGTCTCGACACCCGCTTCGGCGGCGATCCTCGATTTGAGCGCCTCGGCCAACCAGGGCACGCTTGTGCACGGCACGGGTACCGAACAGACGCTCACCGAGATTATTGCAAATCTCGGCGCCGGCGGACCCACTGTCGTCCACTTCACGGGCAACACCACCCAGACGGTGAGCACGACCGATCTTCTGCACCTGCAGGGTGGCCAGGGCCAGGCCGACGTCACCGGCGCGGTGATCAGCGGCAACAACACTTATGCGATGTTCGCGGGTGACGTTTTCCTGACAGGTCATGCCGGCATGACCTGGATCGAGTTTGCGCTCACGGGAACGAACTCCAACTCTCCCGGATTCATCGATTTCCTCCTGAGTGATGGGCTTGGCGGCACCCAGGCGTTCCATCTCCTGTTGGGCTCGGGCGATACGCACTACGGGTTTGGAGTGAATGGCGGATCTACGATCACCAATGTTCATTGGTCCACGAGCCCCACGACAACCACGGTCGACCTGATCAAGCAGGTGCGGATCATCGCGGCTCCTGGCGCGGTTCCTGAGCCCGGCACCTGGGCGATGATGCTACTCGGCTTTGGCGGCATCGGTTTCGCCATGCGCCGTGGCCGGAAAGCGAACGGCAGGCTTCTGCAAGTCGCCTGACCGGTTCAACTAGCTCTCAATACTGGCGGCCCGGCCTAAAAGCCGGGCCGCTTTTTTTAACTGGATCGATCGGCTGGGGACTCTAGCGAGGGCGTGCCGTCCGAAAGACGGCGTACGATTTCGGAATTCCGGCAACCCGCTCAGTGATCAATGTTCCATCCGGAAAGTAGCGCTCGAGCTTCTTCCTCGAGATGACGGTCGTGCCCTCGATCATCTCAGTCCAGGCCGGCAGCTTCTTTCTCCAGCGTTCGATGATCCGTTGTCGGAGCCGATCGGGAAGGGCCCACCAGAAGGGCACTCCCGAATGCGCCTCGAGCGGGAACCACACGGAAGGCGTCTGCACGTAATATGAAGGCGCGAGCCTTCTCGCCTCACGCGCGAATGCCTGTTCCTGTTTCTCGCCGCCCACGTGCTCAATGACGCTGTTGCTGAAGACCAGGTCGAAATGATTGTCGTCGTAATCGAGGCGCGTTGCATCGCCGACCACGAAATGAAAGCTGTGACGGCTGTCTGCCGCGGGTTTCACGTCCACCCCGGGCAGGTTCACGATCGTCACATCAAGCGGCGTCTCCACGAAATCCCAGATCTCGCAGGTTCCGCCAAGATCGATGATCTTGTCTCCAGCCTTGAGGTTCAGGCGGGCCAGCTGCTTCATTCGCTTCCGGCGAGCCATCGGCTGAATGGTAGCTAGAAGCTGCTGGAAGAGGCGCAGGCGTAGATGTTTCATCGGGCCGGTCTTAACAGACTTCGCCCTCGGGCAAACATCAACCGCATCGTGAATAACCGGAGCTTTCTCAGCAGGTCGAAGCGCCTGCGCCGGCGCGCATGTTGGTGGCGCCCATCGGCAGGATCTTCCTTCCGCCGCCGCTCGAGCAATCGCTCGATTGCGTCGGCTTCCGGGTCGCCTTCACCGCTGCTTCGCCGTCCGCCAACAAGGTTGCCCGGGCCGCGTCGGCAAGAATGGGTGCGGAAGCCGCGGCGGCCTTCTCGACATCCGGAGTTGCCTTCTTGATCGCGTCGCTCACAAGCGCGCTGGCGAGTTCGTCTGTTGGCGATAAGGGAGGAAGGATCACTGCTCCAATCGGTTGAACCAGCTGGGGCTCAGTTCCGGCATAGCGTTGGAAGAAGGCGCGGCTATCGCCTGCCGTGCTGCGGAATCGATAGAAGATGTGCCGTCCAATCTGGACGGACTTGTCGAGTGAATCCGCCCAATAAGGGAGCACATAATCCGCATGGTAGTGGGTTGCGTGGCCGACCGGTCCGAAGACCTTCCCCGCGAGTGCCTCTTCCGCGATCTTGCGTGAGCGCGCCCAGAGAGAAGCGACTGGCGCTCTCAACAGCGAACCGTCGCATGTAAAAGTGAACTGGCACCCCGTCAGGCGGTCCGATCCCTGGTAGATTACCCCGCAGACCGAAGCAGGATATCCTGGGTGCTTCATGCGGTTGAGGACCACTTGGGCCACTGCGCGGCCACCGTCTGCGCCCTCGCCGGCGGCTTCGTAATAAACGGCCTGCGTCAGGCAATCGAGTGCGCGTGTCTTGCTGTCGGCGTCTGCCCGCAGCACGAAGCGACCCGCGGGCGCGTCCGGACGAGTAACGAATGGCCGCTCTGCATTCTCTTTCGCAGCCTCTTCCGGCGACAGAGGCTTCAGGAGATTGGGCGGCGGCAGGCTGACAACCGCCTTGTCGACAGCGACAACGTGTGGAAGCGGCTCCGTGACTGATGCCTCGCCCCGTCGGGTCGAGCCGTAGATTGAGCCGATCAGTAGCAAAAGGATGGCAAGCCCACCTAGGGACAGCGCTACGGCCGCGGGTGTCAATGGCGGCCGTGACGGCGTCCGCGGCCGCGTCGGGCGGGGACGCCTCCCACCCGGCGAGCCAGGATCCCGGGCAGGAGATGACTGAGCCGGTCGGCTGCGGCGCGGAGCCGGCTCGTCCCGCCGCGCAGGCGATTCCTCGGTTATGGGCCAATCCATGTCAGTCATACAGCACGGTCAGTAGGCGTCCCGGTCGAACAAAACCGCCCGAACGGTCGCAAGGAGGATCCATATGTCGAGCCAGAAAGACCAATGGTCGACATAATGCTTGTCGAGCTCCACGCGACGCTTGGCCCGCTCGATCGTACGCACTTCGCCGCGGAGGCCCTTTACCTGGGCATAGCCAGTAATCCCCGGCTTGACCCGGTGGCGTCCGGCATAACCCCGGACCGCCTCGTGATAGAAGCGATCGCCGACCATCATCTCGGTGCCGTGGGGCCGTGGACCAACCAACGACATGCTGCCCTGGAGAACATTAAAGAGCTGAGGCAGCTCGTCGATGCTGAAGCGCCGGAGGATCCGGCCCACCGGAGTCACGCGGGGGTCATCCTTCGTCGTCGTCTTGCGCGCGCCGACGTCGGTCATGTCCGTGTACATGCTGCGGAACTTGAAGACCTTGATAGTCTCGTTGTTGAAGCCGACGCGCGGCTGGACGAAGAGGATCGGACCGGCGCTTGTCAGGCGTATGAGTAACGCCGCGATCAGAAAGACCGGCGAAAGCAGTACGAGTGCAATCGATCCTAGAAGCAGGTCCTCGGCGCGCTTCGCGACCTGGTTCATGTCCCGGAAGGGCCGCTGCCACAGTGTCAGCACCGGCACGCTACCAAGCAGGTTGACGCGATAGTTCGGGGCAAGCTCGATCGCTTGAGACGGGATGAGCGACACATCGACGCAGACTTCGCTTAGCCCCTCGACGATCTGCTCAAGACGCTTCGGCGTGAAATGCCCGCCGCTGATCAGGACCTGGTCCACCTCTCCCCGGCGCGCGAGATCGCACAGCTTTGGCAGGTCGCCGATGAGGGGCAGACCTTCCAGATGCGTTTCGCGGGCCCGGTCGTCGGCGATACCGATGAACCGCAAATGGGGAAAGCGAAGGGATTCCAGAAGCTGGCGGGTCAGAGCAACCGAGGCGGGGTCGGCGCCGTAAAATGCGATCCGCTGCTCGATTTTTCCTCGCACCGCGAGCCCGGTGATGAGGCGATGGAGAAGCGGCCGCGAGAGCGACAGCGACACCACGACGCTAAGCAAGAACAATAAGGTAATGCCGCGCGAATAATCGTCGACCAGGCCGACCTGCCAGATCAACGCCGAGGCGATCAGGCTGCTAATCACCGCGTCGAAGGTGGTGTCGCTGCTGTCGCTCAGATCAAGCAGGCTACGGCGATAGGCCTGACGCGAGGTTCGGATCAGCAGAAAGCTGCCAAGCATCAGGATGAAAGCCGTAATGTGCACGGGCACGACGATCTGAAGGCCGCGCACGATCTGATAGGCCCACAGGGTGATCGGCGCGCTGATCAGAAAGCAAAGGATATCGCTGACGATGAACAACGATCCGACGACATTGGACGTGAAACGGAGGCTACGGCGCGTCGAGGCCACGCCGTTCGACAGAGCGGGTACGTCGTCGCCGGTAGCTTCGGCGGCGCCGGACATGCTGATATTGTCGTCGATGCGCATCACAATATCCCCCTGCCCAGACGTTCGTCGCGCTGGCGCGCGAACTCCTGCTGCAGATCCAGAGTTGCCTCGCTGTTACCCCTTCTTGATGACTGAAGTGCGGCAAAGATCCTTTCGTCTCCGGGGATATCCTGGAATGCGGTCCATAGCGTCCGCTCCGCCCACGGGCGGTTGCCGGCAGCGACATAGGCGCGCGCCAAGAGTAGCCGGTCCTTCGGCGACGACGGAAGAACCGTCACGAGTTTCTGCGCGTCGACGATCGCCGCCGCGGCATCTCCAGCCTTGAGCTCAACATTCGTGCGGCCGCGAAGGGCAGTCGAATTGCCGGGGTCGAAGGCCAGGACCGCATCGAAGCGTCTCTTCGCATCGGCGGTCTTGCCCATACGCCACCATGCGTCTGCGAGAACCGCGTTGGCTTCGGCGCTCGCGGCATTGACTGGAAAGGTCGCTGCTCCTGCGCTCAGACGGGCACCGTCGGCGGGGCTGCCGACCCGGTTCAGGAACGCGGCGTAGACGAGCTTCTGGTTCAGTCCCGCAGCGGAAGCGGCGAGTGAGCGTGCATCCTGGATGCGCTGAGGCGAAGGCCAGAGATCCTCCCAGAGCGCCAGCACTGCTCCAATGAGCGTCGGCTCGGCATCAGGTTTGAGCAGCCGGGCCGATGCCGCGCGGGTCAAGGCGATATTTTGCGACCTCAACGCCGCCTCGACCAGGAAGACGCTATTGTCCCGGTCTGCCGGTGTGAGGACGCTCAGGCGCCTCGAAGCGTCCGCAGCCTTCGGCCATTCGCCCCGCTTCGCGTACGCGCGCGAAAGGAGCTGGAGGCTGCCTTGGTCCGATGGTTGGGATTGAACCTGCTTGTTCAGGAGGTCGATCGCTTCATCTTCCTTTCCGAGACCCAACAGCCCGCGGGCCTTGAGGACGTTCTGTGCTGAGCCGAAAGGATCTGACGCGAGCAAGCTATCGGCATCGGCAATCGCTTCCTCCCAGCGAGATTGGCGGATTGCCGCCCATCCGTCCGTAAGCTTGATCCAGGGGTCCCCAGGCGCGATCACTTCCAGCTCCCGGGCATGGGACTGGGCGAGCGCGATGTCGCCGGTGCGCAAAGCGAGTTCGGTGACGGCGTGAAGGACGGCAAGGTCGCTCTGGTCCAACTCGTAGGCGCGAGTGAATGCATAATAAGCTTCGCCGAAGCTTCCCATCGATGCCTCGACCTTGCCGAGCTCCACCCAATATTCCGAAACGTCGTCCTTCGCCTGGACAAGTTTGAGTAGGGCCCTCCTGGAGCCGACGAGATCATTGGCCGCGGCTGCCGATTGATACTCGGTCAGCGCACGTTGCGCACGCGCATCGGAAGAGCTGCAAGAAGCTCCCAAAAACAGCGCAGATAGGCAAAACGCAGCGCGCAGGATAAGATGCGTCCGCAAAGGCATTTACAAGTCACTCCAGGGGCTGGGATTATCCTTTTCTAAATTTAACAAGGCAATAGAGTGAATTGACGACTCGTTAGCCCTGCGGGACTACTCGGCGGGCAAAAGTGTTTCAGAAGGGGACGGTGGGTGATTCAACGGAGACTGGCGCTCTTCATCTGGGGATGCGTCCTCATAACATTCTCTTTTGGCGCTGTGGCTCAGGCGCCGCTGGCGGTCCCGCCATCGGCGACGGTCGCCGCATCGCCATATCGGATCAATCCCGGGGACGAGCTCGAGGTATTGGTTTGGGGCGATGAACGCCTGCAGCGGACCGTGCTCGTGCTGCCCGACGGCACCTTTGCCTTTCCCCTGGTCGGACAAGTGAATGCCGCGGGCCGCCTGCCGGCCGAGCTGGAACGGGTAATCACGACTGGTCTGCAGCCGCAATACAAGGGCCCCGTCCCGCAGGTGACGGTGTCCGTTCGCAAGGCGAGCGGGTACCAATTCTCCGTGATCGGGAAGGTTCGAAGCCCGGGAACCTTTACTCCCGGGCGCTATGTGAATGCGCTTGAGGCGCTGGCCATTGCGGGCGGACCGTCGGAATTTGCGAACACTAGCGGCGCTCGGGTGATCCGTAAGGCAGGTGATAGGCTGTTCGTCGTCCCGCTGCGACTGCAGGACGCGCTTAGGGGCGACACGGCCCGTCTCGGGCCTACCGATATTCCGCGTATCGAGAGCGGCGATACGCTGGTGATCCCCTAATGGGCGCGCTTGCACTGATCACCGCGCTAGCGGCGCAAGCGACAGCGCCGGCCGGAGCAGCGCCGACCCCGTCAACGATGCCCAGCGCGGATACTAATCTCGGCGCTTCGACTTACCTCGATCTGGAGGCCGGCGCCGGTTATTCGACCAACCCGCTCATGCGCTTTGGTGATCACACTGAATCCGCATTCGCGCGGATCTCGGCTCATGCAGTCCATACGCGTGTCACCGAGCGGACCACGACAATATTGTCGGCATTTGGGCAAGGCGTCTTCTACACCGACGACCAGGGCGCACATGGTTCGGCCGATGTGAGCGCTCGGCACGACGCTCGCGTAAGTGAAAAGCTCCGCCTTTTTGGTGATCTCGATTTTGCCTATGATCAGGGGGGGCAACTCGACACGCGCATCATCACGGTGCCTGACGTGCCGTTACCGCCCGGCACCGTTCAGCCCCCCGTGCTACTTCCCCAGACCGGCGACTTGCTGTCGATCACGGACCGCCACTACCGTGCCAGCGGTCATATCGGAGCCCAGTTCGCCCTAAGCGCTCGCGAGTATCTCAACGTCTCGTCCGGGCTGGAATACGAAGCCTTCAAGAGCAGCGGATTCGATTCTCATTTCACGACGATTCCGGTCTCCCTGGGATATGATCGGCAGATCAGCGCGCGAACCACCTTGGGTGCGCGGCTGTCCGCGAGACATACCGAATATAGCGGGCCCGGCAGTTTCACTGTCTTCACGCCGCAAGCAACATTCCAGACCATGCTCACGGATCGCCTGAGCCTGAATGGCGCCGTCGGCGTTTCGCTCGCTTCGGTCGACAACGGCCTGTTTACGCGTCACACCACCGGCATTGCGGCAAATGCCAGCCTCTGCTGGCGCGGCGAGCACGACAGCCTGTGCGCGCGCGGTGGCGTTGACCAGGAAGCCGCGACGACCGCCGGTCCCGCACGGAACTACAACGTGGGTGTTGATTACGGCCGACAGCTCGACGCGAACCAGACGATCCATTTGTCGGTCGGCGCCAATCACTATTCAACGCCGGTCGAAATCCTGACCGACCGCTCTTTCAGGCAGGGCACCTATTTTGTAGCCGCCGCCGACTATTCGCGCAGGTTCAGCGACCGATTCTTCGGAGGGATCAACGGATCGGCTCGCAAGCTGGCCCAGACCGGGACTGATCCGAAAGCGGATATATCGGGATCGCTGTTCATCCGGTATCGACTTGGCGATATCCGATGATGGAAGGCGAAACTATCGAGCGTCCTGGCGCATCACCGACCTGGATGGTCAATCACCTTCCGGTCATTCTCTGGCAGCGCCGTATTTGGGTCCTCGCCTGCTTCATCGCCTTTCTGGTCGTGGGCACTGTCGCTGCTTTCGCATTGCCGAGGTCGTATCGGTCGACGGCGACACTCTTGGTGCAATCGCAAGACCTGCCGACCACGATCGTGGAATCGCCAACCAGCGGCGCCGTAGAGCAGCGAATCGCCAGGATCCGCGAGCAGGTCCTCAGCCGCGGCGACCTCATCCAGCTGATCGAGCAAAACGACCTTTATTCGGACGAGCGCCGTTCAAAGCCGATGTCGAAGGTCATCGAGACGATGCGCCATGCGACCACGGTCGGCGCATTATCGAGCGATATCGGGCAGCAATCGGGAACCCAGAACAGCACCATCGCTATCGCGATGAGCTTCGATTATCCGGACCCGACGAAGGCGCAGGCGGTGCTCCAGAGCTTCGTTTCGAAATTCCTCAGCATGGACAGCGAGGATGTCGAAAACCAGGCCAGCCTGACAGTTCGCTTTCTTCAGGACCAGGCGAACAAGCTTCAGGCACAGATTAATGAGCTCGAAGGGCAGTTGACGGGCCTCAAGGCCAGGAACGGCGCGGCACTTGCCGCCACCGGTGCCCCGCCTCTCATCGATACCGGCAGTTTCAGTGCACAGATAACGTCGCTGCAGAATGAGAATCGTCAGTTGATTGCGCAAAGCCGCCGCCCGGCCGCGAGAAATGATTCGCTGTCTGCCGCGGAAGCGGCGCTTGCGGCTGCCCAATCGGTCTACAGCGACACGCACCCCGACGTTATCACGGCCAAGGCGCGTGTTGCGCAGCTTCGCCGGACGCAGCAGAGTTCGGGCACCGACGACACGCTTCAGGAACAGATCGCCGCCAACAATGATGCCATTCATCAGTTGATGGCGCAGCGCGATGCGACGCTTTCGAGGGCTAATGCAGCAATGGCTGGTCAAGCGCGGGCGCCTGCAATCATGGAACAGGCGATGCAGCTCGAAAACCGGGCGACCACGCTGCGCAATCAATATCAGCAGGTATCCGAGAATCTACTGAAGGCGCAGAACAGCGCCAGAATGGCCTCGGAACAGCGCGCCGAAAGGCTCTCACTGGTCGAGCCGGCCAACCTTCCTGACCATCCATACTCGCCAAACCGCCTTATGCTCATCGCCGGCAGTGCGGCTGCGGGCCTTGGCATCGGACTATTGATCGCCCTCGTCCTCGAGTTGCTGGCCAAGCCGGTTCGGAGCCCTCGTCAGATCGAACGCCTCGGGCTGCCAATGATCGGCGTAGTTCCCCTTTTGACCAAGAAGCAGAAGGTGGGCGGATTGAGGTTGCCGGGCTTCCTATCCAGGGAGAAGCGCTTTGCCGCATAGTTCGTCGGAAGCGCGTTCCAATGCAGCGGGAGAGGTCAGGCAAGTGAGAATCGGCCCGGTTTTCCCGACGCGCAATCAGGCAGCAGAGATCCCGTGGAGCAGCTCTGCTGCGCGCCAGCGGTTGGTGCATGGTTTCGACAGCCGCAACGCGAGCTCGCGCAGTTTCAACCTGATTCGCTCCAAGCTGGTCGCGATGCATCGCGATCGTGGCTGGCGCATGCTTGGTGTGGCTTCGGCGACGCCATCGGTCGGCAAAAGCTTCGTGTCCGCGAACGTCGCAGCCGCGATGAGCCGCGATCCGCGCTTCCAGACCTATCTCGTAGATCTCGACCTTCGCCGTGGGACCATTGCCGATATCTTCGGTATCGCGACCGACAGGAGCGTGGTCGAATATCTCGAAGAGACCGAGTCGGAAGATCTCCTCGGCGGCTTCGTCCCCCAGGGACAGGAACTCATCATCATTCCCAGCCACGCGGCCGAGGTTCACTCAGCTGAGTTGCTCGCAAGCGACCGGGCTACGGGACTGTTCCGCGCCATGCGCAATTCTGATGATCGAAACTTCTTCATCTGCGATTTGCCGCCCGTCTTCGCCAATGACGACGCGTCCATCATCATGGAATCCCTCGATGGCTATGTGATCGTCGCGGAGGATGGCAAGACGACGCAACGGGAGATTGAAGCTGCCGTCAACATGCTTGGTCACGATCGCCTCGCCGGCGTGGTACTGAACAAGTATCGCGGAGGGCTCGTGAGCGAGGGCTACGGCATCGAGGACCGCTACGCGCAATATTACTCGCGAAATGACTCAGAGGATTGAGTCCAAGTCCGCTAGCTACTTCTTCGGCGGCTCAAACCCGGGCTGGTACTCGATCTTCGCGGAGCCGCGCAGGCTCTTGACCCGGTCTTGCAGCAGCGTGGCCGCTTCATTGCTGCGAATGCCGTTCGCTGCAGCCGCACGAGCCTGCTCTCCTGCGACCGGCGCCGCTTGGCGTTCGGTGATCACGTTCGCGATGGCCTTGCCCGGACCGGGCGCGATGAACGGCTCGCCAGGCTGAAGCTTCGCGATCTGGGCGTAGATCTGCTGTGGCATTGATGCGCTGTCGATCTTCCGCGTTGCCCGTTGGAATTGTACGTGAGCTGACGTCAGAATTTGCGCGACCTCATCCAAAGTCTTTGCGTCGTTCAGTTTCTTCGTGACCTCAGCATTCTGCGGCAACGGGTATAATATCTGCTGCAAGGTCCAGACTTCGCGGTTCGCGAATACCCCGGGGTGAGCCGCTTCGAATTGGCTAATCTCCGCCGCCGAGGGCAATTCCTTCGTGTTGACTTTCTTGCTCACCATCATCTGGATCAGCAAGTCGTCGGTCAGACGGCGCTGGCGATTGATGAACTCGGGCGACTTGTCGAAGCCATCCTTACGCGCCTGCTGGACGAGAA
>Ga0207706_10005671_pt1 | contig 11635 bp, 15 predicted proteins | sample KBSC53metaG_FD_184318 | JGI IMG/M metagenome (GOLD analysis project Ga0207706, IMG submission 184318) | Corn rhizosphere microbial communities from Kellogg Biological Station, Michigan, USA - KBS C5-3 metaG (SPAdes) (version 2) | ecosystem: Host-associated > Plants > Roots > Rhizosphere > Soil ... | reverse complement strand
AGTCGCTGTTCGCGCGAAAGTCGGTGTCTCATCGAAGGCTGTGGCGGCCTAACTTGTTATTGTGCTGCGTCCCGCCCGATATCCTGCTTAGCAAAGGCCGCAAGCGAACGCGCGAATATATAGAACTCTAAGACCCGAGCGCGCCAGATATCACTGCGAGGAACGTGCGAATATCTGCCCTAAGGCCTTTGCAGCAATATCCGAGACCGGGACCACTTATCACGACGCAGGCTCTCGAGCCGCCCCTGCCTAGACCGGATTCACTAGCTCAAGCTTGACGCGGCCATCGAGCCGCTCGAACGCGGCGACCGCCGCGCGATGCTGCTCCTCGCAGCGATCGAGCAGTCGCTTGACCGCGAACACCGCGGTGACCATGCCGCTAGCGATAGCGAAGAATCCGCTCGGTCAGCTCGATGGCGTCTCGCCCGCTGAACTGCGCCAAGGCGCTGGTCGCCATGGCGATCACCAGCTGACGCGACGGAAGGACCAACACGAACGCACTGCCACTGTTCGACGTTCCGCCGTGGTGATAGAAGGCGCCGAGAGTCGAGTCCCGTCCGATACGCCAAGCGATGCCGACTCCCGTCGGTACGCCAGCCGTCGTCCGCTGCGGTGTAAGCATCGTTCGTATCGACGCGTCGTTGAGCAAACCGGGCGAGAACCGTTCGCCCGAACAGGGCGAGATCGTCCGTGGTCGAGAGATAGCCGCTGCTCGGCCATCGTCCGCAGAAGTGGTTCTCCTGTAGGTGGTCCGTTCAATCCGTCGCTTTGTCCCGTATCCAAAGCAGTTTCGTAGTTCAAGGCGCAAACAGGGACCGCCCTGGCGATGTGCGGCCATGAGTGACTAAGCTCGAGCATGCGCCTACATGGACTCATCGCTTGCATCGCCGCGCTCGCCGTCATCGCGCGGCCGACACGCGCGCAGGACAATCCGACCGGGGATCCGGTCGTGCAAAAGATCTACGACGAAGGCATGAAGCACTCGCAGGCCGCTCGCCTCGCCCAAGTGCTCATGGATTCGATCGGCCCGCGTCTCACCGGCTCGCCGGCCAATCGAGCCGCGAACGACTGGTTGCTCCGCACGTACAAAGCGTGGGGCGTAGACGCGAAAAACGAACAGTACGGAACCTGGCGCGATTGGACGCGCGGGCCGAGTGGTCTCGAGCTCGTCGCGCCGCGACGACGCGTGCTCGAGGCGACGATGAATGCCTGGAGTGCCGCGACACCCGCCGGCGGCATCACCACCGACGTTGCGCTGATTCCGCCGAAATCAGTTCTTGGCGACAGCGCGGGGTTCGCGCGCTGGCTCGCGACCGTGAAAGGGAAGCTCGTGTTGCTCAGCGCGCCCCAACCCAGCTGCCGCCCCGACTCGGATATCAAAGCGTGGGCCGACTCCGCTGTCTACCAGCACGCCGCATCGCAACGCGACAGCGCCACCTCCGACTGGACAGCTCGATGGGCGGTCGGCAAGGCGAACGCGCGTTCTGCGCCGGCACTCCTCGAGCGCGCCGGAGCGGCCGGCGTCCTCTCGAACTCGTGGTCGCGCGGCTGGGGCGTAGACAAGATTCAGTCGACGCGCACACGGTCGATTCCGTCGTTCGACGTGTCGTGCGAGGACTACTCGCTCCTCGCGCGTCTCGCCGCGAACGATCAGCATCCGCGCGTGCGCGCCGTGGCCGACGCCGTGCTCGCGCCGGCCGAGTCGCCGGTGTTCAACACGATCGCACGAATCGAAGGCTCGGAGAAGCCGAACGAGTACGTGATGCTCTCCGCGCACCTCGACTCGTGGGACTCGGGCAGCGGCGCGACGGACAACGGCACGGGTACGATCACGATGCTCGAGGCGATGCGCATTCTGAAGACGGCGTATCCGCGCCCGAAGCGCACGATTCTCGTCGGGCATTGGAGCGGGGAAGAGGAAGGCGAGATCGGCTCCTCGGCGTTCGCCGTGGATCATCCCGAGGTTCTCAAGGGGCTGCAGGCGCTGTTCAATCAGGATAACGGCACCGGCGAGATCGACTCGGTGCAGACGAACGGTTTCATCGACGCGGCGTCGTCGCTCGCGCGGTGGATGTCGCGCATGCCGGCCGATATCACCAAGAACATCGCGCTCATGATGCCCGGCGTCGCGCACGACGAGAGCACCGACTCCGACGCGTTCGACTGCCGCGGGGCGCCCGCATTCTTCCTCACATCGTCGGACTGGTCGTACACCGACTACACGTGGCACACGAACCGCGACACCTACGACAAGATCAACTTCGACAACGTGAAGCGGAACGCGACGCTGGTCGCGATGTTCGCCTATCAGGCGTCGGAAGACCCGACGTTCGTGTCGCGAGCGCGCCGTGTGCCGCCGACCGATCCGCGCACGGGACAGCCGCAGCGCGTTCCATCGTGCGAGGCGCCGCCGCGGAGCTTCGCGGCGTCACAACGACCGTAAACTCGTGTCGTGTCGGCCGGCCTACCGGCTGTGTGAGTCGAAGTAATACGAAGTGAACTGCCGCGGACACTACGCGGGCACGCGCGGGCACGCGCGGGAATCACTCCGCCGCGCGTTGAAATGATGATGAAATGGTCTGCCTGACTCCGCAGACTCCTCGGGTGAGCTATCCAATTAGACCACAGGACTCCGGAAACTCGAAGCTGCTCTGCGGCCACATCACAGCCGTCGTGATTCGAGGATTCCGGACGGTATATGATGTCCTCGGCCCCGGCTTTCCGGAACACGTCTATCGACGCGCGCTTGCTTACGAACTCCGCGATCGCGGCCTCCGTGTCGTCGAAGAGGCAGCGATTGACGTCTGGTATCGCGGAATTCGTGTTGGATACTTCCGCGCCGATCTTCTTGTAGAGAATCAGGTGATCGTGGAGCTCAAGGCTGCATCGGGCTCCCGCGTCGTGCCCGCGCGTGCCCGCGCCGTGCCCGCGTTTCAAATCATGCGATCGGCGAGCAACACCAAACACTGAGCGGGCGCAACCTCGTTGGTCCTCCGCACTGCTGAAGGACGGGAAACCGATACCGGCCTAGGCCGCCGTAGGCGTACCTGCGCTTAGAGGCGCGTCGGAGATTCTGGATCGTGGCTCGGCAGATAGGCGACGCCCGTTTCAACCAACGACAGGACACGGCGCAGGGTGACACGGTGGTGCTCGACCTCCGCGATGAAACCCTGATTCCGCTGCGCCTGGAGCGCCGGCAGATCGTACGTCACGTCACCGGCCAGTAGCACATCTCCTCGTCCGCCGCCCCGCCGGATGAGGAAGCTCGTGTGGCCAACGCTGTGGCCCGGCGTGGGAAGCGCGACGACCGAGCCGTCCCGCGTGACCGGCCAACTTCCGGGAAAACCGGAGAGCGCGGGTCCGTCGAAGTCGAACAAGTTGGGCGCGAAGCCGCGGTGCACGGGGGCCGTCAGCGGCCGGAGCAGGCGACCCGGGAAACGCGCCACGGGAGCCCATTCCGTCCTGGCGACCCAAATGCGCCGATTGTCGAACGCAGCGAGGCCCCCGACGTGATCGCCGTGAAGATGCGTCAACACGACACGGTCGAAATCGCCCGGCTCGAAACCGCGCTGAGCAAGCTCGGAGACGAGCGCTTGTTCCGGTGCGATCTGAAAACTGGTTCTCGTGACCCCGCCGCCGGCGCCGGGGCGCGCGCCGGCGTCGATGAGGATTCGCTCGGTACCGGTCTCGACGATCCACGCCCACATCGGAAGGGGCCGGGTGAATGCGGGATCACGCCAGAGGTCGCGGATCAGGCCGAGCGGTCCGCCGTGGGCCGGACTGCCTTCGAGGAACGTGGGCTTGAGCTGCAGGGTGCCCGTGGTGACGGCGGTGATCTGCATGGACGAATCTCCGGTGCGCGAATAGCTTCTAGTAAGCTCGGTTGACCAACAAGTAAACTAGGTATACTAAATACTAAACCATGGTGACTAAATGTCAAGGTCGCGTCGTCGCACGTGGGAAGAACTCCGGGCGGAGATGGTGAATTCCCCGGCGCGCGCCGTCGCTACGCTCTACCGGCGCTTTCAAACCGCCGCGAACGAGGCCTACGCGAACCGCGGCTGGAAGGACGCGACGCTGTCACACGTCCAGTTCCTGACCGAGACGGACGAGGAGGGAACGCGGCTCTCCGACGTCGCCGCGGCACTCGGGACGACCAAACAGTACGCTGGCAAGCTGGCCAAGGATCTCGAGGCGAAGGGGTTCATCACGCTCAGCGTGGACTCTTCGGATCGACGTGCGGTTCTGGCCAAGCCTACCACCCGCGGGCGAGCCTTCTACGAGGACGCCTGCGACGTGCGCGCGGAGCTCGAGTCCGGCTTTCTGTCGCGACTGTCACCGACTCGCGTGACGACGTTCGTCGCGCTGCTCGACGACCTGGTTGGTGCCGACCGTGCTTCCGACTGAGCGCTGGTGTGAAATCAGGACTGGTACGGGTGAACTGCCGCGGACACCACGCGGGCACGCGCGGACAAGACGCGGGAAGGGCATGACGTGTTGTGCGTTGAAACGATGATGGATTGCCCTGACTAACTGCGCAGACTTTTTCGCGTGGGCAATCAACTAGGTCAAGCGATGCTCGCAACTCGAAACTGGTTTGCGGGCGCATCACGGGCATCGTGATTCAGGGATTCCGGACTGTGTACGACGTCCTTGGTCCCGGCTTTCCAGAGCACGTCTATCGACGCGCGCTTGCTTACGAACTCCGCGATCGCGGACTCCGTGTCGTCGAAGAGGCACCGATCGACGTCTGGTATCGCGGAATTCGTGTTGGATACTTCCGCGCCGATCTTCTTGTAGAGAATCAAGTGATCGTAGAGCTCAAGACCGCATCGGGCTTCAGCACCGAAGACCGCGACCAGCTGCTAAGCTATCTCCGCGCTTCTTCCATCGATGTTGGGCTATTGATGCTCTTCGGCCCACGCCCACTCTTTCGTCGCCACGTCTTCGAAAACAGCCGAAAGCAGCGGACACTGACAGCGGAATAGGTACCCCAAGCCATTCCGCGTCGTGCCCGCGCGTGCCCGCGTGGTGTCCGCGTGGTGTCCGCGTTTCAAATCAGACGATCTGTGAGCAGCACCGAACACTGAGCCGGCCGAACGAAGCCGTCCGATCCGAGCCACCGGCGAAGCATAGGGTCCCCCTGAATCCCGTCAACTTCCCCCGACCAGTCCGTCGGTCCACATTCAATCTGCTTCTCACTGGCTTCACCATGCCGTGCATCGACGGAGTGAAATCATGCGCTTGGCTCCTCTGATCTGGCTCGTTGTATCCGCGACCGCGAGCGCTCAGTCTCACACTCTCGTCGCGCTCAGCCACAGCGATCACACCGTAAACGAGCTGGACCCCGTCTCGGGAAAGATCCTGCATAAATTCACCGCGGTCGATCAGCCGCATGAAGGCGTCGCGTCGCCGGACGGCAAGACATTCTACGCCGCGGTGCCGAATGGGCCGCACGTCGTGATCCTGGAGACCGCCGGCTTCACGGAGACGGCACGCATCGAGTCGCCGTTCTTCAAATCGTCGCGCGCCAACGGCTCGGCGTCGCCGCACGGCGTCGCGCTCACCGGCGACGGCAGCAAACTGTACGTCGGACTCGAGAACGCCGACATCCCGGGCATCGTCGTCTACGACACCAAGGCGAACAAGGTGCTGCGCAAGATCGACGTCGTATTGCGCGGCGGGCACTTTCTGGCGATTCAGCCGGGCACCGACAAGCTCTATTACCCGATGCGCGACGACAATCGCGTGCTGGTGATCGACACGAAGACCGACGCTATTACGAAAATCATCACGGTGAACGGCGGACCCGTCGGCGTCGGCTTCGCTCCCAATGGCGAAGTCTGGATCCACTGCGACGGGGACGGATCGGTGGCGGTGATCGACGGGAAGCGCGACTCGGTCGTCGCGACACTGAAGAATCTGGGGCAGGGGCCGGGTCGTATGGCCGTGTCGCGCGACGGCAAGTGGGCCGCGTCGACGCACGGTTCGTCCCAGGATGTCGCCGTCATTAATGCGGCCACCCGTGAGGTGGCCGCCACGATCAAGCTGGGTCGCGGACCAGGATTCCCCGTCTTCTCGCCCGATGGATCGAAGCTTTACGTCATGAACGTCGGCGAAGGCGACGTCGCGGTGATCGATACCAAGTCGATGGCCATTACGGCTCGTCACAAAGTGGGAAGCGATCCATTCGGCGGAGGCATACTTATCCGCAAATGACGACCTTCAAACGAACGCTATACGTCGTAGCCGGACTCACGCTCGTCAACTGCCTAGCGCTTGACGGTCGCCTTGGTCAGCTGACCGATCGCGCCGAGCGTCGTCTGGGCCGACGTCAAACCGAGCATGAAATCCTTGTCGGTGAACGTGGTCAGAACGTCGATCGGCTGGTGATGCGTCGGATCCCAGTTGCCGCCGATCTGCGACCCGCGCTCGTTCTCGCGCAAGCTGAGCGAGGGCACGAGGTCCTTGAACGGATCGGAGTCGGTGTTCGTCATGTGCGGACCAACCGCGGCCGGATAGTGGGTCGCGTACTTCTCGTTTGCGGCGCGCCAGAAGAAGGCCATCTTCATCGCGTCGTCGGCGAACTTCGACGTGATCGCGAACTCGATGTTGATGTCGGCCTCGGGGCGCTGCTCGGGCGCGAGTTTTCCGTCGGCGGTCGGCGGGCCGTGATCCACCATCATCATGTCGTGCTGAATCATCCCGAGCCATTTGGGCTCCGGATACTTTCCTGATCCCGCGGGACTCTCTTTCCCCTGCATCGGTCCGCGCTGCTCAGCGTACGCGCGCGCGCCGTTGAGACCGGTTTCCTCGTTGTTCCAGAGCGCGAAACGAATCGAGCGCTCGGTCTGCACGTCGGGCATCGAAAAAATGCGCGCGAGCTCCATGACGATCGCCGAGCCCGACGCGTCGTCGTTCACGGCCTGGCCCCAGCCGATGCCGTCCATGTGGCCGCCGAGGATGTACATCTCGTTGGGATACTTGGTGCCGATCTTCATGCAGATCACTTCCTGGCGCTGGCCCGGCGTGGTCGGCTCCATGTTGATCGCGCGAATTGCGGGATCAGGCTGTGCCAGCGAATCGTTGTTCACACCGCGTTCGCGCATGTCGCTGAAAATGCGGCTGCCTCCCGGACCATTGCCTGGACGCCCGCGGCCGTTTGGCGACGGCGCGTTGCCGCGACCACCTCGGCCGGCACCGCCACGTCCCGCCGGCGGCGCCGGATTGTACTCATAGGTGATGCGCTCGACGTTCTGGCAGCCGTAGCTCTTGAGCTGAGCCTCGATCCAATCGACTGCGTCTCGGTTGCGCTTCGTGCCCTGGCGGCGATCGCCGAATTGCGCCAAGCCCTTGATCGTCGACTTGTACTTCTCGAGATCGAGGCGCGAAACGAGCACGCCCACCGGGTCGTACGCGGTATCCTGTGTGGCGGCGGCGGCATTGTTCTGCGCGTTTGCCGTTCCGCAAATGAGAAGACCGCAGGCCGCGGCCAGCAACGACGTTGATCTCACGATTGGCTCCGAGACGATTGGCTTGGATTGCGTACAGAGATTCTAACGCTCGCCATCCGGGTGGGGGAGGCCAGACCGGCGGCGATCAATCAGAGCTGCGGTCCCCGAAATGCCGCGGCGTTGTCCGCGGCCCAATGGGAGAAGGTCCGAGCGGGCGATCCGACAATCTCTTCGATGGACGATGTCACGTATGCCGGACGCCCAAGCGTCGCGCGCCACGCATCGAGCAGCATGTCTGCGACGGCAGTGGGCCAGGTGCCAGCCGCCTGTCGTCGAAACTCGTCGGGCGACAGCTCTTCGAACGTGATCCGTCGCCCGGTGGCGTCGCCGATTGTGTGAACCTGCGCGGTTTGACTGAGCGATTCCGGACCGGTCAGAACGTAGTCCGGTCCCAAGTGCTGATCGTCGAACAGTGCGCGCGCGGCCACGGCGGCGACGTCGAGCTCGTCGACCGGTGCGGTCTCGGCGGCACCGTACGGCCAGCGCACCACGTCGCCATTCCGGATCTGTGGCCCCCACCAATGCAGCGCGTTCGAGGCAAACATTCCCGGCCGCAGCACGACTGTTCTCGCGGTCGTCGCCTCGAGCAGCCGCTCGACTTCGGCAAGCAGCTCGCGCATCGGATTCGGTTGCTGAAAGAACGGGTGCGGCGTTTTATACGGCGCCGAGAGATAGACGACACGACGCGGCTCGCCCGACGGACGCGCCGCGAGGCGCGCGATGACTGTCGCGGCGGTGGCGATCGGCGCAGTCCAGACGAGGAATACAGCGTCGACGTCCGAGAGTGCGGCGTCGAGCGACGAGGGAACTGTGAAGTCGCCCGCCAGAACCTCAGCGGCGGCGGGGAGCGACGCGTCCTGCGGCCGCCGCGTCAGCGCACGCACCCGCACGCCGGTGCCGAGCAGCGCATCGACGACGAGCCGCCCGATCCGGCCCGTGGCGCCAGTCACGAGAATGGTGCGCGCAGGAGTCATCGGCTGCGAAAGCTCGAGCGCCGCGATAGCGTCAACCGCCCGCCTTGCGAAATGAGATGAGCTCGACGGGGGCGCCGTCGACGACGATCATGGCGGCACGCACGCCGTCCGAGGGCGAGCCGGGCGGAGAGATGACCTCCTGACCGATGAGCGCGGAGTCGAGGTCGTCTACCTCGAACGCAACATGTGGCAGCGATTTGATCAAGGGATGAAGCGGCGAGCTCTCCTCGAAGCGCATCCACTCTATTCCGTACGGGCTCGTCGAAAAACCGGAGACGTACAATCCGAAGCGCGCGAGATACGTCTCGTCGGCCCGAGGGATGTTCGTTGGAATCCCGAGGTGATGATATCGCCAGCCACGCCGGGCGATGACGTCGGGTGGTTCGTGGCTCTGACGCCGGCTGGTCATGCCCGTTCGACTCTTGACTTTATGTCGTTCAAGTCCTGCAGGATGGCCTTTCGCACCACGCCTTTGAAGAAAAGCCCCATCGGGATCGATTGTAATCTTGCAAGCACGGTCTGAGGTTGGGAATCATGAGAGCTGGTCAGCGTCGTGACGCCACGGCTTTCTGAAATTCTCATGGTGGTCAAGAAGACAAATCCATCACTTGCCGCCTTTGTTTGGTAGAACTCGTTCTCAGCGGCATCGATGATCCACTTTTCGACGGTGGCCGGCTTGCCGAACAGCATTCGGGTCTCTCGCCACCTCAGCCCTACGAGGCCGCCGGCTGGTTTTGCGACGACCTCGATGCCCTCGATGCCGCTGATGATCTCCGAGGCGTTCTCGATGTCGATGATTGCCGCCCAGACCGCCGCCTTGGATCCGTTGATGGCTATCCGCGCTTCAACGAGCATGGTATGCGCCCTCAGGCCCGAGTGTCTTCGCCACCGCGACCCGCATGTACGGAGCCCGCTGGACCCTCGCCTCGCCCCGCGCGAACTTGGCGTTCCAATCGAGCATACCGGTGTCCTCGCGAACGACGAAGCCCGCGGACCGCAAATCGGTAGCCATTTCCTCCGGCGTCCAAGCGCTGATCTGCGGTTCTCCGATCAACCGAAAAATGAGCCGCGCGAGCCACCGGCGATGAGCGGTGTGGTAGTTCACGATGAGGGTCGAGCCGTTCGCGCTTCTGCCGGCGATTCCCGCCAACGTTGCCTGCATCGCGTCGTGCGTCAGGTACATCACGACGCCCTCCCAGATCCAGCACGTCGGCAACTTGCGATCGTGGCCGGCGCGATCGAGAGCCTTATCGAGCGATTCGCGCTCGAAGTCGATCGAAACGAAGCTGAGGATTCCGATCGGCGGCGGCAGCTGTGCCACCCGCGCGCGCTTGATGCCTTGCGTCGCGGGGTGATCGACCTCGAACACCTTCACGCCCGCCAGCTCCTTGATTCGCCAGGCGCGCCCGTCGTACCCCGCGCCGAGGATGACGAGCTGCCTCGCGCCCGCGGCGATCGCGTCGCGAACGGCTCCGTCGATGACGGCGGTGCGAAGCGCGATCAAGTCGGCCATCACGCGCGCCATCTCGACCGAGGCCGTACGCTTTCCTTCCTTGAGCGTGCGCTCTGTCTTCGCGAGGCTTTTCTTCCCCTTATCGCTCAGAAAAAGGCGCGCGGTCGGATCGTGAAAATCCGGAACGTGCGACAGGCCGGTGTCGGCGAGGGCGCGACCGAGGGTCACGAATTGCGCGGTGCGGCTCGGCCGTTCCGCCTTCATGAGTCAACCATCCGACGAATAGGAAAGAGTGCCGCGAACCAACCGCGCCGGCGCGGCGATGCGGTGCTGCTCGACTGTTGTGGCATCTCGAATGTGCATCACACGGATGCCCAGCGTAACGAGGACGTCGGCGATCAGCCGACGATGACATCGCCACCACAGTATTTCGGCGCACATAACGGCCGTGCGAAGTCCGTTGGCCAGCATGAGCAGCTCCATCAAACCGGCCGCGAACTCTTCGGTCGCGAGATAATCGGCATACCCGCGAAACGCCGCCACTCTCCAACCATCATTGGGTGAGTCCTTCGACGGCTGACGCCGGCCGCCGAGTGCCGGAAGTGAGCAGTAGCCAATGCCCGCTGCCCCCAGCTCCCGCTCGAGTGCCGACGCCGCGAATTGCGGAAGCCGGCGCGATCCGGGGAAGCGTCGGACGTCGGCGACGAGCTCGATCTCATACGCACGCAACACCGCAACGAGCTCCTCAGCCGTGCGCACCGAGTGGCCGATCGTCCACACCGTGAGCGGCGCGTCCACGCCGGACGCGACCCCTATCGGCGCCGCGCCCACGGTCGCTTCACGGCGTACACTGGAACGTCGGTGATGCCCTGACGGGCGATGCCGACGAGTTGCCGGCGTGAGAGAATGCTCAACGCCTCCTGAATCCCGCGCTTGGACAGCCCCGTGGCTTCGGCGATGTCGCGCAAGCTCGCCCGCACGTTCGGCTCGCCGGCCCCGAGCGACGCGCGCCACAAATGGAGGTAGACGACAAACGCCGACGCGGCGCGATCGTGCCCGATCAAATCACGCATCAGCGTGTCGAAGATGTACGCGTCCACCTCGACGACGTCTCGCCCGGATCGTTCCTGTGAGGACACGGCCGGAGTATAGCACTCATTGCCATAGCAACGCGAGCGCGCCTTGTCCGTCGAAAGGCGTGACTCGAGATTGTGCGCTCACCCACCTCGCTTTGGAGAGAGCAATGATCAAGGGCATCAAGTTCGTCGGCATTCCAGTGCGTGATCAGGACCGCGCGCTCGATTTCTACACTAAGCAGCTCGGCTTCACCGTGCTGACGGACCAGCCGTTCAACGACACTCAGCGCTGGATCGAGCTGCGCATTCCGGGCGCGGACACCGGCGTGGTGCTGTTCACCCCCGAGGGACACGAGAGCCGCATCGGATCATTTACCTCGATCTCGTTTTGGACAAGTAACGTGCAGAAGACGTACGACGAGCTCGTGTCACGCGGGGTGGAATTCGTCATGCCGCCCAAGGCGGCGGATTGGGGCACCGCGGCGATCTTCAAGGATCCGGACGGCAACCAATTCGTGCTCGGCACGAAATGAATTGTCAGCTGACAAAGAACTTCTCAGGCAAAAAACTTCCGAAGCAACGCACCAATAAAGGGTCGGTGTGGTGCGGTCGTAGATC
>Ga0207706_10005670_pt1 | contig 11636 bp, 7 predicted proteins | sample KBSC53metaG_FD_184318 | JGI IMG/M metagenome (GOLD analysis project Ga0207706, IMG submission 184318) | Corn rhizosphere microbial communities from Kellogg Biological Station, Michigan, USA - KBS C5-3 metaG (SPAdes) (version 2) | ecosystem: Host-associated > Plants > Roots > Rhizosphere > Soil ... | reverse complement strand
CGGGCGGCCCGATCTCGCGAGCTATTGGGCGAACCGCATCTTCCAGCGTTTCACGCCCGACGCCTATCCCGGCGACGAGGATAATGGCGCGATGAGCTCGCATTATGTGTTCAACCGGATCGGGCTCTTCCCCAAGCTTACGACCGACCTCTTCTATCTCCACGCGCCGCATCAGCCGCGCAGCGTCATCACGCTCGAAGATGGCCGGCGCTTCACGATCCTGGCGCGCAACTGGCGCCCCGGCCGGATCTACATCGCCGCGGCGAAGCTCAACGGCCGGCCGCTGAACACGCCTTTCCTGCACCAGGCGGAGATCACGGCGGGCGGCACGCTCGAGCTCACGCTATCGGCGCGGCCGACCGGCTGGGCGCAGGGGATCAGCGGAGCAGCGGGGCGCTGACCGCACGGCAGCGCGCGCTGGTTCGCCTTAACGCGCGCCCATAGCGGCGGCATAAGCAATGCCCCGCTCCAACCCGCGCAGCTCGGCCAGGCCGCGCATGCGGCCCAGCAGCGAATAGCCGGGATTGGTCTTGCGGTTGAGGTCGTCGAGCATCTGGTGCCCATGATCGGGGCGCATCGGAATGCTGCGGTTTTCGCGTACCGAGACGGCGTGGATCGCCGCCATCACCGCCGGCATGCCCGCATTGCCCTCGAGATGCGCGGCCTCGTAAAAGGTCTTCTCGCTTTCCAGCTCTATCGCGCGGAGATGGAGGAAGCCGATCCGCGAACCGAAACGCTCGACCATCCCGGGCAAATCGGCATCGGGCAGGATTCCGAATGATCCCGCGCAGAAGCACAGGCCGTTGGCGGGCGAGGGGACGCGGTCGAAAAGCCGGTCGAGATCCGCGACCGTGCTGACCACGCGCGGCAGGCCGAACAATGCGAAGGGGGGATCGTCGGGATGGACCACCAGCCGGATGCCGACCTCTTCGGCGGTCGGGCAGACCGCTTCCAGGAAGGCGGCGTGATTGTCGCGCAGCCCATCGGCATCGATGCCGGCATAAGTGTCGATCGCCGCCAGGAACTCGACGGACGTGAAGCCTTCCTCGCTGCCCGGCAAGCCGGCGATGATCGTGCGTTCGAGCTGGCGACGCTCCGCCTCGTCCATCGCGGCGAAACGGCGCGCCGCGGCTTCGCGCACGTCAGGCGTATAATCGGCCTCGGCACCGGGGCGCTTCAGGATGTGGAGGTCATAGACGGCAATCGCCTCCCACTCGAAACGCAGCGCACGCGCACCGTCGGGCAGTTCCCAGGCGAGGTCGGTGCGCGTCCAGTCGAGCAGGGGCATGAAATTGTAGGTGACGACCTTGATCCCGCACGCGGCGAGATTGCGCAGGCTCTCGCAATAAGCGTCGATCAGCCGCTCCCAATCGGCATTGCGCGTCTTGATTCCGTCGTGGACGGGGAGGCTTTCGACCACCGTCCAACCGAGCCCGGCGGCTTCAACCACGGCCTTGCGCTCAGCAATCGCCTCGCGCGTCCACACCGCACCGTTCGGTACTTCGTGGAGCGCGGTGACGACTTCGGTCGCTCCCGACTGGCGGATGCTGCTCAGCACCACCGGATCGCGCGGCCCGAACCAGCGCATCGTCTGCGTCATCAACACCTATTGGTCTCCCGCTTGCCCGTGGACCGCTAGCAAAGCAGAAAATGGTTGACCAGTGCCGAAAAGAGGTCAAGCCAATCTTCATGGCCGATATCGCTCCTCGCGCGCTGCTGCGCGGCTGCTTGCCGCTTCTAATCGGGATCGCGACCGTGGCGACGGCGCAGCGCTCCACGCCCGTCCCGATCCAGCCGCAGGTAGATCCGTCGCGGCCCGATTGGGAAAATCCGGCAATATTCGCGATTGGCAAGCTGCCTGCGCGCGCGACGGGCTTTCCCTTCGAAAGCCGTGCGCTCGCAATCGCACGCGATCCGGCCCGTTCGGCGCGCTTCCTTCCGCTCGACGGTGAATGGCGCTTTTCCTTCTCACCCAATGCGGACGACCTGCCGAAAGGCTTCGAGCGGCCGGATTATGACGTGTCGCACTGGAAGACGATCAAGGTGCCGGCCGACTGGCAGGCCGAAGGCTATGATCAGGCACGCTACAACAACATCACCTATCCCTTTCCGGCGAACCGCCCGCTGATCCCGCACGATCGCGACCCGGTCGGCTCCTATCGTCGCGACGTGGAACTGCCCGCGACCTGGTCGGGTCAGGATGTCATTCTCCACATCGGCGCCGCCGGCTCGGCTTATTATGTCTGGGTCAATGGCCAGAAGGTCGGCTATTCGGAGGACAGCAAGCTCCCCAGCGAGTTCGACGTCACCCGCTTCGTCCGGCCAGGCCGCAACATCGTGGCGATCCAGGTCTTCCGCTGGTCGGACGGCTCCTACCTCGAAGATCAGGATTTCTGGCGCGTCTCGGGCATCGAGCGCTCGGTCTGGCTGATGGCCGCGCCGCGCGCGCGCATCGCCGACCATTTCGTCAAGGCCGGGCTCAGCGGCGACTATCGCGACGGCACGCTCGACCTCGCGCTCACCCTGACCGCGCCTGCCCGGGGAATGACCGTCCGCGCGACCCTGCTGGACGGGGAGCGGGTGATGCTCACCCGCACCAGCCCGGTGACGGGAGCGGCATTGCGCCTGACAGACACGCTGCCGAATGTGCGGCCCTGGACCGCCGAAACGCCCAATCTGTACACCTTGCTCGTGGAGCTGATCGACGCGAACGGCGCGCTGGTGCAGGCGACTGCCGATCGCATCGGCTTTCGCACCGTCGCGATCAAGAATGGCGTGGTGACGGTCAACGGCCGGCCGATCATGATCCGCGGCGTCAACCGCCACGAACATGATCCGGAGACCTTCCACGTCATCAGCGAAGCATCGATGCGGCGCGATCTCGAGCTGATGAAACTCGCCAACGTCAATGCGATCCGAACCTCGCATTATCCCAACGACGAACGGCTCTACGCACTGGCGGACGAGGTCGGCCTATATGTGATGGACGAGGCGAATATCGAGAGCCACGGCTATCTGATGCCCGCGCGCTACGGCGACGCCGACCGCCCGACTTATGAGCTTGGCTACGATCCGGCCTGGCGTGCGGCGCAGGTATCGCGTGTCGTCAACATGGTCGAACGCGACAAGAACCACCCGTCGATCATCTTCTGGTCGCTCGGCAACGAGTCCGGCATCGGCCCGAATTTCGAAAAGGCCGCTGCCGTCGCGCGCGCGATCGACCCCACGCGGCTGATCTCGTTCCTCGGCTGGACGCAGCTCGACGCACCGCGCCCCAACGCTTTCGTCGATATCTATGCGCCGATGTACGACAGCCCCGATCAAATGATCGCCTATGCGCGGGACTCGCGGTTCCGCCAGCCGATGATTCAGACCGAATATGCCCATATGCAGGGCAATTCGGGGGGCAATCTGGTCGACTATTGGGACGCGATTTACGCCCATCCCGACCGATTGCAGGGCGGTTTTGTCTGGGATTGGGTCGAACAATCCATTTATCGCTACACACGCGATGGGCGGCGTTATTGGGGAGATGGCGGCTCGTTCGGGCCCAATCCGGGCGGCGAAATCGAGTTCGGCGACGGCCTGCTTCAGTCCGACCGCACGCCAAATCCGCAATATCATGAGCTGGCCAAGGTCTATGCGCCGATCGCTTTCGCGGCGGTAGATGCAGCGGCGGGGCGGTTCACGGTCATCAACCACCACGATTTCCGCGGCCTTTCCGGCTTCACTTTCGACTGGGAAATCACCGAAAACGGCACAACCATTGCCCATGGCGAGGGTCCGCACCTCGCCACCGCGGCGCGCTCAAGCGAGGGTTTCGCGCTGACGCTGCCGCCCTTGGCGAAGAAGCCGGGGGCGGAATATCTGCTCACGCTGCGCGCCCGCGCGGCGGCCGGCACGATCCCCTTCGTCCCGGCCGGCCACATCGTGGGCTGGGACCAGTTCGCGCTCAGCGGCCCGCCCGTGCCTCCCGCACCCAAAAGCGGCCGGGTGAGCGTTGCGGACAAGAGTGGTCATGTGCAGCTGTCTGCCAGCGGCGTGAGCCTTGATGTCGATCGCATCACCGGTCTGGCAAGCTATCGCTCGGGCGGGCAACTGATGCTCGAAGGGGGCACTCCGAACTTTTATCGCGCGCCGACCGACAATGATCTCGGCACTGGCACCGACAAGGAACAGACGCCCTGGCGTGCCATGTCGGAAACCCGCCGGGTCGAGGGCATCGACGTGCGCGGCGAAGGTGGAACGGGGGCAAGTGTCACGGTCCGCTACGGTTTGGGCGAGGGCGCGGCGCGGTTCGTGGTTCGCTATCGCATGGCGGGTGACGGCGCGGTCGCGACGGAGGCGCGCTTCACGCCGCTCCGCACCGATCTGCCTGCGCCGACGCGCATCGGGCTCGCCTTCACCATGCCCACGCGTTTTACGGGCCTGCGCTGGTACGGTCGCGGACCGCAGGAAACCTATGTCGACCGCAAATCGGGGGCCGCGATCGGCCTGTGGCGCGGCACGATCGCCGACCAGTATCACGACTATATCCGGCCGCAGGACACGGGCAACAAGGTGGAGGTGCGCTGGATGGAACTGACCGGTGGGCGCGGTAATGCGCTGCGCATCACGGCCGACGCGCCGCTGGCGATGAACGCGCTCGCCTTCCCGTATGAGGATCTCTTCCGCCGCCCGCCCGGAACCTACAAGAGCACCGACGTCGTGCCGCACGGCCACGTGACCTTGCTGATCGACGGTGGGCAAGCGGGGATTGGCGGTATCACCACGTGGAATGCTGCCGGTCGGCCGCTGCCCCGCTACCGCTTGCCGCTGGCGGAACGCAGCTTCGGCTTCAACGTCCGGCCGATCGAGTAGCGGCGCTCGAGCTGCCAGGTCGAGCCATTCGCCTCAGCCGAGGCGATGGGCGGCGAGCAACATGAACTATTTGGTTCGCGGTAAATTGATCGAAGGCGTAAACGCTTATCGTCTTGAGCAATGTCGAAGGCATGAGCGCAAAGCTCATCAGCGAAGAGATCTACCATAAGCCCATCCCGAAGCGTTCTTCGCGATGACCGCTTAAGGTAACCGTCGACGGCCCAGCGCGGGTGACTAAGGGCGTAACCGATCGTTCGCCGCTGGACCGCAGCTATCCTACCTCCGCGTCCGAAAGCAGACAGGCCGCAACCGGTCCAATTCCTGTCATCCCCGCACGGGCTACGGCTGATTATGGCCGTTAGCCAGCTATCAGCCCTCGAGTGGCGAATGCGCGAAAGCTAGCACCTTGATAGGCGCGAAAAGCCGTTCGATCCAAAGCCGGCATCGCCTGATATGAAGAAAGGAATGGAGGCGGCGCAGCAGCCGGGCCTAGCATGAGAGTGCCGGTGATCTCTGTCGTCGGCCAAACAAGCTGGCCCTGCGGGAGAGGATCGATGGAGAGACGCGCGTTCATGGCGCTCGGCGGCGCGGCGCTGGCCGCGTCAGGATTGAGCCCTCCTTCGGCGCACGCTACTCCGGCAAAATCGGGCCGCGCTGCGAAGAAACCGCTCCTGATGAAGCTTGGCTGTCAGAGCGGCCCTTCGACCGACGAGCATTTCGCGTTCTTCGCCCGCTACGGCATCCACAATATCTGCGGGAAGCCGGAAGTGTCGGGCGGGCGACTATATTCGACCGTGGATGAACTAGAGGCGTTGAAGGCGATGGCGGCTCGCCATCAACTTCAGGTCGATCTGGTGGAGCCCGTCCTTCTACCCTCCAGCCATATCGACCGGGAGGCACATCCCGCGATCATGTTGGCCGACAGCCGGGAGCGCGATCGCGATATCGAAGCGTTCCAGAACCTCATTCGTAATTGTGCGAAGGCGGGGCTGCCCGCGATCAAGTATAATATGAGCTTGCTCGGCGTGCTGCGCGTGGGCGACGTGCCGGGTCGCGGCGACGCGCGCTACTTGGAATGGGATGCGGCTACGGCCAGGCCCAAAACTCCGCTGACGAAGGCCGGACCGGTCAATGCCGATGCCTTCTGGGAGCGGATCACCTATTTCCTCGATCGCGTCGTGCCCGTCGCCAACGAGTATAAGGTGCGGATCGCCTGCCACCCGCACGATCCCGGCGTGCCGCCCCAGGGATATCAGGGGATCGATCGCGTGCTCGGCACAATCGACGGCCTGAAGCGCTTCGTCGGCATCCGGGAGAGCGCTTATCATGGCCTCAATTTTTGTCAGGGCACGATCAGCGAGGATTTGACCGATCCCAACATCCAGATTCACGACGTGATCCGCTGGTTCGGCAGGCGCAAGAAGATCTTCAACGTCCATTTCCGCAACATCCGCGGCCATCGCGACAAGTTCCTCGAAGTCTACCCGGACGAGGGTAGCGTGGATATGGTTCGCGCGCTCGAGACCTATCGAGAGGTCGGTTATGACGGCATGATCATGCCCGATCACGTCCCGGAGGTCCCGGGCGACAACGGCGCCGCTCGGCTGGCGAGTTTCGCATTTTGCTATGGCTATATTCGAGGGTTGCTGCAGTCGGCAGAGCGGCTGGCCTGACGATGACGCGCGCGTCGATATGGATCATGGATCGATCGATGCCGGCTTGGACATGGCCGCGTTCGGGCGGCCCGCTTATGCAAGGCCAACAGAGCTGCCACAGGCGGCCGCAACGGTCTTAGGCCGCTGACCAGGCGGCGGTCGGAATCGAGAGGACAAGGCGCCCATGGCAGGCATCGCACGACGCGGCGGCAAGGTCCGCTACACGATCCTGGCGATGCTCTTCTTCGTGTCGATCATCAACTATGCGGATCGCTCGATCCTCGCCATTGCCGCGCCCGCGCTGGCGAAGGATCTCGCCATTGACCCGCTCGAGCTCGGCATCGTCTTCTCGGGCTTCGGCTGGGCTTATGTGATCGCGCAACTGCCCGGCGGGTGGGCGCTCGATCGCTTCGGTACCAAGCGCGTCTATCTCGCGGGCATCACGCTCTGGTCGATCTTCACGGCGGCGCAGGGAACGGTGCTGGCGTTCGGTGCGGGCGCCGCCGTTAGCATTCTTTTCGCGCTGCGCTTCCTTGTCGGGCTTGCCGAAGGGCCGTCATTCCCGGGGAATGCCCGCCTCGTCGCGGCCTGGTTTCCGGCGGCTGAGCGCGGCACGGCATCCGCGATCTTCAACGCCTCGCAATATTTCGCGACCGTGCTGTTCGCGCCGATCATGGGCTGGATCACCTTCACCTTCGGCTGGCCCCATACCTTCTACTTCATGGGCAGCCTCGGCCTCATCGCCGCGGCGATCTGGACGGTCACTATCTACGGTCCCCGGTCGCATCCCCGCGTGACTGAAGAAGAGATCGATTTTGTCGCCGCGGGCGGCGCGCTGGTGGAGATGGACAGGCCATCAGCGGTCCACCCCAAGGCGGAGCCGGGCCAAATGGCCGCGAACCTGCGCGTGCTGCTCAGCAGCCGTACCCTCTGGGGCCTCTACATTGGGCAGTTCGCGATCAACACGCTCACATATTTCTTCATCACCTGGTTCCCGGTCTATCTCGTCCAGGATCGGGGCATGACGATCCTCAAGGCGGGCCTGTTCGCCTCCGCGCCAGCGATCTGCGGTTTCCTGGGCGGCGTGCTCGGCGGCATCTGGTCGGACTGGCTGTTGAGGCGTGGCTGTTCGCTTACCGTGGCGCGCAAGGTGCCGGTGGTGAGCGGGATGCTCGTCTCACTTGGGATCATCGCCTGTAACTATGTAGACACGAACACGCTTGTCCTGCTGTTCATGAGCATCGCCTTCTTCGGCAAGGGTGTCGGTGCGCTGGGTTGGGCAGTGGTCGCGGATGTGGCGCCCCGCAAAACGGCCGGTTTGAGCGGAGGCCTGTTCAATATGTTCGGAAACCTCTCCTCAATCCTCACCCCGATCGTGATCGGCGGGATTCTCAAGGCATCGGGCTCGTTCAAGCTGGCGCTGCTGTTCGTCGCCTGCAACGCGCTGCTCGCGGCGCTCAGTTACCTGTTCATCGTCGGCAAGATCGAGCGAATCGAGGAAGGGGAGCCCTCCGGCACGGGGCCGCAGTCCGCGCCCGCTACGGCGGCCGCCTGAATGGTTCGATGATACCCGATCCGCATCAGCCAAGTCGCTTTTTGAGTTGGCCCCGGAACGGCTGTGCCGGCAATCCTTCTGATCACAAGGCGGTCGCCATGCGGGCGTCACTCTCCCAAGGACCAGGCAAATGATGTCACCGAGTGAAATGGCGAAAACGATCGGAGCGGGATTGCTGTCGTTCCCGGTGACTCATTTTGATGTGGATCATAAGTTTGTCGAAGGCGCCTACCGCGAGCATTGCGCGTGGATGGCGGGGTTCGATGTCGCCGGCCTGTTCGCGGCAGGGGGCACGGGCGAATTCTTCTCGTTGACGCCGGACGAGGTGGTCGCGGTGGTCAAGGCCGCTGCGCAGGAAGTGAAGGGCATCCCGCTTCTCTCCGGCTGCGGTTACGGCACAGCGATCGCGACCGAGATGGCGCGTTCCGTGGAGAAAGCGGGCGCGGACGGTATTCTGCTACTGCCGCCCTACCTCATCAACGCCAAGCAGGAGGGGCTGTTTGCCCATATCGAGGCGGTGTGCCGTTCCACCTCGCTCGGTGTAATCGTCTATAATCGCGACAATGGCGTGATCCATGAGGACACGCTGGCCCGCCTCTGTGATCGCAATCCGAATCTCGTCGGCTTCAAGGACGGTGTCGGCGATATCGAGCTGATGATGCGAGTCTATGCCAAGCTGGGTGATCGCCTTACCTACGTGGGCGGCCTGCCGACGGCCGAAACATTCGCGCCGGCCTATCTGGAAATGGGCGTCACTACCTATTCGTCCGCCATCTTCAATTTCATGCCGGAATGGGCGCTCGCTTTCTACAAGGCCGTCCGCGCGCGGGATCAGGCGACAGTGATGAAGCAGCTCAGCGATTTCGTGCTACCTTATATCGCACTTCGCAATCGCGGTACCGGCTATGCGGTTTCGATTGTGAAGGCAGGCATGAAGGTGATCGGCCGCGACGCGGGCCCCGTGCGCCTGCCGCTGACGGATCTCTCGGCCGCCGAGATGGAAGAGCTGGCGGCGCTTATAGCCAAAGCGAGCGCCAGCGCTGGGCAGGAGAGCAAGGCGGCGTGACGATCCCGGCCTCCGCCGCGCAGCTTGCGCCGTCAGACGTCGCCGGCCTGCCCGCGATTGTCCAGATGCGGGTGGTGCCCGTCGCCGGGCGGGATAGCATGTTGCTGAATCTGAGTGGCGCACATGCTCCCTTCTTCACGCGCAACGTCGTCATCATGCGGGATGGGTCGGGCAGGGTGGGCCTTGGCGAGGTGCCCGGCGGCGAGCCGATCCGCCGCACGCTGGAGGATGCGCGCTCCATCGTCGAGGGCGCGCGCGTAGGCGATCATGCTCGCGTGCTGAACGCGGTGCGGTCCGTCTTCGCAAGCCGCGACGCGGGCGGGCGGGGACCGCAGACCTTCGACCTGCGCACCACGATCCACGTCGTCACCGCGATCGAGGCGGCGATGCTCGATCTACTCGGCCAGCACCTGGGCCTCCCCGTGGCCGCCCTGCTCGGGGACGGCCAGCAGCGGGATCGCGTCGAGATGCTCGGCTACCTGTTCTATATCGGCGACCGGCGGAAAACCGATCTGCCTTACCGCGACGGCGCCGGCGCACGCGACAACTGGGAGCGCCTACGCGATCAGGAGGCGCTCACGCCCGACGCAATCGTCGCGCTCGCCGAGGCCGCCGAGGAACGCTACGGCTTCCGCGATTTCAAGCTCAAGGGCGGCGTGCTCTCGTCCGACCGGGAGATGGAGGCCGCCACCGCGCTTGCCCGCCGCTTTCCCGACGCGCGCGTGACGCTCGACCCCAACGGCGCCTGGTCGCTGGCCGAGGCGATCGCCGTCTGCAAGGGCAAGCACGACGTATTGGCGTACGCCGAAGATCCGTGCGGCGCCGAGAACGGCTATTCGGGCCGCGAGATCATGGCCGAGTTCCGCCGCGCGACCGGGCTGCCCACCGCCACCAACATGATCGCCACCGACTGGCGGCAGCTGGGCGCCGCAATCAAGCTGGACGCGATCGACATTCCGCTCGCCGATCCGCATTTCTGGACCATGCAAGGCGCGGTTCGCGTCGGGCAATTGTGCAGCGAATGGGGCCTCACCTGGGGCTCTCACTCGAATAATCATTTCGACATCTCGCTCGCGATGTTCACGCAGGTCGCGGCCGCCGTGCCGGGGCGCGTCACCGCGATCGACACCCACTGGATCTGGCAGGATGGGCAGCGCCTCACCCGCGATCCGATGGTGATCGAGGATGGCCATGTCGCGGTACCCCAGCGGCCCGGCCTGGGCATCGAAATCGATATGGACGCGCTGGATGCAGCATATCGCCTGTATGAGGCCCACGGCCTGGGCGCGCGGGACGACAGCATCGGCATGCAATATCTCATTGGGGGGTGGGAATTCGATAACAAGCGCCCCTGCCTGGTGCGCTGACCGGGTGGGAGCGCGCTTGCCCGTGCTGCACGATTGCTGCAGTCTTCGATGATGTTCGAACTGATGCAGCTGCGCTGCTTCGTCGCGGTCGCGGAGGAGCTTCATTTCGGCAAGGCCGCGATCCGGATGAACATGACGCAGCCGCCGCTCAGCCGCCAGATCCAGATCCTCGAGCGCATCCTGGACGTCGAGCTGTTCAAGCGCAGCAGCCGCTCGGTCGAGCTGACCGCAGCCGGGGCGGCGTTCATGAACGACGCGCGCCGGATCGTCCGCCTGGCGGATAATGCGCGCCTCACCGCGCGCCGCGCGGCGACGGGCGAGGTGGGTGCGCTCGCCCTGGGTTTCACCGCCGCGTCCGGCTACAGTTTCCTGCCGCGGCTCGTCTCCCATGCGCGCGCGGGGCTCCCCAACGTCGATCTGCGCCTGAAGGAGATGGTCAGTGTCGAGCAAATCGATGCGCTGATGGCCGGGCAGATCGACATCGGCCTGCTGCGCCCGCCGCTGCGCCGCGCGGAACTGGGCTCGCAGCTGGTGATGCGCGAAGGGCTGCTGATCGCCTGCCACATGGACGGCGTAGACGGGCGTCCCCCGCCGCGTACGCTGGCGGACTTCAACGACATGCCCGTCGTCATGTATTCGCCCGACGGCGCCCGCTATTTCCACGATCTGGTGCAGGGGTTGATGACCAATGCCGGCGTCGCGCCGCGTTACGTTCAGTATCTCAGCCAAATCCACTCGGTCCTCGCGCTGGTAGGCGCGGGCCTCGGCGCGGCGATCGTACCCGAGGCGGCAGGGGCGCTGCATATGGACGGCATCAGCTTCCTGCCGCTCGAGGAAGCGCAGCAGCCGGTGGAACTGCTGCTCGCCTGGCGCCACGATAATGACAATCCGGCGATCCAGCGCTTCCTTGCGCGCATGGAGACGATCGAGGGCTGATGCCGCTTTGTATCGATTGATCCCAGGAGCGCATTGGTCTCAGTGCCCAGCCCCCTTCTAAACTCCGTGCGCCGGTCTCGACGGCGGGAGCGAGAAGCATGAAAATCAGGTCCGTCCGGGTCACCCCCATCGCCTTCCGCGATCCGCCCCTGCTCAACGCGAGCGGCATCCACCAGCCCTATGCGCTCCGCTCGATC
>Ga0207706_10005668_pt1 | contig 11636 bp, 9 predicted proteins | sample KBSC53metaG_FD_184318 | JGI IMG/M metagenome (GOLD analysis project Ga0207706, IMG submission 184318) | Corn rhizosphere microbial communities from Kellogg Biological Station, Michigan, USA - KBS C5-3 metaG (SPAdes) (version 2) | ecosystem: Host-associated > Plants > Roots > Rhizosphere > Soil ... | reverse complement strand
CGTCAACGCGACAATTAGATCTGCCAAAGTGGCTTCCAAGGGCTCGTCTTGTTCTTGAAACATAGCGCACCTCTGTTCCGCCCTACATTCGAGGGCAGTAAAGAAGCCACGCAATGCATGTGCCACGGGTGGCTTGGCTGTCGGAGAAGGAAAATGGCCAGGGGCAATAACCGAGCGTGTACGTTCGATATGACTACTCTGTGTCATCTCGAACGATAGAGCGATGTGAAAACTCGCTGATGGTTTGACAAGCTAAGCGCGCGGTTTGGGCGCATGTATAAAGTCAATTGCTTAGCCCTTCATTCTGATCATGTCGAAGGACGAACGGCAGTTTTCGCACACGCTGACGAGTGATAGAGATCTCTCTTAGGCGGGCGAATTATAGATGCGGCGATTTCACGAAAGCGGCAACTCATTGAAGAATCGCGTAGCTTAACCGGTCACTTCTCCTTCGGCATTTCCGAATGGTCGGTTCATCACTGAAGCAAGCTGCTGCCTCAACTCACGCCGGGCGGAAAGAACTCGTTGCGCATAATCGAAAGAGAGTTTTTCTTTCGCTGCAATTTTCTTCGCCACCGAGGATGGTCCGGCATTGTACGCCGTCAATGCTACTTTCAAGTCCCCGAACATGTCTTTCAGGTAGGCCAAGTACGAAACACCGACTTCGACGTTTATGCGCGGATCCTTGATGTTCTTACCGGTCGGCAGCATTTTTCCTTGTTGCACCAGGGCTGTCACAACGCTGGGTTGAACTTGCATCAAACCTTGCGCTCCGGCGGACGACACGGCCTTGTGATCGAACCGGCTTTCGACCTGAATGACAGCTAGCACCAGCAGCGGATCGAGGGAATGCTTGCCGCTCGTATTTGCGATGCTCTCCGCCAATCTGTCACGCGACGCCGTGCTCATGCCAGTCTGCTGCAATTCGATCGCGGTTCGAATATTCGATAGTTGATGTTCCTTTACCGCCTCCGTCTGATAGCTTTCGCCGATCAGCGGCTTAGGAGTAAACATGAGATAAAACCCCAGCGCCAAAAATCCTACAGTCAAGCGGCGTTGGGAACTCGTCAGATGAGAAGCGTTTACTCTTTTGCAAAACCTATCCGCGAGAAACGTTCCGATTGAGTGAAAATGCATCATTGCCTCCTCACGTGCTGCTCGGGCGACGTCTGCGTAATCTGTTGGCAAATGGCATGCCCAAAGTTCGTCCAGTTAAGCCTCCAATGTTAAAGGTTTTTTCTAGCCTGTTGGCCCTCCGCCTCAAGTAGTGCAGGGAATTTCCTGCGCAGTTTTCCAACGGTCATTATCGGAAATTTCTCGTCTAGCCTTTACTGGGCTGTGCATTGCCGCGCCGCATGATGCAGTTTCCAAACGACGAACAGCAACTACAGCCCAAAGCGATGGCTACGAGATCCTAGATTTGAAAAAGCGGCACGGTTGGTAGGAACCTTGATCAAAAACTGCAGGCGCTCCGACTCAACACAGCGGAGTTTGGTCGGGGCATCGATACGAAGTGAAGCTTCTACTCAGTACGACAGACTAATGAGGGCGTCCGAGGACGAAAGCGATGATCGCGCCCCTGTTTCCTGTGACTTTCGCTTCGCGCTCGTCTCTCTTTAACGGTCATGTTTTCTGCTTGCCGGCGGGAGCGGCAAATTGCTTCTCTCTGAGTTTCTGCAACAAATCCTCGAACGATGATTTTGCGATGACGCGGTTAAACTGCGATCGGTAGTTGTTCACGATGCTGATGTTCTCGATCACAACATCATAGATCTTCCAGTCGCTACCCGACGGCAGGAGTCGATAATCGACGGCATATTCTTCGCCTTTATTGGTGACGATTTTTGTGTTCACCTGAGCAAAGTCTTTTTCTTGCTTTTCTCCGACGATATTGACCTTCTCGCCATTGTAGGCTGCGAGATTGTCCATGTATGAGTTCTCGACCAGCTCCCGAAACAGCTTGACGAACTCCTGTTGCTCCTCGGGTGTTCGGCGTTGCCAGTTAGCGCCTAACGAGCGTTTCGCCATTTCGGCAAAATCAAACTTCGGAAATATCACCTGGCGCAAGCGCTCGATACGTTCGTTTTTTTTCGCATCGGACTTCAGGCTAGGATCATTTAGGATCGCTGTAGCTTTTTCAATCGCGCTTTGAACTTGTTCGCGCGCTGGACCGGCGAACGCGGACGGTGCGGATGCCAGCAACACAACGACCAAGCCGAATGCGCCGAAGAAGCGATGTCTGCAAATATCATGAACTCTATTGAGCATATTATTAAACCTCACATGAGCAATAATCGGGTACACCGATTTAGTGTAGGCGCAGTCAGCAGCAACCCATATGCCACGAAAGGCCGACTGCCCGCGGTTGCAATTTCGCATGGTTAAGTTTTGTGCCGCGTGCAAATCTGGAAGGATTTTCCTTACAGCGGCTTAGCATGACCATTACGCGCCAGGTATTTCGGAGGGAGAAGGAGGCGAGCCATGTTCATTTGGAGTTATCGTTTCCGCCAATAGTTTTCCGCCTTCTTGCCTATATGTGACTCTGATCTTATCACCGGGCTTGAGGTTCTCCGTCCCCTTCGTGCTGTTCGTCAACAAAACCGTCTCTGTGCCGCTCTCAGTGTTCAGCAGAATTATATTTTGCTCCCGATCGATTTTCTGCACGGTTCCTTCTAATACCAACGCTGAGGCCATCGATGTCTGAAAGAAAAACAGAAAGAACCATGCGACGAATTTTTTCATCAAGTTTTTTGTTGCTAACCCGGTTCGGTCGAACTTTCACGCGCCAATAATTGCCAGGACGAAGCCTGAACACGATCGACGGCATGTGTATCGCGCTCCTGTGCCGCGCAAAGCTGCTGCAAACGCTCGACCACGGGCGGCGCTGCAATCTCTTCTGGAATCCGAAAGAGTTGCCAGCTTTGAATTGCCCGCCCAACAGCGAGCCGACTCGAGTAGACCGAGAGCGGCACCGCGAGCATGAGAGGCAAGGAAACCGGAACTAGCCACCATGCCAGCGCGGTATTCCAGTAAATAGCGGCCGTCATCCACATGGCTGCAAGCAATGTGGCCAAGCCGTGCTGATCCACAGCCTCGGCCCATCCAGTTTCGCTATTGCGCGCCTGAGCATTCCATTTGATCCGACGTCCGAACAAGGTCAGCACAACAAACTTGCAGTGAAACCACAGCCGCAAAGGGGCCATCATTGTCGAAAACACGATCTCTATTGCGATTCCCAAGAGTAGCCGCCACGCACCGCCGAACGCGGCGCCTTCGCCGCGCTTTAAAATGAGAGCATAGCTTAAGAGTTTCGGCAAAACCAATAGCACGCCCGTGGTCGTCAATAATGCGATCGTCAACTCGGGATGCCAGATCGGCCAAAGTGGAAACAGGCTCGGTCGCGGCGAGAAATAAACCGGAGTTGTGATCGACTGAATAATCACTTCTATACTGCTAAAGACCAGGAACATGGCCCAGAACAGTGCAGAGGCGTACGCCATAATGCCCATCGCCATGATCGCCCGATGTCCACAACGAATGCGGTCGCCGAAGAGCAGCCGCAAATGTTGCAAATTTCCCTGGCACCAGCGGCGATCGCGTTTTAATTCATCGAGAATATTCGGCGGTGACTCCTCATAGCTGCCGCTCCAGTCGTGTGCCAACCAGATTTCAAAGCCGGCGCGTCCCATCAAAGCAGCTTCGACGAAGTCATGGCTGAGAATTTCGCCGCCCAATGGCGGATCACCCGGGAGCCGCGCGAGGCCGCAATGCTCGACGAAGGGGTCGATGCGAATAATGGCATTGTGCCCCCAGTAATAACTCTCGCCGAGCTGCCAGAAATGCAAGCTCGCCGTGAATAGGGGTCCGTAAACACGGCTGGCGAACTGCTGCACACGGGCAAACAATGATTCGCGATTGACGATCGTCGGCGCCGTCTGAATCATACCGACATTGGGCGACTGCTCCATACATCGCGCCAAGCGGACGATCATCTCTCCCGACATCAGGCTATCTGCATCCAGCACGATCATGTAATCGTAATTTCTCGACCAGCGACGCAGGAAGTCTGCGATATTGCCGCTCTTGCGCTTGATGTTGATCCGCCGGTGGCGATAAAAAATCCGCCCGAAGCCGCTGAGCGTTCGGCAAATTTTTTCCCATTCCTGCTCTTCCTGTTTTTGCCGTGCCGCAACGCCGGTGTCGCTCAGAATGTAGAAATCGAACTTTTCGATCTCGCCGGCGGCGGCGACCGACTCGTAGATGGCGGTCATACCGGCGAAACAGCGGACGACGTCCTCATTGCAGATGGGCATCAGCACAGCCGTTCGAGAGTGCAGTCGCTCAGCGGTCGAATTGAGCATTTCTGTGACGGCAAATTTTTTCGAATTTTTCCAGAGCGACCAAAACCCAGCCACATTGCTCCAGAATGAAAATGAAATCCAGGAGAACAATACGGCAAAATTTACGAAGATCGCAATCTCCAGATGAGTGAGTTCAGGCGACGGGAATGTGCACGCGAGCGACCAGCTCGCGACTGCAGTTTGCGCCAAGACCAGCAGCGTCAAGACAGTTCTGCGTCGTTTTGCGCTCGCGCGCCATCCCGCAAACCGCGAACTCTTGCTTGGCGATAAACTCGCCGGCATTTGTTCGTCGGTCGCTTGACCGCCTCTCAGAAAGAGTCGGCGCGCCGGCCATCGGTCTACGACTGCAGGCTTCATCGACCGGCGATACATTTCTGGCATGGATCGCATTCGAGCCGCACGGGTTTTTTGCGCGCCGGTAACTGCAGGCGAGTCATGATTGGCCTTGCGCTCGTGCGGCCGTCCATCGTGCCGCGCGAGGTTCGGATCCATCCGGCTGATCGTTTTGCTCTCAGAGTAAGGACTCGACAAATTTGGATTATTGTTCATAAAAATTTTTAGGGTTCGAGTTGATAGCACCAGGTTTCCGTCAAAATATCTTTGCCGTTTTGCAGATACGCGCGCAGCTCCAACGGCTTTCCTCGCGCGCGTTTGATCTGAAACGCCAGACGCCATCCGCCGGTCACTGCGTTCCGGACAACGGTTTGTTGGACCAGCTGAGCCTCCGGACCGACGCCGATAACAGCTTTCACGGGAGCTGCATCGGGAAGCGCTCTGATTTTTGCACCTTCGAAATCGATCACTATCCTCTGCCAGTCCTCTTTGTCGCCGTTGCCCAGGCGAGTCGCAATGACCCGTGCTCCCGATGCGGCGCTAGGTTCTCTGCTCTCAAAACGCAGTTGATAATTGAGCTCCATCGGCTGTCCGGGCGCCGGCGCACTACGCGGCATCCAGTAGGCGGCAATGTTATCGTTGGTTTCTTTGGCGCTCGGAATTTCCACTAGCTTAACAAAGCCCCTGCCCCATTGACCGGTTGGGATAATCCACGCGTTCGGCCGTAATTCGTGACGGGTCTCCAGATCTTCGTAATTTTGAAAGTTGCGGTCGCGCTGCAACAGTCCAAACCCGCGCGGATTGTCAAAATAGAAATAACTGACGCGCAGTTTCTCCGGATTTCCCAGCGGCCGCCAGAGCCACTCATTGGCTGCCGACTGCATGAGTAGGCCGTCCGAATCGTGCACTTCGGGACGCCACTCACCCGCCGGACGGGACTTTTCTTCGCCATAAAAGAACATGCTCGTGAGCGGCGCGATGCCGAGCTCCTTCACGGACTTGCGCATAAACAGTCGCGCTCGCACGCTGAGTAACGTCGGATCTCCCGGCTCCAGTGTAAAGACGTAAGCACCGGTCACGCTGGGGCTATCGAGCAACGCATAGAATCTCATCTGACGGGCGGCAGCCGCGGGCCGTTCCAACCAGAATTCCGTGAATAGTGGAAATTCCTCTCCGCTCGGCAGTGCTGTGTCGATCGCCAGCCCCCGGCCAGAAATTCCGAAGACCTCGCCCTTTGCCACCGCTCTGAAATAGCTGGCTCCAGCGAACACGGCGACATGGTTGAATTCGTCTTTTTGAATGAGCGGGTAAGCGATACGAAATCCGGCGAAGCCGAGATCGGCAGGAATTTTCTCGGCAAATTTGTTGCGGCCGTACGTGAATAGATTTGGATTGAAGTTGATGCGCTTTACCGCACCCTCCTCGATGGTGTTCAGCCGCACGGCATTGCCGTATATGAATCCTGGATGAATTAATTGCAATTGAAAGTTTCCACGCTCTCGCCACAGCGATTGCCTCACATCGAAGCGAATATCACGGTAATCGTCATATGAAATCGTCTTCAGAAAATCGGGGATCGACGGAGGCGCCCGAAACGCCTCGTCCGCCGTTTTTTTTGCCAGTTCACTGACATTTTCAAAACTGAATGCGCCGGCGGGCTTGGCATGCGCGGAGAAAATCCATATCGCCGCGCAGATGATGATGAATCGTTGGTAGAAGAAAATAGTGCGCTTCCGTTGTTTGATATATTTTGCCCTCTACGGCATGCGGCGCAAACACGTATTCCGCTAGCCATGCTGCAATCAGAGATGTCGCCAAGCAAGGATTGCTGCTAGTGTGGGTGCGTCCTCACGGCGTCACCCAGATGGACGTCGGTCCAACGGAAGGTTATAAAAAGCGGGCTTTTTACAACCAATTATCGGAATCGTCGGAGTTGCAATCAACTTGATGTTGGCGGAGACGCTCCCAGGAGGTAAATGATTCGCCGCACCCGTCACATTCGAAGGCGCGTGCTTCTGGTATTGTTGCGTTTTCCAAATCTGTTTGTTCCAAATTTAGCTCCCGACCCGCTCTTGGCCTTACTCAGCTCCGCAGTCTGTGGCTCTCTCTCCGCAGTCCGCGCGATGCACCCGATGCTCCAATACGAGTCATAGATATATCAACGCAACGGCTGTGCCAGCGTTGTATTTCAAAAACTAATCTGATCTCGAAGTGTTGGAAAATAGCGGCGCAGCAAATGCGGAGAATTGCCGACACTCAGCGTGGGTGTTTTTCCAGACATCAGCCGGCTAAGTTCCCAATCAATCACCTACCCAAGGGAGAAATCTACATCGGCAAAGATAGCGTCGGCAGGAAGTCACGGGTTTTTGCGTTTACCGTCAGTCTCGTGGCATCTTCGGAGAGCGGCCGTTCTCGGCTTTACAAAAGGCTACCACGATTGACTTTCGAGAGATGACAGCATGAAACACCGAGTTTTGATTTTCGCCTACATCGTCTTTTTCCTTTTCATTAGCGACACACTTGCGACAGCTCAGAGCGGCAAAGGTGGACCGATGGCGAAATTGGCGCACAGCCTGCTGAACCTTCATGAGCAGTACACTACCTATCTCACACAACGCAGCGCGGTGTCGTTTAGCTCGAGCGACCCGCTGGTCACCGTGGTTGATCAACGTGTAGTAGTTGATGCGGTCGCGTCTGGAGATCCGAATGTGCTCAAGGCCGACCTGGAGTCGTTGGGAATGGAACACGCGATTGCCTTTGGCCGCATCGTCTCGGGCCAACTGCCGGTATCGGCAATTCCCGCTGCAGCTCGTTTGACGAGCCTAAGATTCGCGCGGTCTGCCGTGGCGGTCACCAGCGCGGGTGCGGTTACGACGCAAGGCGATATAGCCATGCGTTCCGACATAGCGCGAGCGGATCTGGGCGTGAACGGTGCCGGCATTACAGTTGGTGTGCTTTCGAACAGTTTCAATTGTTTGGGCGACGCAGCGAACGATATTACCAATGGCGATCTGCCGCCGGTGACGGTGATTCAGGAGATCTCCAGTTGCACGACAAGCACCGATGAAGGCCGGGCGATGCTGCAGATCGTTCATGATGTGGCTCCGGGGGCTACTTTAGCTTTTGCCTCGGCGCTAAATGGAATCGCCTCCTATGCGACCAATATTCAGTCGCTTGCCGCGGCGGGAGCGAAAGTCATCGCGGATGACGTGCTCTATCTTGCCGAGCCGATGTTTCAGGACGGAATCGTCGCTCAGGCGGTCAATCAGGTTGTCGGCGGAGGCGTGGCTTTCTTCTCCGCGGCGGGTAATCAAGCGCGTCTCAGTTATCAGAGCGCGTTTAGGACGGGCACGGTGTTTGGCGATGGAGCGTTTGCGTCAGCGCCAGGGGCGCCTCATTTTTTTGGTGGTACGGCTCACAACTTTAACAGCACTGGAGGCACAGACGTTTTCCAACGCATCACACTACCTGACGGGGATGGTTTCCTGCTGTCGTTTCAATGGGATTCTCCAATGTTCTCGGTGAGCGGGGGTGCAGGGTCACCAAACGATCTGGACATCTACGTGCTGAACGCAGGTGCAAGTCAGGTTTTAGCCGGTAGTGTTAGTGGAAACATCAGTGCGTCCGGCGGAAGCGGGGATCCAATCGAAGTGTTCGCCTTCGTCAATAATACCGGGGCAACCGCTGACTTTAATATTCTGATCACCCACTTCGAAGGACCAAATCCGGCGTTGATGAAGTATGTTTTCTTCAGTTTCAACGGCACCATCCAGGAATTCGCAACCAACAGCAGCACGATCTATGGCCACATAAACGCCGCGGCCGCGGAAACCGTGGGAGCGGCGCGCTCCACTCGGACACCGGCCTTTGGCGTCTCGCCGCCGGAACTAGAGAGTTTCTCCTCCTCCGGAGGAACCCCGATTCTTTTTGACACAGCGGGAAACCGACTAGCGAATCCGGAAATCGGATCCAAACCGGAAATTGTGGCGCCGGACGGCGGTGACACGACATTCTTCGGTACCGATACGGACGGAAACAGATTTCCCAATTTCTTCGGCACGTCGGCAGCGGCGCCTCATGCGGCGGGTGTGGCCGCTTTGCTCCTTCAGGCAAAGCCAAGCAGTACACCGCTGCAGATCTATTCGGCCCTGGAAAATACCGCGATCAATATGGGGGCGCCGGGTTTCGATTTCGACAGCGGCTTTGGTCTCATCCAGGCGGATACGGCGCTTGCCTCCGCTCCCGGCGACTCGTCAGTTATTTCTATCAACAATGTGACTGTGTCAGAGGGAAATACCGGGGCGACCAACGCTGTCTTTACGGCCACTCTCTCGCCTGCGAGTAATCACACCGTAACGGTCAACTTCAGCACCGCCGATAGCACCGCGACGGCTGGAAGTGATTATGTAACTAGCAGCGGCATTCTAGTTTTCAATCCTGGCGAGACCACAAAAACGATCACTGTCCTGGTCAACGGAGACACGGTGAATGAGGCCGACGAGACTTTCTTCGTCAATCTCAGTAGTCCCTCGAACGCCACGATTGCAGCCGGACAAGGGGTGGGCACAATCATCAATGATGACGCGCTCCCCAGTATATCCATCAATGACGTGAGCGCCGCCGAAGGCAACACAGGGACGACGAATGCGGTTTTTACCGTGACTCGCTCGTCTCCAAACGGTCAGACCGTAACCGTCCACTTTTCCACGGCCGATGGGACTGCCACGGCAGGGACAGACTACCTGGCCAGTAACGGAACCCTAACTTTCAATCCTGGCGAGACCACAAAAACGGTCGCTGTTGTGGTCATCGGCGATACGGTTGTTGAAGGCAATGAAAGTTTCTTCGTTAACCTCACCAGCGCAACCAATGCGACGATTGCAGATGGGCAAGGAATCGGAACGATCGTTGATGATGATGGTGGTGGTGGTGGTGGTGGCGGCGCTGGTGGCGGTCCTTCCGATGTTCGGCTTCGCAATATCTCCACACGGAGCCGTGTGCTTACGGGCGACAATGTCATGATCGGCGGCTTTATCATTGACGGATTGACGTCGTTAAGGGTGCTTGTGCGTTCGCGTGGTCCGTCCATGGGCGGCGCGCCGTTTTTTGTTCCCGGGACTTTGGCCAATCCGTTACTGCGGTTGTTTTCTGGACAGACCGTGATCGCCCAGAACGACAACTGGCAAGATTCCCCGAGCTGTTCCGGTTTCGCGTGTGAGGGTACCGCGCAGATCGCAAGCACGGGTTTCGATCCCTGCCAGCCCAATCCCGGGCAGGCGGGAGCGCCGCCAAACTGCGATTTGGAGTCGGCGATCTTGATTACACTGCCGCCTGGCGCTTACACAGCGATCGTTACTGGGGCGGATGGAGGGACTGGAGTAGGGCTGGTAGAGGTTTTTGAGGCGGACGAGAGCATCGAAGCTGAGTTGGGCAACATTTCGACCCGGGGTTTTGTCCAGAGCGGTGACAACGTGATGATTGGTGGGTTGATTATTGAGGGGAGTACAGAGTCGAAGGTGCTTATACGAGCACGCGGCCCCTCGATGGCAGGAGCGCCGTTCTTTGTGCCCGGGACGCTAGCGAATCCGTTTCTGCAGCTGTATTCCGGGCAGACTGTTATAACGCAGAACAATGATTGGCAGGAGGCGCCGTCATGCACCGGATTTGTCTGCGGTGGAGCAGCCGAGATCATTGCCACCGGTTTCGACCCGTGCCAGCCCAATCCTGGTGAATCGGCATCGCCGCCGGGCTGTGCCCTAGAATCTGCAATCCTCATCAGCTTGCCGTCTGGAGCATACACCGCGATTCTGAGCGCGGCCGACGGGGGCACTGGTGTAGGGCTCGTGGAAGTCTTTGAGGTGAAGTAGCACCGGCTCGCGTTTCAACCAACAAATTGATAAACAGACCCAGGGTGCCCACCTAAGTTATTGATTTTCTTATCGGAGAAGGAAGGTGCCCGGTGGTGCCGCTGGTCTTCAAAACCAGTCTGGGGGTCGTAAGATTCCCGGAGGGTTCGACTCCCTCCCTTCTCCGCCAGACATTTTCCGGCCGCCGCCCATCTGCAAGATACGGAAAAATTATTTCCGGGTAGCAATCGAACGCGGGAAAATTTGTTCTAATAAATTCGGCGCTCGCGGACTGCGCTTGATGAGAAATTTTTTCGCTCGCCTCGGTGCTGATCGCGTTGTGTTGCAAATCGGCTGCGGCATCGGCCGCTTCGAGGCGGCGCTGGCCGGCTCAGTGCAGATGGCGTATGGAGTGCAGCGCGATCGTGTTCAGCGCATACGCCTCATCGACCAATGAGTCTCTCGCAGTGCTCACTTTCATAGTCCTTTCCTGTTTTGCGCGCCGGGACGAAATTACAAAGGAGCGCTCCGGAATGGCTTGGTACGATTTAGAGCAGCGGCGATTTGGCAATTTTCTTGAGCGGCATCTTGGGCGACCGGCTGCCGGTGCTTTTGCTGCCGCGCGCCTCTCCATTTTTCTGAACCTGTATGGACCCCCGAGTTATTCAGTACGGAAGCGTCTCACCTGCCCAACAGCTTGGCTCTCTGAAGTGCCGCTGTGCAACTGTCTCAGTCTTAATAGCCTTGGATAATTTTTTTTCCAACGCTGGGACAAAATAAGTTCCTTTCTCCGGTGTTTCCGATGGCATTGTTGTTGCGCCAATCAGCAATATCCAGTGAAGCTTGTTTGGCCAATATCTCTGCTTTTATTTTTCTCGGTTTTTCTATTCGCCGCCTCGCCGGAAGTTGTCGAGGAGAACTCAGCATCTCCGTCCAATAGCAGCGATCTCGTAACCCGCGGCAAATATATTGTCGAAGACGTGGCCATGTGCATCGAGTGCCACACTCCGCGCGATGAAAGCGGAAACCTGATTCGCGATGAATACTTGGATGGTGCGCCGGTGCCGGTGAAAGCTCCGCCCTATCCGGAGTTCAA